>Ga0210015_1001066_pt1 | contig 27536 bp, 6 predicted proteins | sample CryGeymeta201522_FD_185471 | JGI IMG/M metagenome (GOLD analysis project Ga0210015, IMG submission 185471) | Groundwater microbial communities from Crystal Geyser aquifers in Utah, USA - Crystal Geyser metaG 2015-22 (SPAdes) (version 2) | ecosystem: Environmental > Aquatic > Deep subsurface >... | reverse complement strand
TCCAAGCGGTGCTGTTGGGGTAGAGGACGCTGCCTGTCTGCGTGAAGTAACCTTGCACCTGGTTCCAGGCAGTCTTACAGTCGCCGTTTATACAAAAGCCGGTAGAAGTATTTATATATCCGCCTTGGACATCCATCTTAAAACCGGGACCTGTGGTTCCTACACCCACGTTGCCTGATACGATGACGGAATTGGTACCATTTGACGGATCGACATAGTAGGCGAGGTTATCCTGATCATAGTAAGCGTTCGCAGCCATGGGTTTACTGTTGTATGTGCGGACATAGGTGGAATCAGTCATCCGGATGCCCCCGCCGTATGTCTGGCTGTACCAGCCTGAAGCGCCGTTACTCCTGAACCAGTTGCCGGTATAGACTGTAGAAAAAGTGGGACTGGAGGTGGTGAGAAGTGCTTGATTCAGCCAGCTTGACAGCCAAATACTATTTGTACCCCAATAAATATTACCATTTACCATGAAACTGCCGTTTGTGCGCAGACTGGTGTTTCCAACATCCGCGTATAGGTAGTATGAACCTTGGCCTGAAGGATAGATACTGCCTGAGTTTATCAAATTACTGCCGGAATCCCAATAGGCCGCTCTCTGCCAGGCTCCGCCTTGAGGTCTCCGGTAGAGGTTCATGGTGTCGGTTGAGAGATGCCACATCCACCTGCTAGCCCCATTATCCGTCTCCCAGAAGGAGATAGTGGGGTTGTTACCAACCATCCTGATGCCGCCACCCCAGTTGTCTACACTCGAATCAAACCAATCCTGCTGGATCTGGAGTTTGTCCACAGCAGCCGTGGTACCTATGCCGATAGTCCAGCTCATGTTGTTCGGGTACATGACGCTGCCTGTTTGTGTCCAAAAGCCCTGCACCTGGTTCCAGTTTGAGACGCAGGATCCGGCAATACAAAAGCCTCCGGAAGCATTCACCTGGCCACTCTGGACATCCAGTTTGTAGCCGGGAGCGGTAGTGCCGACACCGACGGAGCCGCTCATTTGTACCACCATTGCATCGTTGACAGAATGTCCGCCAAAATACAGATAGTTGCTCGTGCTTCCGGCTCCGGCATAGTAGAATCCCATCATTCCTGCATTCCTTGCTGAAAAATTTTGACCGACAACATATCCCGTGAAGTGGGAGCCAGACATATTTGGCGATATTGCATGATAACCTTGGGTATAATTAGCGCCGTTTGTGTTTGTCAATATTTGTATTGGAACATCGGTTCCTTTCGAGTCATAAACTTGGAGTTTCGCCCCCGGTCCCGTCGTCCCGATACCGACATTGCCGTTACTATTCAAAATTCTAATATATTCGCTGTTCCCGGCCCCACCCCGGATGGTAAAATCTCCTGAGATGGGTTCCAAACCAATAGAGGAGTTAGACGCGGTCTGATTTCCAGGCGCACCCGCATAAGCGGCATAAAAACCAATTCTTGGTACATACTGGCCGCTTCCTGCATCAGAGTATCCTAATATCCCATAGTTGCCCCCAGGTGTAGTCCATCGGCTGGGAGTAGCGTTGGCATTAAATAATCCATCAGCTGTATATGTGGTATATCCCACAGCAGTCTTGAAGGTACCTGCCACATCCAATTTATACGCAGGTCCCGCCGTCCCGATACCGACATTTCCACCGCTGACTACCATTTGGTTTGTCCCAACTGTCAGGCCGTTTGAGGCGAGATTCAGGGTGCCGGTCATGGTATCGCCGGCAGTATTCACATACCTGTTGTCGGTGTAGGTGGTATCCAGACTGACAGTACCTGTGGCGACAATTGGGTTGGGGGAGAGAGTGATGCCGGTTCCGGCAGAGATGGAGGTGACAGTGCCACCGGCGTCGGAATCCGTGCCGCAGTACCAATAGCCTCCTGACGAGTAAAGTTTACCGCAGTTGGCATAAGGCGAATCGGAGTAGACGTAGCCGTCATCCCGGACGCGGAAGCGGTAGTTTCCTCCGGAGTCTGACACCATCAAGCCCCAGGTAGCACCGGCAGCACCTGCTGATTTGATATCCAGCCTGCCTCCCGGTGCAGTAGTGCCAAGGCCGACGTTGCCTACGGAAGTCAGTCTCATTTTTTCCTGCCTTGTCGAGCCGTTATCGGTGGTCAGAAAGGCCAATCTTCCTTTTTCTGTGCCTGCCGTGTTGGCTTCAATCTGTCCGGAAATGCCTGCATATTCTTGACGTGCACTGCCAGAGTCTAAAGCTGAAAATAGATAACTAATACCATCTCCTACAGTACTTGAGCCGGAACGGTAAATGTCAATTGCCCCAAAGTTAGAAGAAGCAGCCGTATATCCCACATCAAAGGTGGTAGCAACATTACTGCCAGTACCATTTGCAAGATATAACTTATAAGTGCCGGGATTAGTCGTCCCGATGCCGACGTTGCCGCCCGGATTGAAAGTGATGTGTCCCGTGCCGGTGGTGGTGAGATTCAAACCGCCATTGGATTGAGCTGTAGCAGTGGTGTAATTAGCTGCATTATAGACCCAGAGGGTCGGCCGCCAGAGGGCGATGTTATTTACCGTGCCATACAGATTCAGATTTCCTACTGCGTTGGAGCGGTTTAGAGGAGATGTGTCTATATACCAGGTCTGGTCTGCCCAGCTTAGACCTTCATTTACTCCTCCATCACCGATTTGGATGTGATTAACTCCAGTGAGGTTGTAATTATTATAATTCCAGGTGCCCTTGACGGAATTGGTGCCGGTACCGCTTATGGTCTGGTTGCCGGCAAGGGTGAGGCTATTCAGGTTGGAAGTTACGCTGTTGATGTAATAAGTGGTGCCGCCTGTGTACAGATAACCGTTGCTGGCGAGTCCTGATCCGCTTTGATAGAGATAATAGGATGATTGAGTAGCTGATCCCGTACCCGGATACAGATAACCGTAATTCCAGAGACCTCCGGTTGTACTTAGAACAAACCTGGTATTGGCGTCAGTGAAAGATGTCCCGTAGGCTATCTTATAATCCGCTGTCTGGTTCAATCCCGTGATCCAGTAATTTGCAGCTGTCGCGGAGTTGTTAAAGGAAACAGCCGGCTCTCCGGCGGTAGCGTTGGAATTTTTTACCATTATTCCTTTGGTCCAGGTACCATCACCACCGGTGGCTGATTCTCTCACTTCCAGTTTGGCGTTAGGTGCCGTGGTACCGATGCCTATATTGCCCGAGCCATTTGAATAAAGTGCCAATTCGGGACCAATACCTATTCCATAATTGGGATACTCTTCCGTGTAGACGGTGGCCGTATAAAGTGTAGCATGACTGTATAGTCTGACCTTTGGAACACCGGCATCAAGATAAAATTCAACATGATTACTAGTTGTTCCCGCTTCGTAGAGTTTGTAAAGGGTAAAACCAGATGCTTCAGAACCCTTAAATAAAGCTACCGCCCCTGTTTGGGTACTTGTTGAAGCGATGATACCAGTAACTCTATAGCTTTTTGCTGCGGAGAAATTATTGCCGGCACTATCGACTAAAGTAGCCGGTGTGGCAGTATTAACAGAATAATTTCTTTGGTATGATTTGTAACTATCGCCGTAATTCAATCCATACCCCGTAGCAGTCCGAATCATACCGCTTACATCCAATTTCGCCGCAGGTCCCGTCGTTCCGATGCCGACGTTGCCTCCATTGTTGAAATAATAATTGCCGCTGGCGGGAATGGCGAAATTGTCTCCCGTAAGATTGTTACCCCTCAAGTAAGTCGTGGTTCCCGAAGTGGAACCCAGATAGATGTAAGGGGAGTAGATGTAGGAAATAGGCGTGGTACCCCTGATGTAGAAATGTTTGGTGCCTAAGGGGCTAAAGTAGGTGCCGTCATCATACCAGCCTGATGATCCCACCTGCAAGTATCCTGTGGAACCGTTACCGACTGTCAATCCCGGATTGGCTGTAGAGGAAAATTTGCCTGTTCCTACCACATCAAGGGTCTTAGCCGGTCCCGTCGTTCCTATCCCCACATTTCCGCCAAATACCCACGGCCCGAAGGTTTGGGCTCCACCATTGTACCCCTGAAGGATGTCTATGCTGTTGGCGCGAAGGTAGTTTGTGCCTGAAATTTCCAGCCTGCCGTTCATCGTGACCGTACTGGGAAAGCTGTAGGTACCTCCGCCTGTGGCAGAACCGAAAGCGCCTGAGGAGACATGGGAAGCGTTTATGTCGCCAGTGTAGGTACCACCAATCGTACCGTTTATGTTAGTGGCAGTGATGGTATCGGCGTTTATCGTGTTGAATTGGGATATATTTGACGGGTCTATAAAATAATTAATGTTGTTTGCATCGATAAATTTAGTGGCAATAAGATCCTCATTGGTGTCCCGAGATCCGGCGATATCCTGTTTGGAAAGGCTGAAAGCATCAAAATACAGCCTGCCTCTGGTGGCAACGACTTTAATAACTATGTTTGCTCCGATAGGCAAGTGTGAGGCTATAACACGCTGGGTATAATTAAAATGGCTGGAATTGTAGGTTGCCCTGTAGGAATAATTCCTTCCTGCAAACATGTAGTTTGTGCCACCGTCTTTACTGATAAAAACATCAAAATACCTGGCGGTTTCCCAGTCTCTGGATGAAAGAGTGATAGCCTGGTATTTGTTGTTGGTCAAAGTAAGCGTGAAGAAGTTGGATGCACAGTCATTATCTCCCATGCATGTCGTGTATTTGCCTGTCGTAGCCAGCCGGTTTAATCCTCCCGAATCTGATTCATTCACCCAGCTCCCGGAAAAGTACACTCTGGAGTCAGCTGATGCGGCGATTTCAGCCGGAGCCACGAACTGTCCTGGTGTACGGACGTCTCCATCAGAGTTGATGCGGAATTTTTCCGCGCCATCCTGTTTGATAACGAATTCACCGGGATTTGCGGGATCTTTGCCGAAGAAGAACTCTGCGGCGTGGACTATGCGGGAATTGGAAACGAGTCCAATAGAGAGGAGAGATAAACCTATCAAAAAGAGGTATGATTTCTTTAGCCTCATTTTGGTATTTATAAGAGGCTTAAGTATTGATTCAGGCAGGTCAGGCATAGTTTTTAGTCAGATAACATTAAACATTTAACATATAACACTGATATCTTTATTGCTTTGTTTAGACGGCTAAAAGGCACAAAATAATCACCCACAACAGGATTCTCTGACTCATTTGAATAAGTCTGATTCATTCTGATATCTTCATAGTATTAAGAAAAAAAGGGGATGTCAAGGGGATTAACATTTAATATTTAACAGATAACATTTAACAGTTAACAGTGAACAGATAACGTGAAACAGAAGCGATGCGGTCGTCCTGGATCATCCGAAAACGAGGTCCGACCTTGTAATGGTTCCCTTAATGATGCGGTTTGATGCTTTTAGATCATTACACAAGTTTGTTGCGTTGTTTGTCATCCCGACCGAAGAGGTGCGCTATATGGTGCATCCCAAAGTGGAGGGATCTTCAATATTCTAATATTGGAAGATTCCTGCGCCATCGCTAAAGCTAAGGATAACGATTTGCCGTACTCCTGTTACAATTTTTGATTTTTATCAAGGACAGTCCTTGTAACATGGAGCAAGGACTGTCCTTTTTTGATCGTAAATTAATTAATGACGATTTTCCCTTTGGGAGATTCCGGGTTGGCACAGCCTGTGCAGTAGAAGGGGACTTCTCCTTCGGTTTGGGCCTGGAATTCAAGGGACTTCTTTTCTCCCTGAAGGACTGTCCTTTTGAGGCTTAGACCGGGTATTTCCAGATCATATTGCTTGTCTTTGGCGTAAAGGATAATTTTTACAATCTGGTTTCTGTCAACGGTGATTTGATCGGGGATGAAAAGATCATTTTCCGCGGTGATCTCAAAACTGACAGAGGAATAATCGTTCATAGGGGGAGGAGAGGCAGACGGGACTGGAGTTGTGCTAACAGGAGTAGAAGGTGAAGCGTTATTATTTAGAATGCTCCCAAAGCTTGAACCTTGGCTTTTGGAAGTTGATGCGGGAGTGGTGTTGGGGGTTGATCGCGGAAACAGGGTTGCCTTAAGTTGCGAGACGGGCGGGGTGGGGGCAGAGGCGCGTGATGAGTTACTGGTTTTGAAAGCACCTGAATAATATAGCATGGATAGTACAAATGTCACGATAATTACCGGAGCAAGAAGAAGCAGGCTTGAGGGAATGTGTTTTTTTGCCGGAGTAGTTGAAGTTGGTGTAAGCGGTATTGATCTATAGGCGGGTGGTGAGGGTTGATATTGCGGAGGGATATTTGGGATAGGAGAATGGGGTGTGTCGGCGGGTGGAAGGGGTCTATTTGTTTGTGGGGATGAATAAGGGGAGACAGGCGGAGGGTTATTTAGAGTATTGGCAGAGGTAGTATCAGGCGGTTTAACTGGCTGGCTGGGAGTGGTTAAAGGATTTGCTTGAGGTGGGGTTGGGGAGATGGAGGGAATGTTCACAGGCGGTAGAGGGGTTGGACTTTTTTGGCTTTGCGTTTGTGAATTAGGTGTGTCGTTTTGCATAGATTATCATTAATTATAATCTTAATGATTCTGGATGCACTCTCCGCCAGCTGGGCGGATCGCTTACCAGAATGATGAAGAAAACCTAGTCATCCTGGCTCCCGCCTGCAACGCTTAATGCGTAGCATTTGCGGGCAGGTGTCCAGGATCATTGGGTAAAGATCCTTAAAATAAGGATTAGTTTTTTTTATCATAGCGATCTTTTCGACTCTATCCATATCTTTGATCTGCTTTTCACGGATAATTGCTTCATATATGCTTTCGAACGCTTCATAATATACCAATTTATTAAGATCATATTTATCTGTAAATCCTTTTACCAAATGATGTTTATGTTCGTACACTCTTTTTTCTAAATGACTTGTGACTCCTGTGTATAAAGTTGGTCTGTTGTTTGCCATGATATAAACATATCCCTTCTTATACATATATACTCATTTTAAGGATTCTGGATGTCCCCGATTAAATCGGGGTTACCAGAATGACGATTGACTATCCAATAAAATAATCTAGGGAATTCCACCCTCGATTACAGCATAAAAAAGATGGGGAGAGAAGTCAAATACATTTAACATTAAACAGATAACATTCAACAGATAACACGGGACAGGGAAAATTCATTGAAGTCAACTTTTGACTTTTGAGTTTATTACTGTGTTGGTGGTGGAGGAGGATTACTAGGTTGTTTTGCCGGTGATGTTTTTGGGTTAGTCTTGGTAATTGTTGGTTCGGCTTGTGCCTGGCCTGTAGTGCCTTCTTTAACTTCACCTGTTGGTGTACTTTCAGGTGGAATCAGAGCCTTCAATTGCTCCAGTTCCTGCTGCAGTCTTTTAGAGTCTTCGGAGTTTTGAGGAGTATAATCAATAGCCTTTTGCAGTTCGGCGGCGGCCTCTTTATATTTCTGAGATTGTGCCAGGGCTACAGCCATATTGTAATGGGCGGCATTCCAATCCGGCTTGAGGTTGATAGCTTGGTTAATCAGAGCCATAGCTTGATCAAGTTGGCCGAAAGACAGGAAGAACATACCGGCTGTCAGTCTGGGTTGGGGAGAGGTAGGATCAAGCATGGATTGTCTGTTTAGAACGTCAAGAGCCTGTTGTTCGGCTCCCTGGACTTTACCGATGAGCGGTTGGTATGCCTGATACAGTTGTCCATAATTCTGGCTGTTGGCAGGATTTAAGGATACCGCAGCTTGCGCGCTGTTTATAGCTTGTTGGGTAAGACTGCTTATATCCTTTTGTTTGGCGCTGTCGGTGGCGTCTTTATCTTGAGAGAGGAGAGAAGCCATATTCATGCTGATTGCCCCGTTTAGGGAATAATACCTGTCGGAATAAGGATAGGTGCTTAGGGCTTTGAGCGAATATTCATACGCTTTATTGACGTTCTTTGAGTTTATTTCATTTAACGACATCCGGTAATATGTTTCGGCGGCATAAGATTTACCCTGAAAATATAATGCTCCTAAAGCAAGGATTACGAATATAACACCAACAAATGAAACAGAATCAGGTAGAGTAAATGTTTTTACCTCTTTTTTCTCTACTGCAAGTGCAAGAAGAATGACCATCAGGATAAAGAGGGTTATAGTAGTCGGAAGCAGCAGTTGCAGAATAAGCGTGCTGATAAGAGCAATAGAGTAGGCTTTAGCAATATTTTGGTGTTCCTCTCTCTTGGGAATAGAGAGTAAACGGCGTGCGACAACAAGATACAGTATCCCGCCGATGGCTCCAATTTCGGTAGCCAGAGTCAGGAAAAATGAGGTGGAAGTGGTGGCAATTGCGCTCCAGAAGGGTGTGGAATTAATCACGGCCGGTTTCCCTGCCGTAAAAGCATATGAGAAGTTGTTTGGCCCTACTCCAAGAAGAAAATTCGGGAAATTTTTGTACACTTCCATCAGAATAGCCCAACCGAAGATAAAGGGAAGAATAATTGGCTTACTGTCTGTCAATAGATGATAACCGGTCAAAGTTAGGGCACAAACGATCAGAAACAAGCTTACAGTTTCAACCAGGTTTGATTTGAACAATCCGGCTAAAGAAGCATTTTTTGAATTTGTCTGGTGCTTTTCTAGGGAAACGGCTGTTTTAACCGCCAGGAATAGACCTACAGGCAGAAGAAAGGTGAACGTGGGAAGCATACCTCCCAGGGGAGTTACAGCGGGAATAAGTTTGAATTGTTGGATGATGGTGATGATGGCTACCAATCCTGAAGAAATGACCAATGGTGAAAGTATATTCTTTTTTGGATTGGTTGCCAGATTAGTGAGGACAAAATAAAGGATGCTGGCAGTTAAAATCGTCCCTGCGGACATAGGAGCAAGCAAGGATTCAGTTTTGTTGGGAGCATAAAGGTAAGTGGAAATTAGTGCAAGAATTGGAAGCAGGATAAAGAATAAATCAACCGGGGTTTTGATAATCCGGATACTTTTTTCGGTTGCAGTTTTAACAATAAAAAGGACAAATAAAATTAAGGTAAAAAGTACCACAATTATCTGCTTATCATGATCAACCGGAGAATTGGCAAGAGGAAGAAAAAAAAGAGGCAGAAGGAAAAGTAAAAGTGATATTACTAGATTTATTAGTTTATCAATCATGGGCAGTTATTGATTAAATATTATTATGTCAAAAAGTCTACTATGAGATTGAGGACGTGTCAAGAGGTAGTAAATACTACCGGTATAAAATGTTATAAGGTTGTAACAGATAACAGTTAACAGTTAACAGGAAACAGAGAACATTTAACATAAAACATTTAACAGATAACATTTAAACAGATAAACAGATAATATTTAACAACAAACAGTGAACAGAAAACAATTAATAAAGATTAATAATCACTTCTTTTTATCAAACTTATAATCTTTAATACAGTGTGCAGTTAACAGGGAACAGGAAACAGAAAACAGTTAATAGTTCATGGTTATTGGTAGATAGAAACAGTAGACAGATTTAACAGTAAACATTTAACATTTAACAGATAACATTTAACATTTAACAGATAACATTTAACAGACCTGCCCGCAATCGCTTCCGCCGGCAACTGCGTAGCTGTGGGCGGATGCAGGCGGGTAACATTTGACATATAAACAAAAACTATTTAAAAAATTGAAAAAAATGGAAGAGGGAAGATGTTACTCTCTAACGGTACTTGTCGTAGGACTGACGACCTTAACGGTAGGTAAGCTAGTTGGGATGATATTAGTTGTTGGTTTGACTTCCGGTACGTTTATTACTTCTACCGGAGGGATAACTTCTGCTGGACCAGTAACTGCCGGTGTCTGAACAGGTGCCTCAGGTATAAGCATCGGTTCGATACGAAGAGCGACAAGCTTGGTATTGGTGGTGACATCAACATCTGCGAAGACGGTAATTTGCATATCTACTTTAAGATCTTCCAGTTTGACTAACTCCGGAGTAGGAGGTTTTGGTACGGCCGTTTCACCTTCCTTGACTGCTTCAGGTTGGGAATATCTGGATATCTCCGTGTTTTGATTTACTTCAATAGTGAACTCCTTTTCTTTTGGCGCTTCTGTTGATTCACCAGGCATCATTGGCGGTACAGCCTTAATCACGATTGTAGTTCCAGCCACTTTGGTCACTTTTCCGTTTATTGAGTTGCTGATAGGAGGCAACTGGATTCCTGTAGCCAGTATCTCGTTGGAGGAAGCAGTTCTAAGGTCTGTACTGGTATTGATTGTAATATTTTGACCGACTTTGAGATCTTTGACAGATAGTTTTGGTGGATTAGAAGGTTCTACTTGTTTGATAAGATAAGGTACAAATACTGGTGCTCTGCTGATATTGGTTTTGTCGTCGATTTTTACTTTGAAGGTGATCGTCTTGGTAGCCGGAGTAGGAATGACCGCTTGCTTGTTGGGGTCTGTGACAGTTTCCGGTGCATAATTGACAGGTTGGCTGATGGATTGAGACACCCAGACCTCATTTCCCTGGATTTTATCTATCTTACCGTTGAAATTGTTTACAGGGTTGGTAATATAAAGGATGTCTTTGGAAACATTTGAGGGAACGCCTGATTTCTTTTGGGCTAAGAAAAAACCTACTGAAGTAAATAAAATTGCAAAAACAACTAAAAGGATAGGCAGGTATGACTTTTTCATTTTGTTTATTATATATAAAATTATATCATTTAATTATGCTTGTCAAGGGGTAGTTAATAGGAATTGTTGGGAGGCTCTGAAATGACATTAAACATTCAACATATAACATTTAACAGATAACATTTATCAGATAACGGTAAACAGATGATTGATATCTCAAATGTCAAAGTTCAAATGTTAAAACCAAATGTTATATCTGAATATCTATATATCAGTACTTACGCAACCTGTCATTCTGGGGATCCGCCAGCTGGCGGAGACACCAGAATCTGATTCTGGACGTGCTCGATGACTCGCTTGCCAGAATGACGTTATGACGAGCTAAATGAATAATCGATGCGTAACTACTGTATATATTTAAAACATAATAAGTTTTGAGTTATGGATTTGAGATTTGAGTTTTGACTTATTAGCTTAATTTATAATCCACCAGTTGAACTTAACTTCATAAGACACGGGAGTATCCACACTGACCATAAAGTATGATTCAGCTTTTTTGTCCGATACATAAAGAGTGCGGTTACCGGTAGTAGAAGTTGGCGTCATATATATTAATGTATTGGTAGTGATATTGGGATTAAAGATGACTACGGATGTGGCTCCAAGCGGCAGGAAAGCTGATCCGGCAGTGCCTGATGTCCTGATGCCGGGAGCATTTATCCCATTTAAGGAAAAGTTATCGGCAGCATTTAGTATACCCGATGAGGTAGATAAGTACTGATCATCAGCTGTTAGTTTGATTTTGTCAGTGGTGAAATCTCCGGAGATAGAAGCGCTTCTAGCAGTCAGTGAGCCTTCAGAATGGAGGTTTTGGGCTTTCACAGTGCCTTGAGTTTCAATGTTGCCCTGAGCGTCTATAGATGTCACAGGTGAATTGGAACTTCCTTGGATAAGAAGTTTGCCAAATCCTCCCATCCGGTTTTCTTTATCGGAAGTTACGCTTGTGTCGTTATTTTGGGTATTCGTCGTATTGGTGTTTTCCAAATTGATCGTAAGGTTGCCATTATCCGGCGTTATCTCACCCGTGACGATACCTGATTTTGCCAGAAGCGGACCGGCCACGGTCAGGGTACCGCTTTTATCAATTACCAGATTGCCGCCCATAATGTCCACAGCGTTGAAAGCAGAAAGATAAAGGGTGTTTTCCAGGGAGGTGATTTTGCTGTTTTCGATAATTAAATTTGCATCAACAAGAAGAGATCCGGAGATGGTGGTGTCAGCCAGAGAAGCGGACCCGGTGACTGTAAGCGAGGGCAATTGATAATAAGTGCCGGTTGGATAAGAAGACGCTCCGCTTTCCGGCAGGATAATATTATCAGTTAAGTTAATACCCGTATTTGAAGTAATCGGAGTGGTATCGGCTATAGTAGCAGAAGTTGAAGCCAGAAACTCCTCGATGCGGTCATTTAAAGTGAGCAGATCTTGGGTGTGGGTAAAGAGATCAGTGTCACTTACTGGTTCAGAAGGTAACAAACTAGCACTTTCCGTAGATGCATTGTTATTTGTATCATCCAGCACAGGGGTAGGCGAATCAGTTGGAGTGATCTGGTCTACGATAGTCGTAGGTGTGGGAGTGGAAGAAGGATAGATCGTCGGTTCCGGAGTTATGCCGGTTCCGGTTGGGGTGGGTGTAACTGACGGGATATTTTCATAATCCGTAATTTTCTTCAGGATGTCACCAAAAGAATCTTTCAGGTTGTTTATTTTTGCCGACTCGATGTTATCAGCATATAGGGTGCCTGCAACGTGCGTGTCGCCAGATACGTTTACGTTGCCGGATACGGTGGTGTCTTTGGATATAGAAAGTTTATCTAGGCTAGTTTGTCCGTTCACAGAAAGCGTACTGCTAATTGACGCGTTTTGGGCGGTCAGATTACCGTTGGTTTGGATATTACCCTGAGTATCAATAGTGGTAAGCGTCTGTCCGTCTGAACTTCTGATTACTAGTTTAGCAGGATCGGTAGGTTGATCTTTTTCGCCCAGCTGAATAGTCAGGTCCTGGCCTAAGGGGCTCAAAATATCAGTCTGCAGATTGGAAAGTCTGGCTTTGCCTGTCGCTTCCAGGTCTTTCGTAATGAGTTTATCGGATTCGATAATAGGCGAGGTGAGTTTATCTTTCACAAACAGATTGTTTGTTGTAAGCTTTTCTATTTGTGCGGTGGTAAGACTGGCAGTATCGGCGATAAGTTTCCCGGCAACCTGTAGTGATTGCAACAGCGCCTGGTTAGCGACAACAAGAGTGGTTTGCAGTCTTCCTTTTATTTTAGCGCTTCCTTCAATGGTCAGATTTTGAGCCTCCACTAAGCCGGCTTTGATTTGAGCGATATTCGCCTGGGAAAATACTCCGATTCTTTGGATAATTTCACCTGATTTGAGTCTAAGCTCATAGATCCGGTCGCTATTTATGGAAGCGGTAGTGGATGCTTCTTTACCTGAAGATGTTTTGGCGATTTCCAGTTGTCCGTCTACGGCCAAATTTACCTCAGGTTCGTACCAGGACAATTGGACAAAAGACAGGATTATACCGCAGTCACCCTTGGCAAGTCCGATTGTGTCATTCGGACAGTCAAGCTTGTTGCCGACATTATGATCAGGATCAAAATCCTCCAGTGCCCGGGCGATGATTGATCCGGCTTGGTTTGCTCTCACCGCCACTCCGGGGATAGTCGAGGAGGTGAGAGGATCACCCAGTTTAATCGGTCCGTTCATATCGGATACTTTCAAAGGAATCCTTCCTATCAGACCTACTATCTTGCCGGAAAGATTCCCGTCACCTTCTTTACGTCCGCCTACAAATCCGGCTCTGTCAGTGACTACCCCCAGCATCTTATGGGAATAAAATTCACTGCTTCTGCCCACTTTGGGTCTGTTTTCGCTTATAGTGCTGCCACCCACGATCTCTACCACATCGCCCGTAGTCAACTTGCCTTCAGTATCGAAAACTTCGGCAAAGTCAGTCCCTCCTGTTCCCCAGCCGGAGGCATTTGTCAAAATAGCGTCATTGAGATTATCAGCCACAAGAAATTTGTTTGTCTGGACAGCCCTGGTACTGGTTTCGCCCGGATAAATCGCCGCACCAAAAGTGACATCATTCCCTGTAGGATTGATCTCAAGGTCTCCGGTACTGCTGACTGTAAATTTCGCATAATTACTGCCGTCATAGGATAGTCTGAGCTGTTCGGTGGCCTTTTTCACGTCCAGTTTTGCCCCTGGGGTAGTGGTACCAATACCCACGTCACCGGCATTTATGTATGATGCATTGGCCGCATTGGCATCCAGGATAATCGGGATAGTATTAGCTGCATTGTAAATATTCAATGAATGGTTGACGCTGTTTTTGCCCAGACCGATAAATCCGGCAGATGACTGAAGCAGGAACCTGTTGTTGCTGCTTCCTCCGGATATTCCTAAGGTAGCCTGCGTATTATCATCGTTTGCCGGATCATAGAAGGAGAAATGAGGTGCGGTACCCGAGGCGGGTGTCCGGTAAATTTCCAGGGTAGTGGATGGGGAAGTGGTGCCTATCCCGATATTACCGTCATTTCTGACATAAAGTAAACTGGTACCGCTAGAATTTTCCGCTGAGATGGCTGCCGCTGAGTTGTCTGAGGTAGTTCCTTTAGCGTCCAGTCTAGCGGCTGGGGAAGTGGTACCTATACCCAAACGACCACCAGACACATTAAACCAGGAATTCTGATTGGCATTTGGGTTGAAATATATTTCCGCGGAAGCAGTAGAATTTCCTCCCAAAGCCAGAAGTTGAGAACTCGGGTCAAGATACGGATAGATAAGACCACACCAGCCATCGGCCCCGGCACAATTTTTGTCTTCCCAGAACAAGGAAATCCCTGATGGTCCTACCGGTCCGGTGGGACCTGTAGCACCTGTTGGGCCGGATTGGCCGGTCACTCCAGTAGCTCCTGTGGGACCATTTTGACCTGTGGCACCTGTCGCTCCCGTTGAACCCGTAGGTCCTCTTATACCTGTAGCTCCTGTAGAACCTGTGGGTCCGGCTCCTCCTGCTTGTCCGGTGGAACCGGTGGCTCCAGTTGGACCTGTCTGGCCTGTGACGCCGGTAGCGCCCGTAGCTCCTGTTGGGCCATTCTGGCCAGTTGCTCCTGTTGCTCCTGTAGAACCAGTAGGGCCATTTTGACCCGTAGCTCCGGTGGAACCCGTGGGTCCTCTTATTCCTGTAGCTCCTGTCGCTCCTGTAGGTCCAGCTTGGCCTGTGGCGCCTGTGGCTCCAGTAGCTCCTGTGGGACCATTTTGACCCGTGGCACCAGTTGCGCCCGTTGTTCCTGTAGGCCCAGCCTGTCCTGTGGCTCCAGTCGAACCGGTTGGGCCTCTTTGACCCGTGATTCCGGTAGTACCAGTCGGGCCTGTTTGGCCGGTAACTCCAGTTGCCCCAGTTGCACCTGTCGGTCCATTCTGGCCCGTGGCACCGGTTGATCCAGTCGGTCCAGCTTGGCCGGTAACTCCCGTGGCACCAGTAGATCCGGTCGGGCCAGCCTGGCCGGTAGCTCCTGTAGAGCCTGTTGGGCCTTTTTCACCTGTGGCTCCAGTCGAACCGGTTGGGCCTCTTTGACCTGTAGTTCCGGTGGCTCCCGTAGATCCGGTTGGTCCAGCTTGACCGGTGGCTCCAGTTGATCCTGTGGGTCCGGTTTGGCCTGTAGCACCTGTAGAACCAGTTGGACCGTTATTACCTGTTGCACCCGTAGATCCCGTAGATCCCGTAGGTCCAGCCTGTCCAGTGGCTCCTGTAGAACCGGTGGGACCAGTTTGGCCGGTCGTACCTGTTGCTCCCGTAGATCCAGTCGGACCAGCCTGGCCTGTGGCTCCGGTAGAGCCAGTGGGACCTCTTTCACCCGTGGCTCCAGTTGAGCCAGTGGGTCCTCTTTGGCCGGTCGTACCTGTTGCTCCCGTAGATCCAGTCGGCCCAGCCTGGCCTGTGGCTCCCGTAGATCCAGTTGGTCCCTGTTCTCCTGTTGCTCCCGTAGATCCTGTAGGTCCATTCTTACCTGTCGCTCCTGTCGCTCCTGTTGATCCGGTCGGCCCAGCCTGGCCAGTGGCTCCTGTTGATCCGGTCGGCCCGGCCTGTCCGGTAACTCCAGTAGCTCCAGTGGCACCAGTCGGCCCAGCCTGACCTGTAGTTCCAGTAGATCCAGTGGGACCTCTTTCACCTGTGGCTCCAGTCGAACCGGTTGGGCCTCTTTGACCTGTAGTTCCGGTGGCTCCAGTGGCACCAGTCGGCCCCGCCTGACCTGTAGTTCCCGTAGCTCCAGTTGGTCCAGCTTGGCCTGTAGCACCTGTTGAGCCTGTAGGACCTGTTTGTCCGGTGATACCCGTAGCTCCAGTTGGTCCAGCTTGGCCTGTAGCACCTGTTGAGCCTGTAGGACCTGTTTGTCCGGTGATACCCGTAGCTCCTGTGGCTCCCGTCGGTCCATTTTGTCCTGTGGTTCCTGTGGCTCCTGTCGGTCCATTTTGTCCTGTGGTTCCTGTGGCTCCCGTTGCTCCTGTTGGACCTCTCATACCAGTTATTCCGGTAGTTCCTGTCGGCCCCGCCTGACCTGTGGCTCCCGTTGCACCCGTAGGTCCTGTTTGACCTGTAGCTCCTGTCGCTCCCGTGGTTCCAGTAGAACCCGTCGGTCCATTCTGACCCGTAGCACCCGTTGCTCCCGTCGGTCCATTCTGACCCGTAGCACCCGTTGCTCCCGTCGGACCGGTCTGACCAGTTACTCCTGTCGCACCCGTAGCTCCAGTTGCACCTGTGGGTCCTGCCTGGCCGGTGGTTCCCGTAGAGCCGGTAGGTCCTTTTTCACCCGTACTACCTGTTGCTCCTGTTGGACCTCTTTGGCCCGTTGCTCCTGTGGCTCCAGTAGCGCCTGTTGCTCCCGTGGGTCCAACTTGTCCTGTAGTACCGGTTGAGCCGGTAGGTCCTGTTTGGCCGGTTACTCCCGTTGCTCCCGTGGGTCCAACCTGGCCGGTGGCTCCGGTTGAACCGGTGGGTCCTGTTTGGCCGGTTACTCCCGTAGAACCAGTCGGTCCAACCTGACCGGTTGCTCCTGTAGCTCCTGTAGAACCTGTAGAACCTGCTTGACCTGCCAGTCCAGTCGTTCCTGTAGCTCCTGTTGGACCTACCATACCAGTTGATCCTGTTGCCCCAGTTGATCCTGTCGGCCCTGCCTGTCCAGTAGCGCCTGTGGCACCGGTTGAACCAGTTGGTCCATTCTGGCCAGTTGCACCCGTTGCTCCAGTGGAACCTGTAGGACCTCTTTCACCTGTGGCACCTGTTGCTCCAGTAGGTCCTCTTTGGCCCGTTATACCTGTTGCCCCTGTAGGTCCTTGTCCTCCCGTTGCTCCTGTTGATCCAGTCGGTCCAGCCTGTCCGGTGACCCCGGTTGAACCAGAAGGTCCGATAATACCCGTAGCTCCTGTGGCTCCGGTTGAACCAGTGGGTCCGGCTTGGCCGGTAGTTCCCGTAGATCCAGTTACACCAGTTGGTCCAGCCTGTCCTGTAGCACCTGTGGCACCTGTTGATCCGGTTGGGCCATTTTGTCCAGTTGTTCCCGTGGCTCCTGTTGGTCCAGCTCCACCTGTAGCTCCAGTTACTCCGGTAGGCCCAGTCTGACCTGTTATTCCAGTAGCACCGGTAGGTCCAGTTATTCCGGTTACCCCTGTCGCTCCTGTCGTTCCGGTTGGCCCAGCTTGTCCGGTAGCTCCAGTGGAACCTGTTGGTCCATTCTGGCCTGTTGCCCCAGTTCCTCCGGTTGAACCAGTCGGTCCAGCCTGGCCTGTGGCGCCTGTCGAACCGGTGGGACCTAATCCTCCCGTAGCACCTGTAGATCCAGTCGGACCTTTTTGACCTGTGGCTCCCGTAGCCCCTGTAGATCCGGTTGGTCCTGCTTGGCCTGTAGCTCCTGTTGCTCCAGTTGATCCAGTCGGGCCATTTTGTCCTGTAGCTCCTGTTGAACCAGTTGGTCCAGCCTGTCCTGTAGCTCCAGTCGATCCTGTCGGTCCTGTTTGTCCTGTGGTTCCTGTCGCTCCTGTAGATCCCGTAGGTCCAGCCTGGCCTGTAGCTCCGGTAGCTCCAGTTGAGCCTGTGGGGCCATTCTGTCCCGTAGCTCCGGTAGCTCCTGTAGATCCCGTAGGTCCAGCCTGGCCTGTAGCTCCAGTTGAGCCTGTAGGGCCATATTGTCCCGTGAATCCCGTTGAACCAGTCGGACCAAATAAACCTGTGGATCCCGTTGCTCCTGTTGGACCGGTTTGGCCAGTGGTACCAGTTGCCCCGGTTGATCCCGTAGGTCCGGCTTGACCTGTAGCACCGGTTGAGCCCGTGGGGCCATTCTGGCCTGTAGCGCCTGTGGAACCTGTAGGTCCAGTTTGACCGGTAACCCCTGTAGCTCCTGTAGAACCTGTAGGTCCAGCTTGACCTGTAGCTCCAGTTGAACCTGTAGGTCCATAAATACCTGTAGAACCTGATGCTCCAGTCGGTCCAGCTTGACCTGTAGCTCCAGTTGAACCAGTCGGACCTACTTGACCTGTGGCTCCCGTAGCTCCTGTAGAACCTGTTGGCCCTCTGTCACCCGTAGCTCCTGTAGAACCAGTCGGTCCATTCTGGCCTGTAGCTCCTGTCGCCCCCGTAGCTCCAGTTGGTCCTGTTTGACCTGTCATACCCGTTGACCCCGTAGGACCTGCTTGACCTGTAGCTCCTGTAGAACCTGTAGGTCCTCTATCTCCAGTAGCCCCTGTTGTTCCTGTGGGACCTGCTTGGCCTGTAGCTCCTGTGGAACCTGTAGGTCCAGTTTGACCTGTAGTTCCAGTCGATCCTGTAGGTCCAGCTTGACCTGTGGTTCCAGTTGATCCTGTTGAACCAGTCGGACCATTTTGACCTGTTGCTCCTGTAGAACCAGTCGGACCCCTTTGTCCTGTCGTTCCTGTAGCTCCAGTTGCTCCTGTTGGTCCAGCTTGGCCTGTAGCGCCTGTAGTTCCAGTAGGTCCAGCTTGGCCTGTAGCTCCGGTAGAACCAGTTGGTCCGGTTTCACCTGTAGCTCCTGTTGAACCAGCCTGTCCTGCTTGTCCTGTAGTTCCTGTTGCACCTGTGGGGCCAATATTTCCAGTAGCACCTGTAGCTCCTGTTGATCCCGTAGGCCCAGCCTGACCCGTAGCTCCAGTCGATCCGGTTGGTCCTTGTCCTCCTGTTGCTCCAGTTGCGCCTGTTGATCCCGTAGGGCCGTTTTGACCCGTAGCTCCAGTAGAACCGGTTGGTCCTTGTCCTCCTGTTGCTCCAGTTGCCCCGGTTGATCCTGTTGGTCCTTGTCCTCCAGTAGCTCCCGTAGCTCCTGTAGAACCTGTAGGTCCAGCACCACCTGTAGCACCAGTAGATCCGGTTGGTCCTCTTTGTCCAGTGGCTCCAGTTGAGCCAGTGGGTCCTGTCTGGCCAGTAATCCCAGTCGCACCTGTAGGACCTATTTGTCCAGTAGCACCTGTAACACCAGTTGCACCAGTGGGTCCTAATATTCCGGTACCGCCAGTAGCCCCAGTCGGACCTGTTTGGCCAGTAATCCCAGTCGCACCTGTAGGCCCTAATCCTCCCGTTGCTCCTGTAGAACCAGTCGGTCCATTCTGGCCTGTAGCTCCTGTCGCCCCCGTAGCTCCAGTTGGACCTGTTTGACCTGTAGCTCCAGTTGTTCCTGTAGGCCCAGCCTGGCCTGTGGCTCCAGTTGAGCCAGTCGGACCTGTTTGACCTGTCATACCCGTTGACCCCGTAGGACCTGCTTGACCTGTACTACCAGTTGTCCCTGTAGCTCCAGTTGTTCCTGTAGGCCCAGCCTGTCCAGTTACACCTGTTGATCCCGTAGGTCCAGCCTGTCCGGTGGTTCCTGTAGAGCCCGTAGATCCCGTAGGTCCAGCCTGTCCGGTGGTTCCTGTAGAGCCCGTAGATCCTGTAGGCCCAGCCTGTCCAGTGGCACCGGTAGCCCCAGTCGGACCTGTTTGACCAGTGATTCCTGTTGTTCCAGTAGCTCCAGTAGGACCTTTATCGCCGGTTGCTCCCGTTGTCCCAGTTGGCCCAGCCTGGCCTGTGGCACCAGTAGCTCCAGTTGGACCTGTTTGGCCTGTCATACCCGTTGATCCTGTCGGACCATTCTGTCCAGTAGCGCCTGTAGATCCCGTAGGTCCAGTTTGACCAGTAATTCCCGTTGCTCCAGTAGGACCTCTGTCACCTGTTGCTCCCGTTGTTCCGGTTGGCCCAACCTGTCCTGTGGCTCCCGTAGATCCCGTAGGTCCAGCCTGTCCGGTGGTTCCTGTAGAGCCCGTAGATCCCGTAGGTCCAGCCTGTCCAGTGGCACCGGTAGCCCCAGTCGGACCTGTTTGGCCTGTTACTCCGGTTGTTCCAGTTGGTCCTTGTCCTCCTGTTGCACCTGTTGCACCTGTTGGGCCTGTTTGGCCGGTAGTGCCAGTCGATCCTGTTGCTCCAGTGGGACCTAATCCTCCCGTTGCTCCCGTTGCTCCAGTGGGACCTAATCCACCCGTAGCCCCAGTTGATCCTGTTGGTCCTGTTTGACCTGTTACTCCTGTTGCACCAGTTGCTCCAGTTGCACCTGTTGGTCCAGTTTGACCTGTGATACCAGTAACTCCTGTAGGACCGATAAACCCAGTATTACCTGTGGCTCCAGTAGGCCCTGTTTGACCTGTTATTCCTGTTGCTCCAGTTGGACCCATAATACCAGTTGTTCCAGTTGCCCCAGTTGTTCCTGTGGGACCATTTTGACCTGTCGCTCCTGTGGATCCAGTAGGACCTAATCCTCCCGTAGCCCCAGTTGATCCTGTTGGTCCAGCTTGACCGGTAATACCAGTTGCCCCAGTTGCTCCTGTCGGTCCAGCCTGTCCGGTAGCTCCTGTTACTCCCGTCGCCCCTGTTGATCCCGTAGGACCATTCTGGCCGGTAGCTCCGGTAGAACCTGTGGGACCTCTCTCACCTGTAGCTCCTGTCGAACCAGTCGGACCTCTTTGTCCGGTAGCCCCTGTTACTCCTGTCGCCCCTGTTGATCCCGTAGGACCATTTTGACCTGTAGCTCCAGTCGATCCGGTTGGTCCTTGTCCTCCTGTAGCTCCTGTCGAACCAGTTGGACCTCTTTGTCCGGTAGCTCCCGTTACTCCCGTGGCACCTGTCGCTCCTGTAGGCCCTGTTTGGCCGGTTATTCCTGTTGATCCGGTTGGTCCTTGTCCTCCCGTTGCTCCTGTTGATCCAGTCGGTCCAGCCTGTCCAGTGGCTCCTGTTACTCCTGTGGCTCCTGTCGCCCCTGTAGGTCCAGCCTGTCCAGTAGCTCCTGTTACACCCGTAGCTCCCGTAGCTCCTGTCGCTCCTGTAGGCCCAGCCTGTCCAGTAGCTCCTGTTACTCCCGTAGCACCTGTCGCTCCTGTTGGGCCTGTTTGACCAGTTACTCCAGTTGATCCAGTAGGACCCTTTTCACCTGTAGTACCAGTCGCTCCTGTAGGCCCAGCCTGTCCGGTAGCTCCTGTTGTCCCTGTCGGTCCGGTTTGACCAGTTGTTCCCGTCGTCCCAGTCGGTCCAGCCTGTCCGGTGGCACCACTTGCTCCTGTAGCTCCTGTAGAACCTGCTTGACCGGCTAGTCCAGTTGTTCCTGTAGCTCCGGTCGGACCTACCATGCCTGTAGCTCCCGTTGCTCCTGTAGATCCTGTTGGACCAACATCTCCAGTTGCTCCTGTAGCTCCGGTCGAGCCTGTCGGTCCTTCACCACCAGTTGCTCCGGTTGAGCCGGTTGGCCCATTTTGACCAGTTATACCAGTTGGTCCTGTCGGGCCAATTATTCCTGTTGATCCTGTAGCTCCTGTGGGACCGGTCTGACCTGTTCCTCCTGTTGATCCTGTAGGACCTAAACCTCCTGTAGCTCCTGTGGATCCTGTTGAACCGGTGGGTCCGGCTTGTCCTGTTGTTCCCGTAGAGCCGGTCGGACCAGTCTGACCTGTTCCTCCTGTTGATCCTGTAGGACCTAAACCTCCTGTAGCTCCTGTGGATCCTGTTGAACCGGTGGGTCCGGCTTGTCCTGTTGTTCCCGTAGAGCCGGTCGGACCGGCTTGTCCTGTTGTTCCCGTAGCTCCTGTCGTTCCCGTAGCTCCTGTCGGACCAGTCTGGCCTGTAGTTCCAGTTGATCCTGTAGGACCTAATCCTCCCGTAGCACCTGTTGACCCAGTCGGACCATTCTGTCCTGTTGCTCCTGTTGATCCTGTAGGACCTAATCCTCCCGTAGCACCTGTAGATCCTGTTGGCCCTGTCTGACCAGTGGTTCCAGTTGATCCTGTAGGACCTAAACCTCCTGTGGCTCCAGTTGCCCCCGTGGATCCTGTGGGTCCGGCTTGACCTGTAGCTCCTGTTACTCCAGTTGCACCAGTTGGGCCATTTTGCCCAGTTGCCCCTGTTGTTCCAGTAGGTCCCGCCTGGCCAGTTATTCCTGTAGTTCCTGTCGGACCTTTATCTCCCGTTGACCCAGTAGCTCCTGTTGAGCCTGTTGGTCCTAATCCTCCAGTAGCTCCTGTTGCACCTGTTGGTCCATTTTGGCCAGTTGCCCCTGTTGTTCCTGTTGGTCCAACTCCTCCCGTTGCTCCGGTTGCCCCTGTAGGACCTCTATCTCCTGTAGCTCCTGTAGCCCCAGTTGATCCAGTTGGTCCAGCCCCTCCAGTTGCTCCGGTTGATCCAGTCGGCCCGGTTTGACCAGTAATACCTGTACTTCCAGTTGGTCCAGCCCCTCCAGTTGCCCCGGTTGAGCCCGTGGGGCCATCTTGGCCGGTTGTCCCGGTAGCCCCAGTCGGTCCAAAATCACCCGTGGCTCCTGTAGCCCCAGTCGGTCCTGTTTGGCCGGTAACACCTGTTGAACCTGTAGGACCTATTTCACCTGTGGAACCTGTAGTACCAGTAGGGCCAATCTCTCCTGTCGCGCCCGTTGCCCCGGTTGTACCTGTAGGACCAAGCATACCTGTTGTTCCTGTAGCACCCGTAGGACCAATCTCTCCTGTCGCGCCCGTTGCCCCGGTTGAGCCGGTAGGACCTATGTCACCTGTTGAACCTGTTGTTCCTGTTGGGCCTTTCTGACCAGTGATTCCCGTAGCTCCTGTCGGACCAGTCTGGCCTGTAGTTCCAGTTGATCCTGTAGGTCCTGTTTGACCAGTAGCCCCAGTCGCTCCCGTAGCTCCCGTAGGTCCTGTCTGACCAGTTATTCCCGTTGCTCCGGTCGAACCTGTTGGCCCAGCCTGGCCGGTAGCACCGGTTGATCCAGTTGGTCCTGTCTGGCCAGTTATTCCAGTCGTTCCCGTCGGCCCAAGCTCTCCGGTAGCCCCAGTAGCCCCCGTCGCCCCAGTTGGACCAATAATACCTGTACTTCCAGAGGCTCCAGTTGCCCCAGTCGGCCCAGCCTGGCCAGTTGTTCCCGTCGCTCCAGTAGCGCCAGTTGGTCCAGCCTGACCTGTTACCCCCGTCGCTCCCGTTGCCCCAGTCGGCCCAGCCTGACCAGTCGCTCCAGTTGCCCCAGTTGCCCCAGTCGGCCCAGCCTGACCTGTTATCCCCGTCGCTCCCGTTGCCCCAGTCGGCCCAGCCTGGCCAGTCGCTCCAGTTGACCCAGTTGCCCCAGTCGGCCCAGCCTGACCAGTCGCTCCAGTTGCCCCAGTCGGCCCAGTCTCTCCTGTAACCCCTGTTGCTCCTGTTGGGCCATTCTGGCCTGTAATCCCAGTTGCCCCAGTCGGCCCAGCCTGACCTGTTACCCCCGTCGCTCCCGTTGTCCCAGTCGGCCCAGCCTGGCCAGTTGTTCCCGTCGCTCCAGTAGCGCCAGTTGGTCCTATGTCACCCGTAGCCCCAGTTGCTCCTGTCGGTCCTGTTTGACCTGTTGCTCCAGTTGTTCCCGTCGTTCCAGTAGCGCCAGTTGGTCCTATGTCACCCGTAGCCCCAGTTGCTCCTGTCGGTCCTGTTTGACCTGTTGCTCCAGTTGTTCCCGTCGCTCCAGTAGCGCCAGTTGGTCCTATGTCACCCGTAGCCCCAGTTGCTCCTGTCGGTCCTGTTTGACCTGTTGCTCCAGTAGCTCCAGTAGCCCCAGTTGGTCCATTCTGGCCCGTAGCTCCGGTAGAGCCTGTACTTCCTGTTGGTCCATTCTGGCCCGTCGCTCCGGTAGACCCAGTTGGTCCTATGTCACCCGTAGCCCCAGTTGCTCCTGTCGGTCCTGTTTGGCCCGTAGCTCCGGTAGAGCCTGTGGTTCCGGTAGACCCAGTTGGGCCATTTTGACCACTGGATCCTGTCGCTCCTGTTGGGCCTAAATCTCCTGTTGTTCCGGTTGATCCAGTTGGTCCTAATTCACCCGTAGCTCCGGTTGCTCCTGTCGGTCCTGTTTGGCCTGTAGCCCCAGTCGTCCCAGTCGCTCCAGTAGCTCCTGTTGGGCCTAAATCTCCAGTAGCTCCGGTTGAACCGGTTGGTCCGGTTTGACCGGTAGCCCCTGTCGTCCCAGTCGATCCTGTTGCCCCTGTCGGGCCATTCTGGCCTGTCGCTCCCGTAGCTCCAGTAGCACCTGTTGGACCATATTCTCCCGTAGCTCCGGTTGAACCGGTTGGTCCTGTTTGGCCAGTCGCCCCAGTAGCTCCGGTTGTACCAGTTGCCCCCGTCGGCCCATTCTGACCGGTAGCCCCTGTCGCTCCCGTCGGGCCATTCTGGCCTGTAGCTCCGGTTGCTCCAGTTGCTCCCATCGGTCCTTCTTGGCCTGTAGCACCTGTTGCTCCCATCGGTCCTTCTTGGCCTGTGGCTCCAGTCGCTCCTGTTGGTCCTAATGTTCCGGTTACCCCAGTTGCTCCCATCGGTCCTTCTTGGCCTGTAGCACCTGTTGCTCCTGTGGGGCCTTCTTGTCCGGTTCCCCCAGTCGGTCCGTCTTGACCTGTAGCCCCAGTTGGCCCGGTTTGACCGGTTCCTCCTGTAGGCCCAGCCTGTCCGGTGGCTCCACTTGGTCCGGTTTGTCCTGTCGCGCCTGTGGGTCCTGAAGGACCAGCTTCACCAGTGGCTCCAGTGGGACCAGCTTCACCAGTCGCTCCCGTTGCCCCAGTCGGCCCAGCCTGACCAGTAGCACCTGTCGCTCCGGAAGAACTTCCTGATCCGCCGGAGCCGGCGTTAATGTTCACCCAGCTTGAACCGTTCCAATAATACAAAACATTATCTTCAGTGTTGTAATAAAGAGCACCGCTTCCCGCTGCTGTTGGAGCAGAGGAGAAACCTCCTATAGTAAGTTGTCCACCGATTTTAGCATTCCCTGATGATAAAATTACGTTAGTATTGGGAGAGATTCTTAGGTTTGATATAGCCGAAATTCCATTAGCAAAACGGGAATATCCTGCGGATACTGTGGGAACATCACTCGAAGTAGTGGTGGTGACATTAGCATTTTTATCAATATCCCATTTAAGGTTGCCACCGGCAACAGTGATGTATCCATGATGCCAATTATTGGCATCCCAGGCATAGTCGCTAGTCGCTAGCTCTTCGCATGTAGGAGTGCATTTATATATTTTTAGTTTTCCGTCTGTTGTCCAGCTGAATTGATAAAATTTTGACTCATCATTATTTATGTTTGAGTGGATATTGACAGATCTATCTGTTGTTTTAAAATCAAACTCCAAAGTAGTGTCTTTGGTGAAGTCAAAACTGACCGGAATTTTATTTCCGGCAGATCCAAAGATACCAAGACCACCATCGTAGATAAGGTTTGATGAAACTAGAGGAACTTTGCTTAATACTCCCGATGCTGAAGCGAAAAAGGCATCATCTACCTGTAATTGATTGGATGTATAGGTGTTTCCATCGGCATCGACATAAAATTTGGTAGTACTTGGATCTCCGGAATTCAGCTGGATCAGTTTATATCCGGAAAGAATAGATGATCCTTCTCCATAAATCAATGCTCCGGAAGCGATATTTGAATTAGTGATGTTGGTAAATCCTTCTCCTTCCAAAGGATACGCTCCGTTGAATTTTAGATTAACGGAGCCTAGGCTGTCCGGAGATAAATTTATTGAACCGTTACTGCCGGATGGGGTTTGTAACGTGATAGATTTTCCTTCTATAGTAAATAGACCCGTGGTAGACTTGATGCTTGGGGATGAAGCAGATATGAGAAGTATACCGTTTTTATCGATGTAGGGGATAGTTGAAGGTCTACCTGGGGACGCCGGAGGCAGCCCTTGTAAGGTTTCCGCGTTTAATGCATAACCTACGGATGCAATATGCTGTCTGGGCGACATTTCTTCGTCACCGTCTACGGTAATTCCCAGAAAGGTAGACATATTTTCGCTAAATACCGAAGCCGGGATTTCTGAACCGCATGTTGATCCTATGAGTACTGAAAATATACCGTTTTGATCTGGTGTGATACTGCAAACATCAGTATTATATAATATATTACCTTCGTTATCGGCGTCCCAAATTTTAAACTGAATTTGAGTGGTTTCTATGATCGGGTTTTCAGACGAGTCAGTAAGCCTTCCTTGGAAGTTTAGGATTCTCGCAGGCTTCACAGGTTCTATAGGATAAGCTAGTGGTTTTGGGGTTTGTTGAAAAAATTGTTGATAAAAACCAATACCAAGCCCGGAGAGCATAATCGTAGCTACCAGGAAACCTAAATATCTGTTGAGAGGTAAGTCAAATAAAGACAAAAGAAAAAATCTGCCCCTTTTTTTCTCTTCGTTTATAGGTTTAATTACAGCTGTCTTTTCCGCAAGAGGGTCTTTTATTTGTTGGGAAGAATTGTCTTTCCAAAAAGTTTTGTTGAAATACCCGCGTTTAGCACCCCACTTAAAAAAAGATTTTGCGCAGGAAAGTTTTCTTTTCCTTGAGGCTTGACTTAGTTGTCGAATATCTGTGAGGTATTTTTCGAAATCCGATAGGAAATTCGGATCAAAGTCGATTTCACGAAAAGTCGTTTTGTTTATTGTTAAAGTGTTCAAATATATATATAACTGCATCAAATCAGATTTATAGCTGCGTAAAGTAGAAGATGGTTTATGGTGCGCTTTTAAATATGCGATATATTCGTCTATCAGAGGATCATGATTAGGGTTACTCGGCTCAACAGTATTAAAGATAATGGAATTGTTACTGTACTTTTTCCCGAATTTATTTATCACGTCAAAGATTTGTTGAGCGCGTTTTGGTTGTTTTGTCTTATTGATGAGATATCTTTTAAACTGGCGAAGAACGGAGAGACGGAGTAGCGTTTTATAATCCTGTTTACTGACAGCTTCATCATGAATAATTTTTACAAAGGAAATGTACTTCTTAAAGTCTTTTTTTATCCTTTGAAAGGCACTGCGGGAAAATCCCAAGGATATGAGAAATTGGATGAAATCAGCTTCAAAATTATACAAATTATTTGAATTTGGACTTTGTGTATTATTATTTATATATTTATCCCCTTATATAAATTAACAATATTAATAAAGGGTTTGTCAAGAGTCAGATGATATATTTAGGTATAGGATAGATAGGAGGAAATTTAAATATCAAGTCCATAAAAAAGCCGATATATAGTATATTTTCACGAATTCCCGCATGACAATATTGAATACCTTAATAGATTATTCTATATCAATGATATAATCGAGGGGGAATGACCGATATTTCGAAAAACGACTAAAAGTAAGGTAGAATATGCGGTTGATTAAACATAATCAGTGTATTTGATATACATAACTAAATGAATTTTAGTGTCTTTTGATATTTATGATAGAAAGATGAACATCGTTTGCTTTAATCTTCAATAGACCTGTTGCGAATTATCCCTCATTTGCCTCATAATGGATTCATATGAATATTAAACCTGCCCTAAGAAGCAATCGCTCCTGTCTGGCACTAACTGGAGTTAATGTTGCTGAATTCCAAAGTCTG
>Ga0210015_1001063_pt1 | contig 27561 bp, 30 predicted proteins | sample CryGeymeta201522_FD_185471 | JGI IMG/M metagenome (GOLD analysis project Ga0210015, IMG submission 185471) | Groundwater microbial communities from Crystal Geyser aquifers in Utah, USA - Crystal Geyser metaG 2015-22 (SPAdes) (version 2) | ecosystem: Environmental > Aquatic > Deep subsurface >... | reverse complement strand
CAAATGAAGAGACTGGCAACCCTCGGACTGCTGACTCTCGCGGCTGTTGCGACGTTCGTCGCTGTGGCGGTGGCGCAAGGTCGGCTGGGGTGCCCGCGCGGCGATGCCGCTGCGGTGACCCAGTGTCAGAAGACACTCGGCCTGTCCGCCGAGCAGACGAAAAAGGTGGACGCTCTTCGCGCCGACTTCGGCAAGAAGATCGACCCGCTTGCCGGCAAGCTCCGGGAGAAGGCGCAAGCACTCCGCCAGCTTCAGACGGCAGACAAGCCTGACGCAAAGGCCCTCGCTGCCCTGGAAAGCGAAGTCGCCACGCTGCGCGGCGATCTGCGGAAAGCCCGGTTGGCCTACCACGAAGCCGTGGGCAAGGTGCTCACCGACGAGCAGAAGAAGAAGCTCGCCGCGTCGGGCACATGCCCCTGCGGCGGCGACCCGGCGAAGTGCCCCGGCCCGTGTGAAGACTGCCCCGGCTGGGGCGGTGACTGCGGCGACGGCTGCGGCATGGGCCATAGGCCCGGCGGCGGCTGTCGCATGGGCCGGTGTGGCGGACACGGCTTGCAGTAGCCTGGCCTGACCACCACGCTCGAAGGCCCCTCGAAGGACGGGGTTGGCGCGCCAACCCCGTCCTTCGCTTGTCGGAGCTGCATGCACAGCGGGCTGCTTGCCCGCTCAGGCGGCGAGCGACCGGCAGTTGCTCTGCGCGCTGACTCTGCTCCGTCCAAACGAGGTACACGATGCGATTCTGCAAAGCTCTGCCCGCTATCTTCGCCGTGGTGGCTACGGTCGCCTTCGGGCCCGGCGCGGAGGGAGAGGAAGCGGCTCCCGCGGCGCTGACGCTTACCAAGGCCGTCGCGACGGCACTCCAACTGCACCCAAGCCTGCGTGCCGCCGACCAGCGAGTCGAGGCGGCGCGGCAGCGCCGAGAGGGGCGCCGGAGCGAGACGCGCCTCCTTACCGACTTCCGCCTGACGGCGCAGCGCTACGACTGGCTGCTTCCGAACAAGGAGAAGATCCTCGGCGGCGGCGGTCTGGGGCTGGGTAGCGGTCAATGCGCCGAGAAGAAGTGAAACTATGATGAGAAAGGGGCGGTCGGATAGAAGCCTCAGCCTCGGGAACGGGATGAAACACGATATGCCCCTGAATAAACGTGACAGAATCAGCCGCGCGTGCGTCACACCTTTCATGCTGCTCGCGGCGACTCTGGGGTCAGGCATCACGGTTCGGGCGGAGCAGACGGCTGACAAGCCGTTGACCGTCCAGGATTGCGTGAGGCTGGCTCTGGGCCAACACCCCACGCTGCGAGCTGTGCGGAAAGAGATGGACGCCGCGCGCGCGGCGGTCGGTTCCGCTCGGTCAGGCGCTCTGCCGCAAGTAGGCGTCAACGCCGGATACACCGACCAGGAACCCGCTTCACCGAACCTGCGCAACTACAGTGCGACACTCACTCTGAGCCAGTCGCTCTTCAACAGCGGCCGGGTATCGGCGCAAGTGGCGCAAGCTCAGGAAAACTTCCGGGCAGCGGAAAGCGTGGTAACGTTGACTGCCCAGGACATCACCTTGGCGGTGAGGCAAGCTTACTATACTCTCCTGGCGGCGCAGAGACTGCAGGGCGTCGCCGAAGAACGGTTGCGGCAGGCGGAGGCGCACCGACAACAAGCACAGGCGAACTATGAAGCCGGTGTGGTCGCGCGGGCCGACGTGTTGAAGGCGGAGGTGGAGGTCGCCGAGGCGCGGCTCGGCGCTATCAAGGCCGAGAATGGTGTGCAACTGGCGAAGGCCGAACTGACGAACGCGATGGGGGTTGACGCAGAGGTGACGTTAGAGGTGATGGACGATTTCGCCTTTGTGAAGGCAGACAAGGACTTGCAGACGGCGCTGGCAGCGGCATTTCGGCAACGCCCTGAACTCCAGCAGAATACCGCCTCCACCCGAGCCGCTCGGCTCGGCGTTCGGGCAGCGGCTACGGGCACGAAACCGGAGGTCTCCCTCAAAGGCGACTGGGGTCTCAAGGACACTGGTTTCCTGCCCGGGGAGGTTGGCTGGACGGTTGGCGTAGCAGTGAATCTGCCGCTCTTCGACGGCAACGCAACTCGCTCTCAAGTGGCGAAGACAAAGGCGGAGGTGGAGAAACTGCAGGCGCAAGAGTCCCGGCTGCGGCAAAACATCGCCCTGGAAGTGCGGCAGGCCTGCCTTGAGTTGCGTGAGGCAGAGGAGCGAATAATCGTGGCCGCCACTCAGGTCGCCAGCGCGAGAGAAAGCCTGCGCGTTACGGAGGGGCGCTACCGCGAAGGTGTGGCTTCGATGGTGGAGCTACTCGACGCTCAGACTGCGATGACGGCGGCACAGACCAATGAGGTCCAGGCTCTTTACGACCACAAGATCGCCCAGGCGAAGCTGGCGAAGGCGACGGGAGAGGGGGTGGCTCAATGAGGAGAGCGCTCGTTGTTGGCGCCGTGTGTGTGGTTGGCCTGGGAGTAGTGTTAGGATTGCGCGCGCGCAACTCTCGGCGAGACAAAGAGGAACTGCCGACTGCGGTGGTCACCCGACGAACGCTGAGGGCGACCGTTTTGGCGACAGGCGTCGTGCAGGCGCAAATCGGCGCGGAAGTGAAAGTGGGCGCCCGGGTGTCGGGTCGGGTGAAGCGGCTTTACGCCAACATCGGCGACGTGGTGACGCGCGGACAGGTCATTGCTGAGTTGGAACAGGAGGACCTGGTCGCCCAGTTCGACAAGGCGCGGGCTGAAGCGCGCGGCGCGTCGGCGAAGTCGCTGGAAGCCTTTGCCGCCTCGTCGGCGCAACCAGCTCAAACGCAGGCCGGCATCAATCAGGCGCGCGCCGCCTTGAGTGCGGCGTCGGCGAAATGGCGCGAGGCAAAGGCCGCGTCGGACGCGCAGCCCGTTCAGAGCGCGAGCCTCATCGAGCAGGCGGAGCGGACGCTGCACGCTGCAAGAGAGCATTACGAATCGGCGAAGGCGGACGCGGAGGCCCAGCCTCAGGAGACCGCCGCCCGCGTTGCTCAGGCCGAAGCCTCTCTGAAAGTGGCGCAGGCAAACCTCGCGTTGGTGAAGCGCGGCGCGCGAACGGAAGAAATCGCCCAGGCTGAGGCCACCGTTCGACAGGCGGCGGCGAAGGCGACAGACGCCAAGCTGAAGCTGCAGCGCGCGCAGAAGCTGTTCGCGCAGGATTACGTTCCTCGCCAGGAGGTGGACTCTCGCCAGGCAGACTACGATGCTGCCGTAGCGCAGTTGGACGCGGCCCGCGAACAGTTGACCCTGACGAGGACCCGCACGACGCCCGAGGACCTGGCCAAGGCCCAGGGCGACGTGCAACATGCGGAGGCGGTTCTGAGGTCTGCCAAAGTCGGCGCCGTGCAAGACGAGTTGAAACGCAAGACCGTGGCCGCGACTCAGGCAGACGTGCAGCGAACGGGGGCCGCACTGCGCGCGGCGAAAGCCCTGGCCGTGCAGGATGAATTGAAGCGACAACAGGTTGCGAGCGCCGACGCCGAGATTGCGCGTACGAGGGCGGCATTACGTGAGGCGGAAGCGCAAGCCGTGCAAGACGAGATGAAACGTCACGAAGCCACGGCAAGCCGGGCGCAGTCTCAAGCCGCAAGGGCAACCACGCAAGTTCAGGCCGCGCAACTCAGTTACGCGACGATTACCGCGCCCCTCACGGGCATTATTGCCTCGGTCGCTACGCAGGAGGGCGAAACCGTTGCCGCCGGTCTCACCGCCCCGACCTTCGTCACCATTGTTGACCTCAGCAAACTTCAGGTCGACGCCTACGTGGATGAAACTGACATCGGCAAGGTTAAGATTGGTCAGCCGGTCACCTTCACGGTGGACGCCTATCCCGACAAAGACTTTACCGGCCGCGTGACCGCGATATACCCCAAAGCAGTCATCCAGCAAAACGTTGTGAGCTACGATACCGTCATCACCATTGACGACTCCGGCGGTCTGCTCAAGCCTGACATGACCGCCAGCGTCATCCTTGAAGTCGGAGAACGCTCGAACGTGCTGACCGTGCCGAACAAGGCGGTCAAGCGAGAGGAAGGGGAGAAAGTGGTCTACGTCATGGAGCAAGGCAAGCCTGTTCGCCGCAACGTGCGGACGGGGTGGAAGGACAGCGATTACACAGAAATCCTGGCTGGGTTGAAGGAAGGCGACCGCGTGTTGCTGGAAGAGCCGGTTGCCGCCGAGAAACCCAGGAGCGGGAGTTTACCGCCGGGCGCGACCAGCAGATAGGAGGAAGAGTTGATGATAGAAATGCAAGGTGTGTGCAAGACCTACGACCTGGGTGGCAACGCCGTCCGCGCGGTGGACAACGTTTCGCTGCGGGTGGAGCGCGGAGAGTTCACGGCGATTGTGGGAGCTTCGGGTTCCGGGAAGTCTACCTTGATGAACCTGATTGGCTGCCTCGATCACCCTACGGAGGGCGCTTACACCCTTGATGAGGTTCGGGTGGACTCGGTAAGCGACGACGAGCTTTCCGCAATCCGCAACCGGAAGATTGGTTTCGTGTTTCAGTCGTTCAACCTGTTGCCACGCGCGACAGCTTTGGAGAACGTGGAACTGCCGCTTATCTACCGACCAGACGACGTTGACGGACGGGAAAGCGCCAAGCGGTTGCTGGCGCAAGTCGGCCTTGCTGACCGAACAAGCCACCGCCCGGACCAACTCTCCGGCGGCCAGCAGCAGCGCGTGGCCATCGCCCGCGCGCTTATCAACGACCCGCCCCTGATCTTGGCGGACGAACCGACCGGGGCGCTCGACTCGCGTTCCGGTCTTGAAGTGATGGCGATTCTGCAACGGCTGAACGCCGAGGGACGAACGGTCGTTCTGGTGACGCACGATACCGCCATCGCCCAGCACGCGCGACGCATCGTGAGTCTCCGGGATGGACAAATCGTCAGCGACGAGTCTGTCACGAAGCCACAGCGAGCGGAAAAGGAGTTAGCCGGGTTACCCCCGGCGGAGGTGAACGCGAAATGAAGATTACCGCAGGTGTCAAGCAAGCGTGGAGCGCAACAAGCGGCCACAAGCTTCGGACTCTCCTGATGATGCTGGGCATCATCATTGGCGTTGCAACTCTCACGATTGTCGTATCCGTGGGGCAGGGAGCGAAGGCGGAGGTGCAGCGCAGGGCCAACAAGATGTGGGGCGCCAACCCCATCATGGTCACCGCGGGGGGTGGCGCGTTTCGCGGCGAAATGTCCATGTCCGTTGACCAGGGGAACAATACCCTTACCTACGAGGATATGCGCGCCATCGAACAGGAAGTCCCGAACGTGCGTAAAGTCTCACCGGGTCTCATCAAGGTGGAGGCCCCCCTGAAATATCGTGAGCGCTCGACGAATGCCACTGTGTTCGGCATCACTCCCGAGTTCCGGGATTACCGCAGTTGGGATGTGGACAGTGGCGAGTTCATCACCGACGAAGACGTCACAAGCATGGCGCGGGTCTGTCTGCTGGGTCAAACGGTGGCCACGGAACTGTTCGGGGATGCCGACCCCGTGGGACAATCAATTCGCATTGAGAACGTCGCTTTCAAAGTCAAGGGACTGCTGGCGCGCAAGGGCGCAAGCCCGATGGGAGGAGATATGGACAACCGCCTCATGATTCCCATCACCACCTTTGCGCGCCGCGTCTATAACGTGACCACCTATCTGAGTAACATCGTCATCCAATTGAAGGACAGTTCGAGGATGAACGAGACGGCGAAGGCCGTCACCGCGCTGATGCGCCAGCGCCACCACATCACGCCAGGGATGCAGGACGACTTCGGCGTCCGCACGCCGAGCGGTATCGTCAGCACGTTATCCAAGACCTCGCGGACGTTGACGCTGTTTCTCGGTCTTGTCTCCGCGGTCTCGCTGCTGGTAGGTGGACTGGTGGTAATGAACATCATGCTCATCTCGGTCAGTGAACGGACGCGGGAGATTGGGCTGCGACGCGCCCTCGGCGCTCGCCGGAAAGACATCCTGTTCCAGTTCCTGGTCGAGGCGTTGCTGGTGACGGTGATCGGCGGGGTGATAGGCGTGGCGAGTGGCGCAGCGGGCGCGCAAATCGTCCGCCTCGTATCAAAGATGCCGACGGAGGTCTCTTGGCAGGCGGCGTCGTTGGGCGTCGTTTTCTCCGCGTTCGTCGGACTCGTGTTCGGCCTGCAGCCCGCGCGGCGGGCAGCGCGACTCAGCCCGGTGGAAGCTCTCCGGTCGGAGTGAGGCGACCATGCGCGCGGCAGCAGAACGTAGCGTGGGGATCCTGCCCGCGTTCTCCCACGGGGCCACTCGGCGCGCGCTGAAGACGTTGCGGCTGGCGTTGCGAACCCTCATCGCGCACAAGCTGCGCACGACGTTGAGCCTGCTCGGCATCACCATTGGCGTCGCCTCTGTTATCACGATGCTCGCCATCGGACAGGGCACGAGGGCCGAAGTGCTCCGTCAGTTAGAGAGCTTCGGGACGAACCTTGTCCTTGTCAGCGCGGGGCAGGTCAAGACCTTCGCCGGGCGCGAACGGCAGGTCGGCAACGTCACCACCCTTACCCTTCAGGACGCAGAGGCAATTGCCGAGGAGTGCTCCGGTGTGATGCGTGTGGCCCCTGCGCAACAGCAGAAGCTCCCGGTGAAATACGAAGACAACACGACCACGACGAACGTGCTTGGCACAACGCCCGACTTCGCCGAGGTGCGGAACTTCCAGGCAGCTCGCGGGGAGTTCCTGACCGACGAATACCTGACCGCTTCCGCACGCGTTGCCGTGTTGGGACAGACCGTCGTGGAAAACCTCTTTGGTGGCAGCGACCCTTTGGGGGAACGAATCAGAATACAACGAGTGCCCTTCACCGTCATCGGCGTGCTAACTCAGAAAGGCCTTGACCTGTCAGGCAACGACCAGGACGATGTGATTCTCATTCCAGTCACCACCGCGCTGCGCCGTGTGTTCAACCTCGACCATCTGAACGTAGTCTATGCGCAGGCCCGAGACGAGGCGGCCATGCCACGCGTGGTGAGCGACATCACCGAGCTGTTGCGGGAACGCCATCGCCTGCGCTCCGGTGTCGGCGACGACTTCACCGTCCAGAACCAGGCCGAGCTTATCCGCACCCAGCAGGAAGTCACCAGCACCTTCACAACGCTCCTTGGCAGCATCGCCGCTGTATCGCTTCTGGTTGGAGGCGTGGGGATTCTCGCCGTCATGCTCATAGCCGTCAAGGAGCGCACGCGAGAAATCGGTATTCGTCGTGCGGTCGGGGCGCGGCAGCGTGACATCCTTCTGCAATTCGTTTTGGAGGCGCTGACCTTGAGCCTGATGGGCGGACTCCTCGGCGTGGCCCTCGGAACAGCCAGCAGTTGGCTCACCGCCGCGCTGATGCACTGGCCGGTGCTCATCGCGCCTCAGACAGTGTTGTTGTCGTTCTCTTTCTCGGGCGTCATCGGCGTGTTCTTCGGAGTCTACCCGGCGCGTAAGGCCGCGCGCCTAAATCCAATCGACGCGCTGAGGAGTTGACGCAGTGCGATGCGCGGCATCCGACTGTTAGGCGAATTCGACGTGGAGGTCGAGCTGCGCGCACCCCGGACCGAATCCATGGAGAGCATGGCAGAAGTCGCCAACCAGGTGCGGGCGCGGCTGAAAGACTTGCCGGTACTCACCAAGCTGGACGTGTCGCTGGACGTGAGCAAGCCGGAATACCAGGTACGCGTGGACCGCGTCCGCGCCGGGGATTTGGGGCTGACGGCGGCCGACGTGGCGCGCACCGTGCGGACGTACATTGACGGCGCCGTCCCGACCCGCTACCACGAAGGCGGGTACTACTATGACCTCCGCGTCACCACCCGCGAAGGCACTGTCAACGACCGAGCGACGCTGGAGGCGCTGCCCGTGCCGCTGCCAGGGGGCGCGAACATTTCGCTGGCCAGCGTGGCGGAAGTCGTCCCGGCGGCAGGACCCACCGAGATCGACCGCTACGACCAGATGCGGATGATCAAAGTCACCGCCGATGGTATGGGCGTCAGTCCGGGCGAAGCCAACGCCGCGGTCGCCGCCGACCTGGCCGACTTTCAATTGCCCCCCGGCTACGCCATGGAACTGGGCTCCACCGCCCGCGAGATGCGGCAGAACTTCCGCAGCCTGGGGCTGATCCTGACGCTGGCCCTGTTCTTCGCCTACGTCATCCTTGCCATTCAGTTCGAGTCGTTCTCGCTGCCCTTCGTCGTCATGGTTCGGGTGCCTCTGTCGCTCATCGGCGTTTCCCTGGCGCTCTTCGTCACCGGAAGACCCTTGGGCGCCACGGTGATGATCGGGATCGTCATTCTCGCCGGTATCGAGATCAACCACGGGTTGGTGCTGCTCAGCTACGTGCGGCAGCTTCAGGAACAGGGGCGGTCGCTGCGCGACGCCCTGGTCGAAGGCGCTCTGGCCCGTCTGCGGCCGGTGGTGATGACATTGCTGGTGGGCGTCGTCGGTCTGCTGCCCCTCGCCCTCGGCTGGGGCGAAGGCACTGAGATGCTGCAGCCCATGGCCATCGCCGTCATCGGCGGGTTGGCCTTCTCGCTGTTCCTGACGTTCCTTTTCATGCCAGCGGCGTATCTGCTGTTCAACCGCACGAAGGAGATCGCTCCATGAGAGAGTCTCCCCGTTCAGTCCCGGACGGGCAGCCAGAGGAGAAGCAGACGTGATCGCTCTCTGGATTCTCACCGGCATAGCGCTCCTGGCCTCGCTCATGGTTAGTCGCGCCAAGACCCGTGCCGCGGTGGCCAAAGGGCTGAGGATGCTCTGGAACATCACGCCCCTTCTGGTTGCTGTGCTGGCCGTGGTGAGTCTGGCGCTGGCCGGCATCGGGTCCGAGGCGTTGCGCCGGGGGTTGTCGGGCAGCGGCCCGCTCGCTTTCTGGACCGCCATTGGCATCGGCAGCGTGGCGCTCATCCCCGGCTTCATCGCCTATCCGCTTGCCGGCGTGTTGCGCGCCCAAGGGGCCTCCGTCGCCGTGCTCGCAGCGTTCATCACCTCGTTGATGATGGTGGGCGTGCTGACCCTTCCGGTGGAGGCGCGATTCTTCGGGTGGCGCGTTTCGGTGATTCGCAACGCGCTCGCCTTCGTGGGCGCGATCGTGGTCGCGGCGCTGATGGGGTGGGTGCTGACATGAGAGCGTCTCCCGCCTTTCGCCCGGCTTTGCGGAGTAGTCTGTCGTGGGTCCTGCCCGCGGGCTACCTTCCGGTCGGAGCACAGGAAACTACGAAGGGAGGTGAACAAGATGCCCAAGCCCGATAGGAGCAAGACCACCCGCCGTCGCGTGGCGTTTCGTCTGCACGCTCCGGAAGCGGAAAGCGTGTTCGCGACGGGCGACGCCTGGGGATGGAAGCTCAAAGCCGTCCCCCTCAAGCGCGACGCCGAAGGCAACTGGACGGCGACCAAGTACCTGCCGCCCGGCGAGTACCAGTACCGGTTCGTCGTCGATGGCGAGTGGGCTGACGACCCGGCTTACGCCGAGCGAGCCGACAACGAGTTCGGCAGCCAGAATTGCATGTTGCGAGTCGTGTGACGACAAGGAAGGAAAGCCATGGAGCGAAGTGCGATTGCCGCTAAGTTGAAGGAGAACCTCGATCTCGCCACCGAACCCGTGGCGGTGAAGTGGCTGGAGCGGGTGGACGAAGTCGCCGGGTTCCAAGCGCGGCAATCCAGCCGCTTCTGCCAGGCACTGATGGAAGCCCGCCATGGCCTCAAGGCGCTGCTGACGCCGGAGAACATCTATTGCCCGGCATCAGCCGCCGCCTTCGGCTTCAAACCCCGTCCCGAGAAGCTGGCAAGCGGCGAGATGCTGGTTGCGTTCGGGATCTTCGGGAACGCGACCGCTGCGCGACGCACCGTCGAGTCGATGCCGCAGTTGCCGGCGGGGAAGTATGCGGCCGTGGCGCTGTGCCCGTTAGCCGAGGCGCCCTTCGACCCGGACGTGGTGATCGTCGAAGGCGCTGCCGAGCAAGTCATGTGGCTGGCTCTGGCCGACCGCTTTGACCAAGGCGGGCGGATGGAGTTCAGCACTGGCGTGTTGCAGGCGACCTGCGTCGACGCAGCACTGCTACCATTCGTCACCGGGAAGGTGAACGCCAGCTTCGGCTGCTATGGCTGCCGCGACGCGACCGACATGGAACCAGGCGAGGCGGTCATCGGCTTCCCCGGCAACCGGTTGCCGGAGATGGCGCGCAACCTCGAAGGGCTTGCCGCCAAAGCGATTCCGAAGGTGCGGCAGAAAGGGGCGTTGCGGGCCTTTCTGCGACAAGGGGCGGCGACATGCGAGTAAGGAGCAAACGCCGATGCTGAAATCTGAGAACTCAGACCGCAACTCCCACACCCGCCGCGAGTTCGGCGCGCTGCTCGCCGCCGGCGCCGGATTGGCGGTGCTCGGGGAGCGGACCGAAGCTGCCCCCGCGGAGCGTGCGCAGCAGTCCGCCGAGCCGACGGTATCGAGTCTCGTCGAGATCAAGGAGTTCTCCTTTCCCCAAGGGAAGGCACTCGCCATGAAGATCAACGGCGCGGACGACGAAACGCTTGGCTACGTCGTCCGCTGCCCAAAGGGCGCTCTGGTCTGCATGAACTTCGACGTGAAGTTCATGGCGAGCAAAGGGAAGACGGTAGCCCAAATCTGGGCCATTCCCGGATTTGACCGAATCCTGGACGCGGTGGTGAAGGAGGTGCCGGAAGCCGCCGCGAAACTGGGCGTGCGTCCGGCGATGACGGCGAAGGAAGCCGTGCTGAAGCTGATGTGACCGGTTGCCGTGCCGTTTCTCGCTGCTACCCGATGTTGCCCACACACAACCACGACGCCGAAAAGCCCATGGGCTGGTCCATGACCGTGACCGGCCTGGTCTTCCTCGCCGAACTGGTCGGCGGGTTCTGGACGCACAGCCTGGCGCTGTTGTCCGACGCGGCGCATGTGTTTCTCGACCTGTTCGCTTTAGTGCTCAGCTACACCGCGCTGCGTTTGGTCCGGCGGCCGGCCGATGAGCAGCACACCTACGGCTTTCATCGGGCGGAGTCATTGGCGGCGTTGCTGAATGGCTTGTCGCTGTTCGCCGTGTCGGGATTCATCTTCTACGAAGCGCTCTTGCGGCTGCGGCGCCCGGAACCGGTGAAGAGCCTCGAGATGCTCGCCATCGCCGCGGTGGGGCTGGTGGCCAACCTCGTCGTCGCCGGGCTGCTGCACCGTCATCAGCACGGCAACCTCAACGTCCGCAGCGCGTTCCTTCACGTCCTCGCCGACAGCCTGTCGTCGGCAGCGGTCATCGTCGGTGGGCTCCTCATGTGGCTGACCGGGCAGTATCTCATTGACCCGGTGCTGAGCCTCGGCATCTCGCTGCTGTTGTTCGTCGGCACCGCCCGCGTCATCCGCGAGGCGGTGCACATCCTCGTCGAAGGGACCCCGCGAGGGCTGGACTTGCAGCATGTGACCGCGCGGTTGGAAGCCTGCTCAGGGGTGCAGGACATCCACGACCTGCACGTCTGGACTCTCGGTGCTGACTTCGTCGCCCTCAGCGCCCACGCCGTACTCACAGACGACGAAGCCGACTTGCAGCCCCGGGCGCTGAACGCTTTGCGGAAGTGCCTGACTGACGAGTTTGGGATCGACCACGTGACGATTCAGTGCGAAGGGCAAGGCTGCGGTCAAGGATGCTCAACGGGTAGCGAACAGCAGCAAGCGAGGGGGAGCTGAGTTGCACAAGCACGGCTGGCGAAGAGGTTCCGAGACCTGCGTCACCCCCGCCAAGGCGAGGGACGTCCCCACGCTGGCGGTCCTCGCCGTCTCGGCACTTCTCGGCTCGACGACACCCCCCGCGGCGCCCGCGCTCGAGACCTACGCCCAATACCGCCTCACTTTCCCGGAAGACGGCGAGACCTACGGCAGCCTGCGTCGCCTGAAGCTCATGCTCACAGACCGACTGGGCGAAGGCGCGCGCTACTACGTGCAGGGCCTCTACAAAGACAACAATCGCAGCGCCACCGACGAGCAGCCCTACCTCCAGGAAGCCTGGGTGCAATGGCCGGGCGGACGGGGCAAGGCTAGGCTGGGCCAGTTCAAGCCGCCTGTTGGGCTGGAACGCTTCACCGCCGATTGGGACCTGGCCGTGATCAACCGCTCCCTCGCAACCGATTCGCTCATTCCCAACGGCAAGCTGGGCGACGGCAAAGGCTTCGCCCGGGACCGCGGCGTGCAGTGGGAGACGAAGTTTGCGCGGCAGCGCGGGTGGTGGGCAATCGGCCTGTTCGAGGGCCACGGCGCGAACGTGGACCCACGGGGCGTGGCGCCGCTCCTGGCTACCCGGCTGACGTGGACGGCAGCCGCCGGCGACGAAAGCCGCCTGCGGGTAGGCGGCGCCTTCTCGACCCGGGTGGCGCAGGACATGGACTTCAGCAAAGCCTTGCCGGGAACGGCCGGCCTCGGCTACGCGGATTTCGGCGGTCGCGATACCCGGTGGAACCTGGAGTTCGCCCTGGACCGGCCCGGCTTCCGGCTACGAGGCGAGATTTCCACGCCCGCTTCTTCCCCGATGCCGTCGGGATGCCCAGCCTCACGGGAGACGGCTTCTACATTCAGGCGTGTCATCCGTTCAGCCAGCGGTTGGAGGCGGCCCTCAAGTGCGAGCAGTTCGACCCCAACACCAACGTAACGGATCGGCACGACCTGCAACAGACGACGCTCGGTCTGAACTACTTCTTCCGCGGGCGCGAGGACAAGGTCCAGGTCAACTACGTGTGGAAGCGAGAACGCGCCCAGCCCACCGACAACGACGCGCTGCTGCTGCAGTGGCAGAAGTTCTTCTGAAATGCTCACCGACGGAATGCGCTGAGTTCACGCGTCAGGAAGGAGTTGTTCATTGGACGGCAAACATGCTAACATGCGCATACAGCCATAAGACAAGTCCGTGGGCGCCCCGCCCTGAAAGGAGACCATGGCCATGAGTGAAGCAAAGACGAACAACGCCTGGACGACCTACACCGGAGTGAGTCTGGTGGGATTGGCTGCCATCACGATCATCGCCGCCGCCACCCGCCTCTGGGTGTTGACGGCGATCCCGATTGGTTTTCTGTTCGGGTTCTTTCTGCAGAAGGGCGACCTGTGCGGCGCCTCGGCCTTCAGCGAGGTGCTGCTCATGAAGGACTGGCGGAAGGTGTTCGGCGTGTGGGTAGTCGTCGCCACCAGCATGGTGGGTTTTGCCGTGCTGGACGGGCTGGGCTGGGTGCAGCTCGCCCCGAAGCCGCTGCTGTGGGTGAACTACCTGATCGGCGGGCTGGTGTTTGGCGTGGGCACCGTGCTGGCCGGCGGGTGTGTCAGCGGCTGCCTGTTCAAGGCCGGAGCGGGCAACCTCAACTCCATGGTGGGGCTGCTGGGGATGTTCTTCGGCATCGCGGTAGTCGAGTATGGGCCGCTGCGCGCCGCCTTCCAGTCCGCGCAGAAGACGTTCGTCGTGAAGGCCGCCGACGGCGGTCCGGTGACGCTGTCGTCGGTGCTCGGGGTGCCGTTCGGCATCCTCGCCGTGGTGATTGCCTTGGTGACGCTGGTGGTGGCGGTCGTCCGCGGCCGCGGCAAAGGTGGCGAGCCGGCCGAGCGACAGCCGTTCTCGTTCGCGCGCGCCATGACGGCGGCTCACTGGAAGCCCTGGCAGGCCGGGCTGCTGATCGGGCTGCTCAACGTCCCGGCGTATCTGTCGTCGGCTGCGACGGGGCGCAACTATCCGCTCGGCGTCACCCATGGCGTGCTGCAATCGGGTCTGCTTCTCACCGACGGCAACCTGAAGCACGGCTACCAGAAGCCGCCGCCGCCACCACCGCCGACGGCTGCCCAGCCACTGCCGCTCCCGCCTGGCGTCGTGCCGCAGAAGAAAGTGTCGTGGTGGCTGATTCTCGTAGTGACCTTCGTTGTCGTCGGCGCCTGGGTCGCAGCCAAGATGTCCGGGCAGGCGAAGCTCCTGCCCAAGCCCCCGGACCAGACCGTGATCGCGTTCTTCGGCGGATTGCTGGTCGGCGGCGGGGCAGCGTTCGGGACCGGATGCGTCATCGGCAACATCATGTCCGGCTGGGCGCTGATGAGCGTCGGCATGATTCTCTTCGGCGTCATGACCGTACTCGGCAACTGGATCGCCACCTACTTCTACCTCATGGGTGGCGGACTCTCATTCGACCGATAGCACGGAGGTGCACCATGGAACGACGCGAATTTCTCAAGTCCTGCAGCGCCGGGCTTGCGCTCGGCGCTGGCGCCTTGGCGGCAAACGGCGTTGCCCGCGCTGCTGAAGGCAAGCCGGAGTTGGACGCCGACAAGCTCGCCAAGTCCGCCTACGAGCACTTCATCCCCGGTGGGTTGACGTGCTGCGAGTCAGTGGCGCTGGCAGGCTGCGAAGCCCTTGGCGTCAAGAGCGACCTGATCCCGGACATCACCCTTGGTCTCGCCGGCGGCGTCGGGCTGCAAGGCCAGACGTGCGGCAGCCTTACCGGCGCGGCGCTCGTCCTGTCGCTGGGAGTCGCCGCCCAGGAGAAGGACTACGCCACCAAGAAGAAGCGTACGCTTCAGGCGACGGCGCGCGTCTACAAGCAGTTCGAGGAGCAGTTCGGCGCCACCAACTGCCGCCAGCTCTGCGGACTTGATCTCACCACGCCTGAGGGGATGCAGAAACTGATGGGCGGCGTGAAGAAGGACGTGTGCAGCAAGTTCGTGGACGCGGCGGCGAGGACGATGACGAAGGAGTTGGTTGGCTTCCAGTCGGCTGGCGCAGCGTGAGAAGTGGCGGGGAAGTGCGCGCGCTTGCAGGAGAAAGGAGCCATAGCAGGGCAGGCAAGACAGGGGGATTCGTCGGTGGCGGCCGAGCCGCCACTATTCTGTTGGGTGGTCTGGCAAAGGCCGACAGGCTGCCCGAGCGGGTGATCGTCAGCGACCCGGACGAGGCGGTGTTGGCCAGGCTGAAGGCCCGTCACCCAAGCCTCGAGACCGTCAGCGACAACGCGCTGGCGGCGCAGCAAGACTTGGTGTTCCTGGCCGTGCACCGCCGCTGATGGGCGAGGTGGCGGCGGGAATCCGCGAGTCGCTCCGACCGGCAACCGTCCTCGTGTCGCTGGCGCCAAAGCTAACTATCGCCAAGCTGACCGACTTGTTGGGCGGGTTCGCGCGGATCGCCCGGATGATCCCCAACGCGCCGTCCCTCGTCGGCTGCGGCTACAACCCCGTCGCGTTCGGCGAGGCGCTGACGGACGAGGATAAGGCGGATCTCCTGGAGCTGCTCTCCGCCGTGGGCGAAGCGCCGATCGTGGCTGAAGAGACGCTGGAAGCCTATGCCGTCCTCACCGCCATGGGACCCACGCACCTGTGGTTTCAGCTCTACGAGTTGCGGGCGCTGGCGGAGTCGTTCGGTCTCAGGCCCGAGGCTGCCCGGAAGGGTCTCACCGCGATGGTAACCGGCGCCCTGGCGACCATGAACGAGGCCGGTCTCTCCGCGGAGGAGGTCCTGGACTTGGTGCCCGTCAAGCCGCTCGGCGACGCCGAGGCAAGCATCGGCGAGGCCTACCGGACCAAGCTGACCGGCGTCATGGCGAAGATTCGTCCCTGAAGGGGGCGCAACCAGCGGGCAGCGGCACGGCTGCCCCCGACAATCGTCGGGACCGGTTCCCCGACGGCCGGACCCGTCAACCCGCGCGCGCTGCCGAGATCAGAGCGCCTCGCCGTCGGCGTCGCCGGTGCGGATCCGGACGGCACGATCGACCGGGAGCACGAAGATCTTCCCGTCGCCGATCTCACCGGTGCGAGCGTGCTGGGCAATGGTGTCGGTGACAGTCTGCTCTTGGGCGTCGTCAACCACTATTTCGAGCCGGCTCTTCGAGAGCAGATCGATGGTGTACTCCGCGCCGCGGTACCGCTCGACGTGGCCCTTCTGCCGACCGCACCCCCGCACGTCGGTGACCGTCATCCCCAGGACCCCCTCCTCGGCGAGGGCAGCCTTTACGTCTTGGAGTCGGTGCGGTCGAATCACAGCAACGATCATCTTCATTGGCGTTCCCTGCTCCTTCGCGGGCGTGTGCGGGTGGCCGTTCCAATTGGGTTGGCGTCACCACCGCTCCCTATGATAGCAGGCGGTGTGGCCGTGACAAGGGCGCCGCGCGTTCACTGGCGTCGCGGCACACTCCCCGCAGGCTGTCACTCCGCTTCCCCCCGATGCGCCACCGCGGCCTGATCTACCCAGTCCTCTTCCTCCCACGTCATCCCCTTGCGGCCGGGCACTTTGCGGGTGGGGCCGGCTTTGTAGACCGGGCACGATTTGGGACCGTAGCAGAAGGTCTCGAACCGGTAGCGCTTGTCGGCCGGGTTCCAGCGGTCGACGATGATCTCGACTGCCATGCGGCAGGCCCACAGGCAGCAAGCGCACTTGGTGTCGAAGGTGCGGTCGTAGAGCCGACGGTGACCCCGTTGCCGGTAGGTGGGCAGGTCGGGCGGCGCGCCGATCCAGGGTGGTGGCGGCCCGACTGACTCCGGCCCGCGGGCGAGGAGCTTGATCCCGCTCACCTTGTAGAAGCCAACAGGCTCAAGGCGCGGATTGGGGACCAGCACGCATGCGCCGCGGCCGCTATCGCCCGGGCGGAAGGCGTGCTTCTCCTGTGCGCCCTTGCCGATCCCCAGCAGGAATGCCCCCGGGTGTCCGCCAACCGTGCCGTCCATTCGCAATGAATACCCGAGGTACGTGTGGGTCCGTTCGTCGAACGAGCGCGTCAGCCGGATCCGGAGCTGCACGGCGATGACCGTGCCCTGCCAGAGCAGTTTGTCCGTCATGGTTCGGCTCCTGTGGTGGGAGGTTCGGCGAAAACCAGGCGGCTGGAGGAGCCCACCAGTCTTCGGCGAATAGGGCTTCTCGACTGTAGCGCAGGACCGCCGAGCCCACAACACACCGGGAGGAAGAGCCTATGACGCCCCAGGCCATCGCCATCGATCACCCCGCATTCGGTGCGGTCAACTATACGGTCCTGGCCGTGTACCTCCTCGCCATGCTGGCCCTCGGCATCTGGGCCGGCCGACAGACAAAGGGGGCGGTCGGCTACTTCACCGCCGAGGGCAAGGTGCACCACGTGGTCCTCGGGCTGTCGCTGCTGGGCACCTACCTGTCGTCGCTGACCATGATGGCGCTCCCCGCTGTCTCGTTCGGGGCGGCCGATTGGACCTGGACGATCCAGATGCCGTTCCTCCTGATCACCGCCGTGGTCATTACCCGCGTGGTGTTGCCCCGGTACCGCGAAGAGGGCTGCCTGAGCGTGTACGAGTTCCTGGAGCGGCGGATCCACGTGTCCTCCCGACTGATCGCTTCGGTGGCCTTCATCCTGCTGTCCATTGGCCGCATGGGCCTTGTGCTCTACCTGCCGGCGCTGGCGTTCCACATCATCGCCGGGGCGAGCCTCCCGCTGACGATCATCGCGATGGGGGCGGTGGTAACGGTCTACACCGTCCTGGGCGGGATCAAGGGCGTCATCTGGACGGACGCAGTACAGGTGGTGATCTTCGTCGTCGGCGCGCTGCTGACGCTGGTGTTTGTCCTGGTGCCGGGCGGGGACTTTTTCGCGGTGGCCGCGCAGCACCACAAGTTCCGCGTGCTCGACACCCGGCTGGACCTCACGCAGGTAGTCACCCTGTGGCTGATCCTCCAAACCGTCATCGAGACGATCCGCATCTACGCCACCCAGCAGGACATGACGCAGCGCTACCAGTCCGCCGAGTCGACGCGCAAGGCAAACCAGAGCGTCTGGATGTCGATCCTGGGTTACATCCCGCTCGGCTACCTGTTCTACTTTATCGGGAGCGCGCTGTTCGTGTACTACCAGACCAACCCCGACCACAACGTCGCCGTGTTGGAGGGAGCGAAGCGGCTGGACTCTCTCTACCCGTACTTCGTAGTGACCCGGATGCCGCAAGGTCTGTCCGGGTTGGTCATCGCGGCCATTTTCGCCGCGGCGATGTCCACCATCTCGTCCAGCATGAACTCCAACTCCGCGGTCTGCGTCGAGGATTTCTACCATCGGTTCCGCGGCGCGGGCAAGTCGGACGAGCACTTCCTCCGGGCGGCGAAATGGCTCTCGCTGCTGTGGGGCATCCTGGCAGTTGTCATGGCGCTGCTGTTCATGCGCATCACGTTGGCGCAGGTGGTCTGGAGCAAAGTGATGGCCGTCTCCACCTGCGGCATTCTCGGTCTTATGGCGCTGGCCTTCCTGCCGCGTCGGATCCACCCGTGGGCGGCCATTGTCGGCATCGCCAGTTCGTGGACTTCGCTACTGGTCATGATGCTGTTCCTGCAGGTGAAGCCGGCACTGGCGCTGGTCTACCCGGTCCCTAAAGACCAGGGACTGAACTTCCTGCTGTGGCCGGTGGTCACCAACGTCGTCGCCTTCGTGGTCGGCTTCGTGCTCGACCGGTTGCTGCCCCGGGCGAGCGAACAGGAAGCCAACCCAGAGCAGGAGCAGACTGCACCCGAGTGAGGGAGACCTGCGCCCTGCAATGGCCCAAGAAGGGCGCTACCCGGTTCGCCCGGGCTCTGGTGTGACGCTCACCCGTATGGCATCCACGGAGAGCGTCGCATTGCTCGAGTTCGGCCCGATCCCGAGGCAACGGAGGCTCGTTGTGTTTCGGTCTCCTGACCGGAACACCCCACCGACCGAAGGTCTCCAGGACCTGACAGTGAACGGCACCGGAGTGTGGGAGACCTGCGGTCGAGCCGGGGCGCGGTCGGGAGACCTGCGCCCAGCGGGTGTAGTGCCGTTAGCGAGCGACCTCCGGGCGGGTTGGCTCCGGCGCGTAGGGCACGAACTGGAACGCGTACAGATCCGCATCGCGCAGGACGAACCGCAGCCGGACGGGCTTGCCAAGCAAGGCGCGGAGATCGCCTCCCTGGGACTCCCAGCGGACGGTGTGTCGGAGGCTGTCGCAGAGGATCTCCGGGCACTCTTCCAGGCGGTAGCCTTCGAGGGGCTTGCCGTCGGCGTCCTGGAGTTCCACCTGAATGCCGCCGGCACCGGAGGTTTCAGCGTTGAGGGTCAGGTTGCCGCCGTCGAAGGTGAGCGGCTTCGTGACGACCTCTCCCCCGGAGAGCGGCGCGGCCGCGGAGACGAACCCATCGACACGGAGCACGTAGCGCCGGATGCTCACCGCAGTGCCTTCCCAGTAGCCCTCGGAGGCGTACAGCGACAGCTCGTTTGGCGCATCTGCCACGTCGGCCTTGGTCTCGATCAGTCCCCAGAAGGGGTAGTTGTCGCCGTAGACCCAGCTCTCCCGCTGCCGCGGCCCGGGTCGGATGAACGCCTCGGGCCAACGCTTGAAGGTCAGCCCGTCGCGACTGCTCATGAAGAGCGCATCGGTAATGGCGGTCGCGAACCGCGGGTGCCCCTTGGCGCGAGCCAGGCGCTCGTCTGCGCCCGGCAGGTCAAGGATTGAGTCCAGCCAGCCCCGGTCGGTATACCGGGCGGGGAACCCGACGAAGAGATGGGGCGCCCGGTAGTAGGGCAGGATCTGGTTGGTGTACAGGTGCTCCTTGGGGGCCCCGGGGTATTCCAGCCACCGCGGCGCCGGGAAGTGAAGGAGGTCTTTGGAGGTCGCGGTCATGATGTCGCGGACGCCGTCCTTGAACCCCCGGTGGTACTCGCGGTACTCCTGTCGTACTGGATCCCAGAAGGCCAGGTTCTGGGAGTCGAAGGCGCCCTCCGTGACCAGCGGCTCCTTGCTCATGAGGCTGAAGTGAATGCCGTCGGCCGACTTGAGCGCGAACAGCCCGTGAGGCTTCTGCCCGACGATGAGCACCTTGTACTGCTCGTCAGCGGGGCAGTTGGGGTTCGCGTCTTTGAGCACGGCAGTATGGGCAGGGTCGCCGCCGATCTCCGTCACCGCTTCCGGCGTCAGGAGGATGTTGTTGGCCGTCGACCCCTTGAACTCGAACAAGCCCAACTCGGGTCGCCGCCAGTGAATCCCGTCGTCGCTCTCCGCATAGCACAGGTACCAAGGGTGGTCTTCCAGCGCCTGCGCCGGCTCGCCGCTGTGGCGGTAGTGAATCCCGTGGTAGTACATCCGGCACACGTCGCCGTCCCGGAAGACCGACTGGTAGCCGCAGGCGTTGCCTTCCCACGGGGCGTCGGTGCGGAACACGATCTCCCGGCGTTCCGGTTGGTGAAGCTGTAGGCGAGCGCCCCCACTCATCGACTCGATCAGGGAGTCGTCCACCAGCAGCTCAAGCCGCGAGCCGAGGGCAATGGGTTCCTGCGCAGAGAGTTGGGTAGTCATGAACAGAATCACCACCGTCAGCAGAGAGGGAATCCGGAAGCTGGACATTCAAGCACCTCGCGGGACAGGCCGGGCGCCGCCCGAATCGAGGCGTAGCGGCCGTCGCGACGGGGGGAAGTGTACCACCCGTCGTCGCCCCGCGCAACGGCGTCTCGACTTGACTCTTCCGGGGCTGCGGAGCACGCCCTCCCCGGGGCCCCGCCCTCGGCGCGGGTCTGCCGATCTCGCCGACCCCGAAATGCCACCGGGTATAATGGCATTCACTGTTGGAGGGTTGCGGAGAGTCCCTATGGCTGCGAGTACAACTGCCTGGATCGAGAGCGCCGCAGATGACTTCGACGTCGCGGAGGCCATGTTCGACTCGGGGCGCTGGTCGTACGTCGCGTTCATGTGCCACCAGTGCCTGGAGAAGCTGCTGAAGGCGGCCGTCTACGATTGCGCAGCCTCGATTCCCCCGCCAACGCACAACCTGGGCTCTCTGCTCAAGCTGACGGGGCTGCAGGTGCCGGCCAATATCCGCACCAGCGTGCTTCGGGTGAACCCCCACTACATGACTGCGCGCTACCCGGACGCCGCCGGCGGCCGGCCGGCAGACGCCTACGACAGGTCCCTGGCAGCCGAAGTACGCGCGGCGACAATCGAGGTTCGAGATTGGTTGGCAGAACACCTGAAATCGACTGGATGATCCAGGACTACATCCAAAGGCTGCAAGGCCGGCTGAACGTGGACCAAGTGCTGCTGTTCGGCTCGCGCGCAAGCGGAGACGGACTTCACCAGAGCGATGTGGACCTCGCGGTGATCTCGCGCGACTTCCAAGGGATGCCGTGGCCGCGGAGGCTGGAGTTGCTGTGGGGTCTTTGGGACTACAACGTTCCCGGCGAGTGTTTCGGCTATACCCCCGAGGAGTTCGACGCGCGCCAAGGCGAACTCGGCTTCGTGGGCGAGATCCATCGGCATGGCATACCGATTTCCACCGGCGCGTGACGCCCGGGGGGCGCGCTGCCGCCCGGGCTCTTCGCGAGCGCTACGCGTCCAGGGCCCAGCCGGGGCGGTACTTGCGTTTGAGCAGCTCGTTGCCTTCCGCGCTATTCGTCACGCGGCCGGTGGCGCCGTCGTAGTCGAGCTTCTTGCCGACTCGGTAGGCGACGAGCCCCAGGAGCATCTGCTCGATCAGCGTGCCGCCGTAGTCGAAGTCACACGAGGTCTTGAGGTCGCCCTTGCAGGCGTTGAGCCACTCCTGCTGGAAGCCACCCAAGGGCGGAATGAGCTGCTCCTGGGTCCGCGGCTTGTAGTAGGTCAGGTCGGCCTTGTCATTGTGGGGGATGAGCACGCGGGAGCCGAAGTCGGCAACAAGAGCGCCCTTGCTCCCCTCGAACACCGCCCCATGATCGATCCTCTTCAGGTCCACATACGACCTGGGTGACTCAGGCATGGCACCCCCCTGGTACCAGCCAACGGTGATTGCAGGGCGCCAGTTGTTGGCGGGGTGCTCGAACGTCGTCGTCAGCTCGACGGGCGTAACCTCCGGGTTGTACGTCTCGCCTTTACCTTCGGCCGACGTGGGCAGGCCGGCGTCGATGGCATTCCAGACGAGGTCCATCGTGTGGCTGCCCATGTCGCCAACTTGGCCGCTGCCGAAATCCCAGTACATGTTCCAGTTCAGGCAGTTCATGCCAGGCTGACCGGCGAAGTAGCCCGGGTTGTAGGGGTGCTCCGGCGAGGGGCCGAGCCACAAGTCGAAGTGGAGGGTGCTCGGCGGTTCGCCTTCGGCCGGCAGGTACCCGGGACGGCGGAGCTGCCGGTCACCCCAGGCGCAGGCGGACTCAAGGTCGCCGATGGCTCCGTCGCGAATCAGCTCCCGGACGCGGTTGAAGTTCTCGATGGCGTGGCGCTGCGTGCCGACCTGAGTGGCCAGCTTGCCCTTGTTCTTGAGGTGCGTCGCCCGGACCACGCGCGCTTCCTCGACGCTGTTGGCCAACGGCTTCTCGCAGTAGACGTGGAGCCCGCGATTCATCGCCCAGTTGGCGACGAAGGCGTGGGTGTGGTCCAGCGTGCAACAGACTACGGCGTCGATATCCTTCTGCTCCAGGCACTTGCGCCAGTCGACGTAGTGCTTGGCCTTCGGGAACTTCTCCGCGGCCAGGGCCAAGTGGTTCTCATCGACATCGCACAGCGCCACCACGTTTTGGGTCGCGAGCGCACCGTGGTGCGCCAGGGCTCGGCCCCAGACGCCGATCAGGGCGATGTTGAGCTTGTTGCTCGGGGCGTCTTCCCCTCTCAGTGTGCTGGCGGGGAGAAAGAGTAGCCCGGTTCCGGTAACTGCTGTGGACTTGAGAAACTGGCGTCGCTGCATGGTGCTGCTCTCCTTTTGGCTGTGGGCCCTGCACTTCGTCGTCTGCCCGGCCCTACAATCATGGCACGTTTTCGGCGATTCCGCAAAGGCGGCTCCGTGAAAAGCGGGAGGATCAGTGCCATGCTCTGGAGGGTATTATCGTCGCTGCTCCTGACACTGCCGGCGTGTGTTGCCGTAGCCGTGCCGCCGACGGTTACGCTGACCGACGAGGCGGTCGTTCTCACCCACGGCGATCAGTCTCTGTCCGCCGACCTGAACAACGGAACGCTGACGCTCAAGACTCCCTACCGTGACTACACACTGACAGGCTCCTTCATGGAGAGCAGCGGCTGGGCGGCGCCGTCGCAGGCCCTTGAGCGGCCGGTGGTCCGTGAGCAGGCGGACTCCATTCATGTGCGGATCACCTACCCGCTCGTCGGAGAGCGCCAAGTGGTTCTGGACTTGGAGGTCTCCGGCGACCTGCCAGCCTTCTTCGTGACCAGTCGTCTGGAACCCGAACGCCTGGGACGTCTCTCGGCCTGCAGACGAAGCACGAGGGCGGTGTCGAGCACTTTGCCGAGCTGCGGCTTGACCTGGTAGGCAGGCTGCCCGCGCAGGCCCAGCTTGGTGACAACGTTCTCGATGAAGCTGTTGTCGGGCGCACCATTCATGGCCCCCCACACGGCGGCATAGCGCAGGTTGAGCTTCTGCCCGGCGTGGAGGGGCTCGTTGGCCGGATAGCGCTCCAGGAACAAGCTGCTGCGTGGCGGGTCGCCAGGTCCGCAAACGGCGTAATAGCCCAGGTTGGGTGACAGTGGCACCACCGCACGACTGCCGCCGAAGGGGCCGAGCTGGGCGACGTACTCGACGTCGTCGGCCGGGCCGGCGACCCAGTTCAGGCGCGGCTTCATGGCGAGGACGTAAGGGGTCGCCTGCTTGCGCGAGACCAGCACGGTCTCGGCTTCGGTGAGCCACGGCGGCTGGAACACCAGGAACTTGCCGTAGCCGGCCGGAATGTCGCGGAACACTTCCAGCTCCTGATCCACCAGATACAGCGAAGTGCCTTCGGCCCAAGGCGTGTACTGGGTGATCGTGACCTTGCCGCGCAAGGTATCTTGCAGGTCGGCCGGCAGCGCCTGATCGTTGTGGTTCCAGTTGGCGCTGGCTGCCTCCGGGTAGAAGCGATCCAGCCCCAGTTCCCACACGCTGCCGAAGCGGCTGACCTGCCGCAGGCGTTGGTCGACGGCGTAGCGCTGCGTCTGGGGCAAGTTCTCCACCCGCGGCAGCACAACCATGCCCCCTGCCTGCCGGTCCACGTAGTTCTCCAGACCGCGAACCGCGAAGAACTTCCCAGCCAGGAACTTGCCGCTGAAGTACGTGTTGAGGTTGTCGGTGCAGCGCACCAACTGGTATTCCTGCACATGGGTGTTGCGGGAGGAGCTAAGGGCCCGACCGCCGTCCGCGTCCGTGACCTGCAGCACGAAGTCATGCCCTTGGTCGCGCCAGGCATCGAGGGTGAGGTCGGCTTCGCGCTTGCCCTGAAGCAGGAAGCGGTGGAAGTGCCGGCCCTTGTCGGTGATGCTGATCTCCTGCAAGCCGCGGTCGGAGCTGGCGCGCACGTGCAGCCGCATGCGGTCGCCGCCCGGAATCGCCAGGTCCGAAGTGCCGAAGTTGTGGACGGTGAAGTCCTCGAGCTGCGGCCCGTTGCTGACGAAGGTGTTCCACTGGAAGTAGTAGCTGCCTTTGTACTCGCCTCCGTAGTGGCCCGAGACGCTGTTCAGCACGTCCGGCAGTTCTGGCCACTGGCAGTAGGTCTGCGCGCCCGTCTTCGCTGCCGCGTGAACCTCGGCCACCGATCCCACCAGAGGCACCGCTGTGGCGAACAGCCTGAAGTCATCGCCGCACACTCGCGTGTAGGTCTCGGTGGCGTCGTCGGCCAGTTGCCCGCCTTGGTAGGTGAAGACCGCCATCCCCTTGTAGTTGCCCTGCAGCCAGGCCGGCTTGGGGTTCTTGTTGGGTTGGAGGAGGATCACCGGCGGGTACTGGCAGCCGCGGAACGGGTAGTTGTTGCGGCTGATGATCCGCTTGTCTCTGTCCGCCCACCAGTCGTCCTTCGGTCAGAACAGGTTGCGGCCGAAGGTCAGCATCAGCGCGCCGGTGGCAGTCTCGTAGGTGAAGCCGGCGAACACCTGGAACCGCTCGCCCGACTGCTCCTGGCACAGCCTCGCAAGTCGCTCGAGCTTCCCGGGCGTGAGCTTCGCCAGTTCCTCGCCAAAGGCAGCGAAGTCGTAGCCGGCTTCCTTGGCGGCGGCGATCATCTGCTCGGGCGAGTCCGCACCGGAGGAGAGGCTGCTGCGCATCCCCAGCAGACCGCGGTAGGTGTTGGGCACGCGCCGCGGCGGGAGTTGTACGCTATCCCAGTCGATGGCGTACAGGCCCGGCTGCTTGTTTTCCGCTTGTGCGGGCGGCGGCTTGAAGCCACCGAACGTGCCCGTGGAGGGCGCCGCCAGCCACGCCAGCAGGTTCTTCACCAGCGCCTCGCCGTCCGACGGATGCTGCCCGTCGAACCCGCGCGACATGACGCGCCCACCGCCTCAGAAGGGGTGGTAGCCGTCGATGAGATAGGCGCTCGGCACGCTGGGTCAGAGGACCAGCCGGCCCTTGCCGCTCTCTCGCGCCGCCAGCAGCGGCGGCGCCGAGGTATACGTCCCCGGGCGTTCCGTCTTTGTGTCGGTGCCCAGCTCCGAAGTACCCAGTGGGAGGGTGTAGCTGTAGGCCGACGCCGACCCCTTCACCAACACCTGCCAGTCCGCTCCCACTTGCACCGGGTGGGCGTAGTAGCACCAGGCGGTCGAGGTTGGATACGCCAGACCGCCGCCGCCGGCAGTCAGCGCCTGCTGGACGACGTTGCCCGTCCAGGCGAGGTCGCTGGGGCTCTGCTGGGTGGGCTTGCCGATCCGCAGCCCGGCTTCCTTCTCGCCCACTTGTTCCAACAGCACCTTGCCGGCGAGCGGTTCCAGGAAGCGGTTCATCTCCTCAATGTCGCGCCCCAGCGCCCACATGCCGTACTCAGTGCACCCGGTCAGCAGCAGCCCGCCACCCTCAGCGACGTACTGCCGCAGCAGGTCCAGCCCCCTGCGGATGCCGGCGGTGAGCGCGGGGTTCGCCTCAGCGGTGGGGACGTCCAGCAGCACGACGGCGTTGAACTGCCGCAGGAACTCCGGCGTGAGCTTCGTGGAGAAGCAGTCGGCAAACCACCCGTAGCCCCCCTGCTGCAAGCGGCCCTGGAGCTGCTCATCGGGCACCAGCGGACGCAAGCTGTACGGGTCCGGGTTGCCCGGCGGACGCTCCACCGGATTGCCGCCCAAGAACAGGAGGACGGGCTTGTCGGCTCCCGTCTGTTGGGAGTGCAAGCCGGCCGCCGAGCCGCTCAGCAGTGCCGCTATGAGGAGACCCCGAAGTGGTGTTGGCATGGGTGTGCCTTTCCTCCCAGAAAACAAGTGATTTCCTGCGGACAGCCGCTCGGGCTCTACGCGGCGCCCTCCCTGCCGTTGGGACACAGCACGGCTTTGACGACACGACCGGCGGCGACATCGTCGAGGGCTTGGTTCGCCTCTTCCAGCTCGTAGTACCGGCTGATCATGTCGGTCCACGGGAACGCGTCGCGGAAGCGCGCCAGGGCGTTGAGCGACTTGTGCAGGTGCGAGAAGTCGATGCCCCAGGTCGCGCGCACGTCGAGGTGTTTGCGGTTGAGGTCCAAGTGCGGGTTCAGCTCGATGGAGCCGGCGTCGGTGTATTGGCCGACGACGACGTAGACACCGGCGTCGCGGGTGAGACGCATGCCTTCGGGCACGGCTGCGGGGTTGCCGGTCGCCTCGATCGTGAGGTCCGCGCCGCGACCGTCGGTCAGGTCGGCGATGGCGGAGGCGCGCTCGGCGGCGGTCGTCTGTTCGACATCGATCACCTGATCTGCGCCGAGCTTCCAGGCGAGATCCAAGCGCGCCTGCGGCGCGCCAATGACGATGACCTGTTGCGCACCGGAGAGCCGCGAAAGCGCACACGCCGTCAGGCCGACGGGGCCGGAGCCTTGGACCAGCACGGTGTCGCCCAGCCCGACCTGCCCGCGCTCAACGGCGTGGAACGCCGTCGGCAAGGCGCACCCGCCAGCGATGGCGAGTTCGGGCGATAGCCCTTCCGGCAGTCGCAGGATCTTCACGCCCGGCTTGAGGTAGACGACTTCGCTCCACCCGCCCAACAACCCGTCCTCTGCGCCGTAGGTGATGCCGTAGACCTTCCGCGCCGGGCACCTGGTCGTCGCCTTCGCCACCAGGCAGAACCAGCAGTTGTTGCAGGTTCCGTGGACGTCGAGGAAGGTGACTGTGTCGCCCTCCTGCAGCGGCTTACCGAAGGCGTCGGTGACCGGGCCGCTCAGTTTCTCCAGCGTGCCGACGTTGATGTGCCCCGGAATGAGCGGATACGGCGCGCCTGCGAGCTGTCCGTGCAACAGGTGCACATCGGTTCCGCAGACCTCGGAGTAGGTGGTTCGCAGCAGCGCCGCGCCTGGCGCCAGGGCGGGATCGGCGAACGTGCGGACCTCGACAGGTTGGTCAGGGGCGGGGATAACAGCGGCTCGGACGGACACGGGTCACCCTTTCGGCCCGTCCGTCTCGTAGAGCGGCCGTTCGTCGGCACGGATCGGCGGGCGGTAGATGCGGATCAGCTTGACCGGGACGCGACCGCGCAGCTCCAGCGTGTGCTTGCCGTTGGGCAGCCCCAACGTTAGCGAGGTCGAGTACTCGCGGGCCGGGTCTGCGGCTTCGGGCGGCGCGTAGGTGTCGACGAACTCCGGCACGCACTTCCATTCGGTTCGCATGCCCGGTGTGACAGGTTCGTGCATCAGCTCGAAGGAACGCTGCACGCACCAGTCGTCCGGCTCAATG
>Ga0210015_1001057_pt1 | contig 27653 bp, 29 predicted proteins | sample CryGeymeta201522_FD_185471 | JGI IMG/M metagenome (GOLD analysis project Ga0210015, IMG submission 185471) | Groundwater microbial communities from Crystal Geyser aquifers in Utah, USA - Crystal Geyser metaG 2015-22 (SPAdes) (version 2) | ecosystem: Environmental > Aquatic > Deep subsurface >... | reverse complement strand
GGCTTGTTTAAAAGCGATTTCTGCCTGCTGCAGATTTTTTTGCTGCAAAAATATCTGCCCCTGCAAACGCAGACTGTTGGCCTGCTCAATCGCAGTTATGGGCGGCTTGGCCGTCAATGCGGCGTTCACACACTTTTGCGCTGTGGTCAGGTCACCGATTTCTAAGGCGATACGACCAAGAAGATTCCAATTGCGAGACCGCTGATCTGGAGTAGACCAAGCAAGGGCCTTTTCCGCCCAGTTTGCGGCCTGGGACAATTCCCCCTGCTGGAGCAGGATCAAAGCCTTTTCAAAAGCCAGTTCTTCTGCAGGGGCAACCCCGGTAAGACGAAGGGCCAGATCACTATGTTCGGTGGCAGCCTCAAGCAAGCCAAGGCGTCGCTCCAAACGTGACAAGTTCAGCAGCGGGAGCAGGCGCCCCTCATTCTCTTCAATGGAAGCATAAAGCTGTTGGGACAGGTCAAATTGTTGCCGGGCATAGACAAAATCGGAATCCAGAGTGGCGCGCACGCCATTGAAATTATGTTGCAGGGCTTGTTCGCTGATCGAAGGCTTTACCGGTGGCTGAGGGGCACAGCCCGTCAGCAAAATAACCAGTGTAAACAAGGCCGGCAGCACTCCGCAGATCCATGACGGTTGTAAAACTTTATTCATAACTGTCAGCCTCAAGTGCCGGCGCCGGGCGAGCGGGGAAATTATTGCGGATGAGCCACATATCCTGCACCGCGTTGAGCAGAGCTTCCGTATCACCAACCACCCGGTCAGCACGCAGTAAGAGGGGGGCAATATGTGGAGCGGTTTCGGCTGAAACGGCGGCCAGATCAACCGACAGTTTTTCCAGATGTGCCAGACTGTTTTCAAGGTGGGCTAATAAGGTAGGAATCCTTTGATCCAGGGTTCCCACAGTGTTATCGACCTGCGCCAGTGTCCCCTGCAAGGTTTCAATGGTCGAGCGAGAATCAGCCAGCACTCCGTCAAGGGCGGTGAAAGTCTGATCCAGCCGCGTCAAGGTTCCCCGGATGTCGTCTTCCAGATTGGCGGTGGTGGAGATTAACTGCCGACTGAGGTTTGCAAAATTATGCAGTGAATTTTTAACATCACCCTCGGGATCGTTAACGTAAGCAACAATTTCTGCCACCTGGGTCAATACCGGCTTGAGTTCTTCGGCAATTTCTGCCGCGTGCTCTTCAAGAGTCTTGATACGCTCATAACGGATTTTGTCGCCATCCTCCAGCGCCGGCAAGCGACTCGAACCGGCATTGATTTCGATAATATCATCACCCACCAAGCTCTCTTTGGTCCGGCGAACGATTGAATCCTGCCGCACCCATTGCTGATAGCGTTGAATGATTTGGATTTCAACGTCAACCTTGGCATCTTGATTCAGTGACGTTTTCACCAGGCGTCCGATACGAAAGCCTGAGAGCTTGACCGGCATGCCTTCAACAAAACCGCTGCCATTTTCGACCGTGAAGGAGAGCTGAATTTTTTGACTGAACAGATCACTCTGCACGCCGATAAGATAAATACCAACCACGCAGGCCAGCAATGCGGCGAACAAAAAGAGCCCGATTTTCACCTCCAGTTGGTTGAAACGATGATCGCGCGTGTCACGCATAAGACTTATCCCTCAGATTGCAGGCAGAAAACTTGTGTTTCAGCAGGCAGGCGGGCAACAAATTTCTGATCCGGTGTCAAGAAAATCGTCGTACGCCGCTGCTTGTACCGATGAATTTCGAGGACTTTATCCAGCAAGGTGTCAGCGTCTCTGGAACTGAGACCATCAAACAGGGTTGCATAAATCAGCAAATCAGGATCAAGCATCAGGGCACGCACCAGGCAAACCTGCGTCTGTTGAGCGCGTGAAAGCTTGCCCAGCGCCCCATACGGAGAGTCCTCGTAGCCGACACGCTCAAGGAGACGCAGGGCGCGTTGACGAATCTCGGCCCGGTCATCCATGGCGTGATAATCAGCCGCCAGAACCAGATTTTCCATCACGTTCAAATTTGCAATCAGCCCCAGCCGCGCTGCAACAATTCCGATACGTTGGATCACCGGAATCTGATCTTTTTCTGACAACTGGCTGAGGTGCTGATCAAAAACACTAAGAGTTCCATTCAAAGGAAGGCTAAGCCCCAGAAGGATGTTAACGAATTCGCCGCAGAGCTCTTCACGGTTTAGCACAAAAACAGCCAGCTGACCGGCAAGAACCTTGGCGTCCAGGCCCGGCCCTTCCGTTTCCAGAAGCAGTTTATTCAGGCTCAGCACAGCGGATTCCGTCTCCGGTGGTGGTGGCGTCAACGCCATTCATCAACCTCGGCTCAATATCTGAAAGAGGAGAGCAAAACAACCGTCAGCGACAAACACCAAAAATAAACCGTAGATCACCGCCTGAGTCGCCGCCCTGGGAACAGCCGTTGAACTGCGCTCGACAATCAGGCCGCGCTGGCAGGCAACCGCAGCGATAATGAGACCGAAAAGCAGGCTTTTGCAGGCTCCGCCGACGATCTGACCAACGGTTAAGGTTCCATAAAGTCCTTGAAAAAAAAGGTCAGAGGGCAGTTTCCACCCCAAAAACGCCGCGAAAAAGCCCCCGAGGAGCGCACTGGCATCAAAATAAATTGTCAGAGCAAAAACGGAAAGGGCGCCGCCCAGCAAACGGGGTAAAACCAGATAAGCACAGGGAGAAATCCCGAGGGCACGCAAGCTGTCGATCTGACCGGTGACCTGCATATTGGCGAGTTCGGCAGCAATGGCGGCGCCGCTGCGCGCAATCACCACCAATGCTGTGAGGAGGGGGCCCAGTTCGCGGATAACAATCCAGCACAGAACCTTGGCGACCAGGGTCACATTGCTATTACCGAGCAGCAGAATACTTTGGGTCACAATCACAACGCCGATAGTCAGGGCCATGACCATGACCACGCCGGTAGATTCCAGCCCGGTAAAGTAGATCTGCCGTAAAAGAACCTGTCGAACCGGGGTACGACCGAGGGCGAAAAGCTGAAAGATGGCCTGAAGAATCAGGCTGAAGGTCAATAACAGAAAGCGTATTTTATCAAGGATCCAGTGACCAAGCTGACCGAAAAACATCTGGTACACAGTAAACTCCACCCCAAACCCCAAAAAAACTTAGAGAAACTTGACCAATACCTGTCCAATGGCACTCAACGCCTGTAATTCTGTCGGGGTAAAATCGCGGCCCGCCGCTGACAGATTTTCTCCCTTGCGGGAAACCTGGATAACGCCTTTCAGTTGTTTGTCCGCGAACAAGGGGACACTCATAATTTTTTGAATCGGATGCAATGCCGAAGCAGGATCATCATCGAGTTTGACACACTCGAAGACCGAGGCATGACTGGTGCGCGCAAAATAGTTATTAATCAGGGCTTTTTTTTCACGCCCGGTGCGTGCCAGCAAAGAATCGCTCGTCGAAAGAGGCACAAACCCGCTGGTTCGCAGTTTGGTCGGCCAGCAAAAATAAAACAGTTCCTGTTGGGGGTCGAAACTGAAGATAGCGACTTCGTGAGCCTGAACCTTGAACGCCTTGTGCAAAAATTGTGCGGCACATTCGATGCGGGCCTCAGCGTCTTCCAGTGAGCTGAGCTGTTGTTCAAAATTGCGGCAGTAATCTTCAATTTTCATACACAGAGCTCTCTTCAACCCTTGACGAATATCATACCCCGGCAAGGGTGGTACGAATCAGGTAGAAAGTATAACCGATATAAACAGAAAGCAAAATTCCGCCTTCACCGCGATTTATCCGCCCCTGGCGACGGAACCCGTAGCCAAAAATAAACAGCGAAAGGGTCAAGAGGGCCATAACCGACAGATCGCGGGTAAAAACTTGCGGATCAATCGACATGGGGGCAATGACCCCTGCAATACCAACGACAGCCAGGGTGTTAAAGACATTGGATCCCAGAATATTTCCTAACGCGATATCATGTTCCCCCTTCCGCGTGGCCGCCAGGGACGATGCCAGCTCCGGCAACGACGTCCCAATAGCCACCACGGTCAGGCCAATAACCAGATCACTGACACCCAGGCTTTGCGCAATCGCAACCGCTCCCCACACCAACATCCGTGAACTCAAAATCAACAAGGCCAAGCCGAGCAAAAGGCGGGCAAATGCCCGCTGAATCGACATTTTATTCGCCCCCAGATCAAGGTCAATCTCGGCACCGAAACTGTCGGTTTTTTGTCGTATCCCCTGAAAAATAACCCAGCCCATTAACCCGGCAAACACCAGCAGCAAAAACAAAGCCTCAGGCCGGCTCAGAGAAGAATCACTGAGTTGCCAGCCCGCCAGACAGGTGAGGAGCATCAGAACCGGTAATTCCTTGCGCAGAATCTTCGAATGAACTTGAATCGGCGCAATGAGCGCGGTCAAACCAAGGATTAAGGCGATATTGGCAATATTGGAACCATAAGCATTGCCCAAGGCAAGCCCAGGATTGCCCTGGAAGGCCGAAATTGCTGAAACCACCATTTCGGGAGCCGAGGTTCCAAAGCCAACAATCACCATCCCGATCAGAAGAGGGGGCATCCCGAAATGACGCGCCACCAACGCTGCCCCTTCGACAAAACGATCAGCACTCCAGATGAGTAAAATCAGGCCACCGACCACCGCCAACCACGCAAGGATCATAAATACTCTCCGAGGCAGGCCGCCCTAAAAGACAGAGAGCCTCTCATAGCCAACCTTTTCGTTTAAAATAAGCATAGGGGGCGATACCGGAAAGAATCATCAGCATAATGGCCCAGGGGTAGCCAAGTTTCCACTGAAGTTCCGGCATGAAGGCAAAGTTCATTCCGTACATGCTGGCCACCAGCGTCGGGGGCAGAAAAACCACCGCGGCAATCGAGAAAATTTTGATAATTTGATTCTGCTCGATATTAATAAAACCCTGAGTCGAATCCATAAGAAAATTGATTTTCTCAAACAGAAATGTTGTATGTGACATAAGCGTTTCAACGTCGCGCATGATTTCGCGCAGGGTTTCGGCGTGTTCCTGACGGTTGCGCAAATGCCGTAGCAGAAAAGAGATGTCACGCTGAGTATCCATAAGACAAAGACGAATTTTACCATTACTGTCTTCAAGTTTTGCCAGCTTGCTGATGGCATCTTCGAGGTCGGCATCCTCGTCTTCAAGCACCAGATAACTGGCCGTTTCAAGCTGACGATGAATATCTTCAAGCGTATCCGCGTGGTTTTCAACCTTCTGCTCAAGCAGAGTGACCAACAACTCTTCCGGTGAATGACTTTCGACCTGACCACGACGTGCGCGCATGCGCAATAGCCGGAAGTCGGGCAAATCTTCATCGCGGATGGTGATTAAACGGTTAGTTTGCAAAATACAGGCAACCGATTCGGTCTTGTGACGGCCATCTTCGGTGGCCAAAAACATGGCGTGAACGTGAATGCCGGCCTGATCAACAAAGCACCGCGCCGAAATTTCTATCTCCTCAAAATCATCGGCTTCTGGCAGGTTGGTTTGCAACAGAGTTTGAAGGAGATCCTTTTCGCGCTCATCAGGGTCGTGGGCATCAATCCAGTGCGCACTCCGAATACGCGCATCCAGATCCTCGGCTTCAAAGAGAAGTTCGTGGATCAAGCCCTTATCAATATTAAAAAGTCTCAGCATTTCATGACTCTCCAATGGTGGAGTGGTTTGCAACGGACGTAGAGCAACAGGCAACCTTAATCACGATCTTATGCACCCTGGCCGGTGAAATTAGCGGGGCATGCGCGTCTGCGGGAAAAAACAGGCTGAACTGCCCCGGCCTGAGCTTGAACCAGATATCCGGTGGATCAGCAAAAAATTGGCAGTCGCGGTTCACATCAGCTTGCTGCCGAGGCTGAAGGCAGGCTGAACGAGGCTTCCAGCCTTGCAATTCTTCACCCTGTAAAACAACCTGAATATCCATGTATCGGTCATGCACTTCAAGGTCAGACTCCTCCAGTTTTTTCCCCTGAACCCGCATAATAAGGGCATAGACCTTAGCACCATCAATTTCATATTTGCCATCCGGTAATGCCAGCAAACCGGGCTGGCCAAGAAACTCGGCGGCCCGCTCAAAACCGGCAGAAAGGGCGCTATAGGTGGTCAGACGACTGACTTCATCAATGATCATCAGAAATTCCTTTTAAAATTTTCGTGACTATAACGTTTTTCGCCAGATTTCTAAAGTCTATTACCAAAGACGGCAAAATCCAGACACAAAATCATGGACGAAACCAGCAATTCCCTCATTTGCAACAAATAATCTGTCTTTAGCAAGTCCAAAAGCACATCAAGCCTTGAATGTCAGAAGTTTTTTTAGTTTAATGCGCTTAATCTTTCATCATGGCGTACCAACAGGGAGACCCTATCATGTCTTTTGCCGGAAATCTCGAAGACCTGGCTATTGTCGATGTGATTCAGCTTTTGCATTCAACCCGCAAATCGGGAACCCTGGGTGTCAGTTGTCACAAGGGTCGCAGCCAGATTGTCTTCAACAATGGCTACATTGTCAGTGCCACTCATTATGACGAATCGATTCGTATTGGCAAAATTCTGGTCGAAATGGAAGCGATTGATGAAGAGACCCTCCATCAGGCGCTGGACATTCAACGTGTAAATCAGCAGAAAAATTCACATAAACCCCTGATTGGCACCCTGATTGAAATGGGGGCCATCGACAAAAAACTGGCCTATAAGGGGTTGGAATGTCTGATTGAAATGACGATTGTCAATATAGTTTCCTGGAAAAAGGGCACATTTACCTTAGATGTCGATGTCACTGAAATCAGTGACGAATATCGCTACATACCGGACAAACTCGAACAGGAAATAAATTTTGATACCCAGATGGTTTTGATGGACGCCCTGCGGATTTATGATGAACGGGTGGCGGCGCGTGGTGGCCTGCCGGAAGACGATGAAGGGGAAGGTGACAAGCGCGCCCCGGAAACGGCATCTGACGACGAAGAAAGTTTGTCGCTGGATCTTTCGGCCGACATTCTTGGCCTTGATGCAATTGATCAAATCGCGCTTAAGCTTCCCGAAACCTTTACCGGCCTCGAAGCTTTCGACCCTTCAGAAATCCACCGTCAGAAAGTCCGCGAAGTTTTACCCGATTTTCCTGCGTTGCAACGCGAAGAACTGATTGAATATCTCAGCCAGCTCTCCAGCAGCAGCACGCCCAAAAACGAACAAGAACAGCATCGTTCCCTCATTCTTTACACCACGAATGAGCTGGTTGAGCATGGGCTCTTGAGCAGTTGCAACCATGCGGGTATTAAAATTTTCAGTGCTGTCAATCCACAAGAAGTTGATAACCTGATTCAGCAAAATCTGGAACGCACCCTGGTACCGGTGGTGGTTTTCGACTGCCCAGTCACTCATCGCGAAGGCTTCAGCCACGAAGATCTGACCAGGGTTCGTCAGGAATTGACAACCCGTTACCCGGAGCTGCAATTGATTCAACTCTATGCCCCGGTCGACTATTTATACAGCCTGCAAGCCGTACAAACAGGAGCTGCCGCGGTACTCCCCCGCTCCCTGGCTGAGAATCGACGCGAATCATTTATTGGTGATTTTATTCAGTTTTTGAAAAGTTTCCCGCTTTTCATCCATCAATTTTACCGGCAACAAGCGGAAACGGAGCAAGCCGAGCATCGTTTTCTGGGCCAGCTGCGACACCTGCAATCACCCACTGACATTGCCTTTTTTTTACTTGAACACACCAGCCATTTTTTTGAACGCAGCATGATATTTCTCGTGCGGACAGGCGTTCTGCAGGCAGAAAAATCCTTCGGGATCGAAAGGGATAAAACCCTGGGGGCTTCGACACCGCTAAAATTTACGGTTCCCCTGCCCCCTGAAAGTCTGCTCACCAAAACGGTGGCCGAGGGCACTCTGTTTTTCGGTGCGGTTAATGACACCACCGTGCGTGATGCGATTTTTGGCGAAATCAGCGCGCCGGACAAATCAAAAATCCTCTTACTGCCCCTGGTCGCGGGGGGCAAAACCCTCGCGTTGATCTATGCCGATTTCGGCCAGTCTCATATTCGCAAAATAAATCTCGAAATCTTGCAAGACCTCGCCTGGCTATCGGGTTTAACCCTTGAGCAAATGATCCGTAGTCGGCAAAAAACACCGACAAAAAATTGATCTGGATTGTGCGAGTACTTTTCCTGGAGGTTGCTTAAAATGGATGCGAAAACTCTGAATCAGATTTTACAGATTGCCTTCGAAAAGCGTGTTTCCGATGTGCATTTTGAAGTGGACAATCCCCCTTTTTTTCGTGGACGTGGTCAACTGATTCGTTCCAAGCTGCCGGTTTTATCCGGCCAGGATACCGCTTTTATCGCACGCCGCATCATGGAAAGAAACAACCGCCCGCTGCCGGAGGATCTCACCGAGCTGGACGCTTCCTATTCCCTTGAAAATGGCGGGCGTTTTCGCGTCAGCCTGTTTAAGCAACGCGGCCATATTGGCATTGTGATGCGCGTTATCCCGCCGGAAATCGGCGATTTTACTCAACTGAACTTGCCGGCGGTGCTGGGGGAAATTGTTAAGGCCCCCAATGGCCTTATTCTGGTGACCGGCCCAACCGGTAACGGTAAATCAACCACCCTGGCCTCGATGATCAAACACATTAACGACAATTACAGCTACAACATTGTTACCATCGAAGATCCGATTGAATTTCTCTTCACCTCGGCGAAAAGCTGTATTATTCAACGCGAAGTTGGCATCGACACCCCGTCTTTCAGCGCTGCCCTGCGCGCCGCCTTACGCATGGATCCCGATGTCATTATGGTGGGTGAAATGCGCGATCTTGAAACCATTGATGCCTGTATCCAGGCAGCAGAAACCGGGCACCTGGTCTTTTCAACCCTGCATACCCAAAACGCGGCCTCAACCATCAATCGGATTCTCAGTTATTATCCGCCGGAAAATCAGGAGAATATTCGCCAGCGACTCTCCGATATTCTGGTTGCCACCACCTCACTGCGTTTAATTAAAGATAAAAAAGGCGAGCGCGTGCTGCCGGTGATTGAGGTCATGCGTTCAACCACCACTATTCAGCATTGCATTAAAGAAGGACAACTCGACGAAATTGAGCAGCATATCGAAAAAGGACGTGCGCAATACGAGATGCAATCCATGGATCAACACCTGATTCAGTTGTGTGAACAGGGCGTAATCAGCATTGAACAGGCCAAACGGCTGTCCCATTCCATGGATCTGGAGCGCAAACTGACTTTTACCCGCTGAAGCGGAAGGATTAACAGCCGCAGCCGCAGTTATGACAAACAATTTTGTCGCTGCCCTGCGGCTCAATGGTTTCCGGCGCGAAGAGCAGCCGATTGATACCACGTTCGAGATCGGCGCTTAAATCACAATTGACACTGCGGCCGATGATGTGGCCCAGGCAGCTGTTACCAAAACCCGCGGCCGGACACCGCAAACGAATGCTGTTGAGAACATCGGCATAACCGCGCACCACCATCAGATCATCGGTTTCCAACACGTCCAGATCAACATCAAAGGCCAGCAGCTCGGCCTGCAAACGGCGTAAAAGAGCAGTAATCTGTGGCCAGTCAGTGGTGTCACGCCAGGTACCGGCAAAGTCTTGATGTCGTTGATAAAAGACGACTTGTAGGGTTTTTTGGGCCGCGGTCATGCTAATCAATCCAGGAAAGATCACCCGCACCCTGGCGCAGGATTTCGATGCGATCATCAATCAGGCTGACAATAGATGATTCATGGCCCAGAGAGACTCCGCCATCCACCACCATATCAACCATGCGTTCCAGCTGGTCGTCGATGGTTTCAGGGCTCTGAATAACGCCATCTCCCGAAAAATTCGCACTGGTAGTAATTAACGGATGCCCCAATTCGGTAACAATCAGCTGAGATATCAAGTTAGCTGGAATACGAATCCCCACGGTTTTTTGACGCGTCGTCAGAGAATCGGGAACCGCTTTGGTCGCCTCAAGAACGAAGGTGTAAGGGCCGGGCAAATAGCGCTTCAGGAGGCGGAAGGCAAAATTACTCACCTGGGCATAAGTGGCCACCTCCGTGAGATCCCGACAAATAAAAGAAAAGGGCTTGCGCGCATCGCGCTGCTTGATCTGATAGATTTTCTTGACCCCTTTAGGGTTAAAAATATCGCAGCCAAGTCCATAGGTTGTGTCGGTTGGGTAAATAATTACCCCACCCTGTTTAAGGCACTCGACCACCTGACGCACCAGACGTAATTGAGGATTTTCGGGATTAATTTTTAATTGCATGGCGGCCTCCGCGATCGGAAACAAGGGTCTTTAAATGACGTTTTACCTCTTTAGAGCAACATTTTCAAACCACTAATCGTTTTCAAACGGGTATAAATATCAAGGAGTTGTTGGGAATTAAACAACTGGACCATGACCGAAACTGACTGGTAATTTCCATTTCGGCTTTCGCGCACATAAACAGCATCGCAGCTGACAATAGCACTCACGGCAACAGCCTCTTGAACCTGCCGTCGGAAGGCATCACCGCACAACCCCACGGCCTTGAAGGTATACTGACAGGGAAATTCCATCAGCTCATCGGGTGATTGCGTCGCGCTCATTTCACGATACTCCACAACCAGTGTGGCCAAAACCGCCGGTGCCTCTAGCGGTAGCAGGAAGCTCGGCAACCTCGGTGATGCGGGCCTGGGCGACGGGTGCAACCACCAGTTGCGCGATTCTGTCGCCATGAGAAATCTTAAAAATGTCTTCGCCAAGGTTGATTAAAATAATACCAATTTCCCCCCGATAATCAGCGTCGATGGTGCCGGGCGCATTCACCAAGGAGATACCCTGACGCAGGGCCAGACCTGAGCGCGGTCTGACCTGAATTTCATAGCCGGGCTCAATGGCCACCGCCAAACCGGTTGGAATCAGGGTTCTGGCCCCAGGAGCCAGACGGAGACTCTGGTCAAGGCAGGCGCAGATATCCAAACCGGCAGCGAGTTCGCTCATATAGGCCGGCAGGGTTGCTGCCGGATGCAGTTTTTTAAATTGCAGCAGGGGTGAACCAGACATAGAACCTCGTAAGCAAAATGACAGGTAACTATTCACCATGCAGAGCCCGTGGCCTCCATGGAACGGGTATCTGTCGCCCGGATGGCGGCAGCTAAGCTCCAGGGATGGATACATGCGGCCCGTGGAATGGGGGTCTCGGGCTCTGTGACTACGGAGCTGAACAGCTAAAATGACAGAACAAAAACCCCCCTCAAACAAGACAGAATGCCGTTCAAGGGGGGTGGTGGTTTCAACTCCTGACGGACGCGGGCCTATTCTGCAGGCAGTTCCTCGCCGAGGGCTTCTTTACGCGACAATTTGATCTTGCCCTGTTTGTCGACACCGATGCATTTCACCAGCACCTGATCGCCTTCGTTCAGCACCTCATTGACAGAACGCACGCGCTCTTTGGCCAATTCAGAAATATGTACCAGACCATCGGTGCCCGGATAGATTTCGACAAAAGCACCGAATTCCATAATTTTACGCACTGTGCCCTGATACAACTTACCGACTTCAGCTTCCTGGGTTAAATCACGAATCATCTTGATGGCCAGCTTGGCAGCGTCGCCGTCACTGGAGGCAATATTGATGGTGCCATCATCCTGAATGTCGATTGCACAACCGGTGGCGTCAATAATACCGCGAACATTTTTACCCCCCGAGCCGATAACCGTGCGCACTTGATCGCTTTTGACCTTTATGGTTGTAATGCGTGGCGCATAGGGAGAAAGATCAGCCTTGGGGGTCGCAATCGCCTTGGCCATTTCACCCAGAATGTGAATACGCCCTTCTTTGGCCTGGGCCAGAGCATTCTGCATAATTTCTTTGGTAACGCCGGTGATTTTAATATCCATCTGTAAGGCGGTAATCCCATGCGCCGAACCGGTGACTTTGAAGTCCATATCACCCAGGTGGTCTTCATCGCCAAGGATATCAGACAGAATCGCAATATCCTCACCTTCTTTGATCAAACCCATGGCAATTCCGGCAATGGGCTCTTTAACCGGCACCCCGGCATCCATCAGGGACAAAGAAGCCCCACAAACCGAAGCCATGGAGGAAGAACCATTGGATTCGAGTACGTCGGAGACAATGCGAATGGTGTAAGGGAAGTTTTCGTGGGCAGGCAGAATTTTTGCGGCGCTGCGTTCAGCCAGCATTCCATGCCCAATTTCACGCCGACCAGGGAAGAGTCGCATGCTGGTTTCGCCAACGCAAAAGGGCGGGAAATTATAATGCAGCATGAACTTTTTAAATTCCATCCCCTGAATATTGTCCATCCGTTGTTCATCGCTTCCGGTGCCAAGTGTGGTCGTAACCAGGGCCTGAGTTTCGCCACGCGTGAAGAGTGCGCTGCCATGGGCACGCGGCAAAACGCCAATTTCACAGCTGATGGGACGAATGGTGCGGGTGTCGCGGCCATCAATGCGAATTTTGTCACGGGTGACCATTTGACGCACGACACGTTTTTCAACCTTGCCCAGAATTGTTGCAATATCGGCAGTGGCATCCGGAAATTCGTTGGCCAACTCTTCACGAACAGCAACCCGATTTTCGGCCAGGGCCGCATAGCGTTCCTGCTTGGTGCGAATTTTTACCGCTTTTTCGACCCCGGGTTCAGCCGAAGCCGTCACCCTTGCAATCAAGGCCTCATCAATGGCGGGCACCGAAAATTCCCGTTTGCTTACCCCCACCAGTGCCGCCAGTTTTGACTGCAATTCGATCAAAGGTTGCAGGGATTCATGACCAAAGAAAATAGCGTCGAGGATCTCTTCTTCACTGAGAAACTGGGCTTCGCCTTCAACCATCATCACGGCGTCACGCGAGCCGGAAACAACAATTTCAACATCGCTTTGTGCCTGTTGTTCAAGGGTCGGGTTGGCCACCAGTTGGCCCTCAACGCGACCAACGCGGACAGCAGCAATCGGTCCCTCAAAAGGGATATCCGATACCGCGACAGCTGCCGATGCCGCAACCATTGCCAGGGTGTCCGGGTCATTGACGCAGTCGGCCGAAATAACCGTCGGCATGATCTGGGTTTCAAACATATAACCCTTGGGAAAAAGCGGACGCATAGGACGATCGATGAGACGGCAGATCAAAGTTTCGCGTTCAGTGCTGCCGCGTTCGCGGCGGAAAAAAGAACCGGGAATTTTGCCGCTGGCATAAAATTTTTCCGCATAGTTTACGGTCAAGGGGAAAAAATCCTGCCCTTCGCGCATTTTGTGCGCTGAAACAACCGTACACAACACCTTGGTGTCGCCGTAGGTCACAATAACCGCGCCGTCAGCCTGACGGGCCATCTTGCCAGTTTCGATGGACAGGGGTTGACCGTTGAAATCTACTTCGACCTTGTGATAAGCCATAGTGATACTCCTTTAATGTTCCGCCAGACATCTGGACGGGTTTTGCCTCTAAAACAGCATAGGAGGATGGCCTGAGACAAAATCTGCACTGGGCAGATGTTCTCTCCGGACAGCCTCCTGAGCCACGACCTCTAATGAAAGCAGCATGCCCAACCATTGAGCATGCTGCCTTGATTAACGACGAATGCCGAGAGCCTTGATAATGGTGCGATAGCGCTCAACATCTTGCTTGATGAGATAATCGAGCAGACGACGGCGCTGACCAACCAACTTGAGCAAGCCACGCCGGGAATGATGATCCTTTTTGTGGGTTTTGAAATGTTCCGTCAAATAGGTAATCCGATTGGAAAGCAAAGCTATCTGCACTTCGGGTGAACCGGTATCGCCATCATGACGTTTAAACTCTTCAATGATTTCCTGTTTGCGTTCGGTGCCAAGCACGTGAGTTCTCCTTTGAAAATTACTTTAAGCCTGACAGTGTCATCTGTCAGGTGCAGGTTGACTATAACCCGCGCTATTTACCACAGTTGAGCTGGGGTGTAAAGCTATAAACGAATTTCAAACGGGCGGATTCAAGACCCGCAGTAGTTCAAAATCACCAGGTTTGTGGCTGCGACTCGTGGGGATATAAATTGCCACGGCCAGTAATTCACCATCAGCCATCAGGCGTGTGGTCTGTCCTTCGATCAAAGTCTCAGGACAAGCGTAGTCCGCGGCTTCGGGTGAGACTCCGTGCCGCAAACGTCCGGCAGCGGCAGCATTTAACGCAACACTGGGATAATCACCGAGCATCTGATGCAAACCCAAAAAAGCACCCGTGTGGCGAACCTGAGATATGTTTGTCAGCTGATCCAGAGGCAGACACTGCTCAATAGAAAAGGCACCAATGCTCAAGCGCCGCAAGGCCGAAAGATGCGCACCGCAGCCCAGAGCTGCACCTATATCGGCCCCCAGGGTGCGGATATAGGTGCCCTTGGAGCAGGAAACGTCAATCGTCACATGGGGCAAAGCGCAATCTACGACTTCCAACCTGTCAATTCGCACTCCGCGCGCCTGGCGTTCTACCGTTTTTCCGGCCCGCGCCAGCTTGTACAGGGGCACTCCGTCGCGTTTCAGGGCCGAATACATGGGGGGAATCTGCTTAATTTCGCCACGAAAAGCCGCCAGCACCCTGTCCAGGTTATCCAGCAGCTGGGGAGACAGAGACCGCTGTTCCAGTTCTTCGCCTTCGGCATCCAGGGTGGTGGTGGTCACACCTAAATGCAGGGTCGCCCGATAGGATTTATTTTCAGCGAGCAGAAACTGAAGCAGCTTGGTGCCTTCCCCCAGGGCCAGCGCCAGCACACCGGTCGCCAAAGGATCAAGAGTGCCCGCATGCCCGACCTTGCGCGTTCCAAAAATACGTCGTACCTGACGCACAACATCAAAAGAAGACATCCCCTGGGGTTTGTCGATCAGCAATAATCCGTGCATCAGCAAATTATTTCAGCAAGGCTTCAAGCAGATGATAAACTCTGGGAGCCACCTGGTCGAGAGACCCTTCAACAAAGGCACCCGCCGCATTTTTGTGGCCGCCGCCACCCAGATTTTTGGACAGTTGGCCGACGTCGATGTTACCCCGCGAGCGAAAACCAACCTTGATGGTGGATGCGTCAACCTGGCGAAAAAAAACGGCAACTTCGACCCCGGAAATTGCGCGAGGATAATTCACGAAACCATCCGTATGTTCGGGTGCTGCTCCGGCTTTTTCCAGCATATCCAGGGTCATAAAAACCGAGGCATACTGGCCGCTGGGAGCGACATACAAGGTTGGCAAAACCTGAGCTAAAAGCTGCATACGCTCTCGTGGCTGACTTTCGTAAAGCGCACTGGCGATAGTCCAGGTATTAATTCCCAGGCCAACCAGTTCAGCCGCAACGCGAAAAGCCTCCGGATTGGAATTTGCGTAGCGAAAGGAACCGGTATCTGAGAGCAGCCCGGTATAAAGCGCAGTAGCAACTTCCAGATCCAGTTTTAATCCACAGGCGCAAAGCAAACGGTAGACCAGCACCGCCGTTGCTGCCGCGCTGGTATCAAGGTAACAAAGGTGACCGAAATTTGAACCCGGATGGTGATCGAGATTGATCAGCATCGTGCCTTGTTCCGCCGGACGACAGGCCGCACGACTTAAATCACCGGCATCCAGCACAAAGATGACATCAAAGGCCGCATCTGCGCGCAATTCTGTCACCAAACTCTGGCTGCCAGGCAAAAATTTGAGGATCTCCGGTACGCCATCAACGTTATAAGCAACGACCTCTTTGCCCAGGCGTTGCAGCCCCAGGGTCAAGCCCAGGGTCGAGCCGATCGCGTCTCCATCCGGGCTTTCATGGGAACAAACCAGAAAACGCTGGGCTTTTACAACCTGCTGAACAATCTTATTCAGGATCTGCTTCACTGCGCCGCGCCTCGCGTAAAAGATCGTCTATACGTCGACCGGTTTCCGATGAATGATCATATTCAAAGCGCAGTTCCGGGACTTGACGCAGGGCCAGCTCCTGGCCAATGCGCCGACGCACATAGGCGGCAACCCGGGCAAACCCCTCAGCTGTCACCCGACGCTCTTCTTCGTTGCCCAGCACGGTGTAGAAAATACGCGCCAGGCCCAGATCGCGACTTACCTGCACTTCCGTGATTGTCGCCAGGCAAACGCGGGGATCTTTGATCTCTCCACTGTGTAACATTTCAGAGACAATTTTGTGGATCTGACCAGCGACCCGTTCGGGACGAAAACGACTCAAAATCTGCTCCCGACAGCACTGCTGTCTCACTTTCGGCCAAGTTCAAAGACTTGTTTTGACCGATTCAATTTCGAAAACCTCAAGCACATCACCAACTTTGATATCGTTATAATTTTCCAGTCCGATACCACATTCATAACCCGCCGCAACTTCACGGGCATCGTCTTTAAAGCGTTTAAGCGATGTCAGTTTGCCCTGCCACACGACGACACTGTCACGCACCAGGCGCGTTTGAGCATTGCGCAAAATTTTGCCCTCGGTCACATAACAACCGGCAATGGTGCCAACCCGTGAAACATGGAAAGTTTCGCGTATTTCGACCCGGCCCAGCTCTTTTTCACGCAGAGTCGGAGCAAGTAAACCCTCCATCGCATCACGCACATCATTGACGGCATCGTAAATAACACTGTAAAGCCGAATATCAACCTTCTCCGCTTCAGCCAGGGCTTTGGCCTTGGCTTCAGGCCGCACATTAAAGCCAAGCACAATGGCATTTGACGCCGTTGCCAGGGTCACATCCGACTCGTTAACGCCACCAACACCAGTATGAATGACATTCAAATGACAGTTGGCGGTCGAGAGTTTTTCCAACGCCTCGCGAACCGCCTCAACCGAACCCTGCACATCGGCCTTAACGATAACTGCAAGTTCTTCAATAACGCCCTGCTGCATACGCTCAAAGAGTTGATCAAGAGAAACCTTGCTGGTTTTGGCCAGTTCGAGTTCACGTTGCTTGTGCTGGCGATGCATGGAAACTTCGCGTGCGGTTTTTTCAGTGTCCACCGCGTTGAACAGATCACCGGCTTCCGGCACACCATCCAAACCTGTCACTTCAACCGGAAAGGAGGGCCCAGCTTTTTCGACGGTTCGCCCGGCAGCGTCGGTCATAGAACGCACCCGACCGAAATGCCGACCTGCGACAATCGCATCACCAACTTTCAGGGTTCCTTCTTGAACCAACACGGTAGTCACGGCCCCGCGCCCCTTATCGAGACGCGCCTCAACAATGGAACCACGGGCATTTTTATCAGGATTAGCTTTCAAATCCAGAACTTCAGCTTGTAACAAAATCATTTCCAACAGACTGTCGAGATTGGTTCTTGCCTTGGCCGAAACCTCACAAAAAATTGTTTCGCCGCCCCACTCTTCAGGCACCAGCTCGAACTCTGTCAGTTCCTGCTTAACCCGTTCGGGATTGGCATCCGGCTTATCAATTTTATTGATTGCGACAATAATTGGCACCCCGGCAGCCTTGGAGTGATTGATAGCTTCCTTGGTTTGCGGCATAACGCCGTCATCTGCGGCCACAACCAGGATGACAATATCGGTCACACCAGCACCACGGGCGCGCATAGCGGTAAAGGCTTCGTGCCCAGGGGTGTCAAGAAAGGTAATTTTACGCCCCGCCAGTTCAACATCATAGGCACCAATATGCTGAGTAATTCCACCGGCTTCACCTGCGGTAACATTGGCCTCACGAATCGCGTCAAGCAAACTGGTTTTACCGTGATCGACGTGCCCCATAATCGTGACAACCGGGGGACGGGTTTGCAGCTTTGGATCCGCGTCTTCACCGCCCTTGTCGAGAGAAATACCGGCAAGCACGCTGTCTTCATCAAAAGCAACATTTTCGACTTCGTAGTTGAATTCCGACGCAATCAAAGCGGCCGTTTCGTAATCGAGGGGATGATTAATCGAAACCATGGTGCCCTGGCGCATGAGCTCGGCGATGATTTCATTCGCCTTGATGCCCATGCGTTTGGCAAGTTCGCCAACCGTAATGGAATCCGTAATCTTGATCACACGCTTGATGGCCTTACTGATGGTAATTTCCGTTTTACGCAGGGATTTAGCACCCTTTTTCTGCTTGCGCTGCCCCATGCGCGAGGGTTCAAAAACCTCAACCCGGCGACCATGCCTTGAAACCCGCCCATCATCGACATTGTCATCATTGCGCCGCCCCTTTTTCTTGCGTTTACCGCGTTTATCCTCTTTGTCGGCGGGTGGGGCAATTTGATTGATCGGCACTGGCGCAGCCGGTGCTCCCGGCCGTGATGGAGCAGGACGGCGTGGCGCACCAGCATCGGTTCTTACCGGGCGCTCGGTGCGTTCCGGACGTGCAGCTTGCTCCGGACGCGCACCAGGTCGGGTCGGACGCTGTCTTTGCCCGACGGGAGCCCTGGTTGGTAATTCAACGCGACCAAGAATTTTAGCCCGATTCGCATTGGCCTCAGCCGGAGTCGAGGCCATTTCGCGCACAATTTTTTTATTAACCGTCTTCTCTTTGACCACAGGAACCTCAGTGGCCGCCGAAGGTTCACTCGCCTTTGAGTCCTTAAGCGCTGGGGTCTCGTCCCCTGGAGACGCAGCCGTCGGCTCAACCGATGAACTGTCCTCGGAAGCCACCACCGCACTTTGGGTGGCTGCGTTTTCAGTGGGCGCAGTTTCAACCGCAGATTCAGCCTTTGTCCCAGTTTTTGTCGGCAATTTTGCTGCTGAAACCGGCTGATCTTGGGGGACCGACGGCGGCAGATCCTCCGACGCAGCCTGTTCCACCACCGGAGATTCAGGTTCCGGCACTGGCTGGCTAACAAGCGTACGGCGACGACGGATAATCCCCGGCTTGACCACGCGCTCCTCAATTTTGTCTTCCACCTTAGCTGTGCTCTGCGTGTCTGCACGTTTGAAGGCGGCGAGATCCTCAACAGTCAAAGTACTGGCATGCGACTTGGCCTCAATCCCGGCTTCGGCCAGTTTTGCCAACAGCTCTTTGCTTTCGAGGCCCATCTCCTTAGCCAGCTCATGTACCCTTTTGGTGCCCATCAATTCTCCCTTGACATCCGCTTGTAACTCTGAATTTCATGCCGGATCGCATTGGCCAATTGCCCGGGTACAAGCGCCGCGACACTGCGCTCGCCTTTTCCCAGAATTTTGCCCATACGTTCTTTGCTCAGTGCCTGAAAAATATCGACATTATTTTTTTGCGCTGCACGCAAAATTTTCCCGGCAACACCTTCTGATATATCCTGACTCATTACCACCAGGGCGTAGGTGCCGCCCGTTTTCAAACCATTTAACACCATCTCCCCGCCGGAAACCACCTGTGCCGATTTGCGTGCCATGCCTAACAAATTTTCAATCTTCTGTAAAATTTCTGCGGCAATTCGGGTAACTAACGCTGCCTTATCAAGGTCTAATTTCTCGACCTTCAGGGCGCGGTGAAACTGCTTGCGTTCTACCGCCCTCACAACACAGCTGGGGTCAACGCAGGTGTAAACCCCACGGCCAGGTAATTTTTGACGATAATCAACCAGCAACTGCTGTTGCGGAGATAACACAAAACGCAAAAGATCGCTGCGATTGCGCGACAGACGGCAACCGACACAGGTGCGTTGCGGTTGATGAGGCGTCTGGCTCAAACCTGATCCGGCTCCTCGTCTTGCCCAGCTGAAGATTCATGAGCTTCCACAAGATCCGGGGTAATGGCATCTGCATGAGTGGCAGCGGCATCTTGTCCCTCGGTTTGATCATTGTCTGCGACGCCGGGATCCGCGGCCTCTTCCTGCTCTTCTTCAAGGGCGCGACTTTCACTTTTGATATCGATGCGCCAGCCGATGAGCTTGGCTGCCAGCCGGACATTCTGGCCCTTCTTGCCGATCGCCAGGGACAGTTGATCGTCAGGGACAATAATTTCGAGGGCCGTTTCTTCTTCGTCAATATAAACTCGGGAAACTTCCGCCGGCGCCAAGGCCGCACAAGCGAAGCGTGCCGTATCAGGCGTCCAGGGAATAATGTCGATGCGTTCACCGCGTAATTCGGTAACAACATTCTGCACCCTTGAACCACGCATGCCGACACAGGCACCTACGGGATCAACATCGACATCATGCGACACAACCGCAATTTTAGCGCGACTGCCGGGCTCACGAACCGCGGCCTTGATTTCAACAATTCCCTCGGCAACTTCGGGCACTTCCGACTTAAACAGCGAAATCAGCAAGCCGGGATGAGTGCGTGACAAAATAATTTGCGGACCCTTGGACGACATTTTGACTTCTGAAATATACGCACGAACCCGATCAGACTGTCGGTAATTTTCCCGCGGTACCTGCTCCCGGGAAGGAAGTAACGCTTCGGCGCGGCCCAGATCAACAATCAGATCACCACGTTCATAACGCCGCACAATGCCGTTGACCACCTCGCCGACCCGATCCTTGAATTCGTTAAATACCCCTTCACGCTCAGCTTCGCGAACCTTTTGGATAATCACCTGCTTGGCCGTTTGGGCCGCGATGCGACTGAAATTTCCCGCTTCGAGCATCATGCCTAGAGAATCCCCCACTTCGACATCGGGGTCAACTTCGCGCGCTTCGGCGATATCAATTTCTTTATACGAATCAAAAACCTCATCAACAACAGTCACAAACTCAAAAACCTCGACTTCGCCGACTTCATCATTAAAATGGGCTTCAAGATCGCGTGTATTCCGAAATTTTTTATTCGCTGCGCTTAAGACGGCAGACTCCAGCGCCTCGACCAGCACACCACGATCAATGCCCTTGTCTTTAACCACCTGATCGATGATGTGATTCAAATTACCCAGCATCATTTTACCCCTTTAAAAAGGTTATAACTTGAAAAGATTTACTTACCAACGGTCAAAAAATCAAAAAAGACGACCTTTACCCCGGTTAAAATTCAAAAACAAGATGGGCGTTGTCCAGCTCTTCAAGAGCAAAACACACCTTGCCCCCCAGCTTGTCGGATTGCTGTAAGCAAATTTTCTGCTCTTCTACCCCCAGAAGTTCGCCTGTAAAGGTTTTGCGTTTATGGCCGCGCAAATCAGGGTCACAACTGACGCGGGTTTTAATCTTGACGCTGTGCCCCTTAAAGCGGGAAAAATCGGCGAGTTTCTTCAGTGGCCGTTCAAGACCCGGCGATGAAACTTCAAGGGTATACGCCGTACCAACCACATCTTCTACATCGAGCAATGGGCTGAATTCTCGGCTTGCCCGCGCGCAATCGTCAAGGGTAATCCCGCCGTTTTTATCCAGATAAATGCGCAGCACCCACCCTTGACCTTCGCGCTGATATTCGATATCGACCAACTCAAGGGCAAGCTCTGCAACAATTGGCTGGATCAGTCGCTCAACCCGTTCTAACACCCTGCTCACACCTAAACTCCCGACAATAAAAAAAGCGAGCCGGGGCTCACTTTCTCAAGATCAAACCATGAAACCCGGATTTTCTAACACAAGCACGGAACGAATGCAAGAAATTCCTGCAGAAGATCAACAACAAAAAAACCTGCGAACACTGGTCATCCGGTAATCCGCGAAATCAAAAAATAATCATTTCTTTTTTGGCATAAATAACAGCCAAAATCCTGGCCGGAGAATCCCCCTGACAGGAGACAATATGTGGCAGAGTTGAATCGTAGTAAATCGAATCACCGGAGTTGAGAATATCGGTGTGTTCACCAAGCTCAACCTTCACTTGACCTTCGAGAACAAACAAAATTTCTTCACCCGCATGCTGGTTGGGTTCCGTCTGGTGAACCTCGGTCGGCGCCAGAGTCACCAGAAAAGGTTCCATCTGCCGGTTCTGCTTCTGATAACCCAGAGATTCGTAAGTGTAGCCACCGGTCTTGCTGCCGGCGGCGCTGAAACGCGGCACCTTGGGGCGGTTCTGACTGCGCACCAGACAAAAAGGCGAATCGGCCTGATCACCAAAGATTTCACCAATAGACACCTGAAAAACATTGGCCAGGGAAACAATATCTCCCAACGGCGGTGCAACCCGCTGGTTTTCAATATCGGCTAAGTATTTTTCATTGCTACCGACTTTGGCGGCAACTTCGGACAGGGTTAACCCCTTGGTGACCCGCAAATTCTGGATTCTTTTTCCTACGGTCACATTTTCTCCAGACATTGACACCTCTTTTCTCAGGAAGGAGACAAAATTCCTGGTAGACCTGATCAATTTATCGCCGTCTCAAGCGGCCTGATCAGAAGAAACCCTCGCTTAAGGTCAGACGCCTGCGTCATAAACCCTGGGCTTGGGCCAAACTTCAGCAAAGACCATGCCGGCGACGATCAAGCAACCGCCGGCCCAGGCAAGGGAGCTCAATTGCTCGCCTAAAAGCACCACCGAAAAAACCGCGCCCCAGACCGGCTCCAATGTGTAAATCAGTGCGGCACGCGTGGGGGTCGTCAAACACTGAAAGCTGGTCATGGCCCAGAAGGCGTAAGCCGTCGCCAAAATTGATGTCACGAGAAAAGCCACCACCAGAGACATTGGCCAGCTTCGCGGCCAACTGATCGGCTCAAAAATCAGGCTCCCCAAACAACCCAGTACGGCCATAGTGGCAATTTGCACACAGGTCAGGGCGCGGGCATCGGAGCCCTGAGTCCAACAATCCAGTCCAAGAATATGCAAGGCAACAAACAAGGAACAGATCACCACCAATAAGTCCCCGGGGTTCAAATGCCAAGGCCAATGCCAGGTAAGCAATAGCAGCCCACAGAGGGCGATGGCAACACCGATTTTTGCACCAACAGCCGCAGGTTTCTTCAGCAAAGGCCCGGCCAGAAGAGGCACCCAGACGACGTTGAGACCGGTCAGAAAGCCGGTATTGGCCGAACTGGTAATTTCCAAACCAAAGGTCTGAAAAGCATAGGCGGCGAACAGCAGGCTGCCAAGAACTATGCCGCGCAGCCAGCCCCGCGCATCAAGGTGAGCGAAACCTCGGCGGCCGGCCAGAAGCGCAAGCACGATGGCGGCAAAGGCGAAGCGTACCCACAAAAACGCCATAACTGGAAGAATTTCAATGGCTTCTTTAACGATGGGAAAGGTCGCGCCCCAGAAGAGGGTGACACTCACCAACATCAATTCGGCCCGCCGTTGTGTGGAGGTGATGATCAGAGTTTTGCCCCGGAAAAAGCTGTTGCAAGCGGCTTGTCGACCTGCCGAAGCTGTGCTATAAACGACGGAAGTTTCAGAGTTTCCCCCACTTTCATAGTCAAAGGCGCCGACAATATCATGGAACCCGCTAAAAAGGAATCGGTTGAAGTCATTTGTCCGCGCTGTCGCTACACCCAGATCGTCACCCTGCCTATGGATGATCTGCCCCGTTGTCCACAATGCAAAACCCGCATGTCAATTTCAGAGCTGCTGGACGAAGGGAAATCCTACTGATTTCTTCTGCCATAAGGGCAGACGTGCCTTCCCATCTAACCGACCACGGAGGTCAAAATGAAGCGAATCATTGTACTGTTGGGCCTGTTGTCTCTCTTACTAGGTGCTCTGCCCGGCATGGTTCTGGCTGACACCCTGAGCGAAATCCAAGATCGTGGCGTGCTACGAGTCGGGATGGAACCTGGCTATATGCCATTTGAAATGACCAATCAAAAAGGTGAAATTATCGGTTTCGATGTCGACATGGCCAAACGCATCGCTAAGGCAATGGGGGTTAAGCTTGAACTGGTGAGCACGGCCTGGGACGGCATTATCCCCGCGCTTTTGACCAACAAATTTGACATGATCATGAGCGGCATGACGGTCACCGCCGAACGCAACCTCAAGATTGCCTTTGCCAACCCCTACATCGTTGTGGGACAGAGTATTCTGGTTAAAAAAGAATATGCCGGAGAAGTGAAATCGTACAAAGATCTCAACAGCCCTAAATTCAAAGTCGGCTCTAAACTCGGCACCACGGGTGAGCAGGCCACCAAACGTTTGATTGCTAAAGCCAATTACATCTCCTTCGAAACCGAACAGGAAGGGGTCATGGATCTGGTCAACGGTAAAATCGACGCCTTTGTCTATGACCTGCCCTACATGGCCATTGCCAACGCGCAGAAGAGCGAAGGCAAACTGATCTTTCTCGACCAGCCCTTCACCTACGAGCCCCTCGGCTGGGCTATTCGCCATGGCAACGCCGATTTTTTGAACTGGTTGAACAACTTCCTCGCCCAAATGAAAAACGACGGAACCTATGACAAAATCTACGAAAAATGGTTCCTCAATGACGAATGGGTCAAACAGCTGCAACAATAAATCGACACAATTTCCTTGACCTGTCGCTTACGACCCGCACAAAACAGAGTGCAGGTCGTAAGCGACGATAAATCCTCTCTTTTCGTGTCCAGCAGCCTCTTTGGCGGCTTCCACAGAAAGATATTTTGCGGTGAAAAGCCCTATTAAACGCGTCTGGCACTGGCATTTTCTGACCTTTGTCATTCTGTTTTCGCTGGCCGCTTCACTCTGGGTTGCGACCAAGAAAATCGACTACACCTGGCGCTGGAACAGAATCCCTCAATACTTTTTTTACAATGCAGAAACATTACTTCATGCCCCCCTTGACGGACAGGTTCTGACCATTGATGCCGGCGGCGGCACGGCCAAAATTGTTTTTCAAGGCGAAGATGGCACGCAGAAAATCTTTAAAGTTGATTCCGAAAGCCTGCGGGTTGACACCGGTGAAGACCTGTTCGAGGGCGATACTCTCGGTAGTACCAGTGAGTGGAAAGCCGGGCCACTGATGACCGGATTACTGATGACTCTGTGGTTGTCTGCTGCCGCCAGTTTTATTGGGCTGATCATCGGCTTGATTTCAGGACTCTGCCGCGTCTCCAATAATCTAACCCTCCGCAGTTTGTCGACCTTCTATGTCGAATTGATTCGCGGCACTCCACTGCTGGTACAAATCTTCATCTTCTATTTTTTCCTTGGCACCGTATTGGATATTGGCAGGGTGGTCGCCGGCATCAGTGCCCTGGCAATTTTTGCCGGTGCCTACGTCGCCGAAATTATTCGGGCCGGCATACAATCGATTCCCAAGGGCCAAACGGAAGCCGCGCGCTCTCTCGGCATGACTGCAACCCAGAATATGATTTACATTGTGCTGCCACAGGCTTTCAAACGGGTTTTGCCTCCTTTGGCCGGTCAGTTTATCAGCCTGATCAAAGACTCGTCCCTGGTGTCGGTCATTGCGATTACCGACCTGACCAAAAGTGGTCGCGAAGTCATCACCTCAACCTTTGCCACTTTTGAAATCTGGTTCACGGTCGCCTTGCTTTATCTGCTGTTAACCTCGATCTTATCGCAGCTGATTTCATGGATTGAACGGAGGCTCGCCATCAGTGATTAAAACCCGAGATCTGAAAAAAACTTTTTTTGGCCGTGGTCAGACCGTCTATGCCGTTGATGGCGTCTCCGTCAACATTAAACCGGCTGAAGTGGTTGTGGTCATCGGTCCTTCGGGGTCGGGGAAATCCACATTTTTACGTTGCCTGAATGGCCTGGAAACCCTGACCTCCGGGCATATATTGGTCGATGGCGTTGATCTGGCGGATCGCAAGACCGATTTGAATAAAGTCAGGCGTGAAGTCGGCATGGTTTTCCAGCAATTCAATCTGTTCCCGCACAAAAAAGTCATCGAAAATATTGTGCTTGCCCAGACAATTGTGCGCAAACGCAAACATAAAGATGCCGAGATCAAAGCCCGTATGCTGTTGGAAAAAGTTGGGATTGCCGAAAAGGAACAAGAATATCCCAGCCGTTTGTCCGGCGGCCAGCAACAGAGAGTCGCCATTGCCCGGGCGCTGGCCATGGATCCTAAAATCATGCTCTTCGATGAACCCACCAGTGCCCTCGACCCGGAAATGGTCGGCGAAGTGCTTGATGTCATGAAAAATCTCGCCCGCGAAGGCATGACCATGGTGGTCGTCACCCACGAAATGGGTTTCGCCCGCGAAGTCGCCGACCGGGTGCTGTTTATGGATCAAGGCAAACTGGTCGAAGAAGGCACCCCCGAACATTTCTTCACCAACCCGCAAGAAGACCGCACCAAACTGTTCCTGAAACAGGTTTTATAAGCTGGAATGGTGCGCATGGCCTTATCATGCGCACGCAGTATCTGGAAAAATAGAATTTAGGACGCCACCGTTTTATTGTCGCCCCTTATAAGGTAAAGGCAATTGATCACAATCCAGCGCCTCGAATTCTGGATCTTTATGAACCAGTTGAGCGTTTTGTAAAATGGCTGCCGCCCCAATCCAGGCATCGGCTAGGGAGACCTGATAGTTTGCCTTGATCGATGCGGCCATTTCGAGGAGCTCCTTGTCTTCGTGAATCCAATTCAGGGGCAATGCTTGGCATTGCTCATAAGCCAGTCGGCCCTCGGCCTCGCCTTCATCACGCCAGACGCGGTAGAAAATTTCCATCAGCGTCAAAAAACAAGCAAAACATTGAACGCGATGTTGTCTAGCCTGACCGAGGAGTTCGGCAACCTGGTTAGCACCCATTTCATCGTCGCGCAAAGTGAGTAAAGCCGAAGTGTCAAGCAGATAACGCTTCATTCCGTCCCTCGGTCGCGTCTGCGCTCTGCGAGCAGGCGCAAGGTTGAATCGCCTTTACCACGACCACGAAAGGCCGCAATCGGATCATCTGTAACCGGCACAACGCGGATGTTGCCATCCTCGACAATCCATTCCAGTCGTTTGGAAGGATCAAGTTCAAAACGCCGCCGAATTTCCGCCGGAATCACGGTTTGCCCTCTGGCGGTAATTGTGCTTCTCATCTAAACCTCCTTGAATTACTTAATTGCCCTAAACGTAATTCAATTTAGCAAAACCGCAACTGACCTGTCAATTTTTGCGAAGATCAAAGAACTGGGTAGGTCGGCCATCCTAAGGCGCAGTCACCGAGGTTGCTGCGCTGCCGATGAAGTGCTACCGCTGCCCGGAGTGCGGCTGTGGCATGACGGCGCGCCCTGCCGATTATTTTTCTCGCATTCGCGGCATCTTGATCCGCTGGATTAGCCGCTACCTCGAAGACCGACGGCGGCTTGAGGCGCTCTACCCCCGAGACCGTAATGATTAGGGGCAAACCCGCGCTATCGACGAAGAGACCGCTCTGGCCCTGATCGCCCTGCGCCGGGACCTGCGCAAAATTCGGTGTACCGCTTTTTGCACCAGCACCAGCTGATGACGTCTGATGCGCCGCTGCCGACGGACTGACGCAAGTTTGAGCCGAGCGGCCCAAGGATCTGTGGCAATCCGACATTCTCCACGGGCCGGTGCTCGACTGTGACGGCAAACGCCGCAAGTGTTACCTGATCGCCTTTATTGACGATCACTCGCGGTTGGTTCCCCATGCCCAGGATGAAGCGTCCCTTTTGCGACGCGATATCTTTGCCGAACTGCACACCCTGACGCAGTTCGAGCAGGATTCCAAACCCTAGCTGCCGGTCCTTCTCGCCGGTCAGGCCAACCTGATCGACAATCTCAGTTACCGGGCCAGCAAGCCCCTGGCGTCACCTGTATCGCCTGTATCGCAAAGCCAGATAATCAGACAATCGAAGTCCATTTATTGTGGGAAACAACACCCGTGGAATGGGGGACTTGATGCGGAGATGAATAAAGATAAAACGACAAGTGCAGTTTGTGTGATAAA
>Ga0210015_1001046_pt1 | contig 27804 bp, 27 predicted proteins | sample CryGeymeta201522_FD_185471 | JGI IMG/M metagenome (GOLD analysis project Ga0210015, IMG submission 185471) | Groundwater microbial communities from Crystal Geyser aquifers in Utah, USA - Crystal Geyser metaG 2015-22 (SPAdes) (version 2) | ecosystem: Environmental > Aquatic > Deep subsurface >... | reverse complement strand
ACCTAGGGTATAGTTAGCGATTGGGGTGAAGTCGTAACAAGGTAGCCGTATCGGAAGGTGCGGCTGGATCACCTCCTTTCTAAGGAGTAAAAATAGATCGATCATACTGGCTGGGTGCTTATTTAAGAGGGGCCTTTAGCTCAGTTGGTTAGAGCGCACGCCTGATAAGCGTGAGGTGCCTGGTTCAACTCCAGGAAGGCCCACCAATTGATAAGGGGATGTAGCTCAGTTGGGAGAGCGCCGCCCTTGCACGGCGGAGGCCAGCGGTTCAAACCCGCTCATCTCCACCAGATTTTGTATTGCGTATTGCATAAGATAGAAATAAAAAGATGTAGGGGCGTATTGTATACGCCCTAATAGTCTATCAATCAGTTAGTCTCTGGTTAACTAATTAACTAACTAACCAAATAACTAATTAACGTTCTTTTAAAACTAAATAGAGAGTGTATAAGGTAGTAAACATTTAAATTTAACGGTCAAGTTAATAAGGGTGTACGGTGGATGCCTTGGCACCAGAAGACGATGAAGGGCGTGGTTAACTGCGATAATCCTTGGGGAGCCGTAAGCAGGCTTTGATCCAGGGGTGCCCGAATGGGGAAACCTACCATAGCAAACCTATGGTATCCTTACCTAAATAAAATAGGGTAAGTGAGGTAAGACGGGGGGAACTGAAACATCTAATTACCCCCAGGAAGAGAAAGTAAAAACGATTCCCTAAGTAGCGGTGAGCGAAATGGGAAGAGCCTAAACTGTAAAGGTGTGATAGTCGGTAGATGTTGCTTTTACAGGGTCGTGGGACCTGAGCGGTTCCTGCTACCGCAGGAGCAAAGAGTTAAAAAATCTTTTTCTAGCCGAAATGATATTGGAAAAGTCTACCCTAGATGGTGATAGTCCAGTAAGCGAAAGGAAAAGATCTCTTCTTCAGGCACCCGAGTATCACGGGTTAAGGGAAGTCTTGTGAGAATTTAGGAGGACCACCTCCTAAGGCTAAATACTAACTGGTGACCGATAGTGAACTAGTACCGTGAGGGAAAGGTGAAAAGTACCCCGGAAGGGGAGTGAAATAGTACCTGAAACCGTATACCTACAAGCAGTGGGAGCACTATTTTTAAGATTTATCTTAAGAAGTGTGACCGCGTGCCTTTTGCATAATGAGCCGGCGAGTTACGATATCTAGCCAGGTTAAGCAGCAGCTGCTGCGGAGCCGTAGCGAAAGCGAGTCTGAATAGGGCGATTTTAGTTAGGTGTCGTAGACCCGAAACCGAGTGATCTAACCATGGCCAGGGTGAAACAGATCTAATCGTCTGTGGAGGCCCGAACTCACCAGTGTTGAAAAACTGGGGGATGAGCTGTGGTTAGGGGTGAAAGGCCAATCAAACTCGGAGATAGCTGGTTCTCCTCGAAATAGCTTTAGGGCTAGCCTCAAATGTTTACCTATGGAGGTAGAGCACTGAATGGACTAAGGGCCCCACCAGGTTACTGAACCCAATCAAACTCCGAATGCCATAGGTTTATAGTTTGGGAGTCAGACTGCGGGGGATAAGCTCCGTAGTCAAAAGGGAAACAGCCCAGATCAGCAGCTAAGGTCCCTAAGTGCAAGCTAAGTGTTAAAGGAAGTAGAATTACCCAGACAGCCAGGATGTTGGCTCAGAGGCAGCCACCATTTAAAAAGTGCGTAACAGCTTACTGGTCAAGTGATTCTGCACCTAAAATGTACGGGGCTATAAGCTTGCCACCGAAGCTCTGGATCCAGAATTTATTCTGGGTGGTAGAGGAGCGTTCCCTTCCAGGATGAAGGGTAACCGTAAGGATGCCTGGACTGAAGGGAAGTGAGAATGCCGGCATAAGTAACGATATGGAGAGTGAGAATCTCTCCCGCCGAAAACCTAAGGTTTCCTGGGGAAGGCAAATCCGCCCAGGGTTAGTCGGAACCTAAGCCGAGGCCGAAAGGCGTAGGTGATGGACGACCGGTTAATATTCCGGTACTACCAGATTATCGCTTTAAGTGATGGGGGGACGCAGGAAGGTAGATCAGCACGATAAAAGTTACGTGTCCAAACTGGAAAGGGGAGGAGATAGGAAAATCCGTCTCCTTATCAACCCTAAAGGAGTGACGGGGAGCCACTACGGTGGCGAACTGATTGATCCTACACTGCCTAGAAAAGCCTCTAAACAAGATAAACTGGTATCCGTACTAAAACCGACACAGGTAGGTAGGTAGAGAATACCAAGGCGCTCGAGATAACCCTCGTTAAGGAACTCGGCAAAATGACTCCGTAACTTCGGGAGAAGGAGTGCCCCATTAGGGTGAGTTGATTTACTCAAACCAGCCTGAAGGGGTTGCAATGAAACGGCCCAAGCGACTGTTTATTAAAAACACAGGTCTCTGCTAAATCGAAAGATGATGTATAGGGACTGACGCCTGCCCGGTGCTGGAAGGTCAAGGAAGGAGGTTACTCTCACCTTAGAGTGAGGGGAAGCTTTTGACCGAAGCCCCAGTAAACGGCGGCCGTAACTATAACGGTCCTAAGGTAGCGAAATTCCTTGTCGGGTAAGTTCCGACCTGCATGAATGGCGTAACGATTTGGGCGCTGTCTCAACGAGGGGCTCGGTGAATTTGTAGTGTAAGTGAAGATGCTTACTACCCGCGACAGGACGGAAAGACCCCGTGAACCTTTACTATAGCCTGATATTGAACTTTAGCCTGCTCTGTGTAGGATAGGTGGTAGGCGATGAAAGAGGGGCGTTAGCTTCTCTGGAGCCATCCTTGAAATACCACCCTCGGCATGTTTGGGTTCTAACCTTTCGCCGTTATCCGGCAAGGGGACAGTATTTGGTGGGTAGTTTGACTGGGGCGGTCACCTCCTAAAAAGTAACGGAGGTGTCCCAAGGTCTCCTCAGTGTGGTTGGAAATCACACTAGAGAGTGTAAGGGCATAAGGAGGCTTAACTGTGAGAGAGACATCTCGAACAGATGCGAAAGCAGGGCCTAGTGATCCGGCGGTAACTAGTGGATGTGCCGTCGCTTAACGGATAAAAGGTACTCCGGGGATAACAGGCTTATCTCCCCCAAGAGTCCATATCGACGGGGAGGTTTGGCACCTCGATGTCGGCTCGTCGCATCCTGGGGCTGAAGCAGGTCCCAAGGGTTTGGCTGTTCGCCAATTAAAGCGGTACGCGAGCTGGGTTTAGAACGTCGTGAGACAGTTCGGTCCCTATCCGTCGTGGGCGCAGGATACTTGAAGAGGGTCTGCCTCTAGTACGAGAGGACCGAGGTGGACGAACCTATGGTGTACCAGTTGTCCTGCTCAGGGCATTGCTGGGTAGCTATGTTCGGTCGGGATAAACGCTGAAAGCATCTAAGTGTGAAACCCACCTCAAGATTAGGTATCCCTTCTGGATTTATCCAGAGAGAGACTCCGGGTAGACTACCCGGTGGATAGGTCAGAAGTGTACGGACAGCAATGTCTTTAGCTAACTGATACTAATAAGTCAAGGACTTGACCGTTTTTTTTACCTTATACCCTCTCTTTTAATTTTCCCGGTGGTAATGGCGGAGGGGTCACACCTGTTCCCATCCCGAACACAGTAGTTAAGCCCTCCTGCGCCGATGGTACTGCAGGTCATCCTGTGGGAGAGTAGGGCACTGCCGGGATTTTTTATTTTCTGGATTTTATTGTATAATGTAGGGGGCAGACACAAGGTCTGCCCCCTACGACTTATTCACTATCGACTAAATCGATCGGTAGATTGGAGAATTGGTAGATTGGAGAATTGGTTAATCGGTGAATTGGCTAATTGGAGGATTGGTAAATTGATAAATTTGGGAAACACTCTTAAAATAATTTCTTTCGATGTAGATGGTACTTTAGTAGATTTGGAATATAATAATTTAGTATGGTTTAAAGAAATTCCCCAATTAGTTGCCCAGAAAAAAAAGATTGGATTTGAAGAAAGCATAAAATTAGTACAAGATGAATACAATAAGTTAGGTGAACATAATTTAAATTGGTATGACATTAAATACTGGATATCCTATTTTGGATTAGGAATTTCCTATAAAAAAATTTTAGAGAAGTATGAGCCCCAGATAAAAATATTCCCCGATGTAGTACCTATTTTAAAAGAATTAAAAAAAGATTTTACCCTTATTTCCATTACTACTATGCCACGAGAATTTTTGGTACCGAAAATGAAAAAACTTAAAAAATATTTTAAATATATTTTTTCATCATTATCTGATTTTAAAGAAATAAAAAATTCTGAAATCTATTTAAGAATATGCCAAAAATTAAAAGTTAAACCAGAGCAAGTTCTTCACATAGGCGATCATTGGGAATTTGATTATTTAGCTGCTAAAAAAATTGGAATGAATGTACTTTTTTTAGATCGCACTAATAGTAAAAAAGAAGAATTTATTATAAATAGCTTGCAGCAAATTAAAAAAAAAATAGAAAATAATGGTAATTATATAAGTAAATAAAATATAAGCAAGCAAATATACTGTTAGATAGAAGCCAGAAGTCAGAATTAAAATGATGAAATAGAAGGGGTGAATCTAATGCCGGAATTACCAGAAGTGGAGACTATTAGAAGAGATTTGGACCGGAAAGTAAAAGATAAAGAAATAAAATTTGTTACTGTAAATACTCCTAAAATAGTAAAAGAACCATCTATATCGGAATTTTGTACTCAAATTGAGGGGAAGGTGTTTAAAAATATCAATCGTAGAGGCAAATATCTCGTAATAGAATTGGATTCTGGTAAAAAATTAGTAATTCATCTGGGTATGACCGGTCTTTTAATTTATCCTTTTAATGAAGGTAGTAAAAAAATTATAAATGTTAAACATAATCATCTTATTTTTACCTTTATTGATGGCACTAAATTAATATTTAATGATGTGCGTAAATTTGGGAAAATTTATTTAGTTTCCAATCTCAACCAAATAGAAGGTATGGCCAAATTAGGTTTAGATCCATTAGATGATTGTTTCAAAGAAGAAATCTTGGTTCAGATATTAAATAAAAAGAAAAAAAGTAAGATAAAATCATTTTTGATGAACCAAGAATTTATTGCGGGATTAGGGAATATTTATGTCAACGAAGTACTCTATAGAGCGAATATTCATCCTTTAAGAAAAATTTCTTCTCTCCACAAGGAGGAGATTGGAAACCTATATCAGCAAATTAAGTTGGTGTTGAATGAAGCAATCAAATCTGGAGGAAGTACAGTAGCTGATGAGGCTTATCTAAATACAGATGGCGAAAAAGGAAAATTTGCTGAAAAATTACAAGTCTATGCTCGAAAAGGAGAACCTTGCGTAAAGTGTGGGCATTCTATAGATGTTGTAAGGATAGAAGGTAGAAGCTCATTCATCTGCCCCCAATGTCAAAAATTATGAAAAACTAATGGTTAATTTGATTATTAGAAATCTAAATCATTTCTTTCTCTTTCTTAACGCGATACGCGATACGATATACTCAATACTAATATAAAATTCTTGCTTAAATATAGAAAAAATATTATAATGTGTGAAGATATTTCTTGTATATTGCTCTTTTATAAAAGAATAATCTCCGAGCTATCACACCTAAGGTGAAAACGATGGTGGATTAGCCGATAAGGAATAAGAGAAAACTCTTATTCCCCCCGTGTTTGGAAAGGAGGACCGATATTATGGGATGAACTTGTAAACCAACACCGGACACAGTGTTGGTTTTTTTGTTTAATATCTAATTAAAATTAAAAAATAAAATGAATAGAAAGGAATATATTAGTAAAATGAAAAAAAACATTATTTTTCTAGTGATATTTATATTAAGTATTAGTTTATTATTAATTAGTACGGTTTATGCTGAACCAATTCACCTAAAATTAGCTACTACTACCAGTACAGAAAATTCAGGCTTATTAAATGTACTTCTCCCACCTTTTGAGGAATTATCTAATATTAAAGTAGATGTTATTGCGGTAGGAACAGGGGCAGCTATTAAGTTGGGGGAAAATGGAGATGTAGATATAATACTTACCCATGATCCGGACGCGGAAGATAAATTTGTTCAAGATGGATATGGAGTAAACCGCAGAGATGTAATGTATAACGATTTTATTGTTCTTGGACCAGCTAATGATCCGGCAAAAATTAAAGGTATGAAAAATGTAGTGTCTGCTTTTACCAATATAGCTAACCAACAAGCTTTTTTTGTATCTCGAGGAGATGCTTCCGGAACTGATGTAAAAGAAAAAATTATATGGCAAATTGCAGGTATTAAACCAGAGAAGTGGTATATGGAAGCAGGTCAAGGGATGGGTGCAACGTTACAAATTGCCAATGAAAAACAAGCCTATGTTCTTAGTGATAGAAGTACTTTTTTGAACTATAAAGATAAGATAGGATTAAATATACTTTGCGAAGGAGATCCTCTATTATTTAATCCTTATACTATCATTGCCTTAAACCCGGAGCGTTTTTCTCATGTAAAATATATGGAAGCAATGCAACTAATAGCTTGGGTTACTTCAATAGAAGGACAAAAAATAATTAGAGAATATAAGATAGCAGGAGAAAAACTTTTCTATCCGGTGGCAATTAAACAATAATTGACCAATTGACCGATTTTCCAATTAACCAATTGGATAACTAGCAAACTGGTTAATTAGCTAACCAATACAATTGGTCAATCGGTGAATTGGAGAATTGGAGAATTGGTAAATTTATTAATCGAGGTGATTTTTTGAATTTTATCCTAAGCGGAATACAACAAGCTCTTCAATTAATCTTTTCTTTAGACCGAGAAATATTCAATATTGTCTTACTTTCATTAAGAGTATCATTAACTGCAGTAGGACTTGCTTCATTGATAGGCATACCTATTGGCTTTTTAATGACTATAAAGAATTATTATGGGAAGAAATTTACTGTAGCTTTAGTGAATACTTTCTTAGCTTTACCAACAGTAGTGATAGGGTTAATTGTTTATTCTTTAATTTCTCGAAGAGGACCTTTAGGAGTTTTTGGATTATTGTTTACCCCTTTGGCTATGATTATCGGTCAGTTTATATTAGCTACTCCCATAGTTATTGCACTTACCCATTCTGCATTACAGGGAATTGATAGAAGAGTTAGAAAAACTGCCTTAACTCTTGGTGCAACTAAGCTTCAATCTGCCTGGACGGTGATTAAGGAAGCCCGTTATGCAATATTAGAAGCAATAACCACTGCCTTTGGAAGAGTCATCGCTGAAGTAGGAGCTGCTATGATGTTGGGAGGAAATATTAAAGGAAGTACTCGGGTTATGACTACTGCTATTGCTCTCGAGACTGCCAAAGGTGAATTTGATTTTAGCATTGCCCTGGGTATTATTTTATTACTTATTGCTTTTAGCATAAATATTTTTCTCCATTATTTTCAGAGTAGGAGGGGGTAAAATTAAATTATTGGATACATCAATACTTAAGGTTAAGAATTTAAAAAAGATATATAATAACAAAACAGTATTGGATATTGATTATTTGGGTTTTCAAGAAAGTAAGATTTATGCTATTGTGGGTCCAAACGGTTCAGGTAAAACTACGTTATTAAATATATTAAATTTACTAGTGAAACCAGATAAAGGTCAAATCTTTTTTCGTGATCAAGAAATAATCAATAATTCAAATTCTAAGATATTAGAGATTCGGCGAGAGATGACTTTAGTAGATCAGGATCCTTTTTTATTTCAATCTACAGTATATAATAATGTCGCTTATGGATTAAAAGTAAGATCTGTGTCCTCCCTGGTTCAACAGAATAGAATTAAAAATGCCTTAGATATGGTTGGGCTTTCTGGTTTTGAAAATAGAAAAGTAAATCAATTGTCTGGTGGAGAAGCTCAACGAGTAGTAATTGCTAGAGCTTTAGTAATTGAACCAGAAATTCTCTTTTTGGATGAGCCTACCACAAGTATAGATCAAAGGCACCTAGATATAGTGGAAAGAATTATTAAAAAAATAAAGGAAAAAATTAAGACCACGGTAATATTTTCCACTCATAACCTCTCTCAGGCTTATCGTTTAGCGGATGAAGTAATTTCTATCTTAGATGGTAAAATTATTAAAAAAGTCCCGGAAAATCTTTTTCGGGGAGAAATAAAAGAGGAGGATGGCTTAAAATGGTTCAAAGTAGCAGAGAATATAAAATTTGCTCTAGTGAGTGAAAAGATTGGCCCGGTATATATTTCTATTGACCCCACGGATATAATTTTATCTTATGAACCATTTCAATCCAGTGCTCGAAATTCATTTTTAGGGAAAATAGTAAAAATTATGGAGCAAAATCATTTAGTAAAATTAGAAGTAGATGTAGGCATTCCTTTAGTGACAATTATTACCAGAGAATCATTTCAACAAATGAATCTTAATCTGGGAAGCAAAGTGTATCTTACCTTTAAGGCTTCCGTGGTGAAAATATATTAATTTTAAAAAACAAGATGTTTTAAAAAATAAAAAATAATCTCTATAAACCATTAAAAATTAGGAAGTGGACAATCAATATGGTAAAACCCTTATTTAAAGTCAGTACCCCTCAAGAAGTGATTAAGACAATTAAAAATCATTTAGATATTGGTAAAATATTAAAAAAAAATCGAGAGATAGTCAATATTAAAGACTCCTTATATAGAGTTCTGGTTGAAGAGATTATCTCTCCTGGTAATCTGCCGGGGTTTAATCGTTCTACCATGGATGGTTATGCGATTAGGGCAGAAGATTCTTTTGGAGCAAGTGAGAGTTTGCCCTCCTATCTGACCGTTATAGGAGAAATAAAGATGGGCGATAAGCCCGAATTTAAGATTAATCCTGGAGAAGGAGCAAAAATTTCTACTGGAGGAATGTTACCCGAGGGGGCAAATGCAGTAATGATGTTAGAACATACTGAACAGATTGATGATACTACTATTGAAGTAAGAAAGTCAATTTCTCCCTGGGAAAATGCAGTCCGAGAGGATGAAGATCTAAAATCAGGGGAAATTATATTAAGAAAAGGACACCGATTACGCCCCCAGGACATAGGAGTTTTAGCCGGGATAGGAAGAACTAATATAGAAATCTATAAGAAACCTAAAATTGCTATTATTTCCACAGGTGATGAGATAATCCCTACTAAATACGAACCCCAGATAGGACAGGTAAGGGATATAAATTCTTATACCCTGGGAGCTTGTATTGAGGAGGCAGGTGGGATTCCCATTTATAGGGGGATTATTAAAGATGAAGTTAATCTTTTAGAACAAGAAATAAGAGAAATCATGGGAAAAGATACAGCAGAGATAATAACTATCTCTGGAGGGAGTTCGATGGGAGCTAGAGACATTACCTTGGAGGTTCTTAATAAGTTAGGAAAACCAGGCGTATTAATTTATGGAGTATCAGTGAAACCTGGGAAGCCTACTATAGTTGCTATTGCTAATAATAAGCCGATATTCGGCTTATCTGGTCATCCGGTCTCAGCGATGATAATCTTTGATCTTTTTGTCCGACCACTAATTAGCTGGTTACAGGGAGGAGAATATAACAATGATTATAATTATAAAAGAGAAATAGAGGCTGAGCTGACTTGCAATGTGGTTTCAGATTCGGGGAGAGAAGATTATATTCGGGTATTTGTCCACCAAGAGGGTAAAAAGTTCTACGCTAAGCCTGTTCTGGGGAAATCAGGATTGATTTCTACGATGGTGCGAGCATCAGGTTTAATAAAGATCGGGTTAAATATAGAGGGATTGGAAAAAGGCAGCAAAGTAGTGGTTAAATTATTTTAATTAAACAGAATTAATTAGAGAAGGAAGATTGATTTGAAAAGGAATATTTATTTAAATAAATTAACTTTAAAAGAAGCTCAAAAAATATGGTATAAAAGTTGGTTAAAGTATAAATTTACGGAGCCCCTAAAAGGAGAATTAGTTTCTACCGAAGATTCCTTAGGTCGGGTTACTGCTGAACCAGTTTTTGCCAAAATATCTTCACCCCACTATCAATCAGCAGCTATGGATGGAGTCGTAGTTAGAGCCAGAGACACCTATGAAACCTCTGAATCTTCTCCCCGTAAGTTGAGAGTCGATAGGGACTTTTATTTTATAAATACTGGTAATCCCATACCTTTCGGGTTTGATGCAGTAATAAAGATTGAAGATATCAACCCGGTGGGCAAAATAGAACAGAGAGAAATAAAGAAAAAAGATATTGCTCTTGATCTTGCTGATAGAGAAGAAGGAAGTATCGAAGAGATTATGATATTTTCTTCTGCCTTTCCCGGGCAGCATATCCGTAATATTGGAGAAGATTTAGTAGCCAATCAGCTAATTATTCCGATTAATCAAAGGATTCGTCCAGTAGATCTAGGAGCTTTATTGGCCGGAGGAGTAAATCAACTTTTACTCCGTAAGAAGCCCAAAGTAGCAGTTATACCCACTGGCTATGAATTGATTCAACCAGGAGAAGAAATTCTTCCTGGTAAAATTATCGAATATAATTCTAAAATAATTAAAAGTTTAATTTCCGAGTGGGGAGGAAAGGTTAAAGTATATGAAATTATTAAAGATGCCCCAGAAGATTTGAAAAAAATTTTGCAGAAAGTTTGCCAGCAAAGTGATATTATAGTGGTATTGGCTGGTTCATCTGCTGGCTCGAAAGATTTTACTCCTGAAATTATCAGAAGTTTAGGAGAGGTTTTGGTTCATGGAGTAGCCATTATGCCCGGGAAGCCCACGATTCTGGGAATTATTAATAAGACCCCTCTTATTGGACTTCCTGGTTACCCGGTTTCTGCCATTATATCGGCTGAGCAGTTCTTAAAACCTTTAGTATTTACAAGATTAGGCCTGACTATGTCGAAACGACGAAAAATTAAAGCTCATATGGCTCACCAAGTGGTTTCTCGTTTAGGTGATGAGGAGTTTTTAAGGGTAAAATTAGGGAATATAGGAAAAAAAATGATGGCCTATCCACTTCCGAGAGGTGCAGGGGTAATAACTTCCTTGGTGGAAGCAGATGGTATAATTCGTATACCCTCGCTAAAAGAAGGTTTAAATCTTGAAGAAGTGGTAAATGTTGAACTTTGGAAAGATTTAGATACCATAAGGCATAATATTATAATTACTGGTAGTCATGACTTAATCTTGGATGTTTTAAGAAATGAATTACAGGAGAATTTTTCTAATTATAGGTTAGTTTCTTTTAATGTAGGAAGTATGGGAGGTTTAATGGCTTTAAAACAAAACCGGACACATCTGGCAACTGCCCATCTATTAGACTCGGAAAGCGGTGAATATAATTTCCCCTATATCAAAAAAATACTTCCCCAAAAAGAATTGGTGGTAGTAAATTTAGCTTATCGGGAACAGGGGATAATGATAAAAAAAGGAAATCCAAAAAATATCCAAGATTTAAATGATTTGATCAGAAAAGATATTGAGTTTATCAATAGACAGAAAGGTTCGGGTACTCGAATTTTACTGGATTATTTATTAAGTAAGAAGGCTATCAATCCTATAAATATTAAAGGTTATTTTCGGGAGGAGTTTACTCATTTAATGGTAGCCTCTGCTGTGGCAGAAGGGAATGTAGATGCTGGTCTAGGTATTTTATCCGCTGCTGAAGCTTTTCATTTAGATTTTATTCCGGTAGTCAAAGAAAGATATGATATGATTATTCCTGAGGAGAGGTATAATTCTTTAAGAATACAAAAATTACTTAGTATTGTAAATTCAAAAAAGTTTAAGAAAAAAGTATTGAATTTAGGTGGCTATGACCTCTCGCAAAGTGGAAAGGTGATTAAAGGATGAGTCAGTTAGTAGATAGTTGGGGAAGAAAAATTACTTATCTTCGGGTTTCCATTACTGATCGTTGTAATTATAGATGTATTTACTGCCAACCAGAAAAACATTTTAATTTTATTCCTCACCCAGAGATTTTAAGATATGAAGAAATAATAGAAATTATTAACGAAGCAGTTGATTTAGGAGTAACTAAAGTCAGAATAACTGGCGGTGAGCCTTTAATAAGGAAAGGAATAATTGATTTTATAAAGAAATTAAAAAAAATAAAAAGATTAGAAGATATTTCTTTAACTACCAATGGTTATTTTCTAACTGAATATGCTGAAAAACTGAAAAATGCAGGACTGAAGAGGGTTAATATTAGCCTGGATTCCTTGCAAAAAGATAAATATAGTCAAATTACCCAGGGAGGGGACCTGGAAAAGGCATTAAAAGGTATCGATTCTGCTATATTAGCAGGATTACTTCCTATTAAAATTAATACTGTACTAATCAGAGGAATTAATGACGAGGAAGTAGAAAATTTTGTAAAATTAGCTTTAGAAAGACCATTATGTATTCGTTTTATCGAACTGATGCCTTCTTTAGAAGAGATTATAGATAATTATAAGGACAAATTTATTTCAGGTTTAGATATTAAAGAAAATTTGGCAAAAAAATATTCGTTTAATCCTATTAAGACAGATTCAGACAATGGACCAGCAAAATATTATCAGATTGAAGGTGGTAAAGGTACCATCGGTTTTATTACTGCCTTGAGCCAGCACTTTTGCCAAACTTGCAATCGAATCAGACTAACTTCTGAGGGGAAGATAAGACCTTGTCTTTTTTCTAATCAAGAAATTGATCTCAAAAAAGCCCTTAGAGAGGTGGGTAACCGTGGGGAAGATCAAATTCTAAGAAGAAAGGTAATAAGGAATAAAATAGAGCTGGCAGTAAAATTAAAACCAAAAGGTCATAAAATTAAAGAAGGGATATCCAATAGCCTATCTTTTAAAATGTCCCGAGTGGGAGGTTGATAAGATGGAGGCAAAAGAGTTGAGCCACTTTAATGAAGAAGGAAGGTCTCGTATGGTAGATGTGGGAGACAAAGAGGACACTGCGCGAATAGCAATTGCCGAAGGTGAAATAGTTATGCGACCTGAAACCTTAAGACTAATTAATGAGGGGAAAATTAGCAAAGGAGACGTTTTAGCAGTAGCTCAGGTTGCTGGTATTATGGCGGCCAAACAGACTAGTCAAATTATTCCCATGTGCCATCCTTTAATGCTTACCAGCGTGGATCTTAATTTTAAAATTAATGAAGAGGCACATAAAATTATCATAAAATCTAAGGTCAAGACCATAGGCAGGACCGGGGTAGAAATGGAGGCTTTAACTGCGGTAGCCATAGCTGGTCTTACTATTTATGATATGTGTAAGGCAGTAGATAGAGGGATGACCATAAAAGCCATCCGTTTGATAGAAAAAGCAGGAGGTAAGAGTGGACATTATCTAAATCAAAATCATTCCGGTTAGATATTAAATGTTTACCCAGATAAATTGGAAATAGGAGATGAAACATATATAATGAATAAAAAAATGAAAGGGAAAATTTTGGCAGTCTGTCAGAGTAAAAAGAAAGGAACCATAAAGACAGAAATAAGAGAAGGTTTGCTCATTGAAGATTTTGGTTTAAAAGGTGATGCTCATGCTGGCAAGTGGCATCGGCAAATTAGCCTTTTGGGAATTGAAAGTATAAATAAGATGCGTGATAAGGGTTATCAATTATCTTTCGGGGATTTTGCTGAGAATTTAACTATAGAAGGTCTAACCTTACCCAAACTTCCCTTAGAGACAAAGTTAAAAATTGGAAAAGAAGTGCTATTGGAGGTTACCCAGATTGGAAAAGAATGTCATTATGATTGCGAAATAAGGAGAAAGATAGGAGATTGTGTAATGCCTCGCGAAGGCATCTTTGCTAGAGTTTTAAAAGGTGGAAAAGTAAAAGTCGGAGATGAAATTGAGGTGTTAACAGAATGATTGAGGTAGGTATCTTGACCATAAGTGATAAAGGGGCACGGGGAGAGCGAGAAGATCGAAGTGGAAAAGTAATTGAGGAGATAGTTAAGAAGATTGAGGGGGAAGTTAAATATTATCGAATTATCCCTGACGAAGAGGAAATTATTCAAGATGAATTGATAAAAGCAGTTGATAAATTACACCTGGATTTAATTTTAACTACCGGAGGGACAGGTTTAGGAAAAAGAGATGTCACTCCAGAGGCCACCTTAGCAGTAATTGAGAAAGAAGTCCCCGGGATCAGTGAAATAATCAGAAGTGAAAGTTTTAAGCAGACAAATCGAGCGATATTATCTCGAGGAGTAGCCGGAATTAGAAAAAAAAGTTTAATTATAAATTTACCGGGTAGCCCCAAAGGAGTAGAAGAATCTTTAGAAATAATATTAAAAGCCTTACCACATGGTATAGAAATTATAAAAGGCGAAATTACTGAATGTGCAAGATAAGAGAAAGAAATTAGGTGATATTTGGTGAAAGTTATATTTTTAGGCACTAGTTCGGGGATGCCTACTTTAAAACGTAATGTGACTTCCATTGCCCTTATTTTTATTAACAGTAATAAGTTATGGTTGTGGGATTGTGGAGAAGGCACTCAACAACAAATCCAAAAAACCTCTTTAAAATTATCTAAATTAGAGAAAATATTTATTTCCCATTTACACGGAGACCATCTTTTTGGACTTCCTGGGCTATTAGCTTCCCGGGGTTTAAGGGGCGGAAAAATTCAGCAAAAAGTTCAAATATTTGGTCCCGAAGATCTCGATATATATTTAAAAGAAACCCTAAATATAACCAAAACTTATATCCCTTATGACATTGAGATAAAAATTATTCCACCAAATTTATCAGCAGGAATAATCTGGGAAGATGAGGAGTATATAGTTCGATACACAGAAGTAAATCACAATATTAAAACTTATGCCTATTCTGTCGAAGAAAAAAAGGATAGGAGTCATTTTTTAATAGATAAGGCCCGCCGATTGAATATCCCTCCTGGTCCAATTTATCGTACTCTAAAAGAGGGTAAAACACTTGAATTACCCAATGGAAGAATCTTTCAAGGTAAGAATTTTTTAAACAAAATTGAAAAAGGTAGAAAGATAGTCTTTTGTGGTGATACTACCTATGGTGAGAATTCAGTATTCTTAGCAAAAGATGCTGACCTCTTAATTCACGAAGCAACTTTCTCTCAGCAGGAAGAGGAAATTGCTCAACGAAATTTTCATTCCACCACGACAATGGCTGCCAGGGTAGCTAAAGAGGCACAAGTCAAACAGCTTATACTAACCCATATTAGCCCTCGATATAGTTCAAATGATAATAAATCGGTAATAAGCGAAAAGGATTTACTTGCCGAGGCTCAGAGTATATTTCCTCAAACTTTATTAGCTGAAGATTTTATGGAATATGTGATATAAAATTTATTGATGAAATATAAAAAAAGATTAGTAAAAAACTTGAAATTTGTCTATTTTTAAGGTATACTTCTAACATTGTAGATAATTTTTCTTTTAATAAGAAGAATTATTTGATAAAATAGTCAAGCAAATATTGATTGATGATGGTAAAAAAAACAAAAATTGAGGTTTTATTGGACTTATTCTTAGTTATCGAATAAATTTCAAAGTTGGCAATTATATATAGAAGGAGGAAGATATAAAATGAAAGCTGTAATCGATAAAGATTTATGTACTGGATGCGGACTTTGTGAAGACACCTGCCCTGAAGTCTTTGAGGTAAAAGATAGTATTGCAACTGTAAAGGTTAGTAAGATACCTGAAGATTTGATTGAATCTTGCAAACAGGCTGCCGATGATTGTCCAGTAGAAGCAATAACTTGTGAGTAAGATTAGAAAAGGAAAGTAAAATAATATTAATAAAAAAGGAGCAGATTCAATTAATCTGCTCCTTTTTTATTTTAAAAATCAATAGGATCGATTGTATGTTTCGGTTAAGAGTTTTTCCACATCTTTCATTGTACCAAAATTATCTATAATATCCTGATAATCACTGATATCATAGCCATTATCGTTATTGGGAGATTTATAGATTAGGCACAACCAGATTACATCTATCTCTAAGATTTTTAAATAATCTAATTTCTGTATAATTCCCGGTAGGTATCCGAAGATAACAGAATAGACAAAGATTTCAAGAAAGTTGACAAGAATAGTCATAAATAATATAATTTTTCAGTAAAGTCAAATTAAAATAAGGAGTAAGGAGAATGAAATTATCTACTCGAGGAAGGTACGCACTTCGAGCTATGATAGATTTGGTGCAAAATCAATATAATAATTTAATGCCGATTTCTTTAAGAGATATTTCTAAAAGACAAGAGATCTCCCGGCAATATTTAGAACAACTATTTAATAAATTAAAGAAAGCAGATTTAGTAAAAAGTACCAGAGGTGCAGGTGGGGGATATTTATTAGCTAAAGAAGCTAATAAGATTAATGCTGGTGACATAATTAGAGCAGTTGAGGGACCAATAGTTTTAGCTGACTGTATTCTAACTGGTAGAAAAATTAAGAAAAGTACGCCAAAAAAATGTAATAAAGTAGAAGATTGTGCCATTAGAGTATTATTAGAGCTGATCACTCAAAAGATAAATCAAACTTTAGACACCACTTCTTTGCAAGATTTAGGTAGAATTACTCAAAATATTAAAAAGGAACAAAAAGATGAAAGATAAGATAAAAGCAGTAGCTTTATTTTCTGGTGGTTTGGATAGCATCTTAGCAGTAAAGCTTATCCAGGAGCAAAGGATAGAGGTAAAAGGAGTTAATTTTAAAACTCCTTTTTTTGGTTTAGACGAAGCTTTAATAGCTACAAAAGGCCTGGATATGGATTTAGAAATTATAGATATTACTAAAGAGATATTAGAAATTTTAGAAAATCCTATACATGGATTCGGAAAGAATATGAATCCCTGCATAGACTGCCATACTCTTATGTTTAAAAAGGCCGGAGAATATATGACCAAGATAGGAGCTTCTTTCATTTTAAGCGGTGAAGTTTTAGGAGAAAGACCTATGTCTCAGAACAGAAATAGTTTAAGTTTAATAGAAACAGAATCAGGGTTTAAAGGCAGAATTCTTCGGCCATTATCAGCTTTATTATTACCAGAGACTATCCCGGAAAAAGAAGGATTAGTAAACAAAAATAAATTGTTGAATATTTCTGGTCGCTCCAGAAAAAGACAGATGGAATTAGCTGCTAAAATGAATTTAAAGGACTATCCTTCCCCAGCGGGCGGTTGTAAATTAACTGAGCCAGGGTTTTCTAAAAGGTTAAGAGATTTGTTTAATCAAGAAAAATATTTTTTAGAAGAGATAGAGCTTTTAAAATTAGGTCGACACTTTAGATTAGGTAGAGATATTAAATTAGTAGTAGGGAGAAATAAAGAGGAGAACGAACAGCTAAAAGATTTTTTCCAAGAGGGGGATTTTCTCTTTAAAGCTAAAAATTTAAAAGGCCCCATTTCTTTGATAAAAAAAGGATTTAAACTGAATAATGATTTTATTGATAAATCTTGTCAGATTACAGCCAGATATTGTGATAGAAATGAAGAGGAAGACGAAGAAGTCTATATTAATTATTATAGTGCATCTAAAGAATTGGCAAAAACTAGGAAAGTAAAACCATTAAGAGAAGAAGAATTAGAAATTTTAAGGGTTTGAAAATTAAGAAATAAAGAAAAAGTAAGAGAATAAATTATTATGTCTAAAGATTTTAAAAAAAGACCGGCATGCACAGGCAGAGTAGTAGTAGCAATGAGCGGAGGCGTAGATAGCTCTCTGGCGGCTGCCCTATTAAAAGAGGAAGGTTATGAAGTTCTTGGTGCTACTATGCGTCTTTATGATGGCGACGATGGTGACGAAAATTTAGAAGCAGCCGGTCGGGTAGCTCAAAAGCTGGAAATTCCCTGGTATGTTTTGGATTTTATTAAAGAATTTAAAAAATTGGTGATTAATTATTTTTGCCAAGAATATTTGGTCGGTCGGACCCCCAACCCTTGTGTAATCTGCAATTTAAAAATAAAATTTGGCTTATTATTAGAAAAAGCAAAATCTTTAGGTGCAGATTATATTGCCACCGGGCATTATGCTATTAATGAATATGACCAAAAGAGCAAGAGGTTTTTACTGAAGAGAGGAATAGATGAAAACAAAGATCAATCTTACTTTCTTTATAGATTAAACCAGGATATATTACCCTATGTTCTATTTCCTTTGGGCAGGTTCAAGAAAAGCCAATCCAGAGAATTAGCTAAGAATTTTGGATTAGAAAATTATGAAAAAAAAGAGAGCCAGGAAATTTGTTTTATTCGAGAAGGCGATTATAGGAGATTTTTAAGGCAGAATGTTTCAGAAAACATAAAACTGGGTAAGTTTATAGATAAATTGGGAAACATATTAGGGGCACATCAGGGTATTCCCTTTTATACTATTGGTCAGAGGAAAGGGTTGGGCATATCTTCGAATGCCAGGAAATATGTAATAAAAATAGATCGAAAAGAAAATACCGTTATTTTGAGCAAGGAAGAAGACCTTTATCAAGACCAATTAATAATTAAAGATTTAAATTTTATCTCCGATGATAAACTTGCAGATTCTAAAAAAGTTGAGGTAAAGATAAGATACAATAGTAAAAAATCCCCGGCAACTATTTCTTCTTACCAAGACAACAAGATACTAATTAATTTTGAGAAACCCCAAAGAGCGATTACTCCAGGACAGTCAGCGGTATTTTACCAGGGAGATATAGTATTAGGAGGTGGAATCATTGATCAATAGTGGCCTTTTATCCTGAAATTTGGAACTTTTTTCATTTTTTACTTTCCCTTCAAATCTGCAAATAATGACTACCAAGAAGGAAGAATTTAAGATAACTTCTTTAAAATATTAACATTTATTTTTCAAAAAAGTTGCTATTACAGAAAATTTATGTTATATATAACTGTATACAAAAATGTATACAGAGGTATTTGTGAAATGCAGTTTATTCGAATTGGGGAAAAGGTTATAAGCAAAGAAAAATTAAATAAAGAAATCAATAAGATTTTAGAATGGAGAGCTAAAGGAGTAACTCAAGAAGGGGTAGCTCGTAAATTAGGGATTGAAAGAACTTTTGTCTCTAGATTAGAAAGCTTGGGGGAAATAAGAAGAGGTCAAAGAATTGCCTTGATCGGTTTTCCTATTAAAAACAAAGAGGAATTAACCCGTTTAGCAGAAGAGTTAGGGATTGAATATGTTTTACTTTTTACCCAAAAAGAACGTTTTGAGTTTATAAAGAGAAAAGGGAAGAGTGAATTATTTAATGAAATTATGGAAATAATTGTTAATCTGGCCGATTTTGATTTAATTATTTTTATGGGTTCAGATATGAGGGTACCACTAGTGGAAAAAATATTTAGTGTCCAGGTAATCGGTATTGTTATTGGCCATTCACCTATAAAGGAGAGTAAATATGTTGACCCTAAAGAAATAATAGAAATAGTAAAACAGGCGAAAAATTAATTTATAGTTTAATTAAGGAGGGACTAAAATGAAAAGAATTTTAGGAGTTAGCTTAGGTTCTTCAACTAGAGATCATAAGGTGGAGATAGAGATTTTAGGAGAGAAAGTTGAAATCGAAAGAAGAGGAACTGATGGCAATGTTCAGAGGATGATGCAAATTTTCCAAGAATACGATGGTAAAGTTGATGCTTTTGGTTTAGGGGGAACAGACTTATATTTGTATTCCGGACCTGGTGGGAAAAGATATACTATAAAAGAATCGGAAAGAATAGTAAAAGTTATTAAAAAGACCCCTATTGTAGACGGTACCGGGATAAAATATGTATTAGAAAAGAATGTGGTGAAATATGTTGAGACTCAGACTGATATAGTTTTCAAAGGGAAAAAGGCTTTAGTAACTATTACGGTAGATAGATTTGGTATGGCGGAGGGTTTAATAGAAGCAGGGTGTGAGATGACCTTTGGAGATTTGATTTTTTCTTTAAATATTCCTATCCCGCTTCATTCTTTTAAAAGTGTTGAAATTTTAGCTCGTTTGCTTTTACCAGTATTAGTTTATGTTCCCATAAAATATTTATATCCCACCGGCAAGAAACAGGAAAAGTCGAATTTAAAGTATGTTAAATATTTTCAAAATGCCGATATAGTTGCCGGTGATTATTTAGGTATAAGTCAATATATGCCTCAAGATATGAAAGGAAAAATAATTATCACCAATACGGTTACCAGTTCTAATGTGGAGGATCTCAAGAAGAGGGGGGTGAGTTATTTAATTACTACTACCCCCGAATTAAATGGAAGGTCTTTTGGAACCAATGTATTTCAAGCCACTCTTTTGGCAATATCTGGAAAATCTCCCCAAGAATTGAATCCAGAAGATTATTTAAAATTGATAGAAAAAATAGGCTTTAAACCGAGGATTGAAAAGTTAAATTAGATAAGATTTTTATTAAGAGAAGGAGGAAGAGAAATGGGAGTTCTATTAGAAGATAGAATAAATAAACTTAAACGAAGAGTTGATAGAATGAAAGAAAATGATACTTTTTTTTATTTAAAAACTGTAGAAAATACATCAGAATCAAGGGTATTAATTGACCAAAAAGAAAAAATAATGTTTGCTTCTTATAACTATTTAGGATTAATTAATCACCCTAAATTAAAAGAAGCAGCTATTAAAGCTATTGAAAAATATGGAGTAGGGACATCTGGTGTTAGACTATTGTCAGGGACTACTAAAGTGCATGAAGAATTGGAAGCAAAAATTGCTGAGTTCAAGGGTGCAGAAGATGCAATTACTTATACAAGTGGATATGTTACTAATTTGGCAGCGATTACTTCTCTCTATCAAAGAGGAGATCTAGTTGTAATTGATAAAATAGATCATGCTAGTATTATTGATGGATGCATACTTTCCGGAGCAAGATATAAAACTTTTTTACATAATGATATGAAGAGTTTAGAAGGAATTTTAGCTAATTCTGAAGAATTTGTTAATAAAATAGTAATAGTAGATGGAGTATACAGTATGGAGGGAGATGTAGCTAATTTACCAGAGATATCACGTTTAGCTAAAAAATATAATACTAAAGTAATGGTGGATGAAGCTCATTCTATTGGAGTTTTAGGTAAAACAGGTCACGGTATAGAGGAATACTTCGGATTAAAGAATACAGTAGATATTAATATGGGAACCTTAAGTAAAACTATCCCCTCTGTAGGAGGATATATAGCAGGAAATAAAGATATGATTGATTATTTAAGACATAATTCAAGGCCATTTATCTTTTCCGCTCCTCTTCCTCCAGTAACAGCTGCTGTTGCTAAAGCTGCTTTGGAAGTTATCGAAGATGAACCAGAACGTATAGAGAATTTACATAAGAACATGAAGAAATTTAGAGAAGGGATAAATTCTATAGGTTATAATACAGGTGGCAGTATTACTGCTATCGTTCCCCTTATAATAGGTAACGAAAAGGATACTTTAAATCTATGCAAAATGGTTAATGATGAAGGGATATTTATATGTCCTATCCTCTTCCCGGCAATTCCTAAAGGTACCAATAGACTCAGGGCTCATGTCCTTACAAACCATACTTCTCAAGATATTGATAAAGCTTTAGATATTTTTAAAAAAGCTGGGGAAAAATTAGGATTGATTTAGCAATTAATAAATTTATTTGACAAGAAAATATGAATACCTTATAATCTCTAATAAAGATTATTAGATGTATAAGCACTGTTATAAAAATTAATAGTGCTTATATTTATATTTTTAAGGAAAAATATTTATTATTTACTATGAAATGCATAGAATAATAGAATATATAACTTCCAATAAGGAGAGATATTATGATGCTCGATAAAAAGGTAATGTTAACCAAAGAAGGTTTGAAAAAAGTTGAAGAAGAACTTTATTATCTCAAAACAGTAAAAAGAAAAGATATTGCTGAAAAAATCAGGAATGCTGTAACTTTTGGGGAGATTGCCGAAAATGCCGAGTATAGCGCAGCTAAAAACGAACAAGCCTTTATCGAAGGTAGAATCTTAACTTTAATAAAAATTATTGAAAATTATGAATTGATAGATGAAGAAAATAAGGATTTAAATTTTGTATCTCTTGGTTCAGAAGTGATAGTTAAAGATTTAAAAAATAATCAAAAGATTACCTATATTATCTTAGATTATGTTGAATCAGAACCCGATTTTGGGAAAATATCTACTTCTTCACCGATTGGGAAAGCACTTTTAGGAAAAAAGAAAGGTGATATAGTAGAAATTAGAGTCCCGGCGGGGTATCTTAAATATAAAATTTTAGATATTAAATAATTTATATATTGATTATTTACTTTAGTGGCATAAATAATTATTAAAATTGCAATAATGAACAAAGTTATTAAAAATATTAAAATATAAAGATACTTTGTTCATTATTTATTTTTAACCTTTTTAATAAATTGATTATAAACCTAGTTAGAATATAAATTAATCCAAAAGATATGCTAAAAACTAATATTATAATAATTTTAATATTATATTTTTATATTTTTCAAAATAATATTTTGCCATAAGAGAAAAAAGAGGTGAATCAGATGGATATAAAAAAGAATACCGCAGAAATTATATCTAATAAATGGGAAGAGATAAAAGAATTAAAAAGAGAAGGTATTGATCCTTTTGGACATAAATTTATCAGAACTTATCAAATAAAAGATTTAATAGAAAAAAATAAAAATTTGCAGATTGGCGAATGTACTAAGGAAAAGGTTATTATAGCTGGGAGATTAATGGCTTTAAGAAAACATGGGAAGGCTATATTCGCTGATATTGAAGATATAAATGGAAAAGTTCAAATTTATATAAGGTCTAATAAAATTGAAGAGAAGGTTTTTGAGCTTTTTAGTAAAATTAATATTGGAGATATTTTAGGAGTTTCAGGATTAATTTTTAAAACTAGAACTGGCGAAATTACTGTTTTAGTTGAAGAATTTACACTTTTATGTAAATCATTACGCAGTTTACCTGAAAAATGGCATGGACTCAAAGATGTAGAAATAAGATATAGAAAAAGATATTTAGATTTAATAGTTAATCCATCAGTCAGGGAGATTTTTATTAAGAGAAGCAAAGTAATACAGTCTATAAGGAATTTTTTAGATAATAGGAACTATTTAGAAGTTGAAACTCCTATAATGCAACCTATTCCTGGTGGAGCTACAGCTCTTCCTTTTATTACCCATCATAATGCTCTTCATAGGGATTTCTATCTAAGGATCGCTCCAGAACTATATTTAAAACGTTTATTAGTTGGGGGGCTCGAAAAGGTATATGAGTTAAGTCGTAATTTTAGAAATGAAGGTATTTCTACTAAACATAATCCTGAATTTACCATGTTAGAGCTATACGAAGCATATGGTGATTATTACAGTATGATGCAAATTACCGAGGAGTTGATAACCTATCTAGTTAAAAATGTTTTAGGAAGTTTAGAAATTGAATATCAGGGAAATAAAATTGATTTTACACCTCCCTGGGAAAGAATAAGCATGTTTAAGGCAATAGAAGAAGCGGTAGGACTCCGGGTAGATAAAATCTCTAAAAAAGACTTTAATGAAATTGTAAAAAAATATAGTTTGGATATAAAAGGTAATATAAATAGAGGTGAAATTGCCAATGAACTTTTTGAAAAATTTGTAGAACCAACTTTAATTCAACCAACTTTTGTTCTTGATTATCCTCTTGAGCTTTCCCCTCTATCCAAACAGAAGAAAGACAATCCAGAATTAGTAGAACGTTTTGAATTATTTATCAGTTCAATGGAATTAGTAAATGCCTTTACCGAATTAAATGATCCAGCAGAACAGAAACGTCGGTTTGAAGAACAGGTAGCCAAGAAAGAAGCAGGAGATGTGGAAAGTCACTTTATGGATAAAGATTATATTGAAGCTTTAGAATATGGTATGCCCCCCGCAGGTGGTTTAGGTTTAGGAATTGATAGATTAATGATGTTACTTACTAATTCTGATTCAATTAAAGAAGTTATACTTTTTCCTCAATTAAAATCAAAATAATAAAACAGTATATAGTATCGAGTATTGAGTATATAGTGAAGAAAGGAAAAAAAACAGAAATTTGTTAGTTGGTTAGCGGTTATGCGACTAATCGTAGGACAGACGTCCCCCGTTTTCACGAGGGCAGGCTCGTCTGTCTATGAATTACAAAAGAAGGGCACAATTTATTGTGCCCCCTACACCTGAATCCTAATTTCTTTAACGTGATACGTGGTACGCGATACGCAATACGATATGTTAACAACTGTTCACTAACGACTATATTAATTGGTAAATTGGTCAATTGGCTAATTGGGTAATTGATAAACATATGAGATTAGATAAATTTTTAAAAGTAAGTAGACTAATAAAAAGGAGAACAGAAGCTAAAAAAGCTTGTCTCGCTAATTGCATTAAAGTTAATAATCGAATTGCCCAAGCAGGAGATGAAATAAAGACTGGCGATGAATTAGAAATTAATTTTACAACCAAAATCCTACGAGCAAAAGTAATAGAAGTTCCCCTAAAGAATATTCCAGCTGAGGGGGCAAGTTCCTTATATGAAGTAATAAAAGAGATTAAAAAAGAAGAAGATTGAAATTTTAATAAAAATAATTATGAATTTCGGGCTATATTTTTGCTTTACCAGCCAATAAAAGAGGTTTTGAACCAATGGAAGATAAGATAAAAGAAATTTCAGAAAAAATAATAAAGTTATTAGAAGAAAAAAAGATTCAAGAAATAAAAGAAATTATTGATGATCTGCACCCTACAGAGTTTGCTGAGTTAACTGATTATTTATTATTAGAACAAACCATTGGACTATTTAAATTGCTTAAAGATGATGAAAAAATTGCTGAATTACTTTCAGAATTAAGTTCAGAATTACAAACTAAAATAATGGAAACTCTGGGTAAAGAGAAAGCTTCTGATATCTTAGAGGAAATGGACACCGATGAGGCAGTTGATTTTTTAGGGAAAATAACTCCTCAAGAGTCCCGAGAATTGTTAGATTTAATGCCTAAAGAAGAAGCCGAAGGGATAGAAGAATTATTAAAACATAAAGAGAATACAGCTGGAAGTATAATGACCAATGAGTTTATAGCCTTGCCTGAGGATCTTACTGCCGAGGAGACAATAAACAAGATAAGAGAGCTTAACCCAGAAGCAGAGATGGTTTATTATATTTATATTATAGACAAGAAAGAAAGATTAATTGGAGTTATTTCTTTACGAGATTTAATTATTGCAAATCCTAAGGCTAAGATATCTGAGGTTATGGAAGAAGATGTAATAAGTGTGTTAGATACTGAAGATCAAGAAACGGTGGCTCGGGTAATTTCAGATTATGATTTTTCAGCTCTGCCAGTTATTGATAAGAGAGGTGTATTATTAGGTATTATCACTGTTGATGATGTTATCGATGTTATGCAAGAAGAGGTTACTGAAGATATTCATAAGATGGTTGGTTCTTCTGAGGTATATGAAGATAAACTTATTAAGGCAAATTCATTAACTAGAGCAAAGGCTCGAATTCCTTGGTTATTTATATGCTTAGCTGGTGATATTATTTCTGGTTTAATTATAAAATATCATTCTGGGATATTGCAAACTATAATAGCTATGGCATTTTTTATTCCCATGATTTTGGATATGGGTGGAAACGTAGGATCTCAATCCTCCACCATTACTGTTCGTGCTTTAGCTACCGGGCAAATTGAAATAGATGAATTGTGGAAGAATATATGGGCTGAAGTTAAAGTAGGGTGTATAATAGGTTTAGTTGCGGGGGTAGTTATGTCTTTTATAGCACTTTTATGGCAGAACAATTATTTATTAGGTCTATTAATAGGGATATCATTAGGTGTGACTATGATTACAGCTACGACTATGGGGGCTTTATTACCTTTAATTTTTACAAAAATCAAGATTGATCCAGCAATTTCTGCCGGTCCTTTTATTACCACTGCAATTGATGTGAGTGGCTTGTTAATTTATTTTGGCTTGGGTTCTTTTTTATTTAAACATTTTGGTATATAAAATTAAATTTTAATTAATTTAGGTGACCATAATTTAATATTTTATTAAATAAATTGAGAGGAGAGGGATAAGATGAGTGAAATATTTGAAGTTTATGCCAGAGAGATATTAGATTCAAGAGGAAATCCCACTGTTGAAGTGGAAGTAGAACTGGAAAGCGGAGCTATAGGAGTGGCTCAAGTTCCATCCGGAGCCAGTACCGGCGCGCATGAGGCTATTGAATTAAGAGATGGTGACCCAAAAAGGTACTTAGGAAAAGGAGTTCTTAAGGCGGTCGAGAATGTAAATGAGATTATTGCCCCTGAAATTATCGGATATGATGCCACAGATCAATTATTAATTGATAGCCTGTTAATTAAACTTGATGGGACTCCAAATAAAAGTCGTTTGGGAGCCAATGCTATTTTAGGTGTATCTCTTGCTACAGCAAAAGCTGCAGCAGAATTTTTTGGGTTGCCTTTATATGGTTATATTGGGGGAGTAAATGCAAAAGAACTTCCTGTTCCTATGATGAATATATTAAATGGGGGAAAACATGCAGATAGCGGAGTGGATCTTCAGGAATTTATGATTGTTCCGGCCGGCGGTGCTAATTTTCGGGAGAGCCTGCGGATGGGGGCGGAAACTTTTCATACTTTAAAGAAAGTATTAAAAGAAAAAGGATATAATGTGGCAGTTGGGGATGAAGGTGGCTTTGCTCCTAATTTAAAATCAAGCGAAGAGGCGATTCAACTAATAGTAGAAGCAATTAAAAAAGCAGGATACGAGCCAGGTAAGGATATTTATATAGCCTTAGATCCGGCTGCTTCAGAGCTATATCAAGGTGGGAAATATGTATTATCCCGAGAAGGAACAGTTAGAACTTCCCATGAGATGATAGATTATTATACTGGATTAGTAGAAAAATATCCTATAATTTCTCTAGAAGATGGCTTAGCCGAAGACGATTGGGAAGGATGGCAAAAACTTACCCAAAAATTAGGTCATAAAGTACAGATTGTAGGGGATGATCTTTATGTTACTGACAAGAAGAGACTTAGTCGAGGGATTGAGCTAAAAGCCTCTAATTCGATTTTAATAAAATTAAATCAGATAGGAACCTTAACAGAAACTTTAGATACTATTGAGACTGCAAAGAAAGCAGGTTTTACTGCGGTAATTTCTCATCGTTCCGGAGAAACAGAAGATACTACTATTGCTGATTTAGCTGTGGCGACTAATATTGGACAAATTAAAACTGGTTCTCTTTGTAGAACGGAACGAATTGCCAAATACAATCAATTGCTGCGTATTGAGGAACAATTAGGAGAATTGGCAATTTATCGTGGGAAGGCAGTATTTAATATAAAATGATATCGATTAGGTCAATATTTCATTCGAAAATAATTTGGGCTTTAATTTTAGTTTTAATATTTTATATAGTTTTTTTATTTTCAGATAAATATGCTAAGACCTTACAACTAAAAGAAGATATTAAAAGACTGGAATCAGATATAAAAGAGTTAAAACTAAAAAATATAAATTTATCAGAAGAAGTAGAATCGTTAAAAGCTGATAAATATATTGAAAAAATTGCTCGAGAAGAATTAGGTCTTGTCAAACCTGATGAAATATTGATTAAAGGGATTGAAAAATAAAATAGGTTAAGTTTTTAGTTTAATAAAATATGAACAACGAAATAATCCAATAATTATAGAGCTTTTTGCGATGTTCGGAAAGCCAGGCCGCACAAGCGTTGGAAGGAACACAAAAAAAGATTTTACCCCATAATAAAACGAAAAATACGGTTTTAGGGGGCAGAAATCAGGAGTTAGCGAAAAAT
>Ga0210015_1001044_pt1 | contig 27821 bp, 27 predicted proteins | sample CryGeymeta201522_FD_185471 | JGI IMG/M metagenome (GOLD analysis project Ga0210015, IMG submission 185471) | Groundwater microbial communities from Crystal Geyser aquifers in Utah, USA - Crystal Geyser metaG 2015-22 (SPAdes) (version 2) | ecosystem: Environmental > Aquatic > Deep subsurface >... | reverse complement strand
AAAATCCACTGGTTCCAACGGTAATATTCCGGCAGACAGGTAACCGTCATCCAATCCCAGTCGATCATCGTCCCCATCGTCTGAAACTGGTCGGTCATTGTTTTAATATTCTTCATCGTCCAGTCTTGAGGATGGACTTTGTGTTGAATGGCGGCATTTTCCGCCGGCAGTCCAAAAGCATCATAACCCATCGGGAAAAAAACATTCCAGTCATTCATTCTTTTATATCGTGATAAAACATCAGGTATGGTAAAGGTGAACCAGTGACCGATATGTAAGTCGCCTGAAGTGTAGGGCCACTCGACCAAAACATAGTATTTCTTTTTCTTTGAGTCTGGATCGAAAACATTTAATTTCTTGTTTTTCCACTCTTCTGTCCATTTTTTCTCAAACTGTGCCGGTTGATATTTTTCCATTTTTTTTAACATTAAGCTTCTGAAACCACCCCCTTTTAAGAAGGACGGCGATAATAGCGTAGACCGCGATATCAATCCAAGAGTCTTCAATCGACTCGTTGCTTGGTTTATTCCCGTTCATGAGAAGATGTTTGATCCGATTAAATTTTTCCGAAATCCGAAAAGCAATCCCCAATTCCCCCATATCTAAAATATTTCCTTTACCGTAATCTTTGTGTTTTTTTAAAAAAGTCTCCAGGGTTTGCTTTGTTACCTTTTTAAAAGCTTCGTCTAAATATTTTGGGTCTGACATATTTAACTTTAAAAAATAATCAGTCAAAAGTCAATTAAATTTGTTAATAATTTTTAAAACCATATTTTTTGACTCTTCTGTCACCTCGATTCCGATCACTCCTAACTGCCAATGGCCGTATAAGACTAAAGAACCCAAAGGAGCGAATAAAATCGAAGGAAGAGCTAATAAATCCTCTTCGCCGTCAATCACTAACCAAGATTTTTGCTTTTTAAAGATGGCTTTTTGAATTAATTCTTTTAATTTTTTCGCGGTTTTTAAATCAATAGTACCAGGTTTATTGAAGACGGGTGTCGAGGAGAAAGGAAAAATTTTTTTTGAACCCAAGACAGGCTCCGTCGTTTTCAATGGTTTACGTCGCGACCGGAAATCAATAATCTTAATATCTGGTCTAATTCCCTCTTTTAATAAAGAATCAACAATAATATCCCCAACTGCAATTATTATTGTTGGTTTTTTGGGCGATTCCTGCCTGCCGGTAGGCATGGTAAAAATCGCCCCTACAATTTGTTGGGTTGTTTTAAAAACTTTCCCCAACGGTTTTCTCAATTCTTCCCGTAAATTTTCCGGCAAAATCAATGTTTTTTTGAAACAATCCAAATAAACTTTTCCTTCTCGATTTATTTCTCCCGCTCGAATTCTCTCCGATGACAATAATTTACCATCGTCTGCTAAAACGTCTTTAACAATAACTGTCCTTAATGGTTTAAGATCATTTCTTTCTCTCAATTTATTAATTTTCAGAGCATTGAGATAGCTTAAACGGGAGACAATTATTACATCGATGTTTTTATTTTTGTCGGCACCACCCGTGAATTCTGAAAAAGAACGAGTTTTGACACGATCGTGGGAAAACTTGTTAAAAATATATGTTAACAGGTTTCTTTTTCTTGTCTCAAAGGGTTCGACGGTTTCATTTAACAGCTTATTTTGATAAAGTTTTTTTGTTGCGATTCCGATGGTGATTTTTTTACCAATCTGAAATGCTTTGTCTATCATTGCCTGATGGCCTTTGTGAAAATGGTCAAAGGTCCCACCAAGAACTACGTGTTTAAATCTATTTCTTCTCGACTCACTTCGTTCGCTCGAAGAATACTGTTCTAGCGAAGTCGAGAACAATTTAATTAAATAATCCGGAACTCTGTCCTGCCATTTTTTTCCTTCTTTAACAAGTTTTCTTATTCGCCAACCTTCATAAAGAAACCGTTTATAATATGGAAAACGTTTAACAGGGTAGCCGGCTTTTTCCATTATTTTATTGGTCCACTCATTGTTACCAACAACCAAGTCAAATTCTCCCACCTGCTTTTTGACATTGTTTAGCCATTTTTTATCATTAAAAAAATCTTCTAAGGCGGCAATTTTTATCACTCTATCTTCGATTTTTTCTTTGTAAGCAACGGCTTTGATGATTTTTCGTCTTATTTCATAGTCTAATGGATTATTTTCATCACTAATATTGGCGCTACCAATGCCAATAACGAGTTTTTCCGCTTCCTGTAAAGCTTTCTTCACGAGATAAAGATGACCTTTGTGAAAAGGCTGAAAACGACCAACGAGTAAGGCGATGTGATATTTCATTAATTGACCTAATTATTCTAATTATTCTAATTGATATAAATAATACTCAATGATCAATTACCAATTTGGGATTTGGTACTTGGATATTCTTTAGGTTAATTAGGTCAATTAGAAATTAGAAATTTTTTTACTTTAATAGTATACTATATTTATGCAAATATCCCTTTCTATTAATCCCGAACAAGAAGTTAAAAAAATCACTACGTTTCTAAAAAAAATCCAGAAAAAAACTGGAATCAACAAAGTCGTCATCGGGCTATCAGGCGGAATCGACTCAACTACAGTCTATTGTCTTTTGAAAAAAGCCTATAAACCGGAAAATATTATCGGAGTTAATTTACCTATATCTTTAATTAGACCTATTATTAATCAATTAAATAATTTAGGAGGCTCGATACCGAAATTTTTTGACGCAGAAAATGAAGCTCGACACCGTGTTTTTTCGTCGACTTCACCCCCTAAAGGGGGGTCCCCCAAGTCATTGACTAAAAAACAGGTGTCTTCGCTTTTACCAATGAATCAAAAAATTAGTCTCGGCAACATTATGGCACGCGTCCGCATGATTATTCTCTTTGACTTGGCTAAAAAACACAATGCTTTAGTCTGTGGTACAGAAAATAAATCGGAAAGACTTTTAGGGTATTTCACGCGCTTTGGCGACGCCGCCAGTGATATCGAACCGGTCACTCATCTTTATAAAACGCAAATTTATCAATTAGCTAAATATTTAAAAGTTACCAAAAAAATCATTGATCAACCACCTACTGCCGACCTCTGGAAAGGACAAACTGACGAAGGCGAGTTTGGCTTTACTTACGAAGAAGCAGATCAGGTCTTGTATCTATATTTTGATAAAAAAATAGCGACTAAAGAAATTAAGAGATTGGGTTTTAAAAACGTAGAAAAAATAATCAAACGTTTCTTAGGTAATCAATTCAAGCAGGAAACTCCGTACTCTCTTTTTACGCTTCGCTACCTGGCTGCCGGCAGGCAGGGATTCCTCGTCCCACTCAGCGGGACTCGGAATGACAGATGGGGGTTAAGGAAATAAGATTTACGAGACGATAAATAATAAGTAGATTAAAAGTAGAACCTTGCCTTCTTTTTGAGAGATTTCTTTTTTCGACTGGGAAAAAAGATAAAAAACTCCTAGACCAAACAAAGTAATAATTAACGTCCGTAACGAATAGCTGCTAATATTAATTCTGGCTCCGTTTAATAAAGTAAAAATTCCAAAAAATAAGGTGTTGGCAGCTGCCGACCCGAGATAGTCACCCAATGCTACTTCTTTTTTTCCCATTAATATCGACCTTATTGCCAAAGAAATTTCCGGAATATTGGTACCAATAGAAAGAAAAACGACGCTGATCATAAATGAAGAAACCTTAAAATATTCGGCCAAATCAACGGTTGTATTGACAATAAACCTACTGGCTAAAAAAGTAATGACAGTCGCCAGAATAAATTCCAAAGATTCTTCCAGCAAATGCTTTTCCTTGAGATGTTTTTTTTCTTTGTTTACTTCAAGCAAACCTTTTTTCTTTTCAATAAAATAAAAAAGAATCACATAAATAAGGATGAGAAAGACGCTCTCTGTCCACGTTAAAACATTGTCAGCGATCAAAAAAACCGGTGCGGCAACCACTAAAAGGGCAAAGATCATGTCCTGTTCAGTCAGCTAATGAACCATCTTTACTCCACCGCCAAAAACTGCCAGAAGAGGAATGACAAAAATAAAAAGAACTAAGGATGATCCTAATAAGTTCCCGACAAAAACATCAGGGGTTTTATTGATAATTGAGTTAATGCCGACGCTAAACTCTGGAACTGAAGTTAAAATTCCCAGGACAAAAAAAGAGACTGCAAAAGAAGACAGTTTTAACCGGTGGGCAAAACGATCAACCGACCGGATAATTATTCCTGAACAATACCAGAGAATGAGGAAAGAAACCAAGTAAAAAAATATCTTAAAAAAAACCATCTTACTTTCACTATACCAAAATAATAATTTTTATTACTCTGGTTGCTGTGCTGGTTCAACTGGAGCCGCTTCACCTTGAGGTGAAAAACGATTTTCTCGTGGTGGCCTAGCTTCAGAGACGACTAATTTTCTACCTTTATAGTCCTGACCGTTTAAACTATCAATGGCCTTTTTCGCTTCTTCTTCAGTCGTCATCTCGACAAATCCAAAACCTTTGGAGCGTCCGGTGTCTCTAAATCTGATGACAGTTGCTGAAACAACTGTTCCAGCGGTTGAAAAATGAGTCTTCAGGTCCTCATCAGTCACTTCGTACAAAAGATTGCCTACGTATAATTTTTTACTCATTAATTCTCACCACCCTTCAGGAAAAATTTCAAATGATAAATTTCAAATTTCAAATAAATTACAAATGATTAAATATTAAATGTTTAAATGAAGAAAAATAGAATTTAGAAAACTGACTCACAAGAAATTAATTAGCGGAAATATTACAAATCCCCGAAACAAATAACTTTTTAAGTATAACAAGAAAAAAAATGATGTCAATATTAATTTTTGACCCTTCCGGAGTCGAGATTTTTTCTATCCTAATTTATTTAAACATTTTCGCTGCCTGCATGATACCAAAACCTCCTGCCAAAGCTAACAAAGGATAGCCGACAAAACGGGCAGATTTTGGGGTTTGAGCAAAAGCAAAGACCTCTTTATTAACGTCTATAATGTTTTTTTCTCGAGATAAAGCTGCAGGAACAGGCGAAATAAGCGTTCCGACGGTCATTATAGCTATCACTCCCAAACCTAATGCTACGGCATCAGCTCCTTCTGCCAGACCGACTGTTGTTTCAGCTATTCCTTTACCTGTGTTGACTACTCCCCGACGTAAGTTGCCAATGCCTTTTACTGCTTCGTTTTTTAAGATGGAGAAGGTTTTTTTATTGCCTGATGATGAATACTGTGTTGTCGTTTTCTCTTCTCTTTCTGCAATTTGCCGTGCTCTTTCCTCTGAAGATAAATTATCTCATCGATTTCCACCTATACTACTTACTGCTTCCATATTACTAATAAAATTTAATAGCCGATATTATACAGGATATAATAATTAAAATCAATATCCAAAGGCTTGTTTTGCTCTTTCCATTATTTTTTTCCCTTTTCCGGTGATGGAAATTGACCATTAACTATCTTGTCACTTGAAAGCTTCGGACCTGCTCTAATAGTTTTTTCTTTTTCTTGGCAAAAGCGTGTTGATTTAAGTTTAATTCGGGGATTTCTTTTGTTTCTAATAGAATTTTTTTTATTAACTCGTTATAAACACCGACTCTTTCTTTCTTAATAAAATCCCTCCAAAAAACAAAATTAAAATCTGTAAGTAAAATTAAGGAAATAATGTCTATTTTATCTTTCACTCCTTTTATCGTCATTCCTCTTTCTTGATAAGCTTTGAGTTTTGTAAATAATAAAATCTCTTTCTTAAGAATCGTAAATCCTTGATTTTTATCCTGATGTTTTATTAATTTTCCAACCGGTAACCCTAAATCTGAAAAATATGGTAGATAAATATCAATATCAATCCCTTCTTTTTTAATCTCATATTTTCTTAACCGGTCGTTTTTTATTAATTGAAAGTTTTTCTTTATTTTGTCCAGCTCTTGATAATCAACAATTATATCTATATCTTTTGACTTGAGAGTTTTTGTATAAAGATAAACCGCCCAACCACCAATGAGGATAAAATCTATGTCTTTTTTTAACATCTGTAACATTTTCCAACTTTTTTCCGTCACAATACTCTGATAAAAACTATTCATAAACCAATTTTTTCTTTAATTTTTAGTAAAATGGCGTCGGAGAAATCTTTAGCATACCATTCGGGCAGATTCCAAAGATCAGCAAAAATCTGAGCTAAAGGAATTCTTTTATACCTTCTTAAAAATTGATCGGGTTTTAAAATAAATAAATTGTCTTGATTTTTTTTGGTTGATTTGGGAAATCTTTTTTCGACTGCGGAAACATTTTTTACATAAAAATAGATGTTTTCGTAGTCAGCTGGTGGGTTGCCAAAATACATCCTGAAGGCGCTGTAAGCAGTTGGTATGACTTTAGAAGGCATTGACGCTTCCCTTTCCTGAACTGGAAGAAAATTATATGTAGAATAGATTAATTCTTTTTTCAGATTACGTCTTGTGGCCCAGAAAAATAACAACCTTTCTGTATCAATTACTTTGGAAACTTTTTTTTTAATACTAACTATTCCTAATTCTTTTAAGGGAAAAAGGGCATGGGAAACGACGCTGGTCGACAGGTTAAATGTTTTAGCAAGCTCGGTAATGGTAAAATCCGGGTGATTTTTTTCAATACTTCGATATAAAAGCTCCCTCCAGATATATTCGATTTTTAACATAATTTTCTATTTTAACTAATAATTCTTACGGTTATTTTCTATAATAATAGAAAATTATTTACTTGTCAACTGGAAAACGTCATTCTGGCTTGTCCAGAATCTACGTCCGGTTGACAAGAAAAAGAAGAAAAAGAAGTAAAATTACAACCTCCGATTACCTAGTGACTTGAAAACCTTTAATTTTTTCAAGTAGTGCTTTTGCTTCCTGATTTTCTTCAAAATGGCGTCGGACCGGTTCAATTAACTGATCAAGTAATTTGGACAAAGTGGTTTTTAAAATCCTTTATATCAACTTAAATTTACTTAACAAGAAGTAGACAAGTACCAAAAAGATGGCTCCTTGGATGAAGTTTACCGTGAAGGAAAGAAACAAGGTAAAAAGGAAAAGAAAAAGTTGGGATTTTCTAGCTGGTTGATAAAAACTGTTAATAGAATAATAAAGCAAAATATAGGCGATCGTAATAAGAGGATCAAAATTAATTTGATTTAGGCCAACGACACTGATATTACCGCCGATCATCATCAAAACTCCTAAAAGAAAAGCAGAAACGATATTAGCAATCAATAAAGAAATTATTATTAACCCAATATTTTTAAGAATATTCATCGGTGTAAATATCTCAAACAATTTTCAATATTTTCTGTGCCAAAACCAGAACCAAAATGATTAACATCGCCTGGCCAAAAGGATAAAAAAACGAATAAAACGTCGCCAAAACAATATCTAGTAAAAAAACCGGGCTTTGATAATTTATTTTTAAGGCGAGACTGAGTAAAAACAGGAAAAAAATCGAAGTCAAGGTGTTGAGACTGCTAAAAGCAAAAATTTTAAAAGTAAGAAAGTATAACCCGCTGCCGATCAGCCAGGTTAAAATAAACACAACCGATATTTTTAACAACTGTAAATAAGGAGTTGGTTTATTTTCCATAATAATTAATTATAAACTATTTAAAACTGTTAATACTCTATTTAATTCCTCAATATTTTTAGCCTTACTCATATGAGAATCATAAGAATAATTGGCTAAAGAGTTAACTCGTTGTTGGATTAATTTCTGCTGTTCGGCAGCAGGTGGTGGTTTTTCTTTCCAAATTCCATTAAAGTTAGCCGTAATACTAAGAATATCATAAGCTTTAAGACAGGCCGCATCGCTCTCTAATTTAATACCCATGTACCGCATAATTTCTCTCGCTAACTCTGGCGTCATCGTTGTTACCTCAGGAACAATCTTTTTCCTCGATAATTGAAATTTTTTCAGTAGATAGTCTTTGTGTAAATGCTCACTGACAAATTGAGAAATTTTTGGTTCCATTTGACTGACGGTTTCTTTTTGAGCAGTTGTAAGTTCAACTGAAGGATTTGTTACCATAATGACCGGTCTTGGCGCTTCGACTTTTGCTTTTAGACCTTCTCCAAGTTCAATCATAAAATCATAATAAATTAATTTGTAATAAATTTCAACTCTTTCAATTTAAATTTTAAAATATTATTGTTTATTCAAGAGCCATAAATTTCTAACTTTTGACAATATTAAATAGGCTGGGTCATAGGGATTGGTAACCACTCTTATCGGCCCTGATAATATATCACTTTTGACTGTGTCACTATTAACTTGCATAAGCCCGTTAAGTACTTTGAGAAATCCATTAGGGTTTTGTAGTGTTATTGGATTATTTACTCTCATTCCTTCGGACAATCTAACATCAGTTCCATAGATAGAAATGTTTGGACTGTCTTTTAATATATAAACACCGTCTGCTAGCCTGACAAATTGAGATGACTCTTGATTACCGTTTCCCAATAAATTTGCTATTGTGTCAATTGGCGAATGACCAGTCGCTAAACGAAAATCTCCATTTTGACTAAAAATATTAGAATATTCTACCAGGACATCCGGCGAATTATAAAATGCTAGATCTTTTGACATATCTCTTTCAAGATTGAGTAAATTCGTTTTAGCCAGCGGATCATTTAACTGTGTCAGTCCGTCTTCAAGAATTTTTGCGGTATTTTGATTGATCTTTTCCATTAATGCGTCGCTACTTAAACCAAGTTGTTTCGCAGCAAGATTAATTTCTCTTACCTGATCGGCAGTAAGATAAGTTTTTCCATTCCCTCGGGAACTGAAAATTTCTTGAAGCGCTGCTTTAGATTCGGGACTTAAAGCTAATCCATCGATTTCTTCTACGGAGTTAAAAATATAACGAAGCAGTTCTGCATCATCAACATGCTGAAAAACAGACCCGTCAGGCATCCTTGTAATTATTTTTAACTTACCCATCAACGCTCCTACTTCTTTATTTTTATTGGCTAAAGACACAATTTCAGCTTGAGATAAAGCCATTGGTCCCTTAGTATCCAACTTTAAAAAGTTTCTTATTTCGTCGTTTAAAGCTTGAGCGTCTTTAAATCCATTATCTTTAAGGAGAGCTCGAAGATAAGTTTCATCACCCCGGCTTACCGCTTCTTCAACTGCTTGACTTAGTTTCTGCAATCGAATTGCATAGGCGGTACGCGGCTCCCAGTTGCCTGCCAAAGCAACAATCTTACCACCGGTCTGTTCTTGTAAATCAATAGCATTTCTTAAAAGATCATATCCGGGTGTTGTTGAATATTCCACTAATTCTGTTGTGGTTTTACCAAAGTAATCTCCTAAAATTACACCAACAATATTCTTTGCTTTACCGGTTGCCGGGTCGATGAAACCTGCGGCCGCCAATCTTATTTGAGCATTGCTCCAATCAGAGTGAAGATCACTTATCACTTTTATTTCATCTGCATCCGGTTTAAAAAAAGATACTAACCGGTCGCCAACAGTCTGCTTTACCGCTCTTTCTGCTAACTTTTGTTGCAAGTCTATAATAATATTGTTTTTTATCTGAGGTATTAACTTTTCATCGATTCCCGTATCTTCAAGCTTATTAACAAAATTATTGATTTGGTTTGAGTTGACAAATGACTGCCGATATCTTGCTGCTAATCGATTGACGACGTCATCAGGCTGAACAATTCCAAGATCTAGATCACGGACTAAATATTTGGCTGCCTCTTCAGGCGTATAAGTTAAGGCTGATCGAGGAAGAAATAAATCGACAACTTTTGTACCAATTGTTTTAGTTGTTTTTCCAGCTGTACTAATTACCTCAAATGTTCTAGGGAAGGTCGTCGCTAACTTTCCAGTCAGACTGCCGGCAACTTCTGTTACTCTAGTTGAGGCAGCAACTACAGGTCTTAAACGACCCAAATTAACAGCGGATTGTTCTAAAAATGTTGTTACCGGGGCGGATTTAATAAATCCAGCTGCCCAGGTTTCCGGAGAGATTATCTGAAAACCCTCGCCGGCTACTGACGTAATTCTTCCACCGCCCCTTAAAAGAGCAGAACGAACTCCGGTCTGACCGGCCTGTTCAAGTCTGGTAGCAGTCGTTGTCATCTTACCGCCGGCAGCGGATAGACCTTTTCCTACAGGAACTAAAATTGCCACAATATTAGTTATATCGCTGCCTGGTATTGTTTTTGCCGCCGCCGCCGCTTCATTAGCGCCATATAAAGTAGTAAGAATATTTGCTTCCCAATTTCTTGTTCTTCCTCCGGTAACTAAATTTAAAGCACCATCAGGAAGCCCAAGCAGCAGCATATTGTTGGCATATTGATAACCGCCGATGACGCCGGTTGTCAAGGCCTGACCGACAGTGACTTTTCTTGTTATTCCTGCCGCTTCGGCAGCAACACCAGCTTGATATTGAGCTACATAATAATTACCCATCGAACTTTCTGCTTTTCCCCCAAAAAGCTTTGGCAGCTGTCCAAAAGTATAGTATGTCAGGGAATCTGCCTGCTCCATAAGCCATGCGGCTGCTTTTTCTCCAACAGGAACATTATGTAAACTTTCATAATTATCAAAAGCGTTTTGACGGAGTCGATATTGATCCTCGGTCGATGCTGCATTGAGTTGAATCTCAGCTGGATTCATACTTGTTATTTGTCCCAAAGCAATTTTCTGACAAGAACTGGATGAGACTTCAATCATCTTTCCCGGTGTTTTATCTGTTAGATAACAGGCAAAACATTTTTCTCCTTTAACCTGAACTGATCCTTTCTGAAAACAATCATCATTTGGTTTTATTCCACAACAGCCATAATAAGGAGGACCCGATGATTGACATACTGTTACATTATTGTCCCAAGCGATTCCTGACTTGATAGAATTGCAATTACTGGAAAGAGTGCAGGTCCCGGGCCAACCATCTCTGGTTGTACAGAAACTTCCATTAATGGTTGATGACGTTTGAACCGCTCCTCTAGTATCTGTTTCTACACATTTCACTCCCAATAAAGTTGTTTGACAGCTGCCGCATAATTTTTCTTTGACCCAGGCTCCGTTAACACATTTCATCAAGTAATTTCCGTCACATTTTATCGTTAGTGACGTACATCCCTTGGCAACATCGGCGGCTGACTGGCAGTAATATCCATAGGGTGAAGGAACACAGTATCCTGAACAACAACTGGTATCGCTGGCATTGTTACATCGTTGACTATTTTGTTTACACTGAGATAGACCTGCAGGTAAACATGACTTTCCTCTTTGCCAGCCATCACAACCGTCGCCACTCCAGAATCCGTTTATACAACGACAGTCTTTATTAAAAAGATCATTAACTGATTTTGTTGGTGTTGGAATTACTATTTTCGTAACGCATTTATATCTACCACCTGTACATATAGAACAGCTCCCGGAACAATCATCTTGGCACTCTCTTGAATTTGGATAAAAACAACCGTCGGAAGAAGATGTTGGAATAGGTGGAGTATTTGTTGGCACTACTGGTCTTGGAGTAGAAGTTGGAATCTTGGTCGGGACGACTGAACCCTTCTGACAACAGACAGTATCAAATCCGGAACATGAATAATTGGTCACGTGAATATAGCCGGAAGAGCATTCATATTTTTCACAGGTATAAGGACAGTTTGAAGTTGAAGATTTTGTTGGTGTTGGAATTACTATTTTCGTAACGCATTTATATCTACCACCTGTACATATAGAACAGCTCCCGGAACAATCATCTTGGCACTCTCTTGAATTTGGATAAAAACAACCGTCGGAAGAAGATGTTGGAATAGGTGGAGTATTTGTTGGCACTACTGGTTTTGGAGTTGAAGTTGGTCCACTAATACAAATCCTGTCAGCTGTTCCCTCATCAGGAACATTATATTGTTTTGCACATGAACTACTACATAAAGAATAACTTCCACATTCCAATAAACAGTGCGACTGATTTACTTCACAGGGCATTGATGCCCTCGGATTTGAGGCGATATTTTTTTTCTTGTTGACAAAAAAAGACGAACCAATAGTTATGATTGCCCCAATAACCACCAGACCCAAGGTAAGAAGAGTTACGATTTCACCTTTTTTAGATCCTAGATGACAGATCTTATATTTTAGATTGAACATTTACAATTTAATATCGACTTCATATAATGTCAACTTTTTTACCTCGTTACCTGAAAACTCTTAACCTGTTCTAATAGTTTTTTTGCTTCGGAATTTTCCTGAAAATGGCGTCTGACCGGATCAATCAGCTGGTCAAGTAATTTGGACAAAGTCGCCTTTAAATCCATCGGATGGACTTTTTTCTCAGCAAAAAGTTTTTCCAGTTCCTCATAACTCCTAACACATAACTTCCCTCCCCATTTCTCCGGTCTCTCAATTTTTACTTCATTAATTTTTAGTCTGTCAAACGACTCAAAAATAATATATTTATAATATTCAAGAATCGGATTTTCCTTAATATCTCCCTCAAGACAATAAGCCTTATTTATTTTTCTTTCTATATCTTCTTTCGTATCAGTCATAAAAATAGCTGAATCAGGATTTGACTTGGACATCTTCAATTCAATTATTCGAGCCGTTTTATCTCTCACTCCGGGAGTGAGGTTTGGAAGTCTGGAAAGGCCCATTAACATATGGTGAGAAACAACTACTGGTTTCCAAAATCCCAACAAAGGGCCAATTTCTCTAGCAAGCATGTTAATTTTCCTTTGGTCCATTCCCAGTTGAGTAATTTTTGCTCCCAAGGTAAAAATATCAGAAACCTGCATACAGGAATAGATAATATGAGCACCTGTCAGTTTATCCAAAGACTCTTCCCGACCCATCATCTCGGCCGTCCTGACAAATCTTTTTAAAACATTGGTTCTTCCCACTTGAACGACTAACTGCCAATAGTCTTGATTTTTTGTCAGATCAGAAGCCCAGACAAATTCGACATTCTTTAAATCCATACCGCTCGCCCGCCAGACTTCAATAAAATACTTTCCAACGGTTTTAATCTTTTCTAAATCTCCGCTCATTTTATTATTAGCCATTGCATGCCAGTCAGCAACAAGCATTTTAAACTTCACCCCAGCCTTAATCATTTTATTTACATTAATAGCCCGAAGAATTCCTTGGGCAATATGAATCTGTCCTGACGGCTCAAATCCATCGTAAGCAATCAGCTTCTCCCCGCTTTCCAGCAACTTTTTTAACTCATCTTCTTGGATAATTTCTTCCCCGACCTCCTTGATTAATTTCAAACGATCTTCTATATCCATATGATTTATTATAGATAAAACTTTTAAATAAATGCTAATCAATTTTATTTAACAAAAATATTTATTAAACTTTGAAATATTATTACAAAAACTACGGACGGTAAGATATTTATGGTCTTTATCTTCTTAATCTCTAAAATATTTAATCCTATTGTCAAGATAATTAAACCGGCGACAGCTGTCATCTTTATTATTATTGATGGAACTAAAATGTTTTTTAGAAAACCTGACAAAATGAAAAGTATAAGTTGAAAGAAAAAAACCAAAGGCGTACTGGCAACGACACCAACTCCTAAAGACATGGCTAAAGGAATCGCGGTCGCTCCGTCTAGAATTGATTTAATGAAAAGAATTTGATTATCTCCTGACAATCCTGCTTTTATTGTTCCTAATATTGTCATTGGGCCACCACAAAAAATCAGAAAAGAAGTCACTAAAGCTTCACTTAATAATTTATTATGATTATTCAAAAAACGTTTTAAAACTATAGAAACGATTGAGTTGACTTTTCTTTCTAAATTAATTAATTCACCAAATATTACTCCAATTATCAAACTAATAAAAACAATGATTAAATTTTTGGTTTCTAGTGCCATTTGGATTCCTATAAATATCACGATGACTCCAAAAATATTCATTAAGCCATGATGAACCCTTTCAGGAATGATTTTCCCTAGTTTCAGTCCGACCAGTCCTCCGAAAAAGACTAAAATTGTATCTAAAATTATTCCTATCATAGTCCGCAGGGCAGGAGTTGAACCTGCTTGATACGGTTTTACAGACCGTTGCATCGCCGTTCTGCCACCTGCGGAAAACAATCCTCCTACGTTCAGGTTCGTCTCGTGGTCTACGTCCACGCAGCCGAAACTTCACTTCGGAAGGATTTGTGTCCGTAATTCCGACTTCGTCGGAAACGGACACATAAAAAAACCCTTGCCAAATCACCAAAACTGATGATCTAACAAGGGCTCTTTCGGGCGGTACCACCTTGATCTCTATTATTGCCTAACAAAAACCCGCCGTGTGGCGGGGAAACGTAAACAATAATAGCTTATTGTTGACGTGCTCCGTTTCGTTGTGACACACGCTAGTTCTGTGACGGGAACTCCCGGAAAAGTCTAGTTAAGTCTTTTATTCTCTTTCGACTTTTCAGCTTGGGCGAGGTATCTTCGCCCTATAACGCTTTTGCCAAATTGTAAATAATATTATACACAAAAAAATCCCAAAAAACAACCGAAAATACTCATTTATGCTTTTTTGTTTAATAAATCTCTCAGTATTATTATTCCTTTTTTAATCTCTTCATTAGTCGCGGTTGCAAAAGTTAATCTAATCGTATCAAGTTGTGGTTGATTTGCATAAAAAGGATAACCCGGCATAAAGGCTAATCCATAAACAATAGCTTTTTGATAGAGCTCTCGACAATCAACTCCTGAAATCGTCAACCAAATGAAAATTCCTCCTTGAGGATTGGTCCAAGTGGCTTTATTTTTTAAATATTTATTGAGACACCAAATCATATACTGACATTTTTCTTTATAATATTGTCTTATTTTATTAAGATGGATATTAAACGTCTGTTCGTTTTTTATAAATTCATATATTAAATATTGTGAAAATGTCGGACTATGAAGATCCATTCCTTGTTTAATCAAGGATAATTTTTTAATCAATTCCTTTGAACCTATGACATAACCGATTCGCAAACCTGGACAAAAAGTTTTAGAAAAAGTTCCTAGATAAATAATAGATTCTCGATGATCATAAACTACTAGATTTTTTGGGGACTCGTTACCAAAATAAAGTTCGCTATAAGGATCGTCTTCAATAAGCAAACATTTATATTTACTAATTAACCTTATCACTTTATTTCTAGCATCTTCCGACCAACAGTTACCTGATGGATTTTGAAAAGTAGGAATACTATAAATAAATTTTATTTTTTCTCTCTTCTCTATCAAATGACTTTCCAACTGTTTAATATCAATACTATTTTCTTTTAACTGAACGGTTTTGTACTGAACTTCATAGCCATTAAAAGCTGATAAAGCGACAAAATAAGTAGGGTTTTCTGTAATAACACAGTCACCTTTTTCCAAAAAAGCTTTTCCCAATAAATCTAAGGCCTGTTGAGAACCGGTCGTAATCAATACTTCATCAAGAGAGATTTTTTTCTTCCATTTGTTTGAATAGTATCTGGCAATTATTTTTCTCAATTCAGAAATTCCGGCGGTTTGACTATACTGGAGGACTTTTTTTTCATCATTTTTCAACAGTTTTTTAAGCGAAAGATTAATTTCCTCAATAGGAAATAACTCAGGATTAGGAATTCCACCAGCTAATGAAATAACTCCAGGCTTTGAGGCCAATTTTAAACTATCTTCAACCGTCGGATCAATTAATTTCTTTACTCTATTGGCCAATTTAATATTCATATTTTTTATAATTAACTTTCATAAATTTTTCCTTTTTCATAAACGCCAATCTTCTTTGCCATTAAAGTATTAGCTGTAAAAATTTTTTCTACTGTTTTAATATCTTCGGGATTAATTTCCAGATCAACTAAAAAATAATATTCCCATTGGCTTCCCGGAATTGGTCGGGATTCAATTTTGGTCAGATTAACTTTAAGCTCTGTTAACTTAGTCAATAAATTTGCCAAAGTACCTGGTTTATGAAGTAACTTAAAAATAATTGTTAATTTTTGATTTGATTTTGCTTCGATCTCATCTTTATTAAATTTTTTAATAACAACAAAGCGGGTCATATTATTTCTGGCATTGCCAATATTTTCAGATAAAATTAACAATCTAGGATCGCGGGCCAAGTCCCGACTGCCAATAAAGGCTTTTTTTATATCATTTCCCGCCAGAACGATATCTTTACCATGAGCCGTACTTTTTGATTCACACATCGTCAGATGATGTTTTTCTATATATTTCGAGCTTTGGGCTAAGGCTTTAGGATGAGAATAGACTTCTTTTATTTGTTCTAAACTGCTATTTTTCAAACCAACAAGATACAGATTTATTTTAAAATAGGCCTCTTCAACAATTGTGAAATTTTTTGAAAACAAATAGTCTACATTCTCAAAAACATCACTTGTGGTCGAGTTCTCTATCGGTAAAACACCCAGAGCATCTTTATCTTTTAATATTTTATTAACAATTGGAAAAAAACTTTCGCATGATACTAATTCGTCGTCAGGAAAAATTTTTTTAGCAATTAAATAACTATAAGAGCCGGTCGGACCTAGATAATAAATTTTTTTCATAAATATAAATTAATTTATAATTTGTTTAGTTCAAAGATTTAACTAATTCGTTCAAAGTATAATTTATTTGTAATAATAGCTCTTTGGCAAAACGATTAAAGGTAATCATATCTAAAAACAACTCCCTTGAACTACCCATCAGCTCAATTCCTTCAAATATCTTGGCGGCGGCTGGTGTATCAACCGCTGTTTTGTCTAACCCTAAGTCAGCAGCAATTTGTCTAACTAGTTGAACAAAAAATTGCGAATTGGCCATTAATTTATCATGCTCTTCTGGTTCAAGTTCGAAAATATTCAGCCCCAATTGCCTTAAGAACGTTATGATTTGCTGGTATTTTTCTTTCGGACAGCGAACATTATTAATAACTATTTTTAATCTTTGCAAGGCTGATAAATTTTCTCCTCCTCTTTTCCAGGCAGCCGGACCAAACATCGGGTGACTGGCGACTAAATTAACATCAGGTTTATTTTTAAAAACATCTTTCATCACCTTAACCGGATGTTCCATTACTGAACACACCTCAACAACAGTCGCTCCTAGTTGTATATAAGGAGCGACCGCTTGACACGCGGATTCGAACTTATTAATCGGTACGGCCGGTATGATCAAACCGGCGTTTTTAACTACTTTTTCAAGCGGAAAAAATTTAATATTATCCGGGTTTTCACTTAAAGAATAAATTTTAATCGGAATCTCAGGATTTACTAAACTAATAATCTTTTCCAATAGATTACCGAATCGGCCGTAACCGATTATAGCAATGTGTTGAGATTTACCAATAAATTCTATTTTTTTCATATTTTCCATCATATTAATATAAGTTAAACCTTTGCTTCTAGTTCCAAAGCATATTGATGAAAAATCTCCCAGATTGCTCCGACTAACTCTGGCTTTAGTCCTAATTGTTGAGCCATAGCCTTTCTTGTTTCTACCACTTGTTGCCAGCGGGACGGATCAAGCGGCGGAACATTGTGTTGCTTTTTTAATACACCAACTTTTTCTACCACTTCCATCCTTTTCGCCAAAGCCTCAATTATCTGTTTATCACATAGATCTATTTCTTTTCTATGCTCGGCTAATTGTTGTTGAAAATTTTGATCAGTCATAAATTATCACCTTCTTTTCAATTATCAAATTTATAAATTTTGTGCCTTGTGGCGTAAATAATGATCCATAATTACCAAGGCCGCCATCGCCTCAACAATCGACACCGCTCTAGGCAATACACAAGGATCATGGCGTCCGGACGCTTCTAGTTCTACTTCTTTTTTATTAATATCAACGGTTTTTTGTTTTTTCATAATAGTTGACACCGGTTTGAACGCCACTCGGAAATGAATCGTCTCGCCGTTGGAAATCCCGCCCAAGGTGCCACCGGAATTATTTGTTCTCATCCTGATAGTTTCTTTTCTGTCAACAAAAAATTCATCATTATGCTCGCTCCCCTTCATCTTAGCTCCATCAAATCCTGATCCGATTTCAAAGCCTTTGACAGCCGGAATTGACAGTATTGCTTTGCCTAAATCAGCGGATAATTTATCAAAAACCGGCTCGCCCAAACCTATCGGAACATTTTTTATTACTCCTCGGATAATGCCACCAACCGAATCGCCTTCTTGCTTTAATTGATTAATTAATTGAATCATCTTCTTTGCCGCTCTTTCGTCAGGACAACGGACAATATTTGATTCAATCTGTAATAGGGTGACTTTATTAAAATCTATCTCTGTTTTAATTTCGCCAACTTGTTCTACATAGGCAATGAATTCGATATTCAATTTTTCTTTCAGAAATTTTTTGGCAATGGCGCCGGCCGCAACTCGCGCCAAAGTTTCTCTCGCCGAAGCCCGACCGCTCCCCCGCCAATCCCTGATCCCGAATTTTTGCTGATATGTAAAATCTGCATGACCCGGTCTAAAAATATTTTTTAGTTTTATATATTCATGCGGCCGGGCATCAAGATTCCACGCCAAAAGCATAATCGGCACTCCTGTCGTCACGCCGTCACAGACTCCGGATAGAATATGAATTTCGTCCTGTTCTTTTCTGGGTGTTGTAATTGAGTTTTGCCCGGGTTTTCTTCGATCTAGATCTTTTTGAATATCTTCTTTAGCGATTTTAAGTCCAGGCGGGCAGCCATCTACCACACAACCAACTACCCCACCATGGGATTCGCCAAAAGTTGTCACCCGAAACAAAGTTCCAAATGTATTTCCTGCCATATAAATAAATTAAAAATGAAAAGTTAAAAATTTATAAATCTTTTTTAAATCAAAAACATCAATCTGTCCTTGTGTCGATTGACCATAATCAGTTGCGGCATAAGTCAAATAATTACCCATAATTGGTCCTAAAATCCGCGTTATCTTTCCTTTTTCGCCAATACCCAGAACAATCATTTTTTCATCTTTTTCTTTTTCCAAAAGCAAACGTAACAAAACTTTTATATCTTCTTCTTTTTTAACCATGGTGGCTAGTTTCATAATATCAGGCCGGCAAAATCTCATTCTATTTCTAATAATCTGCAGCTCGGTCACCGTCGGTGTTTTTTTAAAATTATGAAACGATAAGATTATTTTACTCTTTTCATCAAGCGGCAGGTCAAAGTATTTAATCGATGACAGTTCAATATCAACATAGTCAAAGCCCAGCCCACAGGCCTGGCGGATGATTTTTATTCTTGACCGCTCGTCTCCTTGATATAATCCGCCTTCGCTTCTTTTCCGGCAGGTAAAGATTGACTCTTTTATTGTTTGTTCTCTAATTATTTTTAAATCTTTTTCGGTTAAATTATTTATATAATCAACTCTTAACTCAACCATTTCAGAAATCTCTTGAACTTTATCAAGGTTTTTTAAGAATTCATTTAATGTTTTTCCAATTACCGGTGTGCAAATTTTTAATTTTGAATTGTAATTTTTCATTTTTAATTTTTAATTTTTAATTTTCTATATAATGTTCTTTTCATAATATCAACCGGCGCTTGGCAATTAGTATAAAGCTCAAACTGGGCCGTCCCTTGGTGAAGGAGCATCTCAACCCCCGGAATAACCACTGCTCCTTTTTTCTCCGCTTCTCTCAACAGCTTTGTCTTAAAAGGTTTATAAACTATGTCAAAAATAATTTGATTTTTATTAATTAAAGTTGTGGCTATTGGCGTCTGGTCTTCATTAGGCATCATTCCGACCGGACTGGCGTTAATAATAATGTCAAACTCGGCAATTTCTTTTTCCCTGTCTAAACCGGTCCCTTGGCAACCGAACTCTTCGGCTAATTTTTTCGCTTTTTCTTCGGTCCGGTTAAAAATTTTTACCTTTGCTCCTTTAATCAAAACACCGTAAACAACGGCTCGGGCCGCTCCTCCTGCACCTAAAACAGCGATTTTTTTTCCTTTAAGGCCGGTTATTTTCTCTAATGGTTTAACTACCCCCAACCAATCAGTGTTGTAGCCTTTTAATCTGCCGTTATCATTGACCACGGTATTGACGGCGCCGATTTTTTCAGCCACAGGGTCAACCCAGTCTAAATATTTCATCACCTCGATTTTGTGAGGAATAGTACAAGTTAAACCGCGAAAATTATTCATTGCCCTCATCGCCTTAACTATTTTTTTGACGTCCGTAATTTTTACATTACTCCCTAAATAAACAAATTTACCATCAATACCTAAATGTTTATAAGCAGCGTTATGCATAGCCGGTGACAGCGAATGATCAACCGGATCGCCGATGATAATGCAAAACTTTGTTTTAGCTGATATTTTCATACATTAAATATTTTTAATTTAATAATTTTTTTTAATATTTCTTCTGGACTTTCGTTTTTTATTCTAATAATATAGTCGGCTAATTTTCCATAAAGAGCTCGCCTTTCTTTTTCATACTCAACAAATGATTTTTTTGGATCATTTTTATATTTAAAAAAGGCGGGAATGCCGTTATTCATAATCCTTATAAAATTTATTTCTTTATCTAAATCTATAAAGACAACTTTGCCAATCTTTTTTAATATCTGTCTATTTTCTTCTCTCATTGGCACGCCTCCTCCGCAATCAACTACTATTTCTTTTAATTTATTTCTTTCGATTTCTTTTAAAATTCTTGTTTCTAAACTTCTAAAATAATCTTTGCCCCATTTTTTGAATATCTCTCTAAAGGTTAGTTTTTCTTTTTTATCTTTTGCGTGTTGTTTTTCAATGAGATCATCAATTTTAATCAAATACATCTTAAAATGATCTGATATTTTTCTTGCAAGAGTTGTTTTTCCACAATTTTTTAAGCCAATGAGTATTAAGTTATCCATATATTAGCTCCGAGAATTTTTAACTGATCGCAAAAACCGTTAAAAGATTTTTCCAATGTCTCGGCATCGCTTAAAATCGTTTTCCCTTTAGCTCTCATACCGGCCATAGCAAAGTTCATCACCATCCGGTGATCTTTCTGACAGTTAATCTCTGCTCCTTTAAGGTCTGTCCCGCCATTACCGTTTATTATCAGACCGTCTTTTTTCTCAACTACATCAACTCCCATTTGGTTTAAAGATCGGGCAACGGCACTGATCCGATCACACTCTTTATGACGTTGTATTTCATTGTTATAAATTAAGGTCTCTCCTTGAGCGAAGGCTGCGGCAATAGCCAAAGGAACAAACTGGTCGGTAAAATCATTAGCATCAACCTTAATTCCTTTTAAATTAGGCGAATAACAGGCGGTGATTGAGCTGTTTTCAACTTTAATATTTGCTCCCATTTTTTGTAAAAACGGCACGACCAACCGGTCAGGACAAACATCTTGATTGTCAATATTTTTGATAGTAATCTTTGATCCGGGAATTAAGATTCCTCCAAGTAAAACCGTTGGTGCTGTCTGCCAATCAACCGGAACGACTACTTTTCCGAGAGGCTTTAGTCGTTGGCTTCCTTTAACAAAATAATGATCGTAACGACCATTAATGTTTTCTATATTAATTCCTGCTTTTTTTAACCAAGATATCGTTAACTTCACCCAAGACTTTTCACCAACATTAGTAACAAAAATTTCGGTATCGTTTTTACACAAAGAACAACCCATTAACAGCGCAGAAACAATTTGTGATTCAGCGCCGTCAACCGTACATCTTCCTCCATCAACCTTTCCTTTAATAATAATTGGTGCATGAGTATCTTCTTTCGTACAAACACTCCAACCGCCAAGTTGATTAACGGCGTCGACGACCGGTTTTGCCAATCTATTATGTCTTAACGATTCATCTCCTGTAATTACTATATATTTGTCTGATAAAACCGCTGCCAAAATACCAAAATAACGCAAAAGCGGACCGGAATTGCCGCAGTCTATTACATTATCAGGAACTTTTATGTGTTTTCCTATGCCTTCGACCAACCAGTTTTTACCGATTTTTTGAATTTTTGCTCCAAATTGTCTTATACCTTCCACCGCCCTAAACCAATCACTTGATTCTTTGGGTCGAACAATCTCTGATTTTCCTTTGGCTAATCCAGACAAAAATAATATTCTCCAACCATGAGACTTTGCCGGAGGAATATCAATAAATCCTCTTAAATTTTTACTTTTTTTGACAACAAGTTTCATATAATATATCCTTCATGAACTAATAATTCTGCCATAAGCACGGCCCCACCAGCAGCCCCACGAAGAGTATTATGAGAAAGAACAATAAACTTCCAATCCAGTATACTATCTTCGCGTATTCTTCCAACAGTGATTCCCATTCCTTTTTGATTGTCACGATCTAACTTTGGCTGTGGCCTATCATTTTTTTCAATATATTCAATAAAATTTTTTGGGGCTGATGGTAAATTAAATTTACGAATAGGATTCTTGAAATTTATTATTGAATTAATTATGTCTTGTTTCGTTGGATTTTTCTTAAATTTTACTGATACAGCCGCCATATGACCATTAGAAATGGAAACACGTATACAGGTCGCCGAGATTTTTGGCAAAGTCGCTAAACGTAATTTATCTTTGACTATTTTTCCCCATATTTTCATAGGCTCTTGTTCAGATTTTTCTTCTTCGCCGCCAATAAATGGAATAATATTATCGTGCATCTCCGGCCATGATTTAAACGTTTTCCCCGCGCCGGATATTGCTTGTAAAGTCGTAATGATTACCCTTGTTGGCATAAATTTTTTTAACGCTTCCAACACCGGAACGTAGGATTGTATGGAACAGTTTGGTTTAACTGCAATCAATCCGGTTTTCCACTTTCTTTGTCTTCTCTGAATATCAATAAGTTTAGTGTGGCTTGAATTAACTTCAGGTATTATCATGGGTATGTCTTTAGTCCAACGATGTGCTGAATTATTAGAAATTACAGCCACGCCTAAACTAGCATATTCAATTTCAAGACGCTTAATCAAGTTTTTATCCATATCTAGGGCCGAAAATGCAATTTTTGCCACACGCGCTATTTTTTCTTTATCGCGATTAACTTCCATAACGATAATATCTTTTACCTTATCTGGAATAGTTGATGAGATCGTCCATTTATTTAATACCGCCTCTCTATATGTTTTTCCAGCCGAATTGACCGATGCCGCTACAACTGCTACTTCAAATAGGGGGTGATTAGCCAGTAAAGATATAAGACGTTGTCCAACCATACCTGTTGCTCCTAATATTGCTACTGGAATTTTAGACTTTGATTGCATTGCCCCCAATTCGGTTTTTGTTTGCTCATCGATCTGTGTTTTTATTTTTGCGTCCCTGATATATGTAACCTCTGTTGGCACCTTGGATATTTTTAAGTACTGTACTGCTTTATCAAAAATGACTTTTCCCGATTTTTCAGCTTCCATATAATTGATAGACTTTAATGTTTTGGCGTTTGGGAAAATGTTTGGATCAGCGGAAAGAACACCTGGCACATCTTTCCAAAGAATAATTTTTTTAGCTGACAAAGCGGCACCAATAAAACAGGCAGTGGCGTCTGATCCACCTCTCCCTAAAGTAGTGGTTTTTTTACTTATTGTTATTCCTGTAAATCCCGTTATCACCGGTATTCCAGTACATTTTTTTAGTTTTTGAATTATGTTTGATTTTGCCAGTGTATAATCTATTTCAGCATCTAAATGATTTTCATTTGTAATAATGCCAATTTCTTCGCTTGTTAAACTTTCTACATTTATTTTATTATCTGTTAAATATATACTAAAAATAATGCTGGCTAATTTCTCACCAAATGAAAGTACTCTATCCTGTAGTTCTGGAAGCGCACCACGGACAGTTACCGTTTCCAAATCTTGACGTAATTTTTTTAATATCTGTATAATTCTATGTTTAACCAGTTCATTATTTTCTTTTGCAACTATAAGTTGCTCAACAAGAGCGCTATGTTTTTTTCTAAGGCACTCAATAAATTTGTTAATGATAAATTGAGTCTTACTACTGTCAACAATGCCTGAATTAACTAACCTATCTAATTTATTTAGTATTGCCACTAAATCATCGGTCACTCCTTGTAGGGCAGAAACTACAACTATCGGTTGACAGTGTTTACTCATCTGACGAACAATTTCAACCTTGGCCAATGCCAGTAATTTGGCCGAACCCATAATCACGCCACCTAATTTGTTTACAATAATTTTTTTGTTTCTCATTTTTCGATAATAATTTCTTTAATTGCTTGACCAAAATGTCTACCCATAGCGGTTTCTTGAACATTGGCCAATACTTTATCACCGTGTTTTAACTTAACTATAGAAATGAACTCGCCGCTCGGTTTAGTTAACCGAATGGTTTCTGCGTTTTGCATTACTAATGTAAACTCTTTATCCGCCATTCTTGCCCTGATCAGCATCATCGGTCTTTTTTCAATTTTTACCCTACCAATAATTGCTTCTTCGGTATTACCTCGTGGATCCACCAATAAAGTAATCATTCCGCTTTTTAATTCAGATATATACATCGTCTGGTTTCCCGGCATACGGATATATGCGTGTACCCCGCCGGCATTCACTCTAAATGGTCGTGGCTCACAGTATGGGTTAATAACGTTTTCGTTATAAACCAGAAACATTATTGAAGAAGAGTCTCCGATCAACAATCCTTGACCTGGCTTGAGAATTGTAGCCGTATCTATAATTACTCTATCTCCCATTCCAATCGAGGCGGTTTCAATAATTTCTGCTTCCTGTAATTTTAATTTCTCATTTTGTGATTTTGTGATTAATTCACCAACCTTCTTAATAGTATTTTTATCCTCTATTTCCAATAAAATACCATCGGCGCCTCTTTCCAAAGTTGTTAAAGATGTTTTAACCTCGTCTTGACTATGTACTAATTGAATTAAATTAGTAGTTTTTGATATAAGATTTTCAAGGGGAATAATAGTCCAGTCGATGTAATCGAGTATTACGGGTATTTTCCCGTGTAAACTTGTTACCTTTTTTTCATCCGCTTTTGTATTGATTGTGATTTCAAGCACATCTTTACCAAGTTGTAGATCGGCTTTTTCTGAATTTGCGATTATTACAACTTTTGCCAGTTCTTTCATCTTATCAATACAGTTTGACGGTAAATAAAAAGTCTGAAAACCGGATTCAATAGCGGAGGTCGCTATCTCCCGATTCCACCTGTTCATTTTGAACCAAAATTGTTTCATAGTTATAAATTGAAAATATAATTTTTAATTGGACTAAGGCTGATGCACTATCTTTCTCACTTTTTTGATCATGCCAACCATATCTTCATGTTGGAAGACATTACGTCCAACAGATACTCCGGCCGCGCCTACTTTTATACAGTCGTCTATTGATTTAAGCATGGTTTTTTCATCTCCTTTAGCGCCTCCGGCTATTACCACCGGTATTGGACATCCCCTAACTACTTCCGAAAATGACTTAGAGTCTCCAGTGTAAGGAACCTTAACAATATCTGCGCCTAACTCTGCTCCCAATCTTGCCGCATGTTTGACGTGCTCCACATCGGTAAAAGTAACAATTTTATTATTGATTCGATTTCTGGGATAAATCATGGCTAACAGTGGCAAGCCCAACTCTTCACATTCGCCGGAAATAATTCCCAAATCCCTGATCATTTCGTGTTCAAATTCATTCGCTAAATTTATATGTATAGATACTCCAATTGCGCCAAGCGCTATTACTTCCGATGGTCTGGTCACTATTACTTTCCGTAATGGTTCACCAAACATTGTTGATGCTGAAATATGAATCATTACTGGTTTTTTAATAAGTAAGTCGCGATATATCTTATATATCCCCTTATGTATAATAATCGTGTCGACACCTCCTTCAATAGCCTTTTTTAGTGTGTTTCTCATGTCAATCAATCCCGCAATAGGCCCGTCGCTAATACCATGGTCTAACGGCAATATAACCGTTCTTCTGTCTTTTGGATTAAGTATTTTGTTTAATCGTTTTTGCTTTAAATTTTTCATAAGATATTAAAAATTAATTAATAAAAAACCCCGCTTGTGGCGGGGTTTGGTTTTTTAATGTTTTAAAACATTAAAATGACTTCCCGCCTTATTCGGGGTAAAAATAGAAATAAAATGAAATCGATTTAGATTTTATGCCCATAATACTTATAACATCCTCCAGTTCTTACTTTGTGACTAAACTCTTCGCTACCTGCCCGCCATCGGCTATCGCCGAAGGCGATTGGCAGGCGGGTTCGCTCGTCGTCACAAAGAGCGAACTTTGGAGGATTTAGGGTTTGTAAGCCAAATTTTCAATTTGGCAACAAACCATACAAAAAATCCCCGCTTTCGCGGGGCTAATTTATTTTTATCTTACAAATCAATTAACCACCGCATTGACGGGTAAAATAAAAATAAAATTTGATTGCCAAATTTTTCATAAGATGAAAATAATTATACACCAGAAAATTCTAAAATCAACAGCAAATAAAAGGGTAATCCCACCCACTTGTCAAAACTCCACTAACATTTGAGGATGATAAATCCTCAAATACCCACTAACCGCCAGATTAAAAAACTGGTAAAAAAGATATTGTTTGGCAGAAATATTTTCTGCCCAAAATGTTCTTCTTTCAGGATTATTAGTTATCAGGAAAGATACTGATGTAGAAGATGTGATCTTAGATTCTCTTTACTTTTCCACACTTATCTTAAGAACGCCAAACTAGCTCCAAGATCAATCTGGTTAATTATTTGGTATTTTGTAAATGCTATACCGGTAAAACAAAGTCAGAGCCTTACGGGATTATCTGAAAAAGCAGTTCGTCATTGGTTTGATCTTTTAAGGACTAAATTGCCCAATAGTCAAGAAAAACTTAAAGGGACAATCCAAATGGATGAAGTCTACCTTGGAGGCTGGGGCGGACGAGCTGTTATTGCTGCCAAGGAGATCAAAAGCAAACAGATTGTTCTTCATATTTTAAAAGGATTTAACGTTTACCGTACAGACATCTTAGATTTTGTTGAAGCCTATATCGTTCCCGGCTCAACTGTTTATACTGATTCTTATCCTTCATATCGAGGAATTGATAGGTTATTTAGAAGGGTCTAGGATACTTTAGAGAGGTTTTTCTCTAAAGTTTTCTAGTAATAATTTGTAAATATTTTTTCTGTTGTTCCATCTGAATTGCGATTCTTTCAAATGTAACAGAAACTTATCTTTTCTGATTCCGTTAAATTTTAATAATCTTCTCTTAGTATAACTCCAAAAACTTTCAATTCCATTAACATGGTTTTTGCCTCTGGCAAATTCATTCTCGTGATGGTGAATCCGGTAATGTTTGTAACCGTTTAACACTAATCCGTCATAACTCTTCCAACCATCAGTGTAAATTGTTGACTCTTCAATTACTTTACCCTTAATAACAGGCATAAGTTCTCGTCTTTTACAGTTTTCAATGATCTGGGTAAATACCTTACCGTTTCGTTTTAACAAACCAATAACCGGAACTTTACCCAGTGCACCTCGTCCTCGCTTACCTCTCACTCTTCTTGCTCCAAAATATGATTCGTCAACTTCTATCTCCCCATGAATCTTACCAGATTGATTTTCCTCAATCTGATAAATCCTAATTCTAAACTTATGATACAATTTATTAATTGTTTTTCTAGTTAGTTTAGTTAATTGAGCACATTGAGAAGCATCAAAATCGCAAGAAAAATACCTTAATATTTTTCTAAATTTTGGCTCTGTAATATGCGACTTAACAAAATATTTGTTTTTCATTGTCTAGATAATCTATCTTAGCAAATATTAGTTGCTAAAGTAATCTAGACCCTATTATATTATTTAGACTATCCAGTCATCTG
>Ga0210015_1001042_pt1 | contig 27853 bp, 27 predicted proteins | sample CryGeymeta201522_FD_185471 | JGI IMG/M metagenome (GOLD analysis project Ga0210015, IMG submission 185471) | Groundwater microbial communities from Crystal Geyser aquifers in Utah, USA - Crystal Geyser metaG 2015-22 (SPAdes) (version 2) | ecosystem: Environmental > Aquatic > Deep subsurface >... | reverse complement strand
TAAGGGTTAAGTTATTGAAGACAGGAATAAGTATCCAAAGAAGAGATTTCAATCGATACTCAAACGTTCGTTCAAAATGAAGGCCAATGATGCGAGCCCATTTGAGCCAGTTCATACCTTTTCTGAGGAAAAAATAGTGCTAATTATCTCTTCAATCTGTGGTTCTTCGATAGTCAAATCCACGACAGGATAATGACTGAGGATAAAAGACGCTGTTTCCGGAGCCTTTTCTTTCTGAACTTCTATAACCACCGTATGTCCATCGTATGAAATAAGAGTCCCTTGCTTTTCTATCTCCAATTGAGGAATCTCTGTTTCAAAGACAACAGAAATTCGCTTACGTTGTGTATGTTTTGAAATAATATCAGCCAAACTCCCATCAAAAAGCAACTTTCCATGATTAATTATGATAACTCGTTTACATAACTCCTTTACGTCATCCATATAATGACTGGTAAGGATAACTGTTGCGTTATATTTTGTATTATATTCACGGACAAACGAACGTATCTTTTGTTGCATGACAATATCAAGTCCAATAGTTGGTTCATCCAGAAAAAGAATTTTTGGAGAGTGAAGGAGTTGGGCTACTAATTCACATTTCATGCGCTGTCCCAATGACAATTTCCTCACCTGAACTTGTAATATATCTTTCAAATCCAATAGTTCCACTAATTCATCAAGGACTTTCTTAAATTGGTCGTCCGAAATATCATAGAGTTCCTTAAAGAGAAGATACGATTCAATGGGTGGCAAATCCCACCACAACTGGCTTTTTTGTCCCATCACGAGCGAAATGGACCTGAGATAGTCGTGATTGCGGTCAAATGGAGTGTATCCAAGGACCGAAATCTTGCCGCTAGTTGGATAAATAAGACCAGAAAGACACTTAAGGGTGGTAGTCTTCCCTGCTCCGTTGGGGCCAATGAACCCAATAAGTTCACCCTGATCTATGGAAAAAGAAATATCATCCACCGCTTTCGAAGTTTCATACGTCCGTTTAAAAAATGACCGAATTGATCCCGCAATTCCTGGTTCTTTTTTGTATATTCGAAAGTGTTTTGAAAGGTGGGAAACAGAAATAGTAGACATACGATATTGTACATCAAATCTCGTACCATTGGTTATTCAAGTTCTGTATATATATCTCCTAACAAATAGAGTGATCCAGTAATCACACATGATGATGCATCCATTCGTATCATGCGGACAATATCTTTGATGTTTGATACAGTTGTTACTTGATAGAAACCAAGACGAGAAACTTCATCTACAATTGCTTTTGCAGAGACAGAAAAATGCTGTAAATCCTGGCTTTCACTGAAAATATGGGTCACCACTATCTTTATTGCATAAGGAATGATTAATTGAAGCATTTTTTTATATTCTTTTCCTTTTTTAAATGCAATGATGAATGTAAATTTTTTATCAGGATAGATTTTTTTTAATGCTTTCAGAAAAGCCTTCATTTTTGGCACATTATGCGCTCCATCCAAAATAATTTGGCCGTTCTTGCGGGAGATAATATCAAAACGCCCTTTAAATCGCAATGTACGGAGGGTTGATACAACAGTATCTATTTTGAGAGTAAACTTGTCTCGTTTGCTTAAATGACCAAGCGCTGCTAATGCTAGAGAAGCATTTTGAACTTGATGACCTCCTAAAAGTCCTAACGTGATATTTTTAAACGCCATAGAATTCCACTTAAAAGAAAGAGTTGTGTTTTCTTGCGTTAATGTGATATTTTTTGTGGCATTTTTTTTAACAATAAGTAGGTGTCCCTTTTTTTTATCTACTACTTTTTTTATTTCTTCGTACACTGAAGGATATTGATTGATAGTAATAAGGTCTCCCCTCATCGCACATATCATCGCTTTTTGATGCGTTATTTCCGGAAGTGTGGTACCCAAAATCTTCATATGGTCAAATCCAATTCTTGATAAAACCGCTAGCTTGTCAGTTCTGTCGACGGTATTTGTCCCATCAAACTCTCCCCCCAAGCCAGTTTCCACAACGGCGTAATCAACCTTTTCTTTGAAAAATGTGTAATAAGTCATCCCAACGAGTGCCTCAAAGTATGTGATTTTCCCATACTGAGATGAGATCATTTTTTCTATTGAGGGCGCAATCTCTTCAAAATAATTAATGAACTTCTGAGGTGAAATAAGGTGATTGTTGATTTCAAACCGTTCACGCATATCTAACAGATGAGGAGATAAGCTCAATCCCACGGTAAACCCATGCGCAGCAAGAAGGTTACTTATCATAAAAGAAGTGGAACCTTTGCCAGATGTACCGGCGATATGAATTATTTTGAGCTTATTTTGGGGAGAGTCCAATAATTTCAGAAATTCTTTCGTCCGTTTAATTCCCTCTTCACCAGGAAATCGTAGTTGTGAACTATCTGGAATTAGCGTTTGTAGATAATCCTCGATTTGTCGTATGGAAGAAAACATGTGTGAGTTTATTATATCAACGATATATTTTATTTCATGATAATTCATACATTAATACTTCTTATATTTGTCGTGAGCTCCCACATCAACTAACATAATTGTAGACTCATCAATCCATAGGAAAAATAATCGGTTGCTTTTACTTAATCTCATGCTCCAAATAGCGCTCCCGTGTAATTTTTCAATATTGAGACTAGGATGCCGAGAATTCTTTACAAAAAGCGTAAGAGTTTTAATAATACTCTCTGCACGAGATATATTACGCCTAACAAATTTTTTATATTCTTCTTCAAATCGTTTTGATCGAACGATAGTAATCATATTCTTTACTTTGCTGCCTGTCGAATTTCATTAAAGAAGTCTTGCAGCTCTTCTGAGGTAGATATACTCTTAGAATGCCCTTTTTTATACTCCTTTACCGCCTCTTTCTCAAGAAGCTCAAGTTGTATATTTTTATTTAATTTATCTAACAAATGAATACTAATAATTGCGCCAACAGGCTTATTATTAGTAATTACTACAATTGGCTTGTTATCGCTTTTCGCCTGCTCAAATATTTTCTTATACCCTCTCTGGATTTGTTTAGCTGAAACTGTGTTTAACATATGGATAAATTATATAGAGAAACATTCTTTATGTCAAATTGACATTAAATTGATATATAATCCATACAGAAATACTTCATTTGATTAATCGAATGAAACTTTTGTGAGCCCACTGGGACTCGGACCCAGAACCAACAGCTTAAAAGGCTGCTGCTCTACCATTGAGCTATGGACCCAATCCTGCAAACCTTATTTTATCAGTGTAAGTATATTTTATCAATCTTAAATCCTTCTTACTATTGACATTTAATATGTTTTGTCATATCATTGAACAATGAAGATTTATGAGTGGGATAAAGAGAAGGGTGAGAAGCTAAAAAATGAACGAGGTATTGGTTTTGAAGAAATAGTGCTGAAAATAATCGCAGGGGAAGTATTAGATATTATCTCTAATCCAAGCTCGAATTTCTCAAGCCAAAAAGTTTATGTCATTCAAATATACAATTATATTTATTATGTTCCACACGTTGATGATGGAGAGAGGGTATTTTTAAAAACAATTATTCCCAGTAGAAAGGCAACCAAAAAGTATTTAAAGAAATAACATTACAAATTAAGAAAATAATTATGAAATCATACAAACTTGATCCAGAGGAGGCGCAAATTTTAAATGATATTGAGGCTGGGAAATATAAAACGGTACCTCATATTAAGGAAGAAATAAAAAAAGCACGTATATATGCCAAAAATACGTTGAACAAAGTAAAGAATATCAATATTCGCTTATCAATAAGAGATTTGGAAAAACTGAAAGCTCGATCGGTTGAGACTGGCTTGCCGTATCAAACTTTGGCAGCTGCAGTATTACGCCAGTATATTGATCGGAAAATAAGTCTGACTCTGTAACCACTACCCATTTTTCTGTTGCTGGCTTTCGCGGATTTGCCTCATACGTCTATCATTCACTTTCCGGAGCGTTGAGGTAAGAACTCGTTTTCGAATGCGCAATGAAATAGGAGTAATCTCCAATAGTTCGTCATCATTGATAAAGTCCAAGCTTTGTTCAAGGGTAAGACGGGTTGGAGGTGTGACACCGACCGAGACCCCTTCTCCTGCCGAACGATTATTGGTAAGTTGCTTTTCTTTTGAGACGTTAACTTCTATATCATCCATTTTGTTTGCCGCTCCAACGACCATTCCCTCATACACAACATCTCCGTGTCCAACAAAAAGGGTACCTCGTGCCTGTACTTTTCCGATAGCGTAGTTTGCCGCTTCTCCACCTTTTACAGAAACGAGACTTCCATTTCGGGTGTCATCCATTCGCAGTCCCTTTGGAAAATATCCCAAGAAAAATGAATGAAGAATAGCCGTCCCTCGCGTTTTTGTCAGAAGGGAATTACGAATTCCCAGCAAATTTTGACTTGCAATACGATACACGATACGATTTTGATTTCCACCCTCTTTTTTCATGTCAAGCATGGTGGCTTTTCTTTTTCCCATTTCTTCAGATATCACACCAAAATATTGCTCTTCCACTTCTATCGTTACTTCTTCAAAAGGCTCACAAACTTCTCCGTTGATCGTCTTATAAATAACCTGTGGCTTGCTTACTTCCATTTCATATCCCCCTCGTCTCATTTCTTCAAGTAAAACAGCTAAATGCAATTCTCCACGACCGGAAACAATGAATCCAACGCCTTCAGTATCGTCTTGTACTCGAAGTCCGAGGTTTGTTTCCACTTCTTTATACAGACGTTCACGAAGTTGACGAGACGTGCTGAACTTCCCTTCTTTTCCTCCGAAAGGCGATGTGTTTGGTCCAACACTTATTTTGATGGTTGGATCTTCTACGGTGATATGCGGCATGCTTTGAGGAAATGCAGGGTCACATACCGTTTGACCAATGGTAAGAATAGGGATTCCGGCAATCGTTGCAATGTCTCCAGCCACTGCCTGATCGACTTCTACCCGATCAAGACCGGATGTGATAAACAATTTAGCAACCCTATTAGTTCCAAGCACTTTATCATTTTCACCTACCACTGCTATATTTTGATCTTTTTTTAACGTTCCCTGAGTAATTTTTCCAATACATAACTTGCCGACATAATTATCATAATCAAGAGTGGAAATTTGCATTTGCAGAGGTTTGTCCTCATTTATTGCAACATTGGGAAATTCTTTGAGAATGGTGTCAAAAAGTGGAGTTAAGTCGCCTGGGTCTTCTGCGGAATATTTTTCTGGAAGCTCATAGAATGCCTTTCCATCTCTTCCCACTGCAAATAACGTGGTAAATTCGAGGGACGAATCATCTTGTGCTAAATCAAGGAATAATGTTTCAATTTCAGCAATAATCTCCACTGGGCGCGCATCTCGCTTGTCAATTTTGTTGATAACGAGAACGATTTTGAGTCCTGCCTCAAGGGCTTTTTTAAGCACGAATTTTGTTTGAGGCAGAGGTCCTTCAGCTGCATCGACCAAGAGAATGGCGCCGGAAGCCATAGTGATTGTTCGCTCTACCTCTCCTCCAAAGTCCGCATGTCCAGGAGTATCGATGATATTGATTTTTGTGTCTTTATAGAAAACTGAGGTATTTTTGGCTAAAATGGTGATACCACGCTCTCTTTCTAGGTCATTGGAGTCCATGATAAGCTCTTGGGACATTTCTTTCTGATTGTCTCGAAATGAGTGTGTTTGCTTTAACAAGGCATCAACGAGGGTTGTTTTCCCATGATCGACGTGGGCGATGATAACGATATTACGAATTTCCATAGGCATATTTAAAACATACCATTATACACTTAATCTGGGGTATTTTGGGGGGGTAAAATCCAAGCTCACCTCACCACGACATGCTCATCTATGATAAAATAGAGTTTAATGTGCCCGATCGCTTGCCCGCCGAAGCTTTAGCGAAGGCTGGGTCTAATGGCCATGCCAAGTTTTTTGATTTCCGAGATCGTCTAATGGTAGGACCTCAGACTCTGAATCTGAGTATCTACGTTCGAGTCGTAGTCTCGGAACAAAAAACTTTGGCAGGCGCAGTAGGACTCGCCTACTCTGAATCTGAGTATCTTGGTTCGAATCCAAGTCCCCGAACACATTTTGACTTTAAGCTTTGAGCTTTCAACTCACAACGAAGTTGCAGATTCTCCCCTTCACGTAGATAAGTTTGTATTTCTTGTTTACAAGATATTTAGACAGCGTTTCATTTTTCAGAACAAGAGTTTCAATCATTTTTTCGTCCATTGCATCCGGAGATACCTCAAGTACTCCACGAAACTTACCCTGAATTTGAATTGGTAACTTCACGAACGTATGTTCAATTGACACTTTTGTTTGAGTTGGCCATGTGGATAAATGAACCGATGTTTTCTCATGAAATACATCCCTCCATATTTTTTCTGTGATAAATGGAGCAAAGGGAGCAATAATCTGGATAAACTTCTTCGCCTCCTCATTCGATAGTACGGGTCGGTCTCGACCGACCCCTACAGTTTTGTCCCACTCATTCAAAAACTCCATCAATGCGGCTATCGCCGTATTGAACTTCGTTTGGGCAATATCATCTCCCACTTTCTGAATCGTCTTATTCAACTTGTCGACCAATTTCGGGTTTGATTCTGTTTTGAATTTGAATTTAGAGCTTGAATTTGTACCCGTGTACAAGCTCCACACTCTTTTTAAAAACCGATGTCCCCCTTGCAAAGCCGCTGTTGACCAGGCAATCTCCGCGTTGAACGGCGCCATAAACATTTCGTACATACGTAACGTATCCGCACCAAATTGGGAAACCACGTCATCAGGATTAATGGTATTTCCCCATGATTTGCTCATTTTACGATGATCTTCAGCGAGCACCATTCCTACATTGCGAAGACGTAAAAACGGTTCTGGATAGTTGAGAAGTCCCAAATCTTGTAGAGCCTTTACCCAAAATCGCGCATACAATAAATGTAATACAGCATGTTCTGCTCCACCCAAATACCAGTCAACCGGCATCCACTTTGAATTCCCCATTGTTTGTTTCCATTCGTCTTCCAGAGAATGCTTTTCTGTGTTATTCCCGCGTCGTCCAAAGGGCGATTGACCTCTGGTCAAAAGGCGGGAATCCAGACTATGATTATCATTATTTGTATTGTGAATTTTCGACTGGATCCCCGCCTCCGCGGGGATGACAGAATTCATTGCAAAACGGATGAAATACCAACAACTTCCTGCCCAGTTTGGCATGGTGTCTGTCTCTCGCTTTGCTTTTCCACCACAATGTGGGCAAACAGTATCCGAAAATCCCTCGATGGCTGAAAGAGGTGACTCCCCCGTGTCTGTTGGTTCGTACGATTTAGTATAGGGTAATTCTAGAGGTAGCTGATCTTCTGGAATCGGCTGCCATCCACATTTTGTACAGTTTACCATCGGTATCGGTTCTCCCCAATATCGCTGACGTGAAAAAATCCAATCACGCAGATGGTAGGTCGTTTCTTTACGCCCAATTCCTTTTGTAACAATCCAATTTTTCATATCCTCAATGAGTTTTTCATCAATAGATCGGCCAGTAAACTCACCAGAGTTTAGTAAAACACCTGAATTATCGTGCGCATTCACCGGTTCTATCGGATATTTTCTCTTCACAACTTCTTCTAAATGAATTTTGTATTTTGTAGCAAATTCAAAGTCACGCATATCGTGCGCAGAACATCTGATGATTCCCGTTCCAAAATCCATTAAGGCAAAATTGGCAATCCAGATGGGCATTTCTCGCCCGGGATTAAAGGGGTCCATTGCATATCTACCTGTGAATACGCCTTTTTTTTCAAATGTATCCTCTGTCTTTTGTTGTGCTGGTATCTTTTTTGTTTCTTCAATAAATGCGTTCGTGTCTTTTTCGTACTGCGTATTTTTAACCAATTCTTTTATGAGTGGATGTTCAGGCGCTATTACGATAAACGTATCGGCAAATAACCAGGCTGGATAAGCTGAAAATGTTTCAATGGATATATTAAGATCTTTTACTGTATGTTTGATGATCACTCCTTCTTTCTTCCCTATCCAATTCCTTTGCATTTCTAAAATCCCTTTCGGCCAATCGAGAAGTTTCAAATCTTCCAATAATCGTTCCGCATAGGTGGTAATGCGGAAAATCCACTGGGGCAGTATTTTTTTGGTAATGACACTTCCACATCGTTCGTGTGTGCCGTTTGCCAGCACTTCTTCTTCTGCCAGTCCTGTTTTGCATTTAGGACAGAAATGTATGGGAGTATTTTTTTTGTAGAGTAATCCCTTTTTGAAGAATTGGATGAAAAGCCACTGTGTCCATTTATAATAAGGGGGATCCGTTGTTGCAATCTCTTTTTCCCAATCATAGGACAGTCCCAACATGTGCATCTGACGTTTAAAATTGGCTATGTTACCCGGAACCATGTCCATTGGATTCTTTTTGGCCTTGATAGCCGCATTTTCCGCAGGAAGCCCAAATGCATCCCACCCCATGGGGTGAAGGACGTCTTTGCCCTGCATGCGGAAATAACGGGCTAAAACATCTGTGCCTGTATAGATACGAACGTGACCAACATGAAGTCCTGCACCTGAGGGATAGGGGAACATGGAAAGACAATAAACTTTGTTGTCGTTGGTTGTTGGTCGTTGGTCGTTGGTACGATATACATTTTCTTTTTCCCACAACTCCGCCATTTTTGACTCAAATTCACTTGGATTATATTTTATATCGTCGTCCATATGTATTGTCATTCCGGACCCCGATCCGGAATCTATATAATAATTCCTTTCTGGATCCCGTGTCGGAGCACGGGATGACAGTCAAATATCCCTCATGTAAACTTCTTCAGCAAATTATACACCGTTTGTTTCTTTTTTTCCGTAACTGTTACCTCTACTACTCCTTTTCCACTTTGCCCATACCAAACATGCCATTTAAGAGGTGAAAAAAGAATAGCAACGAGAGTAAGAAGATCCTCCTCACCTTGAATTAATAGCTGCTTTATGGCCCTAGTATGCCCTGATGTAAATATGGTATATAAGGCATTAACTGCTTCTTTTTGTATTGTCCCTTTTTTATTTGGAGCGTTAGAATAATCCTTTTCTAATATTGAGTCAATGAACTCTTTGTTTAGGGCTTTTCTTTGGGTTATACCATCAATTATGGAAATAGAGGGGCATAGGCCTATTTTTTTTAGGTTATATGTTATGATATCCCCCACCGCGATATGACTCATATAGCCTTGATTATTGACACTATCCTTCATATTTTTTACTTGAGACTCCAATAATGTACTAAATGAGGGAACTACGCGGCCCAGCGGTTTCCTTAATACCCCCCTAAGGGATTCTGGCATATAATGTATATCTTTGCCAATAAGATACTTATAATAACTCGTCCCTTCTCTACTAATAAGGCCCTGACGTATACGTTCTGAGGAAATCTTGTCCCCATCATCGTCAAGTGCAAACGGGACCATACCTATGAAAAGGGGCTTCATACCAATCTTCGTCCGCTCTCTATTAATCTTCTCAGCTCCCGGAAGCGTCTCTTTTGTCACATAAATAGCATCAATTGTTGTGTCTGTGAGCGTAGAGCCATAGATGTCTTTTAATTTGATAATCGAAACGGCTTTCCTATTTTGAACTGCTATGCCAAGAACACTCTTTTTCCTAACGGGGTACGTTTCAATCGAGTTATAATAGCGTTTAGGCCTCACAAAAGCCATACTGGTAATACCTATGGATATTTTTTTTCCATCCTTAAAGCAAGCTTCGAGTAGTTTTTTATGTCCTTTATGGAGATGGTCGAATGTTCCCCCACAGACAATATGATGAAACTTCATAGATGATATGATACATTAATTTTTAATTTATTTGAAATGCGAAGTTTCTGTTTTGAGGTGACATTGGACCCTCCTTGTTTGAGTCCACGGCACCGAAAAATGGAAACGGAGCATGATATTAAATTTGCTATACTCACTATATGATTCAGTTTATTCATCCCCGCATACGTATAGGAATCGTCATGGTAACAGCGTTTCTTATCAGCGGATTATTAATGAATTATTCAGTTGGAGAAACAGAGACACTTGCTCCTTCAATTCAGGTTCAAAGCATTGTGGGTGATTTTTCTCAGTCGTTATCAAATTCCGGATCTTCCATTCTTTCTTCATTGCAGTCCTTCAGACTTCCCAATCTTATATCTATTTCTCCCCAAGAGCTGAAAGTGAGTCCTCTCCCTGCACAGGAGCCGACCCCATTAGAATGGGCTACAGCCCCCCCCGAAGAACCGGGAGTTCCCACCTCCACCCCCGCATATTTTCCAACAAAATCCCCACTTCCTTCATCTCGTCCATCGATTCGGCCAACAGTCATCGGACAGCGACCAACACAACCTCCATTACCAACATCTTCTCCAAAGCCAACAAAAACCCCTAAACCAACCAAGATTCCCAAGCCTACCGCGATAGTCTATCCACTCATCACTTCGAACGTCCGTCCTGGGTCTAGTCTTGAGGAAATCATGAGAGATGTTGAAAAACGCGCATGTGTTCCCTATAAATTTCTTATGGCTATCCGGACTAGAGAAGGAGGAAATAAGTTTAACAATATGAGTGCTTCAACTACTAAAATGTATAATACGCTCAACTGGTGGAATACAACCAATCTTACCACCGTTTGCGATGGCCTGGCCTATTCTGCTCAAACCGGATTGGTTCCGTCGGACAGTACTGGTGCAGGCCAACGGTGTGAAATGGCGATTGGAGACCAAACATATGACCAAAAAATAATGGGAATTATGCAAATATCTGAAGAAGAACAGTCTAAAGCTTTAAAATATACGGTAAAAACTATTCCGGGTAAAATTGACAGACGGGTACTTTTTGATAACATATTAATATTTGGGATCATCTCAAAAAATCGAGCTGGCAAATTTCCACAACCTAGTTGTACGAACTGGCCTCAGGAGACCGTTATGGAAGTTGCCCGCATACATGCTTCAGGAAGTACAGGATCCTGCGAATATTACTATTCACAAAATGGGGCAAGTGGAAACTATTGTAAAGAAATTTGGGACTTATATAAGTCCTTCAAATAAATTATCTCGTCACCTGATAGCTCCTCACAGTTTCCAGTAGTTTTTTCTTTCTCTTGGAAAAAGCGTGTTGATTTAGGTTTAATTCCGGAATTTCTTTTGTTTCCAAAACAAGTTTTTCCAATACATGCAAATATTTTTCTAAATGATACTGTTTAATCAAATCTGATAAGTATTTAAAATCAAAGTCTTCAAGTAGAACTAAGCTAATAATATCTATAAGATCTTTTTGTCCTTTGACGCTTGCTCTCCTATCTTGATAAGCTTTTAATTTTGTTATTAATAGCATTTCTTTTTCCAACATATCAAAACCATTTACTATGGTCGTTTTTTTGATCATTTTTTCAACCGGTAATCCTAAATCCGAATAAAAAGGCAGATAAATATCAATGTCGATTTCCTCAATCTTTATCTGGTATTTTTTTAATCTTTCATTTTTTTCAATTGTAAATTCTTTTTTGAACTGTTCTAACTGGGAGAAATCAACAATCATATCAATGTCCTTTGACTTTAATGAATTGGTATAAAAATAGACAGCCCACCCCCCGATCAAAGTAAACTTAAACCGTTTTTTTAGCTCGGTTAAAATAGAAAGGCTTTTGTCCGTCAAAAACTGTTGATAAAACATATTTATCATTCAACATTCCTTCTAATTTCTAATAAAGTTGATTCTTGAAAATCCTTTGAATACCATTCCGGCAGATTCCAAAGATCGACAAAAAGCTGGGCTAATCCAATTTTTATAAATTTCAGTAAATAAGGATCGGATTGTAAGATATAAATATTTGGTGGACGTTTGTTTTTTGGAAATCTTTTAATAACTTTCTCAGCATTATTTGAATAAAAATAAACATGATCATAATCAGCCGGCGTTTTGTTTAATAAATAACGAAAGGCGGTATATCCTGTGGGGATAACCGAAAATGGCATTAATCCTTCTCTGTCATAGACGGATAAAGGACTAAAAGTCGAATATATAATATCTTTTTTTAGGTTTCTTCGAGTCGCCCAAAAAAATAGTAACCTTTCCCAATCAACCACTTTTGACGAGGTCTTATTAATTTTGACAATGTTCAAATCACGCAAAGGAATTAGCGCATGATTAACGACGCTCGTTGAAAGAGAATATTTCTTTGCTAATTCAGTAATGGTGAAATCTGGATTTTTTTTCTCAATCACTCGATCAAGAAGTTCTCTCCAGACATATTCTATCTTAAGCATTTTCTATATATACTAATAACCATCACGGTCTTTTTCTATAATAGTAGAAAATTATTTGTCTGTCAACCGTATTTCCACTTGCAAAGAAGAAGAAGAATTATAATACCGACAATGACACTTCTGGAGAGTGGGGCTAAACCAAAAACAGGGATCTCGGAATATCTTAAGACACTTGTCGTTGAGTTTTCTTGTGTGTGGGGTTGTGGCTTTAGAGCAAGAGGGGAAGGAGCACTTGTTACTATAATAGCAACCAGAATCTTATCCACCCATCATTTAAGCTGTGCTGAAAACCCACTGAAAAAAGGAAAAAATACGAATACTACTGGAACAAATCATTGACGCTGTTTAATTTTATTTACCTCGTCGCCTGATAACATATATCTCAATAGCTCTTGACAACAAATAATATGTATATTATTATGTAGTTAATTATGAATACATTATCATATATTCCGGATTTTGTTTCCGTATCAGACTTACAAAGGCGCTACCCAGAGCTATTGAAAGCTCTTAAATTAGGTCAAAAGCCTCTATTGGTTTTGAAAAAGAATGATCTTGAAGCTGTAATCTTGACTCCAGATTTTTATCGAACAATGATGGACAAAGTGCAAGAGTATGAAGAAAAAGATGCTTTACTCTCCCTTGCAAACTACACAAAAGAAAAAAAGTCAAAAAAACTAACAAAAATGAAAACTGCGAAAGAATTATTTGAATAACATGAAAATCATTTCTGTTTTTTATTCTTCTTCGTTCAAAAAATCAGCTAAGAAGTATATCTCGTCTCATAGAAACAAAATTGAAAGAGCAATTGCTCTTTTTATCTCAGACCCATTTAATCCTTCCTTGAAAACCCACAAATTAATGGGCAAATTTGAAAATTATTGGTCTTTTTCGATCGATTATCATTTGAGAGTTCTTTTTGAGTTTATTGACGAAGAAACAGTTGGCTTCATCAATATAGGAACACATGAGATATATAAATAAAAACAACACTCGAATTTACCTCGTCACCTGATAACTCTTCACGGTCTCGAGTAATTTCTTCGCCTCCATATTTTCTTCAAAATGCTTTCTCACTGGTTGCAATAATTGATCGAGATATTTCACGACCGCTATCTTTAGATCTTGAGGATGTATCTCCTTATTGACAAATTTTGTTTCGAGATCCTGAAACGAGTTCAGGATGACATTTCCCCCCCATTTTTCCGGCCGTTCGACTACAAATTCCGTGATATTTAGTCGATCAAAGGATTCAAAAATAATATACTTGCAGTATTCGAGTATTGGATTTTCTTTAATATCGCCTTCCAAACAATACGCTTTATTGATTTTTCTTTTGATATCCTCTGTTGTATCCGTCATGAAAATAGCAGAATCAGGATTTGATTTCGACATCTTATGAGCGATAACACGAGAAATTGCATCATCAGCATTTGTAGAGACGCCCAATTTGGGCGTCTCTACAGGTTTTGATAATCCGCGCAGCATATGATGACTTACGACAACGGGCTTCCAATATCCTAATTGAACACCAACCTCTCTTGCTAACATGTTGACCTTTCTCTGGTCCATTCCCAGTTGGGTAATATTTGCTTTCAGCATGAAAATGTCAGCTACTTGCATACATGAATAAATGATGTGCGCGCCGGTCAATTTCTCAAGCGATTCTTCCCTTCCCATCATTTCAGCCGTCCGTATAAATCGTTTTAGCGCGTTGGACTTGCCCACTTGTAACACCAGTTTCCAATAGTCGGGATTTTTTGCCATATCGGATGCCCACATAAATTCCACTTTCGACAGATCCATTCCTGAGGCACGCCATACTTCGATAAAATACTTTCCCACCGTTTTAATCTTTTCCAAATCCCCTCCCATTTTATTGTTAGCCATAGCATGCCAGTCAGCCACCCACATACGAAACCTCACGCCCGCCTTAATCATCTTGTTTACGTTGATGGCACGCACTAATCCTTGTGCAATATGTATCTGCCCTGAAGGCTCGAACCCATCATATGCAATTAATTCTTCCCCGCTTTCCAGAAGTTTTTTTAACTCTTCTCCCCCAATTATTTCCTCCCCAACTTGACTGATAAGATCCAAACGGTCTTTTATGTCCATATCACTTATTATAGATAAAATTATTAATTAATGAAAATGATTATCAATTTCTTTTAATGCTTGTAATAGTATGAAGTTTTCCTTTCGATTGCGTACCGTTACTCTTACAAAGTTTTTATTTTTAATTCCAACCAACTTATTGAGATTGGTCACTAATATCCCCTTCTCTAATAATTCTTTAAATAGATTTATTTTTTGTGTTGGCTTAAGCAAAATAAAATTAGTTCTCGATTGAGTTGCAAGTTGTATGTTTTTTAGTTTATGTATCTCCGCTTCTAAAAATATTCTTTCCTGAAAAAGTCGTAATCCTCCTTTCATATTCACTTCTCCTGAAAGAAGTGCCTGAAGAAGCTTTTCGACAATAAAAAGGGTTGGTCCTGCTATATTAAAGGGTAATTTTTTATCTTCAATTTGTTTTATTATTGACGGAGCACCAATGGCAAAACCCAATCGCAATCCAGGAAGACCAAATGTTTTAGAGAAACTAGATAAAACAATCAAATTTGGATTTTCCCAAACAAGATGCGATATCTCTTGAATCTCTTTGGTAAAACCATTGAGTACTTTGTCAATAACTATTATTTTCCCGAGTTTAATAACATCAAGTAGTATATGTTGAGGAATATCTATTCCTGTTGGGTTGTTTGGGCTTGCAAGCCAAATCAATTTAACTTGCTTATCTTTTGCTTCTCTAAAAAATCTTTTAATTGTTGTATTATTCCATTCATAACTATTCTTTCTATCTAACGGAATAGTGATAATTTCGGCACCAGAACGCACAGATGACTCTGAAAAGCGAAAAAACGATGGACTCACTGTCAAAGCTCTCTCTTTTGGCTTAATAAAAATCTGGGGAATTATTTCAATTAATTCATCACTTCCTTGTCCAATTGAGATATTTTCTTCTCTCATATGAAGCCAACGGGCTAATAATTGCTTTGTGTGGATGATTTTCTCATCTGGGTAATGAATTACAGTGCTTATATCAATTTTCTGAAACCAATGAGCAATTTTCTCTTTAAACCAGCAATCGCCTTCGGTCAGATCAAACCGTAGGAATTTTTCTGGGTTGCTCACTTGATGAGTGTAATTGCCTATATTGTTTTTCATAGAAAAATGTGAATTATGGGTAACAAAATAGGGACAACAAATAATGCTGGAATCAAATTGATGGGTTTAATCATTTTATTTACCCCAAACATACTCAAACCAATTGTCAATAATAAAATTCCTCCAACGCTTGTTATTTCTGTTACCAATCCAGGAGTGATAAATTGCTTAAATGAACCTGCAAGAATAACTAAAAATGACTGTAATATAAAAACTACTAACGTACTAAATAGCACGCCAGTTCCAAGAGAAGCTGCTAGCGGAATAGCTGTGATACCATCAAGAATAGATTTTATAATTAAAGTTTGATCATTACCTGTAAGACCTGCATTAATTGCCCCAAAAATTGTCATGGGGCCTCCACAAAACATAAGGCAAGCTGTGATAAAAGCTTGACTAAAATTTTTGTCTTTGTTTATAGATGGAAATTTATTTACTAGGATAGTTAATCCTCGATTAAGGCGATTATCTATTTTAAATAGCTCACCTAAACAACCTCCTAATAATAGACTAAAAATGAGTACTGTCATATTTTTTGTTTCTAAACTCATTTTTATTCCCAAAAAAATAACTATTAAGGCTAAAATGCCTATTAACGTTTGATGGAACGAATCAGACATTTTTTTACCCACTTTAAGCCCGATGGCTGAACCAACAAAAACTAAGATTGTATTTATTATTGTTCCTATCATAAGTCCGTGGGGTAGGAGTTGAACCTACTTGATACGCTTTTACAGAGCGTTGCATCGCCGGTCTGCCACCCACGGAAAAAAACCACAAAAAAGACCCGGGCCAAATCAGAAACGTAATTTCTGACTTAACAAGGGTCTTTATTTAAGACGGTACCACCTTGATTCGTAAAATCCCCTTTTAAAAAACCCGCACTAGTGCGGGCTCAAAGTTCAAAGGATTTTACCTTGATCTTCAAGCACTTGACGTTGTAGTGATGCTTTAGTTCTATAACGGGAACATCCGAAAAAGTTTACTTAAGTCTTTACTTCTCTTTCAACTTTTCAGCTCAGGAGGGTATTTCTCCTTCAATGCTTTTACCAAATTGTAGCCACATTATACACTAAAACCAAAAAAAAATCAATTGTAAGTAAACTTATAACATTAGATTTTTAATGCCTGACGTGAATCATCTACCACAATTTCAGGATCTTCAATACCTACGGACATCTGCACCAAATTGCCTGTTATTTCCTGTTTTTTAAGCTCTTCTCCCCCAATTATTTCCTCACCTACCTGACTAATGAGATTGAGTTTGTCTTGTGTGTTCATATGTATTTCATTATAGGTAAAAAATAATAATTCACAAGCGCATCAAACCCGTAAAGCCTGTTCCAAATCATTTTTAATGGATTCGACACCTTCTATCCCTACCGACATCCGTATGAGATTCGCCGTTATATGTTGTCTTTCAAGTTCATCTATAGACAAAGAAAAAGTCATCATGGACCGGGGATGCATTACCGTTGTCTGTGTCCCTCCAAAACTGTGTGCGATGCGGATATGGTTGAGATTCTTGAGAAATGAAATTGTCCTATCGCCATTCCTCCGTAACCAGAATGAAATCAACCCTGTGTCCCCAGGAAAAACCACAGTATCAACTTCTGGATGATTTTCAAGGAACCTCGCAATGATTCGGGCATTTTCCGTATGTTTTGACATACGTATTTGTAACGTCTGCATTCCTCGTTGCACCAAAAAACAATCCTGAGGACCAGGAATCGCACCCAGTGTCCACTGGATATCCTGGAGTCGCTTGAATAGCTTTTCATCGTTCGTCATGACCGCCCCGGCAATGACATCATGGTGTCCCGCACTATATTTGGAAAGGCTACTTACTACAATATCAGCGCCCAAATCCAACGGTTTCACAAAGCATGGGGTTGACATGGTGTTGTCTACTACAAAAATGGTTTTCATCCCTTTTTGCCTGGCGACCGCTGCAATATCAAGCTTCACGAGACAGGGATTGGTTACCGATTCGCACATCAACATGGTAACGTTCTTCGTATTTTTTCGTATTTCGGATACATTTGAAAAATCGCATGAACTATCCCTCACGCCAAATCGCGTAAATGTGCCTTTCAGCATCCGAAGCGTTCCTTCGTAAAGTTGGTCGTGATGCAACACCACATCTCCGGTTTTCAAAAGGGAAAAGACTGCTGCGATTGCGGCCGTACCCGAGGCAAAAGCGAGCGCAAATCGTGCATGTTCCCCTTTCGCCAATTCCGCCTCCAATGCAAGCCGCGTGGGGTTATCCACGCGGCCGTACCCCATTTGGCTGGGAGTTTGGTGAACCGAAATTGTTGAATGAACCACTGGTTCGATAAGAGATGTAAGATGTTTCATTTAGCTTTCTCTAAATTGGTAATCTTTTTCCGAAGGACCACGTTATGACGCAAACATTCAAGGGGTGGTTCATGGCTATCCTTTCCCGCCCTCGTTGCAACTTCCACAACCTCAAATCCATCTTGCGTCCATGTCTTGCGATGATCATCAAGCGTTCTAAACCATTCTCCATGACCCTGTTTATCCTCACCAAAAACTACAAAACTTTCTGGTTCAATTTCTACAATTGCACTCCTAAGAGATTCTATTGAACTTTGAGGAAATAATCTTATTGCCTCTTCTAAATCGTAAATACCTGTCTGAAGTGAGTGCACCACTTCATCTCCTAATTCGTGTTGTAATTGCTTGAATGGAATAATCAATCGACCCTCAGATTTTGAGAGAAGATCCGATGTTGTAATATTCACGACAGCAATTCCTCCATCCCGCAATATGTGAGATGCTTCACGATCGATTTCACGGTCTATTTTAGGGGGACAACAATTGCCAATATGGTCTCTAAGCACGATGTCTTGGCTTCCAAGTGTTATTTCGGTTTCACGAGCATCACGCTGCATGCATTTCACTTCGTCAAGTCCCAATTGTTCTATCTCCACAAATATGCCATCGCTTATGTCAACAGCAATAGTTGAAACATGAGAGACGCCTAAGCCGTGTAAAAGTTTTTCAAAATCCCGTGGGCCTTGTACGGTTGAGATGCCAAGAATTGTCGCACCAACCTTCTTACCGCCAAACTCTCCACCTAAAGCTTGCACCGATCTCATACCGGCCAAATGGGCAACGTTTACCCCAACAGTTGGCGTTCTGTTCTCTACCAAGTCAGATAATCCAAGGGTCTCAAACAACCGTTGAGTATCTGTATAACCATTAGCAATACGAAATTCCTGTCCATCAGTGTAACCTCTTGTAATTTCGCTCATAGTTATAAAAAAATTAATAAAAACCCCTCCGATTCGGAGGGCTGGATTTAGTTGAAAATAAGGTACTAAACGGGCCCACCGTACAGGAGTTGATAATAATAGGAGCTAAATTGTCTAACTAGTTTTGATTTATTCATATCCATTTACTAAAAAACCCGCCTGTGGGCGGGTGCGTTTCGTTGTTAATTATTTCACACAACTCTATCCCCGCCAAAAAGCGAAGGATAATAAGAACCTATTGTGTGATTGATAACCATGAAAATGATTATACTCTTTATTTTTCTTCTGTCAAGACGATATATCTTATAGTATTTATTGCAAGAGTATCATTCGTCCGTCCACTATATGAAGTCCAGAATCGGAAGCTAATGTAGGATTCAGATCAATTTCCTTGATTTCGGAGTACGTGTTCATCAGCATCCCAAGTCTATCGACTATTTCAAACAACTTGTCTTCATCCACGGGGGCAGTACCACGGAACCCATCAATAATTTTCTGCACTTTCGACACTCGTACTTTTTTCATCATATATTCAAAGGAGAAAGGATAGATAAAACTCACGACCGATTGAATAAGCTCCGCATATATACCCCCCAAGCCAAGAAGGATAACAATACCAAATTGATTATCCCGTTTTGCACCGATGATAAACTCGTGTCCCCTCATCATTTTCTGTAAAAATACACTCGACTCTCCCGTTGCTTCACACATATTGTGATAATTATCAACCAATTCTTTTTCATTTTGGATATTTATACGTACCCCTTTTACCTCCGTTTTATGGGTGATTTTTTCTGATGCTATTTTGAGTACAATCGGATACCCTATTTCATTTCCCAGTTTTCGTACTTCCTCTTCGGATTTTGCCAAAATGAGGCTCACCGGATTAATTCCTGCACTCATAAGCACTGTATTTGTCTCGAACGGATTTAATATATTTTTCTTAGGAATAACCACTCTATTTGCTAATTCAATTTCTTTCTTGATATGGACAACACTGTGTTGTATATGATCTTGGTAATGTATTATTTTTGCAAGAGCCGAGGGAAGGAAATCATACGTGAAGAAACTTGCCATCTTTGCCCGTTCAAAATGCGTATGGCTTTGCCCCACAGACTTTTCTCCCATGAAAATGGGAAAAATGGGTTTAGAAAATGCCGATTGCGCTTCAATGAGTGTTATTGCTGTATCTTCGACTTCAGTATTTGCCTGGGGAGTCAACATCACGATAACCCCACCAATATGCTTCTGTTGAATAGTTGCCGCAATTGCCTGGCGGTATTGGAATGCACTGGCATCCCCCAATAAATCGATGGGGTTATGGATTGTCACTTTATCTCCTCCCATATTTCTTTTGATTGTTTCTTTTACGTCTTCCGGAACTGTAACTAATTCTAGCTTATTCTTAATAAGCTCGTCCGTAAGCAATACGCCGATTCCCCCTGCATTGGACAAAATAAGAATATCTTTTGATGTGGGTGCACGGCCAAAGCTACATATTTTAAGCATGGACATAAATTCAAAGAACTGCCCTGCACGTATTCCCCCATACTGGTCAAAGGCTGTTGTATAGACCATATCATCTCCCACCATGCTCCCTGTGTGAGAACCCGCGGCTTTTGATCCCTCTACAGTTGACCCCGACTTCAAAATAATCACTGGTTTAATTTTGGTTGTTTCTTCCAATATCCGTTTAAAATCTTCTCCCCGTTTTACATCCTCCAAATACATGCCGATTACTTTTGTATCGGGATCGTCCCGCAAAAATTCCAAAAGGTCACATTCATCAATTGTTGCTTTATTTCCCAAGCTCATAAAGTATGAAAATCCGAAGTTTTCATGCCCTACCAGATAATCAACCATGAGGCTCCCCAACGCTCCAGATTGAGATATGAATCCGACATTTCCTTTGGGTGATGCGTTTTTGAGGAAGGTAACATTCGCATTTGAAATGGTACTCACATACCCAATACAGTTAGGACCTAATATAGTCATGTCATATTGTTTAGCCTTCATCACAAGATTTTGCTCTTTCACTGCTCCATCGACTCCCGCTTCTTTAAACCCTGCAGCATAGAGGACGATATTATGGATATCAATCGTTTTCAGATCATCCAATAAATGCATTGCCGCATCCGCTGGAACCGCCAAAACAACCAAATCAATGGGTTTCTTTATATCTTTTATATCTTTATAGACTGGCCTATCGAATAACTTGTCGAACTTGGGATTGATAAAGTATATCTCCCCCTTATATCCCTGTCGGATAAGATTTTCCGCCACAAGATAACCGACTTTTTTGGGATTTTCTGATACGCCTATGATGGCTATTGAAGCGGGATTGAAGAATGTTTTGAGGTCCATACTTCACTATAGCACACCCAACAGCAAGAGTATGATACGATAAAAGTATGACCTCAAATAAGCTTACAGAATTAGTCAAACGTATTTGCTTCACTATTATTACTTCGACTACCACGGCCGGTTCTGGCCACACCACATCCTCGCTCTCTGCGGTTGAACTCACGTCCGTCCTTTTTTTTGGCGGATTCTTTAAACAAGATATTTCTAACTTTAATAACGTTCTCAATGATAAATTCATTTTATCCAAAGGACATGCGGCGCCCCTTTTATATTCTCTTTACGAGGCTGCAGGAGTACTTTCTCATAAAGAAATGCTGACTCTGCGAAAATTCAATTCACCTCTCCAAGGACATCCAACACCCCAGTTGCCATTTGTTGATGTTGCGACGGGCAGTTTAGGACAAGGACTGTCAGTTGGTTTAGGGATGGCTCTTGGGATACGACTTAAAATCAAAGAACTCGGGCTTACGCCAAAAAAAGAGCCGACTGTTTGGGTGCTTTTAGGTGACTCAGAGATGGCCGAGGGACAAGTGTGGGAAGCAATGGAAATAGCTTCTTATTATAACGTTAATAATCTTGTGGGAATAGTCGACATTAATCGCCTCGGGCAAAGCGGAGAGACAGATCTTGCATGGGACGTGGAAACATACAAAAAGCGGATTGGAACATTTGGCTGGCATGTATTGGAGATAAAAAATGGCCATAATATTGAAGAAATACAAAAAATATTTGAAAAAGCGAATGGGTTGAACACCGTTCGTACCCAAAAACCGATCATGATCTTGGCACGAACTGTAAAGGGCAAAGGAGTTCCCTTTCTTGAAGATAAGCTTGGATGGCACGGTATACCGGTTCCAAAAGATCGGTTACAAGAAGCGCTTGATGCGATTGGACCGTATGATAAAAAAATAAAGGGGGTTATTGCTTCCCCTCCTGTTGTTGATTTAACATTACAAAATAAAACAAATCAAGTCTTGAAACGATTGAATTTTATCATAGGTGGCACGAGTAAAGAATCTGCTCCATGTGTCATTCCCGCGTCGTCCAAAGGGCGATTGACCTCTGGTCAAAAGGCGGGAATCCAGACTATGATTTCCAATACAAAAATGAGCCATTTGAGACTGGATCCCTGCCTCCGCAGGGATGACAAACAAGAAGAAATGTTACAAGTTACAAGTTACAAGTTACAAGAAAAAATTGCAACTCGTGAAGCTTTTGGTGATGCCCTTTCCGACCTTGGGACATCAAATAATCAAGTTGTTGCATTGGATGCAGAAGTCGGCAACTCTACTTATACCGAACGACTGAAAAAAACAAATCCCGCTCACTTTTTCCAGATGTTTATAGATGAGGGGAATATGATTTCGGTTGGCTTAGGCTTATCGAAAATGGGATATGTTCCCTTTATTTCCACGTTCGCCGCTTTTTTCACCCGCGCATTCGACCAAATCCGCATGAGCCAGTATTCTACCAACGACCAACGACCAACGACCATAAATATTATCGGCTCTCACTGCGGCGTTTCCATTGGGGCAGATGGTGCTTCACAAATGGGACTGGAAGACATCGCAATGATGCGAAGCATCAGGGAAAGCACAGTACTGTACCCATCAGATGCGGTTTCAACATATAAACTCACTCAAACCCTTGCATCACGGACAGGAATTAACTATCTGCGGACCACTCGGGCAAAAACACCCATTCTTTATGAGGAGAAAGAAGAATTCCCGATTGGGGGATTGAAAATACACTTTTGTTCCTCAAATACTTCTTCAAGTCATTCCCGCGTCGTCCAAAGGGCGATTGACCTCTGGTCAAAAGGCGGGAATCCAGAGGATAATCACACAATTGAGAATCATCGACTGGATCCCTGCCTCCGCAGGGATGACACAAAGATTAATGCACTAATAGTAGCAGCAGGAATAACTCTTCATGAAGCACTAAAAGCCCAAAAAATACTCGCAAAAAAGAAAATATATACAATCGTGGTAGATTTATACTCCGTGAAACCACTTGACTCAAAAACTCTTCTTGAGCTTGCAAAAAAAACAAAACATATTGTCGTCGTCGAAGACCATTATGAAGCGGGTGGCATTGGCGAAGCAGTAGCATCAGTCATCCTGGGGACTCCGACGTTACGTCGGAGGACTCCAGGATCATCAAATGATTCTGGACAAGCCAGAATGACATTCACTCATCTCTGTGTCCGTAAAGAACCACGATCTGGTACGCCAGAAGAACTATTGAGGTATGAAGAAATTGATGCAGAGGCGATTATAAAAACTATCGTGTAAGTCTTTTTATCTCATCTTCCACAAGTATAATTGTCTCTTGTTTGAGTGTTTTTCGGAGCGCTTGGAAATGCTTAAACTCCAATAAAAAACTCAGATCATTTGTGATATCTTTCTCGGTAATTTTATCTTCGATAAAATGAATTACTTCCTTTAAATACTCTTTTGCAGATTTTTCGGTTCGTAAAGTGATTATTTCTGGATTGTATTTGTAGCCTTGCTCAAAAAAATGGTGAATATCATACACATCTCGCACTGCAATGCTCTTATTTTTTTTGTATCTATTAGTGAGAGCTATAAGCTTATTTGCAAACATTGTTTCAATTGTTTGACAAGAAATAAAACGGTCTATTTCTGGAATGTATTTTTTTTCATAGATATTTCCCTCCATTTCCTCACCCATAAAACTCACCTTCAATGTATTACGTTCTCCTCCAGTGGAGGGGTATTTTAACGTATAAAATAGAGTCGTGGCACTTTTATTTTTTATCTCAAGTCTAAGCTGAGTGATTATTGTCGCTATGTTTTTTTCCATTTTGTGCTTGTCTGCCTGTTTCTCACTATCAAAATCAAGATCAACTGAAAACCTATTAAGATACCCGAGCATTGCGGCACATGTCCCACCCTTAAAATGGCTCATACGTGAAATATATACGTCATCAACTAGTGCCGTTAGGAGTCGTATAAGCTGGACTTTGTGTTTTGCGTCACTAGGTTTTGGAGTAATCATATATAGCCAATAAATGTTTGTAATTCTCTTACTTTTTTCCAGTCTATAGATTTCTCATTATCAAAATGATAGCGAGGACGTAGATATAGGATATCTGCTATTGCCCGCTCAACCGTTGCTTCATGTATGTCGTTCTGAAATATAACACCCACATTGTTATAAAGATATTCATCCGCAATTTTTCGAGAAATATATGCATTACTCCCTATTGTAAATGTTTTTGAAATGGAAGAAATAAGAGTAATAGAAGAAGCGCTTTGAAACATAATTCCCTGCTGAATCAATATAGTCTCTGTGCTCAAATATCCATAGGAATGTAAATATCCAATCCCAAGTCGATACGGATCAATGTCTTTGAGTGCAACTGTGGCATAAAAACCTTTATGAATGGGTATTAATATTCCTTTTTTAACGTATCTTTTAATGGTGGTATAAAGAGTATTTTTATTCTCAATCCCCCATAGTAAGGCCAAATCCTGTGTGTGAAATAATTTTTGTTCCTGCTTTAATAATATATCTATCCTGTACATATATGTACAGGATAATATAATATATAGTGAGATGTCAACTGGAACTTACACTGGAACTTACAATCGCAGTATTAGTATTAATTCTTACTAATTCTCCAATCGTGTCAAGGGATATTGGCGAGGCGTTACAATTCCTGCAAGACTAGGCCTTCAAAGTTAGTCCCGCAGTTAGAGCTAGGACACCATATCCAGCAGCACGCGCTGCAGTCGGATTATTGGCAAAATGAGTGGCTTCTTTCAAAACTTGGGGCACAGTAAGAGAAGAAAACATAGCTATTCCCATTGCGGGTACGAATGACATTGCTCCAATTGCGGCAACGCCAGTTCCCATTGCGGCCATATCAACAAGCTTGACAGCTCCAAGAACACCTTGTGCTATACCCGTAAACCCTTCCCATACATCTTGGAAACCAGTACTTGCTTCATAATTTATTTGTGTTGCGGTCGTATCTCCAAATGGTGGCTTAGGTATCATCATAGGAATGTATTATGCCCTATAATACTTATATTGTCAATATCACCGTATTCTGACAATCTTCTTCACCCCCCGTATTCCCACGAGGACAAGGGAAGAAAGGAGAATAAATACCCCAAACTGTGCGTAAGAAGCGGGCAATATATTGAACACCTCCGAAAATACAGGAACCCGTACGATCAGAAGCTGAGTAAAGAATGGGAAAAGAAATGCTGCCATAAACATGGGAGAAATGAGCGTTTTCAGGTGGGTATGAAGTGAGCGGTGACTCAACCACAAATCAACATAAATAAATGATTGGATAAGGGTAAGGACAGAAAAAACAGCCGCTCTCGCTATCCCTTCTGATGCCTTAAGGAAATACCAATAGGAAAAGAGGGTGATTACGCTCGTAATAAGACCGACAAACAAAATATAAAGTTGTTCTTTTTTATGCAATAATTCGAGCTCTTTTTGAGGCTGTTCCGTCATCAGATGCCCTGCGCGGGGAGAAAACGCTAATGATAATGCGGGGACTCCATCAGTGACCAAATTAATATACAAAAGCTGTATCGGAAATAAAATATGATTGAAGCCCATAAGCATGCCTCCAATAAGTGTAATTGCTTCGGGAATATTACAAGAAAGAAGGTACTGAATGGCATTTTTAAGGTTTTTGATAATATTTCTTCCCTCTTCTACCGCAACCACAATCGAGGCAAAATTATCATCCGTGATTACCATATCCGCGGTTTCGCGTGCTACATCGGTTCCTACCAATCCCATTGCAATTCCAACGTCCGCTTGTTTTAATGCGATTGCATCATTTACTCCATCTCCCGTAACAGCTACCACTTCTCCTAACTTTTGATATAACGTTACAATCCTATGTTTATGAAATGGCGATGTACGGGCGAAAATGCAGGTGTTGGGGAGAAGTTTCAGAAGTTCTTCATCAGAATAGGTCTCAAGCTGTGCCCCTGTGATAATGTCTGAATTGGGAGTTGCGATACCGGCTGCAACGCCAATTGCCTCCGCTGTGCGTTCGTTATCTCCAGTTATCATTACGATGCGTATTCCTGCCTGTTGCGCTCGTTTGACAGCATCGTTAACCTCTGGCCGTGGAGCATCGTGGATGGCAACCATGCCTAAGAAGACTTCTTTGTTTAATTTTAAATTTTTAATTTCTAATTTTAAATTATTGCTCATTTCACTATACGAAAATGCCAGAACCCGCAATCCTTTTTGCGCCCATGAATCCATTTGGTCCTCTATTTTTTTCCGTTCCTCGGAGGTAAGTGGATGCGTTTGCGTTCCTTTTTGAATTGAAGAACATATTTCGAGAATCGATTCCGGTGCCCCCTTAGAATACATTAATTTCGAATTTCGAATTTCGAATTTCGAATTTTGCACGATCACACTCATTCTCTTCGTCACACTGTCAAACGGTAGCTCTTCGATAATAGGACTTTTTTTTCGTTGTTCCTCTATTTCTAATCCCAATTCCCTCGCCATAAAAAGGAGGGCTCCTTCCGTTGGATCACCTAATACGTCAAATGTCCCATGATCATGTTTATAGACAAGGGATGCAGTCGAACAGAGTACCCCATTATGCACCAAGTGCATGAATGGATGATTTTCCATTCTAGGCATTTCGTCAGAATACACCTTATCGTCCACGAATACTTCCTTCACTTTCATTTTATTCGTTGTCAGTGTACCTGTTTTGTCGGTTGCGATAAGCGTTATACTGCCCAAAGCCTCGATTGCGGATAATTTTCTTACGATTGACTTTTTTTTACTCATTTCATTCACGCCGATTGCAAGAGTAATTGTCATGACAGCCGGAAGCCCTTCGGGAACAACCGCAACAGCAAGGGAAATAGCAAGGAGAAATGTGGGAAAATAGGCGTCACCTCGAAGGATAGAAATAACAAAAACAAGTACTGCAGATACAATACCGACAATTCCAATAGTTCGTGTCAGTTGTTTTAACTTTACTTGTAATGGTGTTTCGGTATCTTCAATTGTGGAAAGGCTGTGAGCTATTTGTCCAAACTTTGTCTGCATCCCCGTATGGACTATTCTGATTATTCCTCTTCCTTTCGAAACGAGGGTTCCGGAAAATACTTCATCTCTCGCAATTTTTGCAACAGACATTGATTCTCCTGTTAGAACAGATTCATTGAATTCCGCATTGCGACTTTCAACTAAAATACCGTCAGCTGGTATCTTTACCCCCTCCTCAATGATACAGATATCACCTGGTACGATATAGTTGCTCGTAACCTCTTGCTCTATTCCATCCCGTATGACCCGTACCTTTGCAACAGAAAACTTCTTCAACGCAGCGATAGATTCTTCCGCCTTTGCTTCTTGATAAATACCAAAAAGAGCGTTCAAAACAACGATTGCAATGATCAATCCTCCATCCACAGGTTCTCCTATAATAAATGAAAGTCCCGCGGCACCCAGAAGGAGAAGTGTGAGAAAGTTGTTAAATTGTTCAATAAATTTCTCAAAGAATATCTTTTTCTTACCTTCCGAAAGGATATTCTGTCCATATTGGGCAAGAAGTTGGGTTACTTGTTGTGTCGTCAATCCGGTCATATCTTATATTTAATTAATACTAAGAGCTTTTAATTTATACATCACCTT
>Ga0210015_1001006_pt1 | contig 28504 bp, 27 predicted proteins | sample CryGeymeta201522_FD_185471 | JGI IMG/M metagenome (GOLD analysis project Ga0210015, IMG submission 185471) | Groundwater microbial communities from Crystal Geyser aquifers in Utah, USA - Crystal Geyser metaG 2015-22 (SPAdes) (version 2) | ecosystem: Environmental > Aquatic > Deep subsurface >... | reverse complement strand
AAAATAGCTTTATGCTGCTGGAAAATTTGACGCCTTTCCTAATTGCTTTTTGGATTTCGGGCAAATTATAAGGCACTCCCGGCGAGCGATAAACAACGTCAAAAGAGCTTAAATTTTTAAGATAATTTTTATTAAATTTTTTGTCTAAAATAGAAATATCCGCCTTTTTGAATTGCGGAGATTTTTTTAAGTATTTTAAAACAGATTTTCCCTCCCGACCAAAACCTAAGATAGCGATTTTCATAGTCATAATAATAGTTGATTTATGCCAAAATGTGAATATAATTAAAACGCGGGGTGGACCAGTAGTAGGTCGTCAGGCCCATAACCTGAAGAACGCCGGTGCAAATCCGGCCCCCGCAACACGAATCCGCCGGTGTAGCTCAGTGGTAGAGCGGACGTTTCATAAGCGTTAGGTCGCAGGTTCAATTCCTGCCACCGGCACCATTGACTATTGACTAAATGACGATGACAAAAAATCTTCAACAAATTAAAAGCTTGGCCTTAAAAGATATAGAGACCGCAAAGGACTTACATAATTTGGAGCAAATCAGAATTAAATATCTCGGTCGGAAAGGGGAGTTGACGCAAATTTTGCGCAATCTTAAAAATTTATCAATAGATGAGCGGCGAAAATTAGGTCCTTTGGCTCAAAAACTCAAAAGAGAACTGGAAGAAAAAATTAAGCAGAAATCTCAAGGGTTCTCCGTTTATAATCCATCGTTCAAGGTTTCTCCAATTGATGTCAGCAAACCTGGCAGAAAAATTTCCATTGGTCATCTTCATCCTTTGACAAAAATCGAAGAAGAAGTTTGCCAAATTTTTCTTTCAATGAATTTTTCGGTGGTGGAAGGTCCGGAAATTGAAGATGAATATCATCATTTTGACGCCTTAAATATCCCCAAAGATCATCCAGCGCGAGATGCTTGGAACACTTTTTGGCTCAAAGAGCCAAAAAATTTAGAATTCAGAATGCAGAATTCAGAATTAAAAAGTAGAAATTCTAAATTCTTAATTCGTAATTCTAAATTAGCAAAAACTGGCAAGTTTTTGCTAAGGGCTCACACTTCTCCGATGCAAATTCGTTATATGGAAACGCATCAGCCGCCATTTCAGATTATTGTCCCTGGCCGAGTTTTTCGCTATGAAGCCACTGATGCCTCCCATGAGACAACTTTTACTCAAGTAGAAGGATTAATGGTTGGCGAAAATATCTCTTTGGCAAATTTCAAGTTTATTATTGAGAAATTTCTTAAGAAACTTTTTGGCGAAAAAACCGAATTTGAGTTGCGGCCGAGTTATTATCCTTTTACCGAACCCGGTGTTGATGTTTATATGAAATGGCGGGGCAGGTGGTTAGAAGTGGCCGGAAGCGGAATGGTTCATCCGAAAGTTTTTGAAGCAGTCGGCTATAATCCGTACGAGTGGCAGGGCTTTGCTTTTGGTTTTGGTCTTAATCGTTTAGCTATGATTAAATACAATATTCCCGACATCAGATTATTCTATTCGGGCGACCTAAGATTCATTCAACAGTTTTAATGACCAAAAAGAAGGAATTATTTTTAGAAGAAGCGGTTCTTGACGACCTGGCTCAGGATTTTAATTCCTTAGAATTGCCGCTTTCCCAAAGGGCCTTTAAATTAGTGGGAGCCGCGGTTTTTTTAATAGCCAGCGTAGTGATTCTAAGAATATTATTTTTAGGCGGCTGGCAGGGCGATTTTTACAATCAGCGGGCATTGATTAATGCCAGTCAGGTAACCGTTAATCGGGCCGAACGCGGCATTATTTTCGACCGATTCAATAAACCGCTGGTCAAAAATCTTCCCAGCTTCCGTTTGAACTTAAATCTGGTTGAGTTGTTTAAAAACAATGAAAATAAACTTCAAACAATAGAAACTCTCCAGCAGGTTCTTAATTTACCAGCCAACTACATAGAAGGCTTGCTTAAAGAAGTTGATTTGGAAAAGCAAAATTCGGTCACTATTGCCAGACAATTAAGCATTGAAGATGTAATTAAAATCAAAAACTTGAATTTGCCGGCGGTTCAAATTGAGGATGATTTTAAAAGGCAATATGTGGAAGGAGAAGTTTTGGCTCATCTTGTCGGCTATACCGGACAGGTTGACAAAAATGACGTAAAAAACATTCCTTCCTTTTCTTTTAATGATGTTATCGGCAAAAGCGGCTTAGAGGCTTATTATGACAAGGAATTGAGAGGAGGGGACGGGGAAACAATAAGTTATCGCAACGTTAAAGGCGAAATTATTGATAATAAATTATTGAAAAATCCGACTCCGGGCTATCAACTTTATTCCACGATTGATACTGAGTTCCAATCGTATTTTTTTAATCGTCTTAAACAAGCCCTAAGTTATTTGGGAAGTCCGGCTGGGGTTGGCATCGCCCTTAATCCTCAAAACGGAGAAATTTTAGCTTTGGTCAGTCTGCCGAGTTTCAACAATAATGAAATTAAAAGCGGAGCCCTTAATAATCCTTATAAACCTTTTTTCAATCGGGCAATTTCCGGAGCCTACACTCCCGGCTCAACCATCAAGCCCTTGGTGGCTTTTGCCGCTTTAAAAGAAAATATTATTACGCCCGATAAAGAAATTTTCTCTCCGGGTTATTTAGAAATTCCCAATCCTTATTATCCTGACAAGCCCTCCCGTTTTCTTGATTGGAAACCGCACGGCTGGGTTGATTTGTATTCAGCCATTGCTCGCTCGTGTAATGTTTATTTTTATACTGTCGGCGGCGGCTATGAGGATATCAAAGGACTAGGAATAGACAGGTTGAAAGAATATTGGCAGAAGTTTGGATTAGGCAGAAAGACCGGCGTTGATTTACCCTCGGAAAATGGCGGTTTTCTGCCAGATGCTCAAACAAAGGAAAAAAATAGAGGGGAAATTTGGCGAATAGGCGACACCTACAACGTAAGCATCGGCCAGGGAGACCTTTTAGTCACGCCGCTTCAACTTATTAATTACACTACCGTAATTGCCAACGGAGGCAAAATTTACCGACCCTTTATTGTTAAAAAAATTGCGGCTGAAGACGGAAAGACAATTAAAGAAATAAATTCCCAAATTATTGAAGATTATTCATCAAATATTGAAATTATAAAAGAAATTCAACGGGGAATGATTGATGCCGTAAAAAAGCCCTATGGTACCGCCTATCTTTTGGCGGATTTACCAGTTTCCGTGGCCGCTAAAACCGGCACGTCTCAGATTGAAAGCAATACAAAAATCAACGCATTTTTTGTCGGCTATGCACCGGTTGAAAATCCGGAAATAGCCATTTTGGTTTTGGTGGAAAACGCCCGGGAGGGTAGCTTAAATGCCGTGCCGGTGGCAAAAGACATTTTAAATTGGTATTATTACAATAGATTAATTAAAAGTTTATAAACCTTATGAACAGCGAACTACGACAAGACCTGGTTTCCGGCGATTGGATTGTCATTGCGTCGGGTCGGGCAAAAAAACATCTTCAATTATTAAAAAAAACAGGAAAAAGAAAAAAAGCGCCAATTTCGGGCTGCCCCTTTGAAAATCCCGTTAAAAACGGCAATAAACCGATTCTTTTATATGGGAGGAAAAATGAAGGAAAAAAGAGGAAAGAAAGAGATTGGCAGGCGATGCTCATTGAAAATAAATATCCGGTTTTTACTCACGAGAACGTTTGCGGCAGAAATTTTAAGCATGGTCCTTATTCGGTAGTGGAAGGAATTGGTCATCATGACATACTCATCACTAGAGACCATAATGATAATTTTTCCCACCTCAACAAAGATTCGGCCAATTTGGTTTTTCAGGCATTCCGCGACCGATATCTGATGCTTTATAACGATCCCTGTCTTAATTACATTTCCATTTTTCAAAACCGGGGACCGAAAGCCGGCGCCACCATTTATCATCCTCATTATCAGATAATCGCTTTGCCTATTATCCCGCCTGATGTCGGACATTCTCTTTCCGGTTCGGCTCGTTATTTTAAAGAATTTAAAAAATGCGTCCACTGCACCATGATTAAATGGGAGAAAAAAGAGAAAAAAAGAATCATTTATGAAAACAGAGGAGCAATCGCTTTTACTCCTTTTATCTCCCGCGAACCGTTTGAATTGAGAATTTTTCCCAAAAAACATCTGCCTTATTTTGAAAATACTTTGGACGAGGATTTAGAATGGGTGGCTGACGCTTTACAAAAATCTTTATTAAAAATTGAAAGAAAATTAAATGATCCGGATTATAATTTTTTCATTCACACGGCGCCCTTGAAAGACAAACAAAAGTACAAAAATTACCACTGGCACATTGAAATTCAGCCGAAAATCAGCATTTCCGCCGGATTTGAATTGGGAACCGGCATTGAAATTACGGTAGTTGACCCGGATGAGGCGGCCAAGATTTTAAAATCTTAATTCAGAATTTAGGATGCAGAATTAAGAATTGCCGAAATTCTAAATTCTTAATTTTGAATTCTTAATTAGCGAGCGAAGCGAGCTTATGGTTTCAGCGCTTTTGGGAGCAGTTTCAATTCTTATTTTATCAGCAATTGAAAACACCGGTTATCTTGGCGTTTTTTTCCTGACGGCGTTGGAAAGTGCGAGTATTCCCGTCCCTTCGGAAATTATTATGCCGTTTTCGGGATTTTTAGTGACGACCGGCCGCTTTTCTTTATGGTTGGTGATTTTTTGGGCCACAGTGGGCAATCTTTTGGGTTCTCTGGTTTTGTACATAATTGGCTGCTACGGCGGCAGACGATTTATTTTAAAATACGGTCGATATTTCTTTTTTAGCGAACACGAATTGAACAAATCAGACGAATGGTTTAAAAAATACGGTTCGCCGGCGATTTTTTTGGGTCGCATGCTGCCGATTGTACGCACCTATATTTCATTACCGGCCGGCGTGACCAAAATAAGTTTGCCTAAATTTTTAATTTACACGTTTACTGGTTCTCTTCCTTGGAATTTTGCGCTCGCTTATATCGGAGTGGCGCTGGGCCAGAATTGGAAGGGGATAGAAGTTTATTTCCGGAAGTTTGATTATTTGATTTTGATATTGATTTTAGCGGCAATCGGCTGGTGGGTTTGGCGGCATATTAAGCGGGGATTGACAAAATTATAAATTTGTGTATAATTAAAGGCAGTTTTATAGTGGAAGGCTTATTGTGAGCAACCCGTAAAAGCGGGATAAACCAAGAGCCACTGGCTGTTTAAAAATTTGAAAGGAGGTGTGCGATGGAAGGATCGCGAGCCAAAGATTTTGGAAAGGAGTTGGGGATGATTCATGAAGGGATTATTACTCTTCGGAATCTTGGTTTGTCAGCCGAGGGCTGGCAAAAAATGACTTGTGATAAAAATTTGGCCCGAAAAGTGATTGAATTGGTTGAGGGCCAAAAAGAACTCTGGCTGGAAGAAATTTTGGCTAGGGAACAAGCTTGCCATCTGGCTTTCTTCGGTCAGGAATTTGACTTGACCGATTTCGCCGATACCTTAAAAAAGTATGGCGAATTAAAAATCAAATTTTGGCAGAAGTTTGAGATGGAGCCCGCATTTTTGCCGGAAGTGGCAATGCCGCAAGATGCCAATTTTCGCGGCTGGAAAATTAAACCGAAAAGTTGGTTGTGGCAGAAAGTTGCCGAGGGCAAAGTTTTCCGCGATATCCACGATGTTGATGGCAAAGTGGCGGCTGTCAAGGAAGTCAAACTCGATGGTATCACAGTCCTGATTGATACTCGGCTCAAGCCGAAATATGATGCTGGTAAGCAGATGTACAAAAATGACAATCTGCTAGGCCCCATCATTGAGGATTTGCGCAGGGCCGGAAAAATTACTAAATATAAATACGGTCCTCAATCTTCCCGTTTCGGCGTTTCTGCTGATGAGTGGGAGGAGCATATCAAGCCGGCCTTGGCCGAAAAACTTGGACTGGAAATAAGTCAGCTCCGACTTGAGCGCGCCATTGAGGTCGATGTTATTCCTCAACTTTACCCATATATGCCTCGCAAGGACGACGGCAACAGTAATACTTGGGTATGGTATGGGGAATATTTTGAGGATCGCGGCCACCTGTTCTCTAGTGACGACTTTTTCTACAGTAGTCTGGGGCTTCTCTACTACGATCTGCTTGGCTTCCGCCAGTCCTACAAGTCTGTCCGTCCCCTAGCAGTGCTTTGAAAACTTGAGTATAGTAAATTTGTTTCTTTTGAATTTTTGGGTCTTGGAAATTATTTCCAAGACCCTTTATTTTTGCTGATTTTGATATTGATTTTAGCGGCAATCGGCTGGTGGGTTTGGCGGCATATTAGAAAAAAATAAGATAGAACAGATTAAAGACCAAAATTTTTGAAATTATAGCGCCGAAAAGTAGTTCATTGTAAAGCACGCCCAATTAAAATAATTCAGACGATATACTTAAGTATATCGTCTGAATTTAAAACTCCCATATTTTTTAAATGGGCTATCCCTGAAAGTTGTTTAACTTGTTTAATATGTTTAATAATTGCTTAAAAAGCGCCAGCGACCTCTATTTCTTCGCCTATCTGCCTGTAGCTTAAACCTTTTTCCAACAAATAAAGAATACCCAACCTCTTTTCAATCATAATTTTTTCGTCCGGAGTGAAAAATTTCTTAAGCAAAAAATTTAATTCCTTACAGGTTTTTGCCTTTTTGATATTCTTTAAAAACCGATTTCAGAGAATACTTTTAAATTTTTCTTCAAAATATTTTTTACTTGTTTTTGACACAGTTTAAAAATTAACAATAATTGATATATCTAAGTATATCGCCATAAACAAAATAAAAGCAAGACCCAGAAGAAAAGAGCCAGGGAAAAAGAAAGAAAGAAAAAAAGAAAAAGAAAGAAAAAAAGGAAAAAAAGAAAGAAAAAAAAGGAAAAAAAGAGATAGTGTGGCGAGGGTGTCTTTCTCTGGCCGATATACCTAAGTATATCAATTATATTTTTGCTATACAAAAAATGTGTTCTAAGAAAAGCACTTGACCTTTGGCCTGTGATTCTTTGTGAGGGCCGATTGAAATTGAAATTGAAAAATCAATCGTGCCCTCCTTTTATTTTTCCTAAATTTTTATTATACTAATAAATAGGTTAATACATCTTGGTTTAGAAAAAATCAAGGTCGCCGAAATATATTAATTTCGGAATTTTAAAACATTGCCAAGGATATAATATCAAAAAGAAAATTTTATTTTTAGTTAATAAAATATGAAAAAAATCATAATCTTTAACTGGAAAATGTACCCTTCTTCGCTGAAAGAAGCGAAAGAGCTTTTTAATTCAATATTAAAACAAATCAAAAACTTAGAAATAGTTGTTGCCGCGCCATTTATCTATTTATCGGAATTTGTCGGTCTTATCAATAAGACCAAAATAAAGTTAGGAGCGCAGGATGTTTTTTATAAAGATGAGGGCGCTTATACTGGCGAAATTTCGCCAACTATGCTCAAAAATTTGGGCGTGGAATATATTATAATAGGACACTCCGAACGCCGAAAGTATTTAGACGAAACCGATGAAATGATAAATAAAAAAGTTTCGGCGGCTTTAAAAACAGGATTAAAAGTCGTTTTATGTGTCGGCGAACCCACTCGCGCTAGGGCGCGAGAATTAAGAATTAAGAATGCAGAATTAAGAAAAGCAAAAATTTATGTTAAAAAGCAGTTAAAAAAAGATTTGGAAAATTCTAAATCCTTAATTCTGAATTCTAAATTACGCAATCAATTAGTGATTGCGTACGAGCCGGTTTGGGCCATTGGCACCGGCAACCCCTGCTGTCCTAAAGACGCTTTGAAAATGATAAAATTCATAAAAAAATTTTTAAGTGTCAAGTGTCAAGTGTCAAGTGTCAAGGTTTTATATGGCGGCTCTGTTGATAGTAAAAACATTAAAAATTTTGTAAAATATTCCGAAATTGACGGCGCCCTGGTCGGCGGCGCGAGCTTAAAAATAAAAGAGGTGAAAAAAATAATTAAAATAATAAAATAATTAAAAGTATGGAGAACGATATTTCAAAATCAAAAAATCAAGCCATTATTATTTTTCTGGGATTTCTGATGTTGGTTATCATTTATTCTCTTTTCTTCGGGCCGGCAAAAAAGTATGGCGATTCATTGATGCCGGCAAAAACAATCAATGTTTCGGCCGAAGGCAAGGTGACGGTCTCGCCTGATATCGCCAAACTCTCTTTTTCGGTTGTTTCCGAGGGTGCTAATTCCAAACTTCTGGCTGAGAATAATAATAAGAAGATGAATGCGGCGATTGATTTTGCAAAATCACAGGGGATTGAAGAAAAAGACATTAAAACCACGGAATATAATCTCAGTCCTCGCTATGAATACGACGAAAAAACCAAAAAGACATTTATCAGCGGCTATACGCTAACCCAAACGGTTTTAGTTAAGGTCCGCGACTTAAATAAAGTGGCAGAAGTTTTAGGCGGTTTGCCAGCCTTGGGCATCAATCAGATTAGTTCAATTTCTTTTGACATTGATGAGCCGGAGAAATATTTAAGCGAAGCCAGAAATCAGGCCTTTGATAAGGTCAAAGAAAAAGCCAAAGCTATGGCAGAGAAAAACGGCGTGAAACTCGGTCGGGTGATTAATTTTTATGAATATCAATCCACTCCTTATTATCAGAATGTGAGAGCATTAGGTATGGGTGGAGCAGAAGCGGTTCAGCCCTTACCACAGATTCAACCCGGCAGTCAGGAAGTAACGATACAAGTCAGTGTGACTTACGAAATAAAGTAAGCTGATATTATGAGGTTTAAGAAATCTACCATCAGTGCTATAATTATTTTAGTAGGTTTAGCCACTATTGTGGTGATGTCGGGTTTGAATTTTCTTATGCCTCAAAATACGCAGACAGACGTGGATAATTACATGAATAAAATTTTCCTCTCCACAAAAGATGATGTTAAAATTGCAGCTGACTTGTATGAAGTGGAAAATCCCGCTGGTTGGTTAGTGTTGGTTCATATGATGCCGGCCACCAAGGAATCTTGGACTGAGTTAGCCAAAAATTTCCAAAATGCTGGTTATGAAAATTTGGCTATTGACTTGAGGGGTCATGGTGAATCGGATGGCGGACCAGATGGCTATAAAAGTTTTGCCGATAGCCAACACCAAAAAAGTATTTTGGATTTGGAAGCAGCTGCTAATTACTTAATAAAAGAGCGACAAGCGACAAGCGACAAGATTATTTTTATCGGCGCTTCCATTGGCGCTAATTTGTCGCTACAATATATCAGTGAACATTCGGAATTCAAAACCGCAGTTCTGCTCTCACCGGGCTTGAATTATCGGGGGATTAAAACCGAATCGTTGGCAAAAAATCTCAGAGCCGGACAAAAAGTGTTTTTCGTTTCGAGCCGCGACGACGGTGAAAACGCCGAAGAAAATCAGAAACTTTATCAGTCGGTGCCGGCCGGAGTTGAAAAAGAAATAAAAATTTACGAAGCCGCTGGTCACGGCACGACGATATTAGAAAATGAGCAGGAATTAAAAAATCTGATTTTAGAATTTCTTGGAGTAAAATGAACGCAAATTTATTAAGACAAATTTCCAAGTTTGTTGTGGTTGGCTTTATTAATACCGGCATTGATTTCGGGATTTTGAATTTATTGATGTTTTTAACCGGCATTTACAGCGGTCGCTGGATTATTCTGCTTAATTCGATTTCCTTTGCCGTAGCCGTCATCAACAGTTATCTCTGGAATAAATATTGGACTTTTAAAAAAGAAGGAAGCGAAACGGGACAGATTGCCAGAGAGTTCTCTCAATTTTTGGTTGTCAGCATCGTTGGTATCTCGTTAAACAGCGGAATCGTTTATGGTATCAGCACTTTCGTTCCGGCGCTTTTCGGTTTATCCCCGGCTCTTTGGGTGAACTTCGCCAAGGTTTTAGCAACTGTAGTTTCGATGGCCTGGAATTTCACAGGATATAAATTTATTGTTTTTAAAAAATAGAAGCGGATTAACGCGGATTTAAACGCTGATTAACGCGGATAAACCGCGTTTGGTTTTTATGTTTGTAGAAAATGTTAAATTAAGTTCATATAGTAATTATAAAATCGGCGGTCCGGCCAGATATTTTTTTGAAGCAAAAAGCATTGATGACATTATTAAGGCTCTGGAAAAATGGCGCCTACTTGCCCCGTACCAAATTCGCAAAGCGAATTTTGGTAGCGGGGTTTTCACTTTGGGAGCCGGAACGAATATTTTGTTTGGAGACGAAGGATTTAACGGATTAATTCTGAAACCAAACATTCAACTTATTAAAAAGGAGGGAGATATCTTAAGGGTCGGCGCTGGCGTTCTAATCAGTCAATTAGTTGATTACTTGATTAATAAAAATTTATCCGGCTTAGAATGGGCGGGTGGTTTGCCCGGAACTGTCGGCGGAGCCGTTCGGGGCAATGCCGGTTCTTTTGGCGGTGAGATACAGACAATTGTCAAAGAGGTGGTGAGTTTAGATATTTCAAGACCCCAAACGAAAATCATCAGGAGAAACAATCGGGATTGCAACTTTAGTTATCGCTCGAGCATTTTTAAGCTTAATAAAAACAGGGAAATTATTGTTGAAGCCGCCTTAATCCTAAAAAAAGGGGATAGAAAATTAATGCAGACAATTATTGAGGAAAATATCAATTATCGCCGGCAAAAACAGCCCCTAGAGCACCCGAATATCGGCAGTATCTTCAAAAATGTGGCTCTTAAAAAAGTGGCCAAAAACGCGCATAAAAGCTTCAATTCAGTCATAAAAAACGACCCTTTTCCGGTAATTCCGGCCGCCCATCTGATATCTGAGGCAGGACTCAAGGGAATTTCCCATGGCGGAGCAATGATTTCACCAAAACACCCGAATTTTATAGTTAATGTCTTGGGTGCCACCGCAAAAGATGTCAAAAATTTAATTCAATTGGTAAAAAAAGAAGTGAAGAAAAAATTTAACATCGGGTTGGAGGAGGAAATAGTCCGTCTTTGAGTTATCCACAGTTGCAATTAATTTCATTTGTTCTAAAATTAATAGTAGAAGTTATAAATAAGTATCACAGGTCAGCGGGATTGAATGGTCGACGATCAAAAGCTGACTATAAAATAAATCTTTACTCGTGAACGCCGGAAATACTATTAGGGCGTTTGCGAAACGCCAAATGGCAAAGAAAAGAAAGAAAAAGAAATAAATCATTCTTCCCCTCTTTCCCCACCCCGACGTTACGTCGGAGTTAAGAAAGAGGGGTTTTTTATTAAGGGCTTGCTTGAAAAATTCAAACCGAAGGTGTAGAATTTTTCATAAGCAAACCTTAACCCCGCCCATACTTTACTAATGATGTTGGTTCCAGAAAAAGAAAGATTGTTCAGAACAAACTATTTATCTTTAAGCCATTATCGCCAGCAAAGTATGGGCGGGGTGCTCAATTCTATCACCAAATTTTCTGCGTCTGATGGCTTGAAAATTTGGATATAATTGGCACATGAAACTCAATATCAAAGCCACAAATTTAGACCTTACGCCGGCCATCCGCGAATACATAGAAATAAAAATCGGTTCCCTCAGCCATTTTCTTAAAAGATTTGAAACCGAAAATGAAATTGAGGTTTTTGTTGAGATTGCCCGAACCACCAGGCATCATCGGAGCGGCAATATTTTCTACGCCGAGGCGAGTTTTTCCATAGGCAAAAAACCTCTAAGAGCCGAACATTTCGATTGGGATGTCAGGGTAGCCATAGATGAAGTTAAGGACAGACTACAACAGGAGATTAAAAAATACAAAGAGATTAAAATAGAGAAATATAGAGAAAAATAGATAAATATAGAAAATAGATGTTTTCCCTTTTTAAAAAATTTTTTGGCAAATATGATTTCGAACCCTTAATTAAATCCATCAATTTTCAAGAGCCGGAATTGGAAAAACTTACCGATGAAGAATTGAAAGGCAAAGGTTTGGATTTAAAAAAAACGGTCCAAAATGGTAAAAGCCTCGACGACGCTTTAGTCGAGGCTTTTGCATTAATTCGGGAAGCGGCCAAACGAACTCTTAATCAGAGACACTTTGACGTTCAATTGATTGGCGGCATTATTTTGCATCAGGGAAAAATTGCCGAGATGTTAACCGGCGAGGGAAAAACTTTGGCTGCTACAGCTCCGGTTTATCTTAATGCTTTAAGCGGCAGAGGCGTTCACGTCATCACGGTCAATGATTATTTGGCGCGCCGCGATGCGGTCTGGATGGGACAAATTTACTATGCCTTAGGGCTTTCAATTGGCTGCCTGACTCATGAAGGTGCTTATTTGTATGACCCGGAATTTACGACACAGCAAATAGCAAATAGCAAAGCGCAAAGCGTTGATGATAAAGATAAAAAAAGAGATGTTTTAGGGGCTTTTAAAGTATTTCAGGAATTTCTCCGGCCAATCTCGAGAAAAGAGGCTTATTTGGCTGATATTACTTATGGCACCAATCATGAATTCGGCTTTGATTACCTTCGCGATAATTTATCTTATGATTTAACCCAGCAGGTTCAAGTTACTCGCCTTCATTACGCCATTATTGATGAGGTTGACAGCATTTTAATTGACGAGGCGCGAACGCCATTAATTATTGCCGTTCCGGACACCGAGTCCAGCGATTATTATCGGATTTTTACCAGGGTCGTCAGTCAACTTTCTGAAAATGAGGATTATTTGGTGGACGAAAAAATGAAAACAGTCAGCATTACCGACGAGGGTATTGATAAAGTAGAAAAAATATTGAAATTAAAAGACCTTTACGGCCCGGAAAATCTCCGGCTGGTTCATTATTTGGAAGAATGTTTAAAAGCCAAAACATTATTTCACCGCGACAAACAATACTTGATTAAAAACGGAGAAATCATCATCGTAGATGAATTTACCGGTCGCTTGATGTACGGTCGCCGTTATTCGGGCGGACTGCATCAGGCAATTGAAGCAAAAGAAAACGTTCAGGTTCAGCAGGAATCGCGGACTTTTGCCCAAATTACAATTCAGAATTATTTCCGCTTGTATAAAAAAATCGCGGGAATGACTGGCACGGCTCAAACCTCGGCTGAGGAATTTCATAAAGTTTACAATTTGGAAGTGGTCAGCGTTCCGCCGAACAAACCGATGATTAGAAAAGATAATTCCGACATGATTTATAAAACTTTGGAAGCCAAATGTCGGGCGGTGATTAAAGAAGTGAAAGAACGGCATCTGGAAGGACAGCCGATTTTGCTCGGAACAACTTCAATAACCAATAATGAAATTATATCGGACTTGCTGAAGCAAGCCGGGATTCCTCATGAAGTTTTGAACGCCAAGAATCATGAACGCGAAGGCTTGATTATTAGCCAGGCCGGAAAATTGGGAGCCGTGACCGTGGCCACCAATATGGCTGGTCGCGGCGTTGACATTGTTTTGGCTGGCAATCCGCCTGTGCCTGAGGAAGCCCAAAAAATCAAAGAACTCGGCGGCCTTTATGTGATTGGCACTGAACGGCACGAAGCCAGAAGAATTGATAACCAGCTTCGCGGCAGAAGCGGCAGGCAGGGCGATCCGGGAACTTCACGATTTTTTCTCTCTTTGGAAGACGACCTTTTGCGAATTTTCGGCGGCAAGAAAATTAAATCTTTAATGGAAAGTTTTAATCTGCCGGAAGACCAACCGATTGAATCTAAATTAGTTTCAAAGGTAGTCAATGAAGCCCAGAAAAAAGTTGAAGGATTTAACTTTGACAGCCGCAAACACCTGCTGGAATACGATGATATTTTAAATAAACAGCGAACCACTATTTACAGAAAAAGGCAGGAACTTTTGGAAAAGAAATCACTGCCCCAGATTTTAGGGATGCTGGATATTCTATGGATGAACCACTTGGAAAATATGGAAGCATTAAGAGAATCGGTGGGAATGAGAGCTTACGGTCAGCACGACCCCTTGGTAGAATACCGTCGGGAAAGTCATATTATGTTTAAAGATATGATGAATGGTTTTGACAAGTGGCTTGAAGAAAATAAAGAAAAAATTGAAGAAGCACAGAAAAATATGGCTGCGACGCAAAATAATACACAAACTTCGAAACCGCAGCCTTCGCCGGAAGTTTTAAAGAAGATTGGTCGCAATGACCCCTGCTGGTGCGGCTCAAAAGATTCTAAAACCGGTAAACCAATTAAATATAAAAGGTGTCATGGGGTGTAAAATAAATTTATTTAACTGGACGCAGTTGAATTGATTGGGCGGTAATGCTGCCGTCTGAATTTGCTTTACCATATGCTGAAATCGGCAAGCTGGGGATTTGAAATGTTGTGGCGGCTCAATAAGAGTGAAGTTATTTGTTCCTGTAAGGCAGTCATTGAATCTTTTAAGACGTCTGCCACCTCATCTGTTTTAACTTTGCCTTGCTCTGTTAATTTTTCGAGTATTTTCTGTTTTCTGTCCTCTTTTACTTTCTGCATATGGCGGTTAAAATCAGCCAGTCCCAAAGCGACATTTTCCTGTTCTTCTTTTTCTTTTTCTGTTCTTTTTAACTCAATCTCCCACTCTTTTTTTCATTACCAGCCAAATTACTCCCGCTCCTAAAACAATTCCCAAGAAAAAAATAAATATATTCATAAAATGATTTTATTCCAACATTCTCAAAAATGTTGAAATGTTTTGTTTGCTGGCCTAATTTTTTGTTGGCCAATTTCCAAAATCTCCTTCGGGTCGCGGGGGTTGATAGATTTATTTTAACATAAACAAACCAAAAATGCCCAGCTACGCTGGGCATTTTTGTGGAAGGTGTGTCTTTTGGGCGCTATCACAATTAAGCAATTTCTACAAAATAAGAGTTAATCAAGTTCTCAAATCGGTCAAGCTCTACCTACTTGAACACGTTTTCTAAGTACCTTTTTTAATAAAACCTTGTATTATTTTCCGTAAGTACGCGTGTTCTTATGGCAAGTCGCGCACATGGCGATAAGATTTCCAAGATTATCGGGGCCATCCGCACTACGATGGTGAGCTTCCCAATACCCATAAGAAAGAGAGTGTGGGCACCTACTACCAGATCTGTGATGCGAACATGCCAACATAGTACATTCACATCTCCCGCCAGCCCTCTCATATAGTCTCCTTTTAACATCTTGAGAAATAGACATGCTGTTTTTTATTATTTTTAATTAATTCTTCTACCTTTTTGCCTGTGGATAACTCCACTTGTTTACTACCGACTAATTGTTATACTTAAAGTGTACCCGAAAAAAACCCGAAAGTCAATAGCAATTATCAATATGCTCACAAAAAGGCAAAAACAAATATTAGATTTTATAAAAGATTACCTCAAAAGAAACGGTTATTCCCCCTCTTTAAAAGAGGTAGCTAGGCATTTTCATTTAAAGTCTGTCGGAACGGTTCATGAACATTTCAAAAATTTAGAAAAAGGAGGATATCTCAATAAAGAAGAAAATAAGCCGCGAAGCGTTAATCCCCGAAAAAATCAAGAAACCATTGAAGTTCCTTTAGCTGGAGTTATAGCCGCTGGCCAACCAATAGAAGCCATAGAATCGTATAATGAAACAATAACTGTCCCAAAAAACGAAGTAGGAAAATTTGGGAAATTTTATGCTCTCCAAGTTGCGGGAAATAGTATGGTAGACGATGGAATTTATGATGGAGACATTGTTATTGTCCGACAACAGAGTGTTGCTGAAAACGGCCAAACAGTTGTAGCAATAATTAATGATAATGAGGCAACGCTTAAAAGAATTTATAGAGAGAAAAATAGATTTAGATTACAGCCGGCAAATCCGTCTTTATTCCCCATTTATACAAAAGAAGTTGAAGTAAGAGGCGTTGTGGTAAAAATAATCAGGAATTTAGAAAAGAAAATAGATAAAGATGATATATCTGATAAAAAATTACAAAGACGAATTGATTACTCTTGGGATTTTAACGGCGCGAAAACAAAACCCTGTACTCATGGTTTTCATACCTACCCGGCAATGTTTATTCCCCAAGTAGCACGAAGACTGCTTTTAACTTACAGCAAAAAAGGAGACACAATTTGTGATATTTTTTGTGGTTCCGGCACTGCTTTAATTGAAAGCAGGTTATTGAGTAGAAATTCTTACGGAATTGATTTGAATCCATTAGCCGTATTTTTGGCAAAAGTTAAAACGACCCCGATAAATCCGCAATTGCTTTCAAGGGAATATTTAAAACTTGTAAACAGAATTGGTAAAATAAAAAATGCCCAACTTAAAAAACCAAAATTCAAAAACCTAGAATTTTGGTTTAAGGATAAAGTCATTATTGAACTTTCTAAAATCAAAAAAGCGATAAAAGAAATTAAAAATAAAGAAATTCAAAATTTCTTTCTAATTGCTTTTAGCGAGGTTGTCCGAAAATCTTCAAATGCGAAAAATGGAGAGTTTAAATTGGTAAGAATAAAAAAAGAAAAATTAGAAAATTATAATCCAGACGTATTAGCAATGTTCAAACAAAAATCTGAATCAAATATAAAAAGAATGGAGGAGTTTTATAAAGATGTCGATAAAAACACTTGGGTTAAAATTATACTTGGGGATTCTTCAAAAAATAACGATATTAAAGAAAATTCGATAGATTGTGTTATCACTTCCCCGCCCTACGGGGACAGCAGGACGACAGTTGCTTATGGTCAATTTTCTAGACTTTCCGCGCAGTGGATAGATATTTTTGATAATCCTAATGACGCTTCCGGCATTGATAATGAATTACTTGGCGGCAGGGCATCTAAAACATTGGTTCATTCTTTGCCTTCTAGATATCTAAAGAACGCTTTGGATAAAATCGCCAAAAGAGATGAGACTCGCGCAAAAGATGTTTTAAGTTTTTATTCTGGATTAAATGATTGTTTAAAACAAGCATATAAAATACTTAGACCGAAAAAATATTTCTGTCTCGTTATTGGCAACCGCCTTGTAAAACAAGTTCGTATCCCCACAGATTTCATAATCGCCGAACTAGGAGAAAAAATCGGCTTTACCTGCGAAGATATTTTTGTTCGTAATATCCCAACCAAAAGAATGCCTATTAAAAATTCTCCGACTAATAAGGCCGGTGTATTAGAGGAAACAATGACAAAAGAAAGTATTATAGTTTTAAGAAAGAATTAAATCAGTTTTCTGTAAATTTTAAAGACGTTGGGCAAACTGGTTTTCTTTAGTCGAAAAGCGGAGCCGTGATCGTGAGGTCGGCCATCTGGATATCTGCCGATCCTTATATCATAAAACAAGTTTTTTAAAAAAGCGTTGAAACTTCCATTTTTCAAAATATAGGCCTCTTGGTAATGAAATTTTTCTTTACCATTGGAATCCTTTTTTGACGTTGCTAAAACCAAAATTATTCCCTTACCGAATTTCTTATTGAATAGCTTTTCAAGTTCTGTTTTATTATAAGAAAAAACATATTCATTATTTTTGAGAATTGATAATTTCTGACCAGTATTTTTCAATTTAAATCCTTGTTTATTTTTAGCAGTTGAAGTAATTGTTTGATGAATAACTCTTAAACCGTCTTTTTCTCTTGGATATCCAAATTTTTTAAGTAATTTAGAATTTAACAAGTCATCTGGTTTCTTTGTAAATAAGGTTATTAAAGAGGCAGTTTCTAATCTTTGAGATTTAAGTTCTAATTTACCTAAGTCGGGCAAAGAAATGTTGTTTTCTTTGAGCCCCAAAAATTGTTCAAGCGTATGACCTATGCCTGTATTATGGAAACGTAAACTAGAAATAAAACCTCGAAAGTGAAGTGGTCGTTGTGGCGGAGGAAAAGCACCATGCGGTATTTGGGAGACAACTTCTCCATTGCTTTTGCGAGTATATCTCCTATCTCTTTTCGTTCCAAGAGTTCATGGGGAAGCGGCGAGGGGTCAACAAGTTTTTCCGAAAGCACGTTTTCGCCATCTGCATTTTCTCCGCCAAAGGCCGATCCGCCTCTGGCGGAAAATTCGGAAAACGGTATGGTCCTTTTCTTTTTAAGAAAGTTGATGGCCGCGTTTTTAGCGATACTGAAAATCCAAGTTTTGAAAGTATATCATAGAGGTTTAACTCCATCAAATAGGATGCGAGAATTTCTCTTGTTTTTTAAATAAATTTTTGATACAATTAAGATACCCAGAAGCGGGTATTTTGTTTTCTATGCCCAGTAACATTACTTCGATTACCTTGTTTTTTAGCAAAAACAAGGCAGAAAATGGACTGGGTAAAATTAGCAAGATTATTAAACAGAACTTCATCTACCCAGTAACTCAACTAGTTGAGTTACTGGGTTAAGTCGAAGTAATGTTACTGGGTATGCCTAAAAAACCTAAAAAAACAGCTGAAAAAGTCAGTGAAAAAATCCCCAAAAACAACAATGTTTCTTATGAAGCCAAGGACATTTATGTTTTGGAAGGTTTAGAACCGGTCAGAAAGCGGCCGGCAATGTATATCGGTTCCACCGGACCTGACGGTTTGCACCACTTAGTTTGGGAGTGTGTTGATAACTCATTGACTTATGACACGCCTGTTTTGATTGAAAAAGACGGAAAAGTGATGCTAAAAAAGATTGGTGAAGTTGTTGATTCTGCAATTGAAACCAACCAGAAGAAAGATTTACTTTCAAATAACCAAATGGAAATTTTGCGTTCTGGTTTTAACATAAAAACCCTGAGCTTTGACCCCTCAAATCTTAAATTATCATGGAAGCCAGCTTCGAGTTTGATTCGTCATAAAGTTAATAGCGAAATTTATGAAATTACTTTACAAAATAACAGAAAAATTGGAATTACCCCTTATCATTCGCTTTTTACTGTCAAAAACGGAGAGGTGGCAGGAATTAGAGGCGATGAATTAAAAGAGGGCAGTTATATTGTGGTGCCCAAAAATTTTCCCGAACCAGAAAATTATCTAAAGGAAATTGACCTACTCAAAGAATTATTGGTTTTACCGACTGCAAAGACAAAATCAATCTTCCTCTACGGCGTAAAATATTTATTGAGTTCAGAGGTCAAGCTCTTGATTAAAAATTATTTTCAAGAAAAAGTAGGTAATCGGTGGTCAAATATTTTTTACGATTTCAAACGTCACGATTATTTGCCTTTTAATGTCTGGCGGACTTTCCCGGCAACCATTAGAGATCATTTTTCTTGTTTTTTAGGAACAAGATTTAATGAAAGGGTAAGGATAAAATCAAAAATTCCGATTAATCGTCATCTTATAGAACTTTTGGGTATTTACGCGGCAGAAGGAACGAATCTTTCCGGTAGGACAAATCGGATTGTTTGGAGTTTTGGCAGTCACGAAAAAGAATTGATTCATTACACGGCTGCTCTCGTTGAAAAAGTTTTTGGGATACAAATAGAACCGCATTATGCCCATGAGACCAGCCAAACTATCCAAATTGATTCCTTATTGATTAGCCTTATTTTAAAAGAGATATTTAAACCGGGGAATAATAGTCGTCAGAAAGTGGTTCCGTCTTTGATTTTTAACATCAATCCTTGGCTTCGAGAAAGATACCTTATTGCTTATTTAGCTGGCGACGGTTATCCATCTCAGGTATTTACCCAGTACCTTCTAAATAATTCTTCTCCAGACAGCGGTGAACGGTCTAAATTTACAGCGGTTTCAGCAAGTAAAGAATTCATTGAAGGATTAAGCCATCTTTTGTTTTCTTTGGGTAAGACATTTTCCATTGGGGAAATAAGACAAAAAAGAAACAGTGAAATTGCGATGAATTATCGCGGCCGAATCACCAAATATCCTTTTAACCGACAGACTCATTCGTGGCGCATTGATTTCTATTGGCATGCTAATTCTTCATACATCGGGTATCTACCAGCGGCCGAGATTATTTCCTCAATCTCATGGCAGAGACCTTATTCATTTAGCCTAAACACTCATGGCGGAGTCTCTGCTGGTAAAGTAGTCGCCCTTTTAGAAACTAAACGTATTACTTTACATTCTAATGCCCAAAGATTTATTGAATCTGATCTTGGTGTATTGAAAGTAGTTAAAATCAGAAAGATTAATTATCGCCATCCTTGGGTTTATGACTTTTCGGTTCCTGATGCTGAAAATTTCGTCGGCGGTTCAGCGCCAATTATGGTTCATAACAGTATTGACGAGGCAATGGCTGGCTATGCCAAAAACATCAAAGTAGAACTTTTGAAAGAAAATCAGGTGGCAGTGACTGATGATGGTCGGGGTATCCCGGTTGATATGCATCCCCAGACAAAAAAATCCGCCTTGGAAACAGTAATGTGCACTCTCCACGCCGGCGGTAAATTCGGCGGCGAGTCATATAAAGTAGCTGGCGGACTTCATGGCGTGGGCGTCTCGGTGGTTAATGCTTTGTCGAAATGGATGAGAGTAGAAGTCTGTCGCGATAATAATCTTTATTCTCAGGAATACGAGAAAGGCAAGCCGAAATACAAAGTAAGAAAAGAAGGGAAGTGTTCACCCGCCCAAATTTCGCAAGGCGAAACTTGGGCGGGCAGGGCAACTGGCACCAAAGTTATTTTCGGCCCGAACCCGGAAATTTTTTCCAAAGTAGAGTTTGACCGAAAAAGAATTATAGACCATCTTCGGCAACAAGCTTTTCTTACCAAAGGTACTAAAATTGAATTTATTGATGAGCGGGAAGCCGCACCATTATATTATGCTTTTTGTTTTGAAGGTGGACTGCTATCTTTTATTAACTATCTCAATCGCTCCAATCAATCGGTTCAAAAGGAAATTTTTTACGTTAATAAGTCTTATGAAAACATTGAGGTGGAGGTGGCTTTTGTTTACAACCAAGAAATTGAAACTCAAGAGTTAAGTTTTGCCAATAATATTTATACCCCGGACGGCGGAATGCACTTGACCGGTTTTCGTTCGGCCTTAACCCGAACTTTAAATGATTATGGTCGGACCAACGGCTATCTTAAAGATTCCGAAGATAATTTGATTGGCGATGACATCAGGGAGGGCTTGGTGGCAATTGTCTCCGTTAAATTAAGAGAGCCCCAATTTGAAGGTCAGACCAAAGCCCGCTTGGGTAATCCGCCGGCCCGAACCGCAGTGGAAACAGTAGTTAATGAATCCTTAAAGGAATTTCTGGAAAAAAATTCCAATGACAGTCGGGCAATCATTGAAAAATGCCTGCTGACGGCTAAAGCCCGCAAAGCGGCCAAGGCAGCCAAAGAAACGGTTTTAAGAAAAGGCATTTTGGAAGGAATGACTTTGCCGGGAAAATTAGCTGACTGTTCCAGCCGCGACCCGGAAGAATCCGAATTGTTTATTGTGGAAGGCGATTCTGCCGGCGGCAGCGCCAAGTCGGCGCGGGACAGACGTTTTCAGGCTATCTTACCTTTGCGGGGAAAAATTTTGAACGTGGAAAAAGCCCGGGTTGACAAAATGCTTTTAAATAAAGAAATTCGCGCTTTGGTGATGGCCATTGGCACTGCCATTGGCGATGAATTCGACCTTTCAAAATTGCGTTATCACCGAGTCATCATCGCCACCGATGCTGACGTGGATGGCGCGCATATCCGCACCCTCCTTCTGACACTCTTTTATCGGTATTTTAACGAGGTGATTAAAAACGGTCATCTTTATATTGCCCAGCCGCCTTTATATCGGCTTCAGACTGGAAAAGAAATAAAATATGCGTATAATGATGCAGAAAAGGAGAAAATTATGAAAGAATTGGCAAAGGGCGAAAAACGGCAGACTAGTATCAATATCCAGCGCTACAAAGGGCTTGGAGAGATGAATCCGGAGCAGCTTTGGGAGACAACAATGGACGACCAAAACAGGATTTTAAAATCGGTGACGATTGAAGATGCTCAGGAAGCCGAAAGATTGTTTGATATTTTAATGGGGGAGCAGGTTGAACCCCGAAAACATTTTATTCAAAGTCAGGCGACAATGGTTAAAAATTTGGACATATAACGATAACAATGTTTAACAAACCCAAATCTTACATCCAAGAATCCTATCGGGAAATTCATAGGGTTAATTGGCCTACCCGCAAGGAGACCGTACGTTTAACCTTAATTGTTATTGGCATGTCCATAGGAGTGGCGATTTTTTTGGGTATTTTGGATTTCGTATTTACTTATTTATTGGAAAAGTTTCTTGTATAATTCAGAATTTAAAAGTCAAATGGAACAAACAAAAGAGAAAAAATCATCCGCCGCATCCGCCCCAAAAGATATTAAAAAAAGGGGGGAAAGACACTGGTACGCAGTCCATACTTACTCGGGCTACGAAGATGCGGTAGGCCGCTATTTACGTCAAAGAGTTAATTCTTTGGAGATGAACGATAAAATTTTTAATATTGTTGTCCCCAAGGAAACGAAAATTAAAATAAAAAACGGCAAACGTAAGGTGGTGGAAGAAAAAATTTATCCCGGCTATGTGTTGGTTGATATGACGATGAGCGAGGATTCTTGGTACGTGGTTAGAAATACCCCGAGAGTCACCGGTTTTGTCGGCGCCGACTCAACAGAGCCGACTCCGCTTTCCAAAGAAGAAGTCGAGGCCCTATTGGATCGGATGAAAGGAGAAGAGCCCAAATTTAAAATTGAATTTCGGACCGGTGAAACCGTGAGAATTATTGACGGGCCATTCAAGGATTATGAGGGAAAAGTGGCTGAAATAGACGAAGAGCACGGTAAAATGAAAGTGATGGTTCCGATTTTCGGTCGGGAAACAAGAGTGGAGTTGGATTCTTTACAAGTACAAAAAATTTAGGGCTTTGTCTAAATTTTGGAGGCAATAACCGAACAAAATTTAGAAACAAAACCTTTACCCCGGCCTCTATGCTTATTAAATAAGGAATAATTCTATTTACTGATATTAAACTTAGTAATAAATATTTTATCGTAATTTTATGGGCTTAAAGGGCGGGGTGCTCCATGTTGTAGATAAATTTTCATCGCTACGCTGGAGCTTCGCTCGAAAATTTAAACAACATGGGCAAGCTAATTAAAACAATCGTAAAATTACAAATTTCTGCCGGAGCAGCCAATCCGGCGCCGCCGGTTGGGCCGGCTTTGGGTCAGCACGGCGTTAATATCGCCCAGTTTTGTCAGGAGTTTAATGAAGCCACCGGGAAAATGACCGGAGACATTATTCCGGTTGAAATTACGATTTACGAAGACCGAAGTTTTGATTTTAAATTAAAAACTCCGCCTGCCTCGGATTTATTAAAAAAGGCGGCTGGCATTAAAAAGGGTTCTGGCGATCCGCTGAAAAATAAAGTCGGCAGAGTGACCAAAGCTCAGATTAAAGAAATCGCCGAAAAGAAGATGGCGGATTTAAACGCCAACGATATTGAAGCGGCGATAAAAATAATTGAGGGGACAGCCCGCTCAATGGGAATTATTATAGAAGAATAAAATTTTTTATTTTGTCTTATGCCGCAAAGATTATCTAAAGACGAATATTATCTAAAAATTGCCAAACAAGTTGGCTTAAGGTCAACCTGTTTTCGCAACAGGGGAGGAGCAATTATAGTTAGAGATGACCAAGTTATCGCTACGGGCTATATTGGCGCTCCACGAAAAACCAAAGATTGCTTTGAAAGGAACGAATGTTTAAGAGATAAATTGGGCATTCCCCATGGCAAACAATATGAAATGTGCCGGTCGGTTCATGCCGAAATGAATGCCATAATCAATGCGGCCAGAGCCGGAGTTTCTCTTTTTGGAGCAGATATTTATATTTCTTGTGAAAATCCAAAGGATAATACGCCAAGGGATAGTTTCCCTTGTTTTATCTGTAAAAAAATAATTATTAACTGCGGAATTAAAAGAATTGTTTGTACCGACAATAAAAATGACATAGTCATATTTAACGTGGAAGACTTGATTAAAGATTGGCAGGAAAAAGACATAATTGATGACCAACGCCAATTTGGAACGGATTTAAACATTAAAGAAGGTTTAAACTGATTTTTCAGTATGTCGAATAAAATTATCTGCATTGTCGGCATGGCTGGTTCTGGTAAGAGTATTGTTTCCGATGAATTGGTAAAACGCGGTTTTTCATATTTAAGATTTGGACAGATTACTCTTGATAAGGTTAAGGAAGAAGGTCTCGAACCCAACGAAAGTAATGAAAGAAAAATAAGAGAAAAATTCAGAAAAGAATATGGAATGGGGGCGTTCGCTACTCTTAATATTCCAAAAATAGAAGAATTGCTTAAAAAATCTAATCTAGCAGTTGATGGGCTTTATAGTTGGTCAGAATATAAAATACTCAAAGATAAATATGGAGATTCGAGGTATGTTATAGCGGTATATGCGCCGCCAGAATTGAGGTACGAAAGATTGAAAAATAGGGCTATGGCGGATGATGAAAAACAACGTTTTAGATCTTTTACAGAAAAAGAGGCAAAAGCCAGGGATTATGCCGAAATTGAAAATATAGAAAAAGGCGGTCCTATTGCGATGGCAGATTTTACGATAGTCAATATAGGCACAATCGAAGAATTAAAAGAAAAAGTAAGTGAAATTTTAAAGAAAATTTGATATGCAAAAAAATCCTTATCGCGGTAAATTTATCGTGTTTGAATTCTGACGATTGGGATATAAGGAGGGGTGTCCAGGATATTATTGTAAAAAAATAATTTAAAAATATGGATTCAAAAATCAACGCTTTAATTAAAAAAGAAATTATCAGGCAGAAAGAAGGTCTAGTTTTAATCCCTTCAGAAAACTACGCTTCACAGGAGGTCCTAAGGGCTATGGGGACTCCTCTAAGCAATAAATATTCCGAAGGTTACCCTAAAAAAAGATATTACGGCGGCAATGAATTTATTGATGAGATTGAAACTATCGCCATTGAGCGAGCAAAAAAATTATTCAAAGCAGAACACGCCAATGTTCAGCCTCATTCGGGCTCCCAGGCCAATGCCGCAGTTTACCTGGCCCTGCTTAATTATGGAGATAAAATTTTGGGGATTGATTTATCGGCCGGGGGGCACTTAACTCACGGTTCAAAAGTTAATTTTTCCGGAAAATTATACAATTTTGCCCATTATGGAGTTAATTCAAAAACAGAGAAAATTGATTTAAAAGAAGTGGAAAAAATCGCCTTAAAATTCAGGCCAAAATTAATCATCGTTAGCACGACCACTTATTCAAGAACCCTTGATTTTAAAAAATTCCGCCAAATTGCCGATAAAGTTAAAGCCTATTTAATGGCAGACATTGCTCATATTGCGGGTTTGGTGGTGACGGGTCTTCATCCTCATCCTTTTCCCTGGTGCGATGTGGTAACCACTACCACCCATAAAACCTTGAGGGGCCCTCGGGGCGGTTTAATTTTATCAAAAATAAAAGATAGATTGGATAAGGAGGGAAAGTATAATTTAGCCGAGAAAATTGACAGAGCGGTTTTCCCCGGAACACAAGGAGGACCTTTAGACCACGTGATTGCCGCCAAAGCTATTTGCTTTTCAGAGGCGATGAAACCATTTTTTAGAAAATATCAAAAGCAGATTCTCGTCAATGCCAAAGCCATGGCCAATGAGTTTTCAAAGCAGAAAATCAGGGTGGTCAGCGGAGGAACGGATAATCATTTAATGGTCATAGATATTTCTCCTTTCGGCGTTGGATCCAAGAAAATTCAGGATGAATTAGATAAAGTCGGCATTTACGTTAATCGTAACACCATACCCTTTGATAAAAGGCCGCCGTATAATCCTTCCGGCATCAGATTGGGTTCGCCGGCCATAACTACTCGAGGGTTTAAAGAAGAAGAATGCCGTCAGGTTGTAAGATTAATCGCGAAACTTATTACAAACATTAACAACCCGATAATTAAAAATCAGATTAAAAAAGAAACAAAGAAGTTGCTCAAAAAATTCCCCATTTATGAAGATTTTAAATGGTAAAACTAAAAATAAATGACTAATTATTCGCCTACGATCGGCTTAGAAATACATATTGAACTTAAAACCAAAACCAAAATGTTTTGCGGCTGCCTTAATGACGCGGATGAAAAGCACCCTAATATTAATGTCTGTCCGATTTGTCTGGCCCATCCCGGAGTTCTGCCAGTCATCAACAAAAAAGCGGTTGAGTCAGTTTTAAAACTGGGCTTGGCTTTGAATTCCAAAATTCCCGAGATTTCAAAATTTGACCGAAAAAATTATTTTTATCCGGATTTGCCCAAGGGCTATCAAATCAGTCAATATGATAAACCATTGGTTGTCGGCGGCAAATTAAACGGCGTCAAAATTACAAGAATTCATTTAGAAGAAGATACCGGCCGTTTAACACATAGTCATCGTCAAAAGTCATCGTACAGCTTGGTTGATTTTAACCGGGCTGGCATTCCTTTGATGGAATTAGTCACTGAACCAGACATTAAAAGCGGCGAGGAGGCGGTTAAATTTGCCAAAGAACTTCAGTTGATTTTGCGTTATTTGGAAATTTCCGATGCGGATATGGAAAAAGGACAGATGCGAGTTGAAGTAAATATTTCTATTAGCGACAAGCGGCAAGGGACAAGCGACAAGGAATTAGGTACGAAAGTTGAAATAAAAAATCTTAATTCCTTTCGGGCAGTTGAGGAATCCATAGATTATGAAATAAAAAGGCAACCTGAAATTTTAGATAAAGGCGAAGAAATAAAACAGGAAACGCGCGGTTGGGACGATATAAAAAAACGGACTGTTTCCCAACGACTCAAAGAAGAATCGCACGATTACCGCTATTTTCCCGAACCGGATTTACCGCCTTTAGATTTGACAAAATTTAATCTTGAAGAGTTAAAAGTTTCCATTCCGGAATTGCCGGCTCAAAAACGAGCCCGATTTATTAAAGAATATGGCCTTTTGGCAAATCAGACAGAAATTCTCATTGAAGACAGGGGACTGGCTCAATATTTTGAAGAATCAGCTTCGGAATTACGAACAAAATTACCGATTCCTGATTACCAATTACTTTTTAACTATTTTTCCAGCGACACGAGGGGTTTGATGAATGAACAAAAAATCACTGTCAGGGAATTAAACATTACTCCGGAAAATTTTGCTGATTTAATTGTTTTACTCAGCAAGGGCGAAATTTCCAGCCGCTCGGCGAAAGACATTTTAAAAGAAATGTTTTTAACCGGCCTTGACCCGCGTCAGATTATTCGAGATAATGGATTGACAAAGCTTTCAGACAATACTATAATAGAGCAAATAGTTGGGGAAACAATAAAAGAAAACCCCAAAGCAGTTGAAGATTATAAAAAAGGCAAAGAAAACGCCTTGCAATTTTTAATCGGTCAGGCAATGGCAAAATCAAAAGGTCGCGGCAACCCCGAGATTTTTAGGAAATTATTTAAAGATAAATTTTAAAATGACTCCCGAAAAAGAACCAACTATCCAAAAAATTGAAGTAGTCACCGAAACTACAGAAGAAGAAAGAAGATTAAAAGACAAAAAAGCAACGGTTGGTCAATTGAAATTTTATGAGCAAGAGATTGCTGAAATAAGAAGTAGTATGGAAGAAGCAAGGCATAAAGGATTAAGCACTAAAGATTTAGAGAAAAGATTGGAAGACCTTAAAGAATTAAAAGAGAAGACAAAAGAGGAATTAGGTTAATATAAATTCTTTGTCTTTTTTGAACCAAGTCATCTGGCGTTTAACATATTGCCAACTTTCTTTTAATATTGAATCAATCATTTCTTTTTTATTGTTGCTACAATTTTAAGCCAGGCCTTGACAAAAATAAAATAAAATAATACAATAAATTATTGCTATTTTAAAAAATAAGAAAGGAGGTGAAAAACATGGAGAGGTTAAAGATATTGGTTGTTGATGATAATAAGGCTGTGCGTGAGTTATTAACGGTTATGCTCAACGAGTTTGGCCATGAGGTTGTGACAGCTCAAAATGGTCAGGAAGGGATAGCGAAATGTGAGAAATGCGACAGTTTTGATCTAGTCATAACTGATCGTCAAATGCCGGGTATGCTCGGGGAGGAGTTGATACACAGGATTAAAAAAATTCGCCCCGAGCTGTCGGCGATTCTAATCACCGGTGATTGCGATTCAGGTCTGTCCCAGGTGGCGAAAGCTGCCGGCGCAGATGAAATTCTGATCAAGCCCTTCCAAATGAAAACCATGGAGAGGGTGATCAAAAACCTTTTGGAGAGAAAGGGGGAATGAAATGTTAATGTTTGGGAGATGGACGAGAAGTATCGATAATAAGTGGCGGCTGAGTTTACCGGCCGCCCTTGGAAGGGAAATTGACAACTTCGTTCTCATTTATGAGAATGAAGAGGGTTGTATTCGTATTGAAAAACCGCCCCTCAAAGTAGATGAGGTGGCGGATCCAACCTCTATTTTTATAATAGAGGTGGAAAAGGGAGGGCACAACGGCAGGAGAATTTTAATTCCCCGATCCTTGCGTGGGTCAACCTCTTTTTATTATGGAAGGAAGGTTACCTTAGTAGGGAAAAGAGACTATTTAGAGCTTTGGCCCAGACCATG
>Ga0210015_1001004_pt1 | contig 28557 bp, 19 predicted proteins | sample CryGeymeta201522_FD_185471 | JGI IMG/M metagenome (GOLD analysis project Ga0210015, IMG submission 185471) | Groundwater microbial communities from Crystal Geyser aquifers in Utah, USA - Crystal Geyser metaG 2015-22 (SPAdes) (version 2) | ecosystem: Environmental > Aquatic > Deep subsurface >... | reverse complement strand
AATTGCCGGGTCGTCCCCAACCTTGGCCAGGCCGATGGCGACGCCGACGGCTTGGGCGACGCCTGCGACGCTTGTACGAACGACGCCCTCAACAACCTTGATCAGGACTGCCTGTGCGGCGACTTCGATCCGGACCGCGACGGCGACGGCATCTTGAATGGCTCGGATACGACGCCCGATGACACCACGGATACGGACAGCGACGGGCAGATCAACAACATCGACGACGACGACGACGGCGACGGCATCCTCGATGCAGACGACGCTGCCCCGCTGGTCTTCGATGATTTCGACGGCGATGGGATCGGCGACGGCGACGACCCGGATGACGACAACGACGGGGTCCTCGATGCGGCCGACGCCTTCCCGTTCGATGCTTTCAACGCCGGCGACGCGGACGGGGATGGCACGGGAGATATGGCCGATGCGTGCGATACGGTCCCGGCCGGGGCGCCGGTGCAGGCGGCGGCGCGGGTCCACGCCTCGGCGGTGGGCGATCCAATCACCCCCGGGACGCTCCTGACGATCACCCCGGCGACCGGCGACTGTCTGCCAGATGATCCCTCCACCGGGTCGTGTTTCTACATGGAGGTCTCCACGGGGATCTTCACGATCACCGCGCTCCACGGCGGGGCGGACGGCGGGCTCATCACGGGACAGGCCCAGGGCCACCCGACCTTCGCAGATCAGCAGAAGCTGGTGGTGGATCCCACGGCGGTGAGCCCGGATCCGACCACCCTCGATCAGGTGTGGTCCTTCTTCAGCAATCCAGGGAACACCTTCACCACGGGCAACGGGGTCACGACCACCACCCTCGCGGACGGGGTGACCGAGGCGTGGTCCTTCCGTACCTGGACGATCTTCTGGAACAACAAGGAGATCCCGCTCACCGCCGGGCTCGATCAGGTCGCCAATAACGACGATGACCTGGTGCCGGTGGTGGCCACGACCACCGGGCTGGATCCGTTGGCGCAGAACTTCTTCCTAGAGCACGCGGACGGGACGTACGAGTTGGTCTACAACGCCCTGGTGCCAACCTCGCCGCCTTCGGGTTTCGAGGCGGTGCACTACACCGCCTTCCTGCGTGGCCGGGTGGTGCGCGCGGGGACGGCGGTCGACAGCGACGGCGACTTCGTCCCAGACAGTCAGGACAACTGTCCGGCGGTGGCCAATGTTGACCAGGCCGATGGCGACGGGGACGGCGTGGGTGATCTCTGCGATGTGTGCCCCACGGACCCCTTGGACGACGCGGACGGTGACTGCCTGTGCGCCAACCCGGACGATCCGAACGGCACGTTCGGCTTCGACCCGGATAACGACGCCGACGGGGTGGCAAACGGAGCCGACGCCTTCCCCGACGACCCGGCGGAGACCGTGGATACGGACGGCGACCACACCGGCAACAACGCCGATACCGACGATGACGGCGACGGCGTGGCGGACGTGATCGACAGCGATCCGTTGAATCCTGCGGTAAAGGAGGTGGTGCCCCTGGAGTCTGGGGAGCCGTCCGCCGCGGCCACGATTACGCCGGCCACCGGGAGCTCGGTGGAGGTGGACAACAACCGGCTGCTCGCCCTCGACGCGGCGGCCACCGAGCTCGAGACGCTGGCGGCGGCCTTGCCCGCCGAGGATCCGGGTAAGGCGCAGGCAGAGGCGGACGCCGAGACCGCGCGCGCCCTGGTCGTCGCCGCCACCAAGCTCAAGGGGACAAAGGTGGAGATCCCCGCCGGCACTACGGTCGATGGCGACGGCGACGGCGCCGCGGACGACTCGGTGGACATCGGGATCGAGCCGGCAGATGCCGCTGCGGGTGGCGCCTTCACCTTCGTCAATACCGTGAACGGTTCGGTGGAGACCACCATCGTGGGTCAGCCGGTGGCCTTCACCCCGGCGGGCGCGACGTTTGATCTCTTCGCGCGGCTCACCCTCGCCTACACCCCCGCGGACCTACCCTACGGCCTCCTCGATGAGGCGGACCTCGCCGTGGTGCGCACCAACGACGACGGGACGAAGACCCTCCTCGCACCGTGCGACGACACCATCGATCGCAATGGCAACGGGGCGGTGAACGCGGAGGATCAGGAGCGCGACTGCGTCGAGGCACGGGACACGGCGGCGAATACGATCACCGTGCGCACGAGCCACTTCTCGACCTTTACCGTGGCAGTGGGCGACACGGACGGGGACGGGATCGCCGACACCCTGGACGCCAACCCGACGGTGCCGCAGACGACCAACACGGAGGACGGCGGTCTCGGTGACCGCAACCTCTTCTCGCGTCTGAACGAGAACGGCAAAAACGCCTTTGGCTGCGCGGCCACGCCCGCACCGTCGGCGCAGATCAGTTGGGGCGCGGTGGCGATGCTGCTCTTGCCCCTGGGTTTGCTCACTACCCTACGCAACGGGAGACGCTGGATGCGCACACTGCTCGGAAGCCTGCTCCTCCTCGCCCTCTGTCTGGCTCAGGCGGAGGCAACGACCACCCTCTTTCCCACCGGCTTCGGCGCCAAGATGGCGGCGATGGGCGGGGCGGGGAACGCCGCCGGCGACGACGCCACCACCCTGGCGGTGAACCCGGCGAACGTCGGCAAGATGGCGGACGGCTGGCGGGTCGACCTCGACGTGGGGGCGCTGATCTTCAATGGCAGCTACACCGACCACAACTCGGACCTCGAATCGTCGGTGAACCGCGCCGTGGGCGGCCGCTTCGAGATCAATGAGGGGACCCTCTTCTTCCTCCCCACGGTGGGGATCGTCTACAAGACCGGCCGCTTGGGCGTCGGCTTTGGGATGTGGGGGAAGGGCGGCGGCGGCTTCGCGGTCCAGGACTGGGGGTTCAACGACGTCACCCCGGTCTCCCTGGGCGGTGGGCGTGAGAGCTTCATCACCAACGGCTCCGACCTGACCGGAAGTCACCGGCTCACGGGCGAGAATGCGGTGCGGCGTGACAACTACACCCTGATGATCATCGGTCGCTTCGGCCTCGCCCTCTCCTACGACCTCACCGACGACCTGACCGTGGCGGTGGAGCCGCTGCAGGACTACGGCTTTTTGAAGTTCGGGATCTTCGGCTCCGTCGAGATGGCTCCCCACGGCGTACAGGCGCGTCACGTGGGCAGCGCCAACCCGAACGTGGGGACGGAGGAGCTGGGGATCGACGGGATCGTCGCCAAGGGAAGCCGGGCCTACAACCTCGCCACCGAGGACGGGATGATCACCCGCACCGAGGCGAAGATCGCCCTGGGCGTGACCGACGCGGGTAGTCTGACCGCCCCGCAGCTCACCTCCCTGAAGCCGCGTTTCGACCGCAGCGACACGGTGGCGGCGGGCAAGGCGTTCAACCGCTTCCTCGATCCTGCCTACCTGGCCACGCAGGACCACCTCTCCGCCCACGAGAAGGCGGTGGCGCAGAACACCGCCCAGGGCTTCCCGAGCCATGGCCAGCTCTTTGCCGGCCGCACCTTCCCGGGCTTCATCTTTGACCGGCAGGGACCGACGGCGGCGGCGGACGACCAGTGGATGGTCGCCTACGACGGCCACGGCGGCGTCACCGAGCTTCCCGTGGACGGGGTGCAGCGGGTGGCCGACTTCTTCCACGCGCCCACCGCGGGCGCGGGCGAGGACGCGAGCACCACACCCGCCTACTTCCGCAAGCAGATCTGGGAGTTCTCGCTCGTCGACGATCCGGTCAGCGGAGAGCAGCGCGGCCAGGCGACGGGAAGCCTCCTCGCCCATCAGGACATCAACTCCACCCTGAACAACCTCACCCGCAGCCTGATGGCACAGCCGTTCTATGACTCCACGAAGTTCACCGATGCTGAGCACGACTATGTGATCGACGAGTTCTACGGCCTCTTTCAGGATGTCTTCCCGGATTTCGGCTTCGGCATGGGCGAGGTCACCGGCTACGCCTCCGGGCGCGGCTTCGAGGACTTCGCCAACGCGGTGAAGGTGGGCGGCCGCTGGCGGGTGAACGACTGGCTCTCCTTCGGCGGCAGCTACACCTCGAAGTCGAGCATCATCATGCGCGACGGCGGCCTACGCTTCGACTTTACCAACCAGATCCAGCAGGGGTTGGACGTGGGGATGCGCTCCCTCCTGGCGATGCAGACCGTCTTTGATGAGCTGGGGATGACCCAGTTCGCGGAGTTCGTCGACACCGTGGCGGATGGTGTGGCGACCGATCCGACGATCCAGAACGTGGACTTCGCGGTGGCGCCGGGCTCCGACCCGACGGTCACCTCGTCGCAGCAGATCTTCAATGAGCTCCCCAAGCTCGGCAACATCGACCGGCTGCTTACCGAAGCCCCCTCGTTTGGCGATGCCACCCACGGGCCCGGCAACCCCGATGTCGCGGGCAGCGACCGGGCGATCCCGACCAACCCGCAGCTCGATCTCCTGCTCACCGGCTCCTCCGGGCGGGCGGATGACAACTTCACCAACGATGACGCCCACTCGGTGGAGCTGCTGACCCGCTCCGGCGCCGGTCTCTTCCACATGTTCGCCTCGCTGATGGGCTATATAGACAATCAGGAGTTTCAGAACCTCACCAGCCAGCCCAACTACAAGGTCCCGAAGCGGACCAACGACTCGACGAACAACACCGCGACCCTCGGGATCAACGCCGTTGCCGGTACCTTCCACAACGGCAGCGGCACCATCGTTCGTGCGACCGACGACCAAGAGGTGATCGACTACTACCGCGACATCGCCCGCTTCCTGCGCGGCTTCGGGGTGAGCTCGATCGCCGACCCGGACAGCACCGCGACCCAGGCGGTCGCGGTGGCCCAGGTTCAAGGGCTTCTCGATCCGGCGAACTACGCGACTCCCGAGGAGTTCCTCACCGCCTACGACGGCCTGCGCAACCAGTTCAACGTGGTGGGCGACTTCCGCACCGACATCACCGTCGAGCTGCCGCAGCAGGTGGAGTTGGGCATCGAGGTCCGTCCCTCCTTCCTCAAGCGGCTGCGCCTCACCTCGGACGTGAAGTGGGCGGACTACTCCTCGTCGATGCAGCAGTTCGCGGCCAACCTGCGCAACCCGGACAACCCGGTCTTTTCACGCTTCCTCGGCCTGAATGGGTCGGGCTTCGGCGACGCCGACTCCTTCACCTTCAAGGAGGATCTCAACTGGCACGACCAGTGGATCTTCAACTTTGGTACCGGCTATGACCTCCTCGACAACTTCACGGTGATGGCGGGCTACTCCTTCACCGGCCGCCGCCTCAACGACCTGTGGAACGACTTCGGCAAGGCAAAGTCGGCGATGGATGGCGCGAACAACATGGGCGTGCTGCCTGCCTTCGGCTTCCAGTCGGGCTCCGTGGGGGCTAGCTACCGGTGGAACAACAAGGAGCTCTCTGTCGCCCTCGAGCGCGCCTTCACCACCACCCTGTTCAGCGACACGAACCTCGCCAACAGCCAGTACAGCGACTCGCGCGAGTCGGCGAACCAAGAGAGCGTGCACGTCCAGTACTCCCTGATGTTCTGATCTCCGCCACCGCGGATTGGCGCCCCGCCGGGGTCGCCGATAGGAATCGGCTCCTACCCAGGGTCGAGGGTAGGAGCCGATTGGTCCGGCGGCCATTCCACACGCCGTTTCCCGGAAGGATGCCGGGAAAGAGATGGCAGGATGGCCACGTCAGTCGGCGCTGCGGAAAGGGCGCGTTGCCACGCACGCCCGGCGCTGGCTCGACACCATGGCCGTTGCCGTTGCCACGGTTACGTGGTGATGGCGGACCCTGTGCATCTGCTGATCGCGCTGGGGATCGGTGGTGATCTTGCCGACCTGATGCGATCGTTCGGCCGGGTCACGGCCTGGAACCTCAATCGGTTGCAGGGTCGTTCGGGTGGTGTCTGGCAAAAGGGGTTCTACAACCACCAGCTCCGGAACGAGGACTCCCGCGATCGCCGCCTGCGCTACCTGGCGGCGAACCCCGTCCGACAGGGGTATGTGACCCGCTGGCAAGAGTGGCCCTGGACCCCCTCAACTCCGCTCGGTAGGAGCCGGCTGCACCGGCGATCCGCGCGCCCTGCGCGGCCGGTCCGTTGGGCCGGGACCGCCGAGGGGAATCGCTCCTCCAGGAGGACCGGGACGACGCGGCGAGATCTCCCCCAACCCTCTTTGGTAGGAGCCGGCTGCACCGGCGATCTGCCGAATCGCCCGTTGCGAAGCTGCGGATCACCCCGCGACCACCGCGAGCCGGCTGCACCGGCGATCTGCGCGCCCTGCGCGGCCGGTCCGTTGGGCCGGGACCGCCGAGGGGAATCGCTCCTCCAGGAGGACCGGGACGACGCGGCGAGATCTCCCCCAACCCTCTTTGGTAGGAGCCGGCTGCACCGGCGATCTGCCGAATCGCCCGTTGCGAAGCTGCGGATCACCCCGCGACCACCGCGAGCCGGCTGCACCGGCGATCTGCCGAATCGCCGGTCTTAGGTGGGCTGGGGCCACGGTCGATAGGCACTTAGTTGCCGGGGGATCGCGGTGCCCGATGGCCGCGGCTGGACCCTCGGCGGTACCCCGTTCGTTAGGGAGAACACCATGGCCTTCCCGCGTCTCGACCGGTCCCGCGCCCCGCACCCGTGGAGGGTCGGGGGTCGCCTCCTGTTCCTCACCCTCCTGCTCCTGACCCCCCGCCTCGCCGCCGCCAACACGATCGGCTGGACCGATTGGACCGGCCATGGAAGCGACTGGATGGTCGGCCTGCTCACCCTCGCCGACGGGCGCGCGGTGGAGGTGCGGTATGAGGGCGAGCTGGACGGTTCGCGGATCGACGGTGGGGTGAGCTTCTGGATCCCCGAGTCGACCTACCTCAGCGCCACCGTGGACCACGGTCCGCCCACCGCGGATATGGTAATCCTCGCCGGGGGCGACGAGAGCCGCCACACCCTCACCTTCACGCCGCCGCTCCTCGACCCGGTGGTGGCGGTGGTGAGTGTCGGCCGGCCCAATGTCTTGGTGGAGTACGAGTTCGACCACCCCTTCACCCTCCTCTCCTCCGGGGGCGATTACTGGAGCACAGCGGAGGAGAGTCGCCTGCTCGATGGCGGGCCCAACACCATGGGCGGCGACACCCTCCAAGGGTGGGAGGGGAGCGGCACCCTCCAGTTCGCCGGCGTGGTCGGGGAGATTTCCTGGACCGTGCCCCTCAAAGAGCATTGGCACGGCCTCACCGTGGGGGCGGCGGAGGTGGGGACGGCGCAGCAGGTGGGGGTCCCCGAGCCGCCCGCCTTCGCCCTCTGTCTCCCTGTGCTGGTGGGGCTCGTCGCCCTCCGCTCCCGCACCCGCCGCGGGTAGGCGGTGCGCGCCGCGCGAAAAGAGGCAGCGGGCAGCGGTCGCGGCTACCGCGGCTAAAGGTCATACGAGCGGCGGCGATCGTCGCCCAAGAGGCGCGGGGGCGCGCCTGCGATGACCCGGCGAGGGGGGGAGGATGGAATCTCCCGCCGGTGGCCGGCGTTGATGGCTGAGGCCACCCGCCCAAGGAGCCTTGGGCCGCACCCCTCCGCCCCGCGGGGCCGGGGAGCCTGTCGGCCTGGGTCGATCGACTGCGGCGCGCGGACCCATGGCAGGACTCGGGGGCCCGGACTCGGGGGCCAGGCTTCATCGCCTCGCCCCCGGTCGCGCTGCGAACCGGTCGATCCGGCCTCGCGCCCGCGCTTTTCGGTTCGCGATCGCAAACGGCCGACAGGCTCCTAGCCTGGCGCACCACCCGATCGCCGAAGCCCGACAGCGGTCCACGCCCCTGCTACCGTGGCGCCGGCCCGTTCTTGGGTCGTGCCGTTGGTCCCCTTGCAGGGAGTCCGCCATGAGCCCCGTCGCCGCCACCTTTCCGCCGGAGCAGGTCACCCGCGAGCTCTTCTTCAACGTGGGTGGGCCGCACGGATTCATGCGCTGGGGGATCTACCTCTTCTTTGGTGTCGCCCTCGCCTTTCTCGCGCTCAGCCTGCGCGCGCGCCTTCGGCTGTGGCGCCAGGGGGTGGCCGAGGTGCGCACCGACCACCCGGCGCGGCGGTTGGCGATGGTGGCCCGCTACACCCTCGGCCAGGCGAAGGTGGTGCAGGAGCGGTACGCCGGGCTGATGCATGCCGCCCTGTTCTACGGCTTTCTCACTCTCTTCGGGGTCACCCTGATGATCTTCGTGGAGGCGGACCTCACCGGCCCCCTCGCCGGCGTGCACTTTTTGCACGGCACCTTCTACCTGGTCTGGTCGCTGATCGCCGACCTCGGTGGGGTGGTCCTGTTGATCGGGGTGGGGATGGCGGCGGTACGGCGCTACGGGGTGCGGCCGCCGCGCCTGGATAACCAACCGACCGACGCCGTCGCCCTGGCGCTGCTTGCGCTCCTCTGTCTTACCGGCTTTGCGGGCGAGGCGATGCGTATCGCGATCACCCACCTGCCCCCCTTCGAGCGCTTCTCGCCGGTGGGCTACCTCCTCGCCCGGCCGCTGGCCGGGTTGGGGGAGACGAGTTTGCGCGCCTTCCACGCCGGGAACTGGTGGCTGCACATGGGCGGCTCGTTTGCCTGCATCGGACTCATGGCCACTGGCCGGCTCGGCCACATCGTCATCGCCACCCTCAACGTCTACTTCGGCAACCTCGACGACGAGAGGCCAGCGACGCGCTACACCGTTCCCCTGATCGACCCCGCCACCTTCGAGCAGGCAGAGAGCTTCGGGGTCGGGGCGGTGGCGGAGCTGTCGTGGAAGGCGCTGCTGGATTCCGACGCCTGCACCCGCTGCGGTCGCTGTCAGGACCGCTGCCCCGCGTGGGCCACGGCCAAGCCGCTGTCGCCGAAGCGGCTGATCAACCAGATCCAGGCCGCGATGGAGGGGCGTCGTGGCGCCGCTGTGGCGGGGGAGACGAGCGGCGACGGGGCGCTGCCGCTGCTCGGCGGCTACCTCGACCTCGACGCGGTGTGGGCGTGCACGAACTGCGGCGCGTGCATGGCCGCGTGTCCGGTGAACATCGAGCACGTCCCGCGGATCATCGACCTGCGTCGCCACCAGGTCCTCATGGAGGGGGCGATGGCGCCGGAGCTGGAGCGCACCTTCATGAACCTGGAGAACCACCGCAACCCGTACGGCTTCGCCTTCGCCAAGCGTGGCGACTGGCTCCCCGCCGACCTCGGGGTGAAGCTCCTCGCGGCGGATCGCGAGGTCGACCTCCTCTACTTCGTGGGCTGCGCCGCCGCCTTCGACAAGCAGCACCAGAAGAGTGCGGTGGCGCTTTTGCGTTGCCTCGCCGCCGCCGGCTTGAAGGTGGGGATCCTCGGCGCGGAGGAGGGGTGCTGTGGTGACGCCGCCCTGCGCGGCGGCAACGAGTACCTCTTCCAACAGCTCGCCACCCACAACCTCGATCGCTTCGCCAAGTACGGGGTAACCCAGGTGGTCACCACCTGCCCGCACGGCTACAACACGCTGAAGAAGGAGTACCGGCGGTTCGCGGAGCGCCGCGCCGCGGCCGACCCGCAGGCGGCGCCGTACCGCCTCACCGTCCACCACCACACGGAGCTCCTCGCCGAGCTGGTGGCGAGCGGCCGGCTGCGCCTCAAGGAGAGTGCGGCGCGGAGGATCACCTATCACGACCCGTGCTTCCTGGGCCGCTACAACGACGGCTACGCCGCACCGCGCGCCCTGCTCGCCTCCCTGGGGGGGGCAACGGTGGTGGAGATGGATCGCCACGGCCGGGAGTCGTTTTGCTGCGGCGCGGGCGGCACACGCATGTGGATGGAGGAATCGATCGGCACCCGGATCAATCAGACTCGCTGCACCGAGGCCCACGCGACCGGCGCCAGCCTGATCGCTACCGCCTGCCCCTTTTGCAAGACCATGCTCGGCGACGCGATCAAGGAGCTTGGCTTCGCCAATCTGGAGGTGCGCGACCTCGCCGAGCTGCTCGCCGAGGCGCTGGAGGCGTAGCCCCAACAAACTGGGGACAAGACGGGGTCAGGTCTTTACTTTTTACTGCGCCGGCATGCGCCCCAGGGACGGTCAGCCTCTTGCGGCTCCACCGGGTGCTGGATTCACGAGAGGTGCGGGGCCGAGATGCCGTCCCCGCGCGCGACCTCCTGCAGGGGCAGAGTGGAGAGGCGCCGGGAAAGCGCCACCGCGGCGCGGAAGGGGGCGGGTGGGCTCCATCCGCCACCGCGGCCGGCGTCCACCCCTACGCGGTGGTCTGTGCGGCGAGGGGGAGCATCTCCGTCGCGGTGGGGAACGGTCGCTGGCGCTTACGTTGCCCTACCGCATCCGGGGCCATCATGGTGCAGTATCAAATCAATTCCTGACCCCAGGTCACGCGCGCAGGCGCTCGGTGAGCTTTGGCGCGACCTCCAACAAGTCGCCCACCACGCCGTACTCGGCGAGGTCGAAGATCGGCGCCTCCGGGTCCTTGTTCACCGCCACGACGTGCGCCGACCCCTTCATCCCCACCAGGTGTTGGGTGGCGCCGGAGATTCCCAGGGCGAGGTAGAGCTTCGGGGCGACGGTCTGGCCCGAGGAGCCCACCTGGCGGCTCTGCGGCAGCCAGCCCGCGTCCACCACCGGCCGCGAGCAGGCGAGCTCGGCGCCGAGGGCCTTGGCGAGGTCGCGCACCACGGGCAGGTTCTCCACGCTTCCCAGGCCGCGGCCGACCGCGACGATACGCTCGGCGCCGCTGAGGTCGACGGTCTCGCCGGTTGCCGGGGCCACGGGTGCCTCCCTTTGGCAGCGCGCCCGGGCGGGATCGAGGGTGAGGGTCAGGTCGCGGCGCGGCGGGGTGCCGGGGCGGGCGGCGTCTGGCGCGTAGGCGGCCGCCTGGAAGGTGACGATCACCGGCCGCGCCGTGTTCGGGACGAGGGCGGCGCGTAGGCGGCCGTTGAACATCGGCTTGATGAAGCGCGGGCCCTCCGTGGCCATCTCGTAGGCGACCACGTCGGCGAGCAGCGGTACCGCGAGGCGCGCGCTTACCCTCGGGAAGAGGTCGCGCGCCCGGTAGGTGTGGCCGGCCAGGAGATAGGTGGGGTGCTCCGCCCGCACCACCTGGCAGATCGCCTCGGCCATCAGGTCGCTGTCGCCGCTGGCGAGGAGCGGGTCGGTGGCTACTAGCAACTCATCCGCCTCTAGGGTGGCGGCCGCGTCCGCGACCGCGTTGGGGGCGGCGCCGAGGACCACGAGCGCGGTGGTGAGGTGGGTGTCGCGCGCGAGGGCCTGGGCCGCCGCCACGGTCTCGCGGGTCATCCGGTGCAGGGCGCCGTCGTGCGCCTCGGCGAGGATCAGGATCTCCATGGCTGGCTCCTAGAGGACCTTGAGGTCGTTCTTGAGGATGGCGACCAGGCGGCTGGCCGCCTCATCCGCGCTGCCCTCGATCATCACCGTGCGCTTCTCCTTGCGTGGCACGAAGAGGTGGTCGAGGCGCTGGAGAGGGGGGGCGGTGGCGAGCTCCGCCGCGGCGACGGTGGCGATCGCCTTGCGCTTCGCCCCCATGATCCCCTTGATCGTGGGGTAGCGCGGCCGGTTGATACCGGTCTGGATCCCGAGGGTCGCGGGCAGGGGCAGGGTGAGCCACTGGCACCAGCCGCCTTCGAGCTCCTGCTTCACCCGGATCGCGCCATCCAGGAGCTCGGTGGCGGTGATCAGGGTGGCGGTGGCCATTCCCAGAAACTCGCCGACGAGGAGGGGGGTCTGGCCGCTGGAGAGGTCGTCAGACTGGACCCCGGCCAGGATCAGGTCGCACCCCTCGGTCTTGAGGAGGGCGGCGAGGCGGGTGGCGGTGGTGTACGGGTCGGTCGCCGTGCTCGCCTCGGTGAGGAGGTGGATGGCGCGGCCGGCGCCGCGGGCGAGGCAGTCGCGCAGCGACTTTTGCACCCGCTCCGGCCCGAGGCTCACCGCTACCACCTCGCCGCCACCGGCGCGCTCGCAAAGCTGGAGGGCCTCTTCGAGGGCGTAGGTGTCCGCCTCGTTGGTCTCGAAGGCGACCTCTCCCTCGTCGAACCAGCTCCCATCGGCGGTGGGCCGCAGCACACCGTCGCGGCCCGGGACCTGCTTCACCAACACGGCGATCTTCATGGGAGCTCCTCGGGTGGGGATGGCGCGATCGTGGCGGCGGCAAGCAGGATGGTCTTGCTGAACGCGACAACTCCCGCTCCCCCGCGGCGGGTGGGGCGGCGCGTGGCGGCCGGAGTCGCCACCCCTGCGGTCGCTCTCTCCGCCATGAAAGTCGATCTTTTCCCCATGCAGTCCGCTGCCTCCTCTGTGCCTCCGCAATGCACCGGCCGTGTAGGAGTTGCCATGGTTGTCGGCCCTCTCCGGTGACGCCCCCCGCGTCTCCTAGTTCCGCAGCGGCTTGCCGGTCTTGAGCATGAAGGCGATGCGCGCCTGGGTGAGGGGCTCGCCGGCCAGCGACAGGAAGCCGGCGCGCTCGAGATCCAGCAGGTACTGCTCGTCCACCGGCCGGGTGAGACCGGCGCGCTCGCCGCCGGTGAGGAGGGTGGCGAGCTGCTGGCCGATCTTCAGGTCGTGGTCGCTGATCGCCCCTTGGGCGCGCATCCCGCGCAGGGCCGCCTGCATCGCGCTGGCCGCGCCGCTCCCCGGGAGGATGAGGTCGGCGCGGTAGGCGGGCGGGGTGTAGCCCTCGGCGAGCTCCACCGCCTTCGCCTTGGCGTGGCCGAGGAGGTGGTCCGGGTTCATCACCACCGTGTCGTCCTTGCGCAGGTAGCCGAGGTACTTCGCTTCGTCGGCGCTGGTCGCGACCTTGGCGAAGCCGATCGTCTGGAAGGCGCTCTGGACCACGCCGTACGGGTTGCGGGTGGCCGCCGTCCCGCCGTTGGCCATGAGGTTGAGGAGCAGGCGGAGGTTGCCGCCGCCGCCGGGGATGAGCCCCACCCCGACCTCCACCGCGCCGCAGTAGAGCTCCGCCGCCGCCACCCGGTGGGCGGCCGGGGCGATGAGCTCGAAGCCGCCGCCGAGGGTGAGTTGGAAGGGGGCCGCGACCACCGGCGCGGGCGAAAAGCGGATCCGCTGGCCCGTCTGCTGAAGCTCCGCGACCGCGCGCTCCAGCTCGCTCCAGGCGCGTCGTTCGCACAGGCCGAGGATCATGGCGAGGTTGGCGCCGGCGCAGAAGTTTGCCTGTTGGTGGCCGATCAGCAGGGCGCGGAAGCGGCCCGCCTCCACCATGTCGAGGCCGCGGTTGACCATCTCCACCATCGAGCCGTCGATCGGGTTGAGCCCGCCTTGGAGGATCGAGTGGAAGGCCACGTCGAGGACGCCGTCGCCGAGATCCACGAGGCTCGCCGACCAGTGGCGTTCCACCACCCGGCCGGCGGAGCGGGCGAGGGAGAGGTCGATCGCCAGGGGGTGGCGAGCCACCGCCGGGGTCGCCTTGGCGAGGGGGTCGAAGATGTACCGCTGGCCGCGCGCCACCGTGTAGAAGCTCTCCCGCCCGCTCGCCACCATCTCCTTCACCCACGTGGGCACCGGGCTGCCCTCCCTCTCCATCCGGTCGATGGCGCGCGAAACGCCGATCGCGTCCCAGGTGGCGAAGGGGCCGAGCTCCCATCCGAAGCCCCAGCGCAGCGCGTCGTCCACGTGGACGAGGGTGTCGCTGATCTCCGGGATCCGGTTGGCGGCGTAGAGGAGGGTGCGCGACAAGGTGCGCCAGAAGAAGCGTCCCGCCTTGTCATCGCTGAAGGCGAGGGCACCAATCCGGCCGCCGGCGGTGGTGTGGTCCTTGGCCAGGCGAAAGCCGTCGAGGCGGACTCGGTGCGGGCCCCCGTACTCGCCAGTGGCGAGATCCAGCGACACGATCGTGCCGTCCGCCTCCTTGCGGTAGAAGCCGGCGCCGCTCTTCTGGCCGAGCCTGCCCGCGGCGACCAGGCGGGTGAGGATCGCCGGGGGCTGGAAGAGGTCGCGCTCCTCGTCGTTTTCGCCGCGCGCGAAGCTCGTCTCGATCACGTGGAGGAGGGTGTCGAGCCCTACCAGATCGGCGGTGCGGAAGGTGGCGCTCTTCGCCCGTCCCACCAGGGTGCCGGTGAGGCGGTCCACCTCTTCCACCCGCAGCCCCAGGTCGATGGCGCTCTTCAGGGTGATCAGCAGGGAGTAGACCCCGATCCGGTTGCCGATGAAGTTCGGGGTGTCCTTGGCGTGAACGATCCCCTTGCCGAGGCGCTCTTCGCCGAAGGCGGCGATCCGCGCCACCACCGCCGGGTCGGTCGCCGCGCCCGCCACCAGCTCCAGCAGGTGCATGTAGCGCGGCGGGTTGAAGAAGTGGGTGATGAGGAAACGGCGCTGCACCGCGGCGGGGAGGACCGCGGCGAGGTCGGCGAGGGGCAGCCCCGAGGTGTTGGAGGAGAGGATGGCGGTGGGCGCGAGGTGCGGGGCGATCCGCTCGAACAGGGCGTGTTTGATCTCCAGCCGCTCCGCCACCGCCTCGACCACCCAGTCCACTTCGCTGAGGCGGGGGAGGTGGTCGCCGTAGTGGCACGGGGTGATCCGGCGCGCGTTGCCCGGCTTGAACAGGGGCGCGGGTTTGAGGGTGGTGGCGTGGGCTAGCCCCTTGAGGGCGGCCTCTTGGCTGATGTCGAAGAGGAGGCAGGGGAGGCCAGCGTTGGCGAAGTGGGCGGCGAGTTGCGCCCCCATCACCCCCGCCCCGAGGACCGCAACCTTTTCGATCTGAGTATCCATGGCGTTGCCGTGTGCGAGATGGGGGAGGAGGTAACCGCCGCTCACCGCCGCCACCGGCAAGTCGCGATTCGCCCTGCTCGGCGGGTCGCGCTCGCCTCCGGGTGGCTCTTCATGGCGCGGTGGCGGCGGTGGTAAGGGGTGGGGGGTTAGGGCCGCCGGAGGAGGGTGGCGATCCCCTGGCCGGTGCCGATGCACATGGTCGCCAGCCCCAGGTGGAGGTCGCGCTGCTCCATCACGTTGATCAGGGTGGTGAGGATGCGCGCCCCGGAGCAGCCGAGGGGGTGGCCGAGGGCGCAGGCGCCGCCGTTGAGGTTGATCCGCTCGCTCGGCCAGCCACCTTTGCGGATCACGTAGAGAGACTGAGCGGCGAACGCCTCGTTGAGCTCGATCGCCTCGATCTGGTCGAGCCCCACCCCCGCCTTGGCGAGGGCCTTGGCGGTCGCCGGCAACGGCCCCATGCCCATCCGCGTCCAGTCCACCCCGGCCACCGCCCGGCCGAGGATGGTGGCGCGCGGGGTCAGGCCGTGGCGGAGGGCAAAGGCGCGGCTGGTCAGCAGTAAGGCGGCAGCGCCGATGGAGAGCGGGCTGGAGGTGGCGGCGGTGACCGTGCCGCCGGCGAGAAAGGCGGGCTTGAGCGAGCGGATCTTCGCCACGTCCGGCTCGCGCGGCCCCTCGTCGCGCTCCACCACCGAGCCGCCCCCAACGGTCACCGGAACGAGCTCGTTGGCGAACCGCCCCGCCGCCTGCGCCGCCAGGGCCTTCGTGTGCGAGGCGATGGCGAACGCCTCTTGATCGGCACGGGTGATTTGCGCGTCGGCGGCGAGGAGCTCGGCGGTCTCGCCCATGCCCATGTAGAACTGCTGGGCGGCGAGCTTGGGGTGGAAGTCCGGGGCAAAGCCGCCCATGGGGATGGAGAACATGTCCTCCACCCCGGCGGCGACGCCAACCTCAAGATCGCCCGCCTCGATGGCGGTGGAGAGCTGGTGGACGGCGTCCATGGAGGAGCCGCAAAAGCGGTTCACCACCTTGCCGCCGCACTCTTTGGGAAGGCCGGCCAGCAGCGCCACCGAGCGGCCGAGGAGCATCCCCTGCGGCCCCTCGGGGAAGGCGCAGCCGACCACCACGTCCTCGACCAGCGCCGGCGCCACCTTCGGCTGGCGCGCCAACAGCGCCGCCACCACCTGGGCGCACAGGTCGTCGGAGCGGGTCCCGATGATGTGGCCGCCCTTCACCCCGATGGGGGAGCGCACGGCGTCGATGATGACGGAGTTGTGTTCGGCCATGGCGCTCTCCTCGCGGGGGGTGGGGTCAGAAGGGGTAGCTCTCTTTGGCGTAGGCGTACTCGGCGATCGCGCGCTTCAGGCGGAGGATGTCGGTGCGCGGGATCATCCGTGCCTGGAAGCGGCGCAGGCGCTCGATCATGGCCATCGGTAGGGCGCCGCGGAAGATGCCGTTGAGGCCGGTGAGGGCGAGGTTCAGCAGGCGGATCGACGCCTCTGCCGCCTGCACTTGCGCGACCTTCATCGCGGTGGGCTGCGCTGCCGCCCGTGGGTCGAAGAGGGCAGCGCGGCCGAGGGTGGATTCGGCGGTGTAGATCTCGATGAACATGTTCGCGAGGAGCTCCATGAGCTGTTGCTCGTGCTTGAGGTCCTGGCCGAACTCGTTGAGCGCCTCGTGGAGGAGCGACAGGGCGAGCCGCTTGCCCGCCTCAAGCGCCGCCCTCTCCGCCACCAGCGCGCCGCCGGCCGCCTCCGGCTCATCGTCGAGGAAGGCGTCGATGGCGCGGATCTGGGTGCGGATCGGGAGCTCCTCCAAGATCGCCCGCTTCATCACCGTGCCGGCGACGATCTGCCGGTTGATCTCGTTCGTCCCCTCCCAGATCCGGTCGATGCGCGTGTCGCGGTAGGGCCCGGCCATGGGGAACTCCTCGATGAAGCCGTAGCCACCGAGGATCTGCACCCCGTGGTCGGTCACCATCCCCAGGGTCTCGCTGCCGACCACCTTCGCCATGGAGGCCTCCATGGCGTACCGCTCGGTCGCCTCGCCCATCTGCACGTAGTAGTCGGCGGCGGCGGGATCGAGCCGGTCCACCGCCTGCTGAATCAGGCCGATGGTGCGGTAGATCATGCTGTCGGCGGCGAAGATGCGCACCGCCATGTCCGCGACCTTCCCCTTGATCACGTCGAAGTTGGCGATCGCCTGGGCGAACTGGCGTCGCCCCTTGGCGTAGCGCACCGCCTCCTCGAAGACCGCCTTGGAGCCGCCGAGGTCGGAGGCGGCGAGCTTGAAGCGGCCGAGGTTGAGGGCGTTGAAGGCGATGGTCGCCCCCTTGCCAACCTCGTAGAGGAGGTTCTCCACCGGGACCCGGGCCTCTTTCAGGACCACCGGGCAGGTGGAGGAGCCCTTCACCCCCATCTTCTTTTCCTCCGCCCCCACCGTGAGCCCCGGGGTGGTGCGCTCCACCAGGAAGGCGGAGAACTGGCTCCCGTTGACCTGCGCGAAGACGGTGAACAGGTCGGCCCAGGCGGCGTTGGTGATGAACTGCTTCTCGCCGTTGAGCAGGTAATAACGGCCGTCCTCGGAGAGGGTGGCGCCACACTTGCCGGAGAGGGCGTCGGAGCCGGCGGACGGCTCGGTGAGGGCGTAGGCGCCGATCCACTCGCCGGTCACCAAACGCGGCAAATAGCGCTCCTTCTGCGCCGGGGTGCCGAACCAGAGGACGGGCAACATGCCGATCCCGGTCTGCACCGAGTAGACCACCGAGAACGAGGCGCTGTAAGAGCGCCCCATGGACTCGGCGACGATCGCGGTGGTGATCTTGTCCAGCTCCATGCCGCCGTACGCTTCGGGCACGTCGATCCCCAACAGCCCTAGCTCGCCCATCTCGCGCAGGAGGGTGAGGGCGAGCTCTTGGTTGCGGCTCTCCAGGGCGTCGCGGTTCGGCCGCACCCGCTCGCTGGCGAAGTCGCGCACCATCTTCTCGATGTCGCGGTGGTCGTCGGTGAACCGCTCGCGGGTGAACAATGTGGCCTCGTCGAGGGGCGAAACCAGGAAGTTGCCACCGAGGGCGACCGGGGGCTGGGTGGCGGTCATGACTGCGCTCGCGTGGAGGGGGGGAAGGTGGCGCCGGCGGTCGTTCGCCTCGCCCGGGGTGGGCGAGTGGTGGGCCGCGCCGGCCCGCGGGGCCTACGGGGTCCGCGCAGTGTAGCTAAGCGCGGCCGCGCGGGAAGAGGAGCCGCACCCCCCCCCGCTGGCCGCCGCCGGCCAGAGGGGGGGTGCGGCAGTGACCACGCGCCGGCCGGCCGTGGCGTGGTGTCCAAAAACGGACCCCGCCACGGCCTGGCCGGGTGGTTCAAGGTTCCCATCCCAAGTTCAGGTTAGATTCGGCGCGATGGAGCGTGAGCTGATCACGCAGGGGTGTGCGGCAAGGGGTATCGGGGTTGACCGAAAGCGGCGCGAGCTGCGGCAAAGTCCCGAGCCCATCGACGATGGGGTCCGTGCCGCCCTGGGGCTAATCGCCCCTGCCGGATCCAGCCTGGGCTGGCCGCTGCCGGAGGATGTTTGATCGCGAGACAAGCGCCAGGTGGCCCGCGCGCGTTGGGCTCGACTCCGCCGTGGGGCAGGCCGGTAACGGAGCCTGCCGATCGCGCTCTCCTCCAGCCCCTGGCCGCGGTGCAGGCGGCGTTGGATCATGCCGGGGCGCCGGCGATGATCCTCGGTGGGATGGCCCGCATCGCCCGGGGCTCCTCGTTTCACCCGTGATATCGATGCGACGGTGTGGGGGGAGGGGGTCGCTGTGGAGCAGGTGTTGGCGCAGCTCGCCGACCACGGGGCGGGATCGACGCGCTGAATTATCAGGGGGTCGCTGTGGAGCAGGTGTTGGCGCAGCTCGCCGACCACGGGGTCGTGGGGCGGATTTCCGACGCGGCCGCACTCGCGTGCCAGCAACAGGGGCTCCTCTTGCGCCACCCGCCCAGTGGCCCCCCATCGACCGAGGCTTCAGCGCCACCCGGCGCGTTGCACGGCGGAGGAGATCCTCACCCGCACCGTGGTGTCCACGGCGGTGGGCCTGGCGCCGGCGGCAGCTCTGGGCTGATCCCGCCAGCCCCCTTCCGGGCCGCGGTCGATTGGCTCCGGCGAGGCGCAATCTCCCCCGCCAGGAGGTCGCGCCCGGTGGCGGCGTCTCGGTCCCGCGGGTCTCGCGGATCCACCACCCGCTAGAGCCCCAAGCGACCGACCGTCCCTGGGGCGCGGCCGGTGCGGTAGAAAGTAAAGACCTGACCCCAGTTGCCAGCTCGTCGCAGGCGTCGCAGGGGACAAAGCCCATCACCTCCGGGAACCATTCCCCGGGGTAGGCGAAGGGCGCGCGCACGTCGAGCACCGCCGCCTCCGGCCCATTCCAGACGCGCTCCACCAGCTCCATCTACTCGGCCTCCGGGATCGCGTCGGGGGGGATCCCCAGGCCGCGCTCGGTCATGCAGGCCGACTCGCCAATCTGCCTTTGCAGGGTCGGCCGATAGGCGATGCGCACGGCGCGGTGGCTCTGTTTCTCGATCACCGTGACGGCGACTTGCCGTACCGTGCCTTGCGCACGTTGCCCTTCCCGTAGGTACAGCCCGTGGCGACCATGACGCCGTCGAGGCAGCAGCCCATGGCGTGGCCGCGGCCGCTCTCCGCCTTCACTCGCAGCTCTTGGTTACGCGCCCGCTCCACCCCGAGAGCGGCGAGGGCCGCGTGGCCGGCGCGCAGCCCGAGGGCGAGGGCCGGGCACTTGTGGCCGTGGAAGGCGACGGCGAGATCGAGCTCGTTGGCTTGCGCTGGTGTGAGACTCTTCATGGTTCTGACCTCACTTTCATGACGCGGGTGGCAAGGGTCACCGCGGCAACGGAAAGCGCGGCCGGGAGGTCCGCGCTGTGGGGGTGGCGGAGGCGGTGCGTCCTCATGTGCCGACTCCGCAGAGGTGGACCAGGGTGAAGTAGACCCCGATGGCGATGAACAGGGCGGCGGTGGCGCGGCGCAGCCACACCTCCACCGCCGTGAGGCGGGCGAAGAGGCGGCCGACCGAGCCGGCCCCCACCGCCACCAGCATCGCGAAGAGGGCGACCGGCAGGGCGGTCCCCACCCCGTAGAGGGTGGGCAGGAGCAGCGGGTCGTGGTGGCTGATCGCCAGGGGGATGAGGGAGGCGAAGAAGAGGGCGGCGGAGAGCGGGCAGAAGGAGAGGGCGAAGACCATCCCCAGGGCCGCCCCGCCCCACACCCCCTGGTGGGCGAGCCGCCCCTGCAGGCGGGCGGCGAGGCCGCCACCCCACGCCGGCAGGGGGAGCCACCCGAGGAGGATGAGGCCGACGACGATGAGCAGCGGCCCGAGGAGGCGGTTCATCCACCCCTGGAGGGCGAAGGAGAGGGTGGGGGCGGAGACCAGGCTCCCCACCAGCAGCGCCGCGATGGCGGTGTAGGTGAGCGCTCGGCCGAGGGTGTAGGCGAGGCCGGTGAAGATGGCCCGGGCCGGGCTCGCCACCTGGCGGCCGATGTACGCCACCGCGGCGATGTTGGTCGCCAGGGGGCACGGGCTGATGGAGGTGAGCAGCCCGAGCCACACGGCGGTGGCCGCCGGCCAGAGGGGGAGCTCATTCATCGTCCCGCTCCCCGGAGGGTGGCCGCCACCTCCTCCTCCACGTAGCGGACGAATGCCGCCTTGTCGTGGGCCAGGGGCCAGATGCGGTCGAGGCGCCGCCACTGTCGGCTGCCGTCCGGATCGTGGCGGACCGCCACCATCGAGCTGCTGGTGAGCTGGAACTCCGAAATGAAGTGGCGATTGTCCGCCTCCTCCACGTTCAGCGGCCGCCACGCCAGGGTGTGGTTCGCGAGCTCCCGGCCAAAGGCGGCGTGCAACGCCTCTTCGGCATGGGCCTCGATGGCGCGGCAGGTGGCACAGCGGGCGGTGGCGTGGAAGTAGTAGAGGGTCACCGCGGGAGTGGCCCCCACGCGCTCGGCCTCGGTGGGCGCGGCCAGGGTGGCGGCGGGGGCGGTGGTCGCCGCCGGGGCGGGCGGCTCCCCGGCCGCCGCGGCCGCATAGGCGAGGCCGGTGGCGACCACGAGAAGGAGGGGGATGGCGGTACGCAGAGACATGGCAGGACTCCGGATGGCGCTAGGGGATGGGTGGTTGCCGGTGGCTTGGTGGGCGGCCTAGCGGGCCTTGGCGAGGAGCTGTTTCGCCTCCGCCACGGTCGGGACCCGGCCGGAGAGCACCACCTTGCCGTCGACCACCAGGGCCGGGGTCATCATCACCCCGTGGGCGAGGATCTCCTGGATGTCGGTGACCTTGGTGAGGGTGTAGTCGAGGGCCAGCTCCGTCGCCGCCGCCTGGGTGGCGGCGGTGAGGGCCTTGCACTTGGGGCAGCCGGTTCCGAGGATTTCGAGCTTCATGGGAGAGCTCCTTGCCGCACGGGGCGGCGGGGTTGAATGGCGATTCACGCCCCCACCAGGGCGCCGTAGATCTCGCCGGCGAGGGTCGCCATGACCACCACCAAGGCGACGTAGGCGGCGGTCTTTTTGGTGCCGAGGACCGAGCGGATCACCAGCATGTTGGGGAGCGACAGGGCGGGACCGGCCAGCAGCAGGGCGAGCGCCGGCCCCTGGCCCATGCCGTTGCGCAGCAGCCCCTCGAGGATCGGCACCTCGGTGAGGGTGGCGAAGTACATGAAGGCGCCGGCCACCGACGCAAAGGTGTTGGCGGCCAGCGAGTTGCCACCCACCGCGGAGCTCACCCAGGCGCTCGGGATCAGCCCCTCGTGGCCGGGACGGCCGAGGAGCAGGCCGGCGATCACCACCCCGATGAGGAGCAGCGGCAGGATCTGCTTGGCAAACTCCCAGGTGGCGCCGAACCAGTCGCCCCCCGCGCCCCGATCGGTGGCGGTGAGCAGCGACAGGCCGGCCACCGCCACCACGAAGGGGGCGAGGGGGTGGCCGGGGTAGAGGAGGGCCACCCCGGCGGTGGCCGCGGTGATCGCCGCCACCCGCCCCCACGGGAGGCCCATCCACACCACCAGGGCGAGGGCGAAGAAGAGGCCAAACAGGGCGGTGATCCCCCACTTCGCCTCATAGAGGGCGGCCCAGATCCCGCTGGGCTCGGCCGGCGCCCCCCAGTTGGCGAAGACCAGCACCCCCACCATGGCCAGGAAGGAGAGGCTGGTCTGCCACAGGGGGCGGCCGCCGTCTCCCTCGGCCACCGCCGCCGCGGCCAGCCGCTCCCCCTCCTCGCGGCGGAAGAGGAGGGCCATCGCCAGCCCCACCACCACCGAGAACAGGACCGCCCCCACCGCCCGCGCCACCCCGAGCTGCCAGCCCAGGACCCGCGCCGTGAGGACGATGGCCAGGACGTTGATCGCCGGCCCGGAGTAGAGAAAGGCGGTGGCCGGCCCCAGCCCCGCCCCCATCCGGTAGATGCCCGCAAACAGCGGCAGGACCGTGCACGAGCAGACCGCCAGGAGGGTCCCGGAGACCGACGCCACCGAGTACGCCACGACCTTGTGTGCCCCAACGCCGAGGTAGCGCATCACCGCCTCCTGGCGGATGAAGACCGCGATCGCCCCGGCGATGAAGAAGGCGGGGATCAGGCACAGGAGGACATGCTCGCGGGCGTACCAGCGCACCAAAGCGAGGGCCTCCACCACCGCGTGGTCGAACCGCGCCCACCCCACCGGCAGGAAATAGCAGAGGAAAAAGCCCGCGACGATCCACCCCAGGGGTCGCCATTCGGTCTGCCAGCGCATGGTTGCTCCTCGAGGATGAATCGTTATTTGGCCAGAAGGCCAACATTGCGGCCAAAAAAAAGGGTCACCCGCAGGCGGCGAGCTGCTCCTTGGCGGTCGCCTCCACCACCGCCTCCACACAGCCAAAGAAGTTGAGGAGGCACGGCACCTTCAGGGAGTAGAAGACCTGGGTGGAGCGGCGCTCGTCGGCGACGATCCCGGCGTTCTTCAGGACCGACAGGTGCTTGGAGACCGTGGAGATGTCGGCCCCCACCATTTTCGTGAGCTCACACACGCAGCGCTCGCCGCGGGCGAGCTCGTCGACGATGAACAGGCGGCTCGGGTGGGCCAGGGCCTTGATGATCCGCGCCCGGAGCTGGTACCGCGCCCGCTGTTTCGCATCCATGGATTGCCTTCCGGGTTCAATCTGAGGTCTTGCCTAGTTGGCGATATGGCCAAAGAGCCAAGTTAGGCGCGGGCGGTTCAGCGCCGCTGAGGGGGGGGCGGGCCGGCGGCGCAGGCGGCGGTGGCCGGTCCGCGGTGGCCTCGTCTCCTCCCCGGCCGCCGCCTCCTCCCCCCCGTGGTGCGGGCGGTGCGGCCGTCGACCGCGGCGGTGGGGCGTGTTGGCTTGCGCCCCGCTGCCGGGTCCGGTGTAGGGTGGATGTGCGCTCGCCGTGACGGGACGGTGCCAGGTAGTTTGGGCGCCGCGGGTCGTTTGGGAGACGGGCCGCGATCGCGGGAGGATACGGGGGATGACGGTGGGTCTCGGGATGATGGCCGGGTGTTACGGGGTCGGGGCGCTTGGGGCGCTGTTGGCGCCCCTCTCCGGTCGCCTTGCCCTGCGCGTCGGCCACCTGGCGGGTCTCGGGGGGGCGGTGGCGGGGATCGGCGTGGCCCTCTCCGTCCTTGGTGGTGCGCCCGGGATGGTGCTCCGCCAGCCGCTTCCGGACCTCTTCCCATTTGCGCGCATGTCCCTGGCGGTGGATGGCCTCTCCGCCTTCTTCCTGCTCGTCGTCTCCCTGGTGGCGGTGGCGGCGACGATCTACGGCCCGGCCTACCTCCAGGCCCACGCGCCGGATGCGGGCGCAACACGCGCGGGCGTGCAGGTGGTCAGCCTCAATCTCTTTTTGGGCGGCATGGCCTTGCTGTGCTGCGCCGGCGACGCGCTGACCTTCCTGCTCGCCTGGGAGGGGATGACCCTCGCCAGCTACGTGCTGGTGGTCTCCGAGGATGAAGACGGCACGAACGCCCAGGCGGGGCTTTTGTACATGGTGATGGCCCATGGCGGCACGGCCCTGCTCTTCGTGGCCTTCCTGACCCTGACCGAGCGCGCCGGCGCCTTCGACTTCGACGCCCTGCGCGCGGCCGCGGCGGGGCTCGATCCTGCGGGCCGCAACACCCTCTTCTTCCTGGTCCTGTTGGGCTTCGGTACCAAGGCGGGGGTGGTGCCCCTGCACGTCTGGTTGCCGCGTGCCCACCCCGCCGCCCCGAGCCACGTCTCGGCGCTCATGTCGGGGGTGATGCTCAAGGTGGCGATCTACGGCCTCCTGCGTTTTGCCTTCGACCTCCTCGCCCCGGTCGCGGCGCCGCTGCCTGTGGGCTGGGGCTGGACGGTGCTCGTTGCCGGCACGGTCTCGGCGGTCCTCGGAGTCCTCTACGCCCTCCAGCAGCACGACCTCAAACGGTTGCTCGCCTTCCACAGCGTGGAGAACATCGGGATCATCCTGATGGGGGCGGGGCTGGCGATGATCCTGTGGCGCCGCGAGGCGGGGGGCGGAGTCCTCGCGACCGTCGCCCTTACCGCCGCCCTCCTCCACACGGTGAACCACGCGGCGTTCAAGGGGCTGTTGTTCCTCGCCGCGGGCAGCGTCTTGTGCCGCACCCACGTCCGCAACATGGAGGAGCTCGGCGGCCTGGCGCGGCGGATGCCGTGGACGGCGGGGTTGTTCCTCCTCGGCGCGGTCGCCATCTCGGCCCTGCCGCCCCTCAATGGCTTCGTCAGCGAGTGGCTCACCTTCCAGGCCTTGCTCGGCGCCGCCAGCCGCTCCCATGGCCCTGCCGGTCTGGGGATCGTGTTCGCGGCGGCGATGCTGGCCCTCACCGGGGGGCTGGCCGCCGCCTGTTTCGTGAAGGCGTTCGGGGTGACCTTCCTCGGCCGGCCGCGCTCGGCGCACGCGGAGCACGCCCGCGAGGCGCCGGTCTCGATGATCCTCGGGATGGTCTGGCTCGGCGCCCTGTGCGTCTTCTTAGGCGTCGCGCCGGGGTATGCCATGCGTTTCCTCGATCGACCGACCGCCTCGCTGCTCCACGGTCCTGGGGCGAGCGCGGTGGTAACCGCACACGGCCCGCTGGTGTTGGCGACCGGCCTGACCGGAGCCGGGACGGAGGCGACGACGATTTCGATGACCGCGATCTCCGTGCTGCTCGTCGTGCTCATCGCCCTGGCGTGGCTCCTGCGCCGGGGCCTCGGCCACGCGCCGCGCCGGTGTGCGCCCACCTGGACCTGCGGGATGAGCCCGAGCGCGCGCTTCGACTACACGGCGACCGCGTTTGCCAAGCCCCTGCGGATGGTCTTCGCCGCGCTGTATCGGCCGCGCCGCTCGGTGATCGTGGAGAGCGCCGGGACGCCGTACGTGGTGCGTCGCATCCGCTACGCGGGCGAGGTGGTGGACCTGGCGGAGACCCAGATCTACCGCCGGGTCGAGGTGGGGGTGACGCGGCTGGCACAATCGATCCGCCGGCGCAGCTCCGGCCGCATCCACGTCTACATCGGCTTTGTCCTCGGGACCCTGTTTGTGGCCCTGCTTTTCTTCGGGGTGCGCAGGTGATCCACGTCGCACGCCCGCTTTTTTTGGTCGCGGCCGAGATGGCCTTCCTAGTCCTCCTTGGGCCGCTGGTCACCGGTGCCATTCAGAAGCTCAAGGCGCGGCTCCAGTCGCGGACCGGGGCGAGCGTGCTGCAGCCGTACCGTGACCTCACCAAGTTGTTGCGCAAGGGGACGGTGGAGGCGGACACCGCCTCCGGCCTCTTCCGAATGATCCCGGTTCTGGTGCTGGCGGCGACGGTGGCGGCGACCGCCCTGGTGCCGGTGGTGCGCGCCGGCTCGCCGACCTTCCCGCTCGGCGACGCCCTGCTGCTCTTGGGGCTGCTCGCCCTCGCCCGTTTCCTCATGGCGGTAGGTGCCCTGGATGCCGGCGGCGCCTTCGGCGGCATGGGGGCGTCGCGGGAGATGACCATTGCACCGCTGGTCGAGCCGGTCTTGATGATGGTGGTCTTCTCCGCCGCCCTCGCTGCTGGCACCACCGAGCTCGGCACCCTGGCCGCGCACCGCGGCAGCTCGTGGCTCTTCGCCTGGGACGCCGCGGACTTCCTCGGCTTTGCGGCGATGATCGTCTTGCTGCCGGCGGAGACCGGCCGCATCCCAGTGGACAATCCGGATACCCACCTGGAGCTCACCATGCTCCACGAGGGGATGCTGCTGGAGCACTCGGGTCCGGGGCTCGCCTGCATGGTGCTCGCGTCGCACACCCGCCAGATCGTCACCCTCGGCCTGGTGTCCAGCCTCTTCTTTCCGGTCGGTCTAGCGGTGGGCGCGGGCGCCACGGCGCTGCTTTTTGGCGTCACCGCCTTCGTCGTGAAGGTCGCCCTCCTCGCCACCTACCTCGCCCTCGTCGAGTCGTCCTACGCCAAGCTGCGGCTGTTTCGGGTGCCGCAGTACCTCGGCGTCGGCTTCGTCTGCGCCCTCACCGCGCTGGCCCTGCGAATCCTATGAGTCCCTCCACCACCGCCGCGATCATCAACGACCTCGGTGCCCTGCTGCTGTTCACGATGCTGCTGATCCTCGCCGCGGGTCAGGTCTACCGCGCCATCTACGCGGTCGCCGCCCAGTCGCTGTTCATCGCGATTGCGGGTGCGGTGCTGGCCCTGGCCACCCACAACGCCGATTTGTGGCTGATCGCCGCCATCACCCTGGTGGTCAAGGCGATGGTCCTGCCGTGGGTGCTCCACCGGGTGTTGCAGCGGCTCAACGTGCGGCGCGAGGTGGAGCCGGTGGTGCCGATCGCGGTGACCCTGGTGCTGGCGGTGGCGGTGGTGGTGATGGCGTTCCACCTGAGCGGCTCGCTGGGTGCGGTGCAGCAGGCGATCACCGGCAATGCCCTGCCGGTCGGCATCGCCATCACCCTCCTCGGGGTGCTGGTGATGGCGACGCGCAAGAAGGCGCTCACCCAGATGGTCGGGCTGTTCGCCTCCGAGAACGGGATCTTCTTCGTTGCCATCGCCGCCACCCAGGGGATGCCGCTGATCATCGAGATCGGGGTGATCCTCGACGTCATCCTTGCCGCCTTGGTGATGGCGATCTTGGTGTTGCGGGTGCGCTCGACGGTGGCCGCCGACGTCGCCGACCTGAGCCGGCTGAGGGGCTGATCCGTGACTCCTGAGACCCTTCTCTGGCTCTTGCCCGTGGTCCCGGCGGTGACCGCCCTGGCGATGCTGGCGGTGCGCGATCGCCGCATCCTGTCGGCGATCGACGTCACCGGTTCCGCGACCCTCGCCACCCTCGCCCTGCTCCTCGCCCGGGCGGTGGCCACCACCGGCCCGCACGCCCTTGGGGTCTTTCGCGCCGACGACCTCGGCCTCGTCTTTCTCCTCCTCCTCGCCACCCTCACCCTCGCCGTCTCGATCTACACCGTGGGCTGGCTGCGCGAGGCGGTGGCGAGCGGCGAGATGCAGGCGGACTCCCTGCGCTACTACTTCGCTCTGGTGCACGGCTTCGTGGCGACCATGGTGGTGACGATCCTCGCCGACAACCTGGGGGTCCTGTGGATCGCGATGGAGGGGACGACGATCACCTCGGCGGTGCTGGTCGGCTTCCACGGCCATCGCTACGGTCTGGAGGCGGCGTGGAAGTACATCATCGTGACCACCATCGGGATCTCCTTCGGCCTCTTTGGCACGGTGCTCATCTACGCCGCCGCCTCGACCCACGTGGGCGCGGGGGCCAGCGCGATGAGTTGGGCGGCGGTCATGGCAGTGGCACCGCAGCTCGACCCGGGGATCGTCCAGATCGGCTTCGTCTTCGCCATGGTCGGCTACGGCACCAAGGCGGGGTTGGCGCCCATGCACCTCTGGCTGCCCGACGCCCACAGCCAGGCGCCGACGCCGGTCTCGGCGCTGCTTTCGGGGGTGCTGATCAAGTGCGCCCTGCTCGGGATCATTCGCTTTCAGACCATCGCCGCCGCCGCCTGCGGGGTGGGCCTGCCGGCCCAGGTGCTGATGGTCTTCGGCCTGATCTCGATCGTCGTCGCCACCCCCTTCATCCTCGCCCAGCACGATCTTAAGCGGCTGCTGGGCTACCACAGTGTCGAGCACATCGGGATTGTCGCCCTCGCCCTCGGCTTCGGCGGCCCGATCGGCACCTACGGCGCGCTCTTGCACGTGATCAACCATGGAATCACCAAGGCGCTGGTCTTCTTCGCCGCCGGCACGGCGATCGCCCGCTACGGCACGCGCGACATGCGCGTCATCCGCGGCATGTTCGCGGTCGCCCCGATCGGCGCGACCCTGTTGATGCTTGCCGCCCTATCGCTTGCCGGGACGCCGCCGTTCTCGATCTTCATCAGCGAGCTCACCGTCCTACGCGCCGGCATCGGTCCGGGCCACTGGCTCGCCGTCGCGATCTTCCTGGTGATGGTCGTGGTGATCTTTGCCGGCATCCTCCACCACGTGGGGGCGATGACCTTCGGCCGGCCGTCGACCGTCGCGAGTCGCGCGCCCGAGGCGTGGTCGCCGCTGTTGGCCATGGCGCTGCTGGCGGCGATCATGATCCTCCTCGGCCTCACCATCCCGCCGACCTTCGACACCCTGTTGCGGCGCGCCACGGAGGTGGTCCTTGGCTAAGGGGGCGCGGCGGGCGGAGGGGGCGCTGATCGACGCCTTGCGGGCGCGCGCCGCGGGGGGTGTGGAGGTGGCCGCCGGGCCGCGCGCAGCGGACCTCACCGTGCGCCTGGCGCGGGTCGACGACCTCCCGGCGGTGGCCGCCGAGCTTACCGGCCCGCGGGCGATGGCCCTGGCAACCCTGGTGGCGACCGACGAGACCGCGACCCCGGACGGCGCCTTTGCGGTGCGCTACCTCTTTGAGCCCACGGCGGC
>Ga0210015_1001003_pt1 | contig 28559 bp, 28 predicted proteins | sample CryGeymeta201522_FD_185471 | JGI IMG/M metagenome (GOLD analysis project Ga0210015, IMG submission 185471) | Groundwater microbial communities from Crystal Geyser aquifers in Utah, USA - Crystal Geyser metaG 2015-22 (SPAdes) (version 2) | ecosystem: Environmental > Aquatic > Deep subsurface >... | reverse complement strand
TAAATAAGAGCTTTCTCGATAAGATTTTCCTTGTAACCGGCTTTTTCAGTAATTTCGGCTATTTCTTCCTGCCTTGTGTAAGGCGGATTGCCTACGATGCAGTCAAACCACCGCGGATGAGTTATCTCTTTTTGCTCCGTGCCTAATGTTTTAGCCTTTAGTTTTCTCCATCTTTCAGTCAGCTCAACACCACCATCAGGTTTCACCAATAGATTGAAAAAGTCTTCCCGTGCAATGTTCGGATAATTTTTAATAACACCCAAGTCATTGATTGCAAGGTTAATGGTTGCAAGGTGAGCAGGGAATTTTGCTATATCCACACCCCACAGGCTTTCAAGAATTTCCTGATGTGCAAGCCTGTTATTCATAAGTTTCTTGTGCTGATATGCCCTGACGAGAAATGTGCCTGCACCGCATGAGGGATCTATAACCTTGTCGTCTTCATGTTTCAGGCAGAACTTTAAGATCAGGTCAACAACATCTGGGCTTGTGAAATATTGCCCCAAAATATGGCGCTCTTCCTGAGGGATCAGCTTTTCAAATATTCTTCCGATAATGTCAAAGCCGATTTTTGAAAAATCATATTCCTTTATGATAGCTACAAGTCCTTTAATCTCTTCAACAACTTCTCTGCTATCGGGGAATGCTATCTGGTCAATAAAATCAGTGCTGTAAATAGTTTCGTAGTCAATGTTATCCGTTATATAATTGAAATACGTTTGTTGCAAGATTTTCTGAAGCTGTCCCCCTGCAGTTAAATCATCAGGGATGAGCAGTGAGGCAAGGTTTGTATACTTTGTTTTTAGAGCCTGATAAAAAAGCAGCTTATTTATGAGCAAATACGCTGTCTGCCGTGCTACCTTGTCGAAATCTTCTTCCTGAGCTGCAAAGCTCCACTGTTGTTCAATAAACCAGATTTTGAGTTTCTTGGCAAAGTCAGAATCTTTATGAAAACTATCTCTTATAATATTTCTATAAAAACGAGATAAGCGCAGATTCTTCACATGAAGCTTTAATATTAAAAGCTCGTCAATAGGTAAAAGATGTTCCGGTTTTTTGCCGGTATGGATATCAATGAGCTCAAACAGGAATTTCTCAAGACCCTTGATTATCGCACTCTTGAATCTTGGTTCTTCAATATTGTTCAAGTCCTCTATTGTAGAAAGGTCATATATCCCTGCAATCTGGATTGACTCATCGGACTGTTTGTTAACTTCTTCCGTTTTATACAAAATAAGCTTCTGGAAGTTTGAGCATCCAAAATATTTGGCTTTTCTTTGCACTGCCTTTTCCCATGCTGGCTTTTTGAGTTCCTTAAAATCAAATGGGTCAAAATAAGGCGGCTTAAGCTCAATAACGCATAGGGCATCGGTACTTTGAGGTGATTTATAAATGATGATATCAGGCTGTTTTCTGTCTGCGCCTACGGTTTCCTGTTCTGAAAAACCGATTGGTAAGGATTGCTCTTTGATTATCTGATTTATCCATTCAACAGCTTTTTGATTGGCGGTGCGCTCGGTCTTATTGCTTGAAGTATCATAAGGCGAAGATAATTTTATAGGCTTTCCTCTAATCTTAGACATCTTCTTTATCTTTCAATACCTGATTAACAATTCTTCTTGCAATCTCAAAGGCTGCTGCAATCCTGATAATCTTTACATCACCAAGCCCTTTGAATTGGAGAAATTTTTCAAGAGGCTGGTTTGCCATGCCTTTGAATGAGCCGAACTTATTGAGAATCTCTTCTGCAACTTCCTCTGCCGATTTTCCTTTTGTGCCTGTGGAAACGAGAATTGACAACAGTTCGGCGTCTGTCAAAGATTCAGCGCCGAGTTCTCTAAGCTTTCCGCCGGGATGTTCCCAAGTTTTCATAATTTATTCTCTCTCTAATTTTCCCCCTCAATATTAATCTTTATAGCAAAGAAATTCAATAGCGCCATAGTTCCGCAGAGCCATAGCTCGGATGCGAGTAAGCGGGGAAGCAATAAAGTTTCAGAGTATCAAAGAGCAATATAGTAGAAGGGTAAAAGTCCCATAGTCCGCTGGCGTGAAAACCGCAAATCTAACGCGCTCTCTTGCGCCCGGATGCCCCGTATCTCGCCGTGCTTTCCCTGACCTCAAATCCTATTTTCCTTTTCTTCGGTTCCGGCGGTGTCATGAGTTGGCGGATTGCATCAAACACGACCTTGAACTGAGTGTCATATTTCTTTTCAATATCATCAAGCCTTCGGGCAAGGTCTTTATTTGCGGCTATCATTTCTCGCAGTTTTACGAATGCCCGCATTATGGCAATGTTGACCTGAACTGCTCGCTCACTGTTGAGAACGCTTGAAAGCATTGCCACGCCCTGCTCAGTGAAGGCATAAGGAAAAGAGCCGCCAAAATACTTCTTATGTGGTATCACATTTTGTGATACCAGCCATTCGGCCTCGGAATCTTTCAGTTGGAACATGAAATCTTCAGGGAATCTGTCGATATTCCTTTTTACAGCTTGGTTTAATGCTCTTGTTTCTACCCCATATAATTCTGCTAAATGTATGCTTAATATAATCTTCTGCCCGCGTATCAGATAGATTTTCTTCTCAACCACATCTTCTGGAATTAATTCTTTCATCGTGTTTCCCTCCCCAATTTCCCCTCAATCATACCCCTTCAAGCGCGGGAATTTCAAGAAAGAAAAGGGTGATGAAAGGGCGCCAGCATAATGGCAGTCTCTTAAACTTTTTTTCTTAATGCTATAATAAACAAGATTGCCACGCAATGACAGAAAAGGACAAAAATCTATGTTAGATAACGAGCTTCTTCTTAAGATTCTCAAAAAGACTCTCTCTTCTGGAGGCGAGTATGCAGACGTGTTCGTTGAACACAGAAGGCCTACATCCATACAGCTTGAAGACAATAAGATAGAAAAGATATTCACAGGCGTAGATTCAGGGGTTGGGATAAGGCTGATAGCAAATGGAAAAACTTATTACGCCTTCAGCAACGACATATCCGAAAAGGCATTGTTAGAGCTGGCCGGAAGTTTAAAGGCATTACATCTTGCAAGCGGGAAGTCAGAGGACAAAGACTTTACGCTGGACCTTAGAAAACAGAAACCTAATGTTGATTACACTATAAAACTTCTTCCTGAAAAGATACCCATAGACAAAAAAATAGAGCTCGTGAGGGCTGCAAACAAGACTGCAAGGGATTTTGATAAAAGGGTAAAACAGGCATTAGTCGGATACCGCGACTTTGTGCAGAAAGTCCAGATAGCGGCGTCTGACGGTTTTACGGCAGAAGATGAGCGTATTCATACGCTTATGGTTATCCACATAGTAGCCTCTGACAACGGCATAACCCAGACAGGATATGAACATGCAGGAGGCTCTATCGGCTTTGAGCTTTTTGAGAGTGTAAAGCCGGAAGATATAGCATTAAAGGCTGTAAGGCGTTCTCTCATGATGCTTAATGCCGGAAGGGCGCCGGGCGGAAGAATGCCTGTCGTCATATCATCAGAGGCAGGCGGCACCATGATACATGAAGCAATAGGACACGGGCTTGAGGCTGACCTGGCACAGCAGGGACTCTCAGTATATTCTAAAAAAATAGGTGAGATAGTTGCATCTCCTTTAGTCACGGTAATTGACGATGCAACACTTCCAAACAAAAGAGGCTCCTTCCGCTTTGACGACGAAGGCACGCCGGCGCAGAGAACAGCGCTTGTAAAAAATGGGGTGCTTACAGGGTATATGTACGACAGGTTGACAGCCATGCAGGACAACACAGGCTCAACCGGAAACGGACGCAGAGAGTCATATCGCAGCAGGCCGATTCCGCGAATGACAAACACCTTTATTGCCCCCGGGAAATCCAGGCCCGAAGACGTCCTGAAATCCGTTGCGAAAGGCATCTTCATCAGAAAGATGGGCGGCGGACAGGTAAACACAGTAAACGGCGACTTTGTATTTGAGGTTCAGGAAGGCTATATAATTAAGAATGGCGTTATCGGAGAACCTGTAAGAGGCGCAACACTTACAGGAAACGGGCCTGCAATCTTGAAATCTATTGACATGGTTGCTTCTGACCTCGGCTTTTCAATAGGGACCTGCGGAAAGGACAATCAGGGAGCTCCTGTGTCAGATGCAATGCCCACAATAAGAATACCTGAGATTGTAGTTGGCGGCGAGGCGTAATCCGCCTGAGGCGGATAAAAATCATTATCTCATGTGTGTTAATAACCATACATCTGATGAATATAAACAACATCCGCCCTGCAAAAACCTATTGATTTAAAAGACTTTTATCTTGGCATATTATTTGCGTTCCCTCCATCTGTTATGCGTTTACAAAGAACTATAAAACAGGAAGTAAGTTTTGCAGGCATTGGGCTTCATACAGGAGCACATGTAAGTGTAAAACTAAAACCGGCGTCCAGAGATAGCGGCATTATTTTCCATAGAATAGATAAAAATGTAATGATAAGGGCGCATGTAGGCGAAGTTTCAGACACTGCCTTTGCAACAAGCCTGGGCCATAACGGCGCCAGGATAAAAACCGTTGAACATTTCCTCGCTGCGGCATCAGGATTAGGGATAGATAACCTTATCATTGAACTTGACGGCCCTGAGATACCTATACTTGATGGAAGTTCTACCGGACTGATTGACATAATCCTGAGAGGCGGAATTGCGAAACAGGGGAAGAGAAGGTCGTATCTGCGCATTACAAAACCTATATTCTTTGAGGATGGACATTCGGAAATTGCCGCTTTCCCGCATAACGGCAGAAGATTGACATACAGAATTTACTTTAACCACCATCTATTAGGAGAGCAAAAATTAACCTTAGAACTGAACGAAGAAACATTTGCAAGAGAAGTTGCTCCGGCAAGGACCTTCGGGTTTGTGAAAGATGTAGAGTATCTCAGGGCCAACGGGCTTGCAAAAGGCGGCTCTCTTGACAATGCTGTCATCCTTGGAGACGATGGTGTGCTGAATAAATCAGGCCTGAGATTTAAGGATGAATTCGTAAGACATAAAATGCTTGATTTTATTGGCGATATCTCCCTGATAGGATTCCCTATCTACGGACATCTTGTAGCGAGCAAGGCAGGTCATTCTACAAATATAAAATTCGTAAAAAATCTGCTTTCTGCAGCGGACTGCTGGGAAATTGTATCTGATACTGACATTGAATATGCCCGGGTTAATGCATTGGCATATTCATAAAAAATCCATATATTTCAAGAAGTTATAAAAAACTACTTGATTTTTTCTCCGAAATCAGTATCTTATATAGTTACATCGTTTGTTTTCTAAATTGAAAAATAAAAAAAAGAGGGCTGGAGATTGCACTCCCCAGCCCAAAAGACTCTGAAACACTTACTTATTTCTTTTTCTTCTTTGCTGCTTTCTTCTTAGCTGCCATTCTAATTCACCCCCTCTCCAACCCTCTTTGAGTCATTAGACTCAAAGGGGAAAGTTTTAATCTAAAGCCTGCCTATCAAGATAATCCTTCTGCCTGATAGCAGTTTTTCTAAATCTGCATCGGCATTTTCTTTCCTGTGTTTATATTCAGACTCATCAAGCGCAGTATAGTTAATCTTCTTGCCAAACTTATCTTCAAGCTCTTTTAACCCTGCGCCTATGTCATTGGAAGCCGCCCCTATTATGAAAAGGTCAACACTGCCGACATCCTCACCCTCTGCGTAAGGGCCGTAAAGGAATGCCGCCTTTGCGCCAGCCATCCTCACCATTGTCTTAAGCGCTCCGGGGAGACCAAGGGATTTATCAATGAGGTTTTTAAGCTCCGGAAACAGCGGAGACGTCTTATTTGCCTGAAAGTATCTAAGATTAGCAACCCTATGGCTGAACAAAATCCCCATCTTCTCAAGGTTGTCAAGCTCTCTCTTTACCCCTGAAGGATTCTTTCTTATAAGGTTGGCTATTTCCCTGACATAGAATTTTTCATCAGGGTTGTTAAGCAGAAGGGCAAGCACGTCAGCCCTTATTGCCGAGGAAAACAACATCTTCAACGAGGTCTCGCCTGTCTGCTGCTTAACCGTTCCTGTCTGCTGTTTAACCATTCTGCATTAATTTATAACACAACAAAACATATTTGTCAACAAAAAAATTACTTTTTTATACAAAAAATCATTTTTTATGATTATCCACATATAATTTTGATTCAATACATGTTTTTAGGTCAACAATTAATCGCTCTATTTACACAAAGCTATATTTAAAGTAAATCGGTGCAATCCTATTTATAAACAAAACATACGCCTAATGTATACAGAACAATAGAATTGTACACTTAACATTACAATCCATAGAACAATCGTTTATTTTTATAGCAAATCCTACATATTGTGGTATTCGGCTTAACAGGCACAAGTGAGAATGAGATTGGCAACCTTCTCCCATCGCTTGACATAATCTATAAGCAACTCATAAAATTAACCATGTCAGCTGATGATAAAGTCGTCCTGAGATTCATTGACGGCAAACTACTTAGGGGATATTTGAAGGAATTCTCTCAGGAGTCTCCTGAGATTTTATTCAAAAAACTGGATGGGAAAAGGACCCAGGCCATCCCTATGCTAAAACTTAAGGCGATATTTTTTGTAAAGACGTTTGAAGGCGACAGCGGATATATAGAAAAAAAGATATACGGACTCAGACAGAGCGAAGGCAAAAAAATATTTGTTAAATTCAATGATGACGAATCAATGGTGGGTTATCTTCAGGGCGGCGTCCCCTGGAATAAAGGCTTTTTCCTCTCTAAACCCGATAATGGGAAAAAAGGCTTTTTTCTTGTGCCCGTGGATAAAGCCAGCAATAATATCAGGGTGTTTGTTGTAAGGTCAGCAGTTAAGGATATCACAGCTATTCCCTGAATTCCTTCGCTCCGGCTAAGTATAATCTTGTAGAATTATTTATGAGCCATAGGGTATACTTACACAACAGTTTCCGCATCTTAGGAGGAAGCAATGACAAGGCTTAAGGCATTCATTTCTGTATTAATAATACTAATCTCCTGCGGCGTTTCCAGCGCAGCAATACTCCTTGACAAGGTAATCGCAGTCGTGAATCAGGAAGTCATAACCTGGAGCGATTTGTATAAGGCGATGGAATTTGAGGCAAGCGATAAAATGAAGGACATAAAAGAAGAGGAAAGAAGAAAAATATTCAAGGAGAATGAAGGCGCATTCCTTGAAGTTCTGATAGACATGAAATTGCAGATTCAGGCCGCAAAACAGAGAGGGATAGATGCAGCGGCAGAGGAGATAGCCGAGGCTATAAACGACATAAAGAAAAAATATTCAATGGATGAACAATCATTTATAGTTTCACTGAAAAAAGAAGGGTTTACATTAGATGAATACAAGAAAAAACTCTCAGAACAGATTATATTAAGCAGGGTAGTTTCTCAGGAGGTAAGAAATAAAATAGTCATTTCTGAGACTGAGATAGCGAAATACATGGGGAAAAATAAGGATGCGCTGATAGCTGATGAGGCTTACAGGATAAGGCAGATTTTCTTCAGGAAACCAAACAGCAATACTGACAGAAAAACGGTAGAAGAAAAGGCAGAAGCTCTTTACCTGCAGATAAAGGCTGGAGAAAATTTCGCTTCCCTCGCCCAGAAATATTCCGAAGACCCGTCAGGCAAGACAGGCGGAGACCTTGGTTTTATTAAAAAGGGCTACATGGCTAAAGAATTTACAGCTGCGCTGTCAAAAATGAAAAAGGGCGATGTCAGTCAGCCCTTCTGGACTGACATGGGACTGCATATCATTAAACTTGAAGAAAAAATAGAAAAACAGAACGAAGCTGCAATAAAAGAAGCCGCCAGAAATACATTAATGGAAAAGTATTTTTCCGAGAGATACAAACACTGGCTCAGAGAACTAAGAGAAACCGCCTATATTGAGATAAGGCTATAGTAATGGTGCAGAGGGTTCAGCAACAGAGTATGCTTGAGAGGAGGCATCTGCCATGCTGAAGATAGGCGTCCTTGCATCGGGCCGCGGCTCTAACTTTCAGGCAATAATAGACGAGATAGAAAATAAAAATCTCAAAGCCTCAATAGAGATATTGATAACAGACAATCCATCCGCCTTTGCGATAGAACGGGCTGAGAGGCATAACATAAACCACATGTTTATAAACCCCGAAGACTTCGCTGCAAAGGATGAATTCTTCAAAAAAATTGCAGACGAACTTAAATCACGCGGCGTTGACCTCGTTATACTTGCAGGATTCATGAGAATTGTAAGAAAACCCCTGATAGACGCATTCCCCGATAGGATAATGAATATCCATCCCGCGCTGCTCCCTGCATTCCCGGGGATGCACGGACAGAGACAGGCGCTTGATTACGGCGTAAAGATTTCAGGATGCACAGTTCATTTTGTTGACGGGGGCATGGATACAGGACCGGTTATCATTCAGGCGGCAGTCCCTGTGACGTCTGATGACACGGAAGACACGCTTTCCGAACGCATACTGAGTTTTGAGCACAAGATATATCCTGAGGCAGTAAGGCTCTTTTCAGAGGGAAGGCTTGAGATAAAGGGCAGGAAGGTTGTGATAAAAAACCATTCCGCAGTCATATCAAATATTGTAAACCCGCCCATAGATGAAACAGATGCATGATACAAGATGCAGGATGCAAGATTTAACCCCTCTCAGTCCCCCCTTATTAAGGGGGGAAGTAAAGGGGGGTATCATGTATCGTGCATCATGAATCATGAAAATCTCCGCAGGCCATTTAAAAGGAAGAAAGATAAACCTCAGAAAAGCGCAGAAGACTGCTAAAAAAGAGCATACATTAAGACCAACCTCATCCAAGGTGAGAGAATCCATTTTTAACATCATAGGCGCTTTAATCTCAGGCTCTCAATTCGCTGACCTCTATGCAGGCACAGGCGCGGTAGGGATAGAGGCAATGAGCAGAGGAGCTAAAAGGGTCTTCTTTGTAGAGGCTGACAGGAAAAGAGCAGAGATGATAAAGGATATGCTGAAAGACTGCGGCTGCATCCCAAGAGCCAATATCATAAAAGGAGAAGCATCCGCCTTTATAACTAAGGCGGTAAGAGAGGGTTTGAGATTTAATATAATATTCCTTGACCCTCCTTATCATTCAGGAGCGCTTGAACATATACTTCCACTGCTGTCCGGCGGAGAACTGCTTCACGATGAAGGCATTATCATTGCAGAACACCTTTCAAAGAAAAAGCTGCCCGATGAAATCGGCAAACTCTTACAGAAGAAGGCTTACAAATACGGCGATACTATGCTAACATTATACAGAAAGGTTTAATGAAACATTCATGCGAAGAGGCTGCTTCAGCCTCTCAGAGAAAGGTATTTTCAAATGAAAAGAATAGCTATTTACCCGGGAACATTTGACCCCATAACAAACGGCCATATAGACCTTGTGCAAAGAGGGCTTAGAATATTTGACAAGGTTATCATCGCTATAACAACAGCTCAGAAAAAACAGCCCCTTTTTACTGCTGATGAACGCATTGACCTGATAAAAAACGCTCTAAAGGGATTTAAAAATGTCAGCGTTGATTCATTTAACGGGCTTCTGATTGAATATGCTAAGTCAAAGAACGGAACAACAGTTATAAGAGGACTGCGCGCCGTGTCTGATTTTGAGTACGAATTTCAGATGGCGCTTATGAACAGGAGACTGGCAGTTGCAATAGAGACTGTCTTTATGATGCCCTCCGAAGAATACTCATTCCTGACGTCCACAATTGTAAAAGAAGTCGCATCATTCGGCGGTTCTGTAAAAGGGCTTGTCCCTGAAGCAGTTGAAAAAGCATTAAGGAGAAAATTTCAAAAATGATAACGATTGAAGACTTTGCAAAAGTAGAATTAAAAATCGGCAAAGTGCTTGAGGCGCAGAGGGTTGAAAAATCAAACAAACTTATTGTCATGAAGATTGACACAGGCGAAGAGCGGCAGATAGTCGCAGGCGTCGGCAGGGCATACACGCCTGAAGAGCTTGTCGGCAAAAGCATCGTTGTTGTAACAAACCTCCAGCCTGCAAACCTCATGGGAGTGGAGTCTCATGGAATGCTCCTCGCGGCGTCGGATGACGAAGGGAACCTTTCAGTCATTACTCTGGAGAAAGAGATAAAAGCAGGGGCAAGGGTAAAGTAGCTCTCCAATCTCACAAGTTCCTAAGTACCATAGTTCTGAGGAACCAAAGTTTTATATTTTTACCGTGCTATTGGCTGTGGCACTTTTGAAGAAATGTGGGAAGCGTCCCTCTACCATCTCCTGATCTCAGATAGCCCTACTGTATGTCAAGGTCAGAGAATTAATATCGATAGGCTGGGTATTACAGCCATTGAAGATTTTAAAATGATTTTAAAAACCTCAATGTAGAGCCATAATTAATGGGGGGATGAATTTCGCTTAAAGGAACACCCCTCCTCATAAGGGATAGATATATGCCTCCTTTTAATACATCGCCTATCAGTTGAGCGCCTCTCAGAAGCCCGTCGCCTCCTGTGTAGACCTTTATCATTCCTTTCGGGGTATCCCTCTTGAATACCTTTTCTCCTTTCTGGACACCGATTGAGAGGACGGGCAATCCAAAAAAGGTTACTACGTTCATGTCCTCAAGATGTGCGTCAAAATATCTTTCATTGTCAACCATGTTACACCCGGCAATCCATCCACTTTTCACGGCATTTATGTGTATCGGATTCACCTTCCTTATACCGCCGATTTCGATTTCAGCTATATCTCCTGCAGCATATATATTAGAGATATTTGTCCTCATCCTATCATCCACCAGAATCCCCTGGTTGGTCTTGATGGATCCGTTTTTCAACATCTCGAGGTTGGGTTTCACACCGACAGAGGCAATTACCATATCGCACGGGATGGTCTTACCGTCATTCAGCATTACCCCTTTAACCTTATTCCCGAAGCCCCTCTTTACCAATACCACCTCTTTGGTTGTGAGTATTTTTATGCCGTTTTTTTCTATGTGTCTTTGAACGATCTCTGCCATCTCACTATCCAGCATCCTTGGAAGTATCCTGTCCTCTCTCTCAACAACCGTAACCCTGCAACCCTTTATACATAATGCCTCAGCGATCTCGAGACCTATAAATCCGGCACCTATTACCACCACCTCTCTATATTTTTTAATCTTTGACAATATCCTGTCTGCATCCGATATGGTCTTAAAAGTAAAAACACCATCGCCGTCAATTCCCTGTATCTTCGGGATAACAGGATTTGAGCCTGCTGCTATGAGAAGCCTGTTATACCCCAATCCCGTACCATTCGAGAGCCTGACCCTGCTATCATCAGGTATGACCTCTGCAACCGCAGCACCAGAGATGATCTTTATCCTGTTTGCATCATAAAAATCATCCCCTCTTATATAAAGTCTCTTTTTTCCTATCTCCCCGGTCACATATCTATAAAGAAAGCACGGGGTATAGGCAGGCTCTCGTTCCTTTGATACGATCGTGATTTCGCAATCCCTATTTAGTTGTCGGATCGCCTCTACAGCGCTTATGGCAACAATCCCGTTACCTATGATTACAATTCCCATAGCTAAATCCCCAGCGCTGCTCTCTTCTGCGCGATGTGATCCATCATCCCTGCTGCTGCCTTTATCGGATCAAGTTCCACATATGCCTTGCCACCTGTTAGCTTTTCAAGATCCTGTGTCAACACTTTTGTAGCCAGTGAACTGCCTAAAATCCTCGGCGAAGGGGCTATGTGAACAAGCAGTCCGAGGGCAAGCAGCCATGTGCCTATGGATATTGCTTTTTCCTGCACGAGTTCCGGCGCCGAACCAGCAACCGGAAGCTGACTTATCTTTACATCAAGCTTGTTTGCAAGGGCGCCGAGAAGTGTGGCAATCCTTGAATTATCCACACACGACCCCATGTGCCACACAGGCGGCAGCGGCCCATCAAGCCCCGCAGCCTCACCAAGGGCCGTAAGAACTGATTTCAATCCATCGCCGCAGTATTTATTTGTGGCAGCAGTGTCCATAAAGCCTGCCTGGGCACAGATGTGGGCTGTGCATCCTGTGGTGACAATTAATACGTTGTTTTTCAGAAGCTCCTTTGTCATTATCTCTGTCATGGATGTGTCCCTTAACTTTATACTCGGACACCCTGCAAAACCTACTGCGCCATAGATATTACCGTTAACAATATTGTCAATAACAGGCTTCAGAGGATCTGATGGGTTGACCTTTTTGAGCACATCGAGGATCGCCTCCACCGAAAAACCAATAAGTCCCACTGATTTTTCCTTGGGGATAGAGACTTCCTTCCCTTTCCTTGCCTTAAATGCCTCTACTGCCATCTTCACGACCTTTTTTGCCGCATCATCTGCATGCTCTGCTTCAAAGGCGATATGTGTTGCGCCCGGCATCTTAACAAAGGACTCTGTGGTAATAATCTTTGTATCAAAACACTCCGCGATCTTTGTGGTAGACGGCCAGATGCACTGCATATCCACAACCATGGCATCCACAGCGCCTGTAAGGAGTATCAATTCTGACTGGAGATTATGGCCTGCCATCGGGACTCCACGCCTCATGGTAAGCTCATTTCCTGTGCAGCATACACCAACCACATTTATACCCTTCGCTCCCGCCTCTTTTGCCTCATTCTCGAGCTTACCTGCCCATTCGAGTATCTTCTCTGAAAGAACAGGGTTGTGTCCGTGCATTGCTATATTTACCTTGTCTTTCTCGAGGACGCCCATATTTGCCTCTATCATCCTTGGCTTAGGTGTTCCGAACATAATGTCTTGAAAGTCCGTTGCCATATGCAGCCCTGCATAACCGTCTACGAGTCCTATCCTTAAACATGCGAGGAGTAAGTTTGTCGGGTCAGCGTCATTGCCCATGGATGTCCTGTGCATCCCCTCTTCAATCTCATTATGGGCGTTAGATACAAGGATTCCGAGTTCACGCCACATATCTATCTCTTTTTTCGGGGCCCTCAGTTTGATCCAGTTCATGGGTTCATCGTCCTGTCTTGAGAGGTCTTCCAGCGCTTTATCCACGACCTCTGAGGCAATCTCTTTATCAGATTTTCCGTCTGCCTTGATACCAAGTCCGTCGGCAACTTCCATGAGCTTATCCCTGTCGGTGATCTTATATCCAGAAGCCTTACCTTCGAGCATCTTCTTAAATGAAAGAACCACATGCCTTGCATGACCGACATGGGAGGATGCACCTCCGATCTCTTCTCTCAAAAGGTTTCTGCATACAATGGTATCCACAGAGGCGCCACATACCCCTGTTGTTGCTCCTTCACCAAAAGGGTCTATCCGGCATGGCCCCATATAACACATCCTGCAGCAGCTTCCCAGCTGTCCGAACCCACACTGGGGCATCTGGGCCTCGAGTCTATCAAGGCCTATACTTATGCCCATCTCCTCTGCCCTGTTTACTAAAAACTGAGAAGCCTTATCAAGTGTTTTCGTTGCCATCTTAAACACCTCCCATTTTTCTTAAAAGTTCTAATGGTATTACTTTTGATTTTTCCTCTTTTATCCTGCCCACTGCCATGGCGACCGTTTGTGCAGTAATCAACCTCTTTTCCTTTGAAAGATCTTCTGCCTCACCAAAGGTCATGGCATTGGTAGGACAAGCCTCCACACAGGCAGGCTCCTTTCCTTCCTTCAATCGCGATTTGCAAAAATCACATTTCACAGATACACCTCTTTCGGTACCCATAGATATTGCTCCAAAAGGGCAGACCATGGCACACATCCAGCATCCCATACATCTGTCTTCATTGACCATGACACTGTCCATTTCCTCATCCCTGTGCATTGCACCAGTAGGACATGCCGTAATACACACAGCGTCAGCGCAATGCATACACTTCGATGGATACGAGAAGGAATAAGCCTTTTCCACATGCACCCTCTTTCTCGGCACAGGTTTTTCAAAGATGGCTGCATATATATCTTTTGAGGACGAATGCTCTACTGCACAGGCAATCTCACAGGACTTACAGGCAGTACATCTCTCGATATTGATAAACACCTCTTTCACTCCCATCACCTCCCTTTTTCATAATTTATGGCAGGCGCTCATTCAGAAGCAAGAAATTTTTGATGAACGGTCAGGATGAATTGATAAAAGGTTTAGATAAGAGCTAACGCCTTTTTGAGATCTTTAAGCCTTCTTCTCGCCACAGGGACAGCAGGGATCTCTTCTCTATCGAAAATGATCTGGGTCTGTCCCTTGTCATCGCGTTGTATTTTATGGATATGGTTTAAGTTAGCAACAAAACTCTTATGGACCCTGAAAAATTTTTGTCCGGTATGCCGCCTAAGAATATTCTTTAAAGTGAGGTGGAGATAATAAGAACTCCTTTCTGTAAAAACCCTGCAATAATTCTCCTCAGATTTGATAAAGTAGATAGAAGATACCTCCAGAAACAGAAATGCACCCTTATCACATACAGGAAATTTATTCAACTCTATCATTCCTGTGTTAGGGTTAACTTCAGCACCTGTCTGTTCTGTTACATCTATAAAGGTCATGGCAAAGAGTGGCTTTTTCAAAGATTCTTCTATTTCGATTCTGCATACATTAATCACCAGTACCTTGTTTAAAACATCAATGATCATGGCGACAGGCACCTCGGAATCGCAGACACCGGCCTCCTGTAAAATGGCCTCTATTTTTGGATGGCTTTTTCTCGGATGATATTGAAAAACGGTTTTTCCCATATCTGATATTGCAGGGCCTAAAATTTTACGGGCATAGGCATTCATTCCAATAACCCTATAATCTGGCGAGAGTAGAACCAGACCGATGTCCAAACAGGACTTGGAACTCTGCAGTGTGTCCATTTCAGATAAAGTATATCATAATATGGTTCATCTCCAAAGAGTTGGTATAATTATGCTCCTGCGGGAGATCAAAAATATATAATGTAAGCGGGATATTTTACGTTAAAATAGCCATCGGGCGGGTAAGTGAGCGAGAATTTTTAATTTCAAATTCAAATTGCTTCTCCTCTGACCGTCTTTTTTCAAAGACACTAAAGCCTTTCGCATGAATGTTATAACTTTAACTCATACTCCTCCCCTTTATTCGGCACATGCGCAACAAACCCGTATCTCTCTTTTATCAACTCTGAGAATTGCAAGGATGTTTCTTCTTCTCCGTGAACTACAAAGACCTGCGGGCTGTCTTTGAATGATGAAAGCCATTCAAGAAGTTCTTTCCGGTCAGCATGAGCAGAGAATCCGCCGAGCGTATATATCCCTGCCTTCACTGCTATATCTTCTCCAAAAATACGAACTGTTTTTGCTCCGTCAACAATCTTCCTGCCGAGCGTGCCTCTTGCCTGAAATCCTGAAAATATAATGCTGCACTCATGCCTCCACAGGTTATGTTTCAGATGATGTCTTATTCTTCCGCCCTCGCACATGCCGCTTCCGGCAATGATTATCGCATGGGATTTAATCTTATTCAGCGCAATGGATTCATCAACAGAATTGGTAAACCTGAGCCTTATGCTGTCTGCCACCGAGCCGGCTGTGAGAATCCTTTGTGCCTCCTCATCAAAACACTCCGGGTGCGCAAGATATGTCTTTGTCGCTTTTTCAGCCAAGGGGCTGTCTATATATATATTGATATTGTAAAGCCTTCCCTCGCGCACAAGCCTGTTAAGCACATACAGAATATCCTGCGTCCTTCCAATTGCAAAGGCAGGGATAATAACATTTCCGCCTTTTTTGAATGTCCCTTTTATAACCTCCGCAAGTTCGTCAATAGTCTCCGGCATGCCTTTGTGCAGTCTGTTGCCATAAGTTGATTCCATAACAACATACTCAGCCTCCGCTGCAAGCGACGGGTCCTTTAATATCGGGTTCCCTTTCTTTCCGATGTCTCCTGAGAATACTATCTTTTTTTCTTGGCGCCCGTCCTGAAACCATACCTCCAGAGTGCCTGAACCGAGGATGTGCCCTGCATCCAGGAATCTGAACTTTATCCCCTTCCCTGTGTGCTCAATCTTCCCATAAGAAACTTTCTTGAAAAATGGTATTGAAGCCTTAACGTCATCCACTGTGTAGAGTGGAAACACAGGTTCTTTACCTGCCCTCACCGCCCTTTTTGTATGCCATTCAGAATCCGTTTTCTGAATATGCGCTGAATCATAAAGCATAAGTTCTGACAGGTCTGCAGTCGCAGAGGTTGTGACTATCTTCCCCCTGAAACCGTCTTTGACGAGCCTCGGGATAAGCCCGCTGTGGTCAATATGGGCGTGCGTAAGGAACAGATAATCTATCTCTGAAGGATTAAACAAAAAAGGCGCTCTGTTAATGTCATAGGAATCTTCTCCCTGAAACATGCCGCAGTCGACAAGCGCCTTGATTTCCGATGTCCTGATATAAAAACATGAGCCTGTAACAGTCCTTGCGCCGCCAAGGAATTGTATTTTCAACTCATCACCTCACTTGTTTAAGTTTAACCCAGCGGCATCCAAAAAACAACAGACTCATGCCAATTACACTTAAAAACAGATATAATACAGACAGCCTTCTGGAAATGCAGTCTTATAAATTAAACAGGAGTGTTTCATTGATGAATAACAGGTTATTCCTAACAGCAATTCTCTGTTTTAACTTTTTGATATTCTGGATAGCGCCGTCTGCTAATTCTGCGTCTTATATATACACAAAGAATAATACAGTGGTCGGTTCCCTCAAAGACTACACTGTCAAAAATGATGAGTCTTTAATTGAGATAGCGCGAAGGTTTAAACTCGGCTACAATGAAATTGCTGACGCAAATCCTGATATTGACCCATTTGTCCCGGGAGATGGGACCTCAGTCATCATATCTTCTTCTTGGATACTGCCGGATGTGAAATCATACGAAGGCATTGTTATAAATCTCTCCGAGATGAGGCTCTATTATTTTTTCAAGCGCCGCAGTTCAAAACTTGTGGCGACTTTCCCTGTAGGAATAGGCAGCGAAGGAAATGACACCCCTGCAGGAGAGTTCAAGATTGTAGAAAAAATAGTAAAACCAAGTTGGCATGTGCCTGAATCCCTCAGAAAGGAAAAACCAAACCTGCCCAAAGTAGTGCCCCCGGGACCGGACAACCCTCTCGGCTCTCATGCGCTAAGGCTTTCATTAGGAAGCTATCTTATTCACGGGACAAACAGGCCGTGGGGGGTCGGCAGAAGGGTAAGTCATGGATGTATAAGGCTGTACCCGGAAGACATTCCAAGACTTTTCAAATTAGCTCCGAACGGCGTCAGGGTGACTATCGTCAAACAGCCTATAAAAGTAGGCGTTAAAAACAATAAAATATTTATTGAAGTTCACAATGACAATTACCACAAAAAGGCAGCGTATTCTAATATGGCGGTAAAACTGCTCAAAGGTAAAAACTTGCTTAAAGGCATTAGCACAGAGAAACTATATTCAGCAATAAAAGAGAAAAAGGGCATTCCTGTTGAGATATCTGAATGAACAAAAAATAAGGGTTCAGTAATTATCTCCCGTGAAATCACTGAACCCTTATCACAATTACAAACTATTTTTTCTGCTGTAATTCAAATGCCTTCTTTGCCTTCTTTGCAGAAGTCGCTGTTTTTTCTGATGCAGCTGCTGCTTTATGAGCAGCCATCTCTGCCTTTTCTGCGGCAGCCTCAGCCTTCTTTACGGCATTATCAGCCTTGTCTGAAGAGTCCTTTGCAACCTTCATTGCATCCTCAGCCAGCATCTTGGCATTCGCCGCCTCTTTCTTGGCGTCAGCCACCTCAGCGCTCATCTTTCCTTGCTGAGATTCAATGTCTGCAATCTTTGCCTCCAGCTTGCTAATCCTGTCTGCGAGAGGGTCTACCTGCTCTTTTACATATTCTTTTGTAGCGCAGCCGAAGGAAAACAGAAGCACTCCCGTGAAAACTAAAAATAACGCTTTTTTCATTTTTACACCTCCTCCTTTGCAAAAAATAGATTCATTCTTAAAAAGAATACATCTATTCAAAAAAAAATGCAACTTTTTTTTAAAAAGCAGCTCCCTCTAAAGCTTGGCAATCTTAATCCTGGATACTTTCCTGTCTTCCATCTCCAGGATGAGAAACCTGAGATTGTGATACCTGACCTGCTCGCCGACCCTTGGAAGCCTTCTGAAAAGCCCGAACACAAAGCCGCCGATTGTATGAAAGTCTTCGCTTGCAAGTTCAACTCCGACAAGCTCATTAATCTCATCAATTCCTGTCTGTCCGGTTACTATGAATGTCCTTTCATCAATAATCTCAACTTCTTTTTCCGCCCCCATAGCCTCAAATTCGTCCTGAAGGCCTCCGACTATCTCCTCAATTATATCCTCAAGCGTGATAAGGCCCGCGGTGCCTCCGTATTCATCCATAACTATGGCTATCTGGAATTTGTTCTTCTGCATCTCGTCAAGAAGTTCCGTCACCATCTTATTTTCAGGGACATAATAAGCCTCCCGCACAAGCTCTGTTATCGGCGTATAGTTCTGTGTCTTGCCCTGCGCCATCTGTATCATTATGTCCTTCACATAAAGGATTCCGGTAATGTTATCTATACTATCTTCTATAACAGGATAGCGCGAATAGCCCTCTTCCAACACCAGTTTCAGGGCATCCCCGACGGTGGACTCTTCAGGTATGGATATTATCTCTGTACGCGGCACCATCGCCTCTGTTACAACCTTATCTCCGAATTCAAAGACCTTATGGAGCATCTCTTTTTCTTCTTCTTCAAGCGTCCCTTCTTCCTCGCCTATATTTATCATCGTCTTTATCTCCTCCTCTGTCACAAAAGGGGATACGGACTTCTTCTCGCCTCCAAACATCCTGATGATGAAATTAGACGTGATTGTAAATATCCACACAAGCGGCGAAATCAGCCTGACATAAAACGCAATAGGCCTTGCAAGCAGTAAAGAAACCTTTTCTGAATAAGCAACCGCAAAGGTCTTCGGCGCAAGCTCTCCAAATACAACGGTGAGAAAGGTCATGACAATTGTGGCTATTATTATCCCGTCTTCACCGAAATAGCGCAGTGCGAGAGCTGTTCCTATTGATGTTGCAAGGATTGTAAACAGATTGCCTGAGAGTATTACTGCGCTGAAGAGTTTATCATGTTCATCCAGCAGCTTCTGCACAGCCTGGGCCCTGACGTCGCCCTTCTCCATAAGGCTTCTTATCCTTATCTTGCTTACAGCAATAAAGGACGACTCCGAACCTGAAAGGATGGCAATGGCGATGAGGGACAGAGCAATAACGATTATTGAAAATATACTGTGCGGCTCCATAATCAGTGCTCAGTGCTCAGTGCCAGCGCTCAGTGTTTCTTTGCTGACACTGTCACTATTCACTGACACTTTTAGTTTTTCTATGACCGCATCAGCCGCCTCGGATGTGCCGGCAGCAGTTGGGTCATCGGGCTTTGGTTTCATGTCATAGGTTACATGCCTGCCCTCTTCTATAACAGCGGCAATTGCAGCCTCAAGTCTTTGCGCGGCGTTACTTTCGCCAAGATGCCTCAACATCATCACTCCGGAAAGCATCATAGCAAATGGATTCATCTTATTCAAACCCTTATATTTTGGAGCGCTTCCGTGCGTCGGCTCAAATACTGCAATTTCCTCCCCGATATTTGCTCCGGGCGCAAGCCCCAGCCCTCCTATAAGCCCGGCGGCCAGGTCGGAAACAATATCTCCGTAGAGATTCGGAAGCACAATAACATCATACTTCTCAGGTTTCTGCACAAGCTGCATGCACATATTGTCAATAATCCTGTCTTCAAACTCTATATCGGTGTAATTGGAAGCCACGCTTCTTGCGGCTTCAAGAAAGAGTCCGTCAGAATATTTCATTATGTTTGCCTTATGGACTGCGGTAACTTTTTTTCTTTTATTCTTTCTCGCATATTCAAATGCAAACCTTACTATTCTCTCGCTGCCGTAAACAGAAATCGGTTTTATGCTTATGCCGGAGTCCTGCCTTATGTCCTTCCCCGTAGATGCTTTCACAAAGTCAATTAACCGTTTTGTATCTTCCCGGCCCTTCTGAAACTCTATGCCTGCATACAGGTCTTCGGTGTTTTCCCTCACAATAACCAGGTCAATATTGTCATATCTTGTTCTTGCGCCTTTAAAGCTCCTGCAGGGCCTTAGGCAGCTGTAAAGGTCCAGCGCCAACCTCAATGTAACATTAACGCTCCTGAAGCCGGAGCCGATGGGCGTTGTTACAGGGCCTTTAATTGCGATTTTGTTTTTCTTGATAGAATCAATCACCCTTTGAGGAAGCGGGCGGCCCTCTTTCTTATAAACATCCTCTCCTGCATCCTGCGCTTCCCATGTAATCGGAACGCCTGTTGCCTCAATCACACGCCTTGTCGCTTCGGCTATTTCCGGCCCGATACCATCGCCCGGGATTAAAGTTATTGTGTACATGAGATTACCCCGCTTAATATGTTTTCATGAATTTGATGCATGTTACACGATGCATGACTCACAAAATATTTGACTTGCATCGTGAATCTTGCATCGTGCATCATGATTTATGGATTCAACGTCAATATTTTTCTTGCAATGTCAGGATAATGCGCTATAAATCTCAGCTCATCGTCAGTCATCGGCTTCTGCGTATGCAGGTTAGCATACTGGACCAGTTCCAGGACATTTCTCGCCTCACTGTCATCATGGAAGTGGATTCCAAGTTTGTCATAGACATGCCTGAAACCCTTAACCCCGCCGTATTCGCCTGTTGTTATAATCCTTCCTGTCTCAAGAAGTTCAGGTTCGCCCCTGCCGACATCCTCAGGGTCATAAAGCTCGTAATTTCTCCTGTCTTTTAAGGCCCCATCTGCATGAATGCCTGACTCGTGTGCAAACGCATTTGAGCCCACTCCCGGTTGATTTATAGGTATTGGAAGATTAAAGGCATAGGATGCGTATTTTGCAATTTTCCAGGCATTTTTCAGGTCCACATGTTCGTCAAGATAAACCTTTCGGCTTAAACCGTGTGAAAATTTAAGGGCAAGGATGGTGGATACAAGGTCGCAGTTTCCGCAGCGCTCGCCATAACCGTTTATTGTTGTGTTTATATAGGCGTCAATACCGCTCTCTATAGAACCCTGCGCTCCAGCCACCGATACCGCCTCTGCCATGCCCAGGTCATTGTGGCAGTGCATCTCTATCGGGAACTTTGTTGCCAGCGCAAGCGCCTTTATCCTCTCATAGATTGTTATTGGGTCATCACAGCCGAGCGTATCGCAGTATCTGAACCTGTCTGCGCCTGCCTCCTTCCCTGCAATCACAAACTCTATCAGCTTGTTAATCTCTGTCCTTGATGCATCTTCGGCATTGAGCCCTACAGTCTCCGCTCCTGATTCCTTTGCAAGCCTTACAGCCTCAATCGCTGTTTGCAGGATGTCCTTAAATGCCTTTCTGCCCTGGAATTTCCCCTGTATCATTATCTCCGATGTTGACATAGAGATGTTCAGATGTTTTATCTCCGGACAGTTCTTAAATGTAAGCCTTATGTCTTCCGGGATTGCCCTGCACCAGCCCTCAAGATGAATCCGTTTAATCGCTCCTGCCTTAACAAGTTCAAGATTCCCGTTTATATAACTTACTTCATGTTTGAGCGTAGGGAAGCCTATCTCGCTCTGATACACTCCCATCTCATCAAGATAGATATTGAGCATCGTCTTGGAAAGTTTCGGCAGAAGTATCCTGGACGTCTGAACACCGTCTCTGTTTGTAACGTCAATAAGATAAACTTTATTTTTCATATTGCAAACCTCGTCGCCAATTAAGTTTTGAAATTCCTACAGTTATATAGTATAACGAAACCGGAGTTAACATTACAAATAGATAAAACGGTTACTGAAAAGTTTTATGCCGCTATCTTCCGCTGCACAGCTCAGGATATCAGGCTGGTATTAACTTTAATCTTTATCTGCTTCTTTATGCCTTCCACATAGGATTTCACTGCCTTTTGTCTCTTGTCAAATAAAAGCGCCTGCCTGAAGGCCTTTGCGGTCTGCTCCTCTCCGCTTATCTGCCTGCTCTCATCCTCTGTGAGGTCAAAGGCCTCGCCTATAAGCCTCTTCATTTTGAGGAGCATTAATTCATATCTCTTTTCATTTTCAAAATATTCAGGCGTGATTCTATTAATCTGTAATATCCTCATATATATCTCCCTGTCAAAGACGCCGTTCCTTGTAAATCCGGGCTCATTCCTTATTGCCTCTTCAAGCTCTTCATCGCTCACAGTCATGCCGATATTCCCGGCTGCAATCAGCAAGACTCTCTCATCTATCAGGGAATCAAGCACCGCTTCTCTGAGTTTAAGCTTTTTTGCCAGTTCATCATCAAATTTTTCCTTATATCTCTCTCTGTAAAAGTCCACAGTCCTGTCATATGCGCGTCCGTATTCATCAAGCGTTATCTTTTCCTTCCCTATCTCAGCAACCGGAACCGCTGTCTGCTTGTCAACAGTCCCGACTCCCCAGAATATAAACGAAAGGATTATAATAAAAAAGAATACATAGAAAAATTTTGCATGTTTGCGCATCGCCTTAAGCATATCAGCGCCTCCTTCTAAAATAGTCGTTAAGCGTCTTCCTGCATCTCATTTCTCATCCTCAAACCTCAAGTCAATATCCATTTCAGGCGCCACCGTTGATATAGCATGTTTGTATATCATCTGCTGTGCGGCTTCCTTAAGAATTACGATAAAACTGTCAAACCCCTTTATCACTCCCCTTAATCTTACGCCATTGGTAAGATAGATAGTTACAGGAATCTTGTTTTTTCTAAGATAGTTCAGATAGAGGTCCTGAAGGTTCCGGGTTTTGCCTGAATTAGCCGAGATATTTTCCCTTTGCATGTATCTACCTTATAAGATTTTCTCTAATAATTCAAGCCCGCAGCATGACAGTGTAATTTTAATGATGGGATATGATAGTATAAATAAATTTCCATTAATAAAGTCATGAACTTCAGCGGCATAAAAAAAATTCTTGTCATAAAACTCCGTCATATCGGCGATGTCCTCTTAAGCGTGCCTGTATTCAGGGCGTTAAGAGAAAATTTCCCGGAGGCGCATATTGCCGCCCTCGTGAATTCGGGCACGGAAGAGGTCTTAGAGGCAAGCCCGTTTATTAATGAGATAATAGCCTTTGACCGAGGCATTAAGAAAATGAATCCTGTACAGAGATACAGAAAAGAACTAGCATTCCTAAGAATGCTGCGGAAGAAAGGTTTTGATACGGCGGTTGACCTCACAGGCGGCGACAGGGCTGCAATAATATCCTTTGTCTCAGGCGCATCATACAGGCTCGGCCCTGACGTCAAAGAGGGTTTTTTAGGGAAAAGATATTTATATACTCACCTTGCAGTAAGAAATAATAATCAGCGCACTAATCAACATATAGTCCTGCAAAACCTTGATATCATAAGCCGGTTCGGCGTCAAAACAGACAATCTCTCCGTGGATATATCTATCCCTGAAGACGCAAGGGTATTTGTTAAAAAGGTCTTTGAAAAAAACGGGATAAATAAAATAAAGACTACCCCCCTATGTCCCCCCTTAATAAGGGGGGAATTTAAGGGGGGTGTATTTTCAGAGGGCAATGCCACTGTTGTTCATGTCCATCCCACATCAAGATGGCTTTTCAAATGCTGGAGGGATGAATACATGGCAGAGGTTATACAATGGCTGATTGACAGAGGCATAATTGTAATCGTTACATCAGCTCCTGACAAACGGGAAATGGAAAAGGCAAAGAGAATCCTGTCTTTAGTACCCGAATTTACCCCCCCTCACATCCCCCCCTTGGCAAGGGGGGGCATAGGGGGGGTAGTTAACCTGTGCGGCAAAACAAACATTAAACAGCTTGCTGCGATATCAGAAGTCTCAGATTTATTCTTTGGCGTAGACTCCGCCCCCATGCATATTGCAGCAGCGGTAGGCACGCCGGTAGTTGCCCTATTAGGTCCAAGCGGCGCCTTTCACTGGGGGCCCTGGGATAATAACTACAGGGGTCAGGGGTCAGGGGTCAGGGGTCAGGAAAGACCATACCAAAAACAAAACGGAGGGGACTGTCCCGGATTTACGGACACAACCCCCTTTAAATCCCCCTTAACAAAGGGGGATTTAGGGGGTTGTAGAATCGCGACTGTCCCCATGGGTCAAACAGAAGAGACTCCCTATCCTAAAAGGAATGGGATACAGACATTTGGGATTCATACAGTTATCCAGCAAGACTGGGAGTGCATTCCATGCGGTAAAGATGGATGTGACGGAACCAAAATCAGCAGGTGCCTTACGGAGATAAAAACAGAAGAGGTTATAAATATTCTAAAAGGCAAACTGACTATATAAAAATCCGGATGGTAAATTACAAATGAAAAATATGCATCAGGCTATATACGAATTACTTAAAGATAAGAAAAGAGGATATCTTCTGGATGCAGCCTGCGGCAAAGGAGAGCTTGGCGGAGCGCTTGAAAAGGCGGGGCATCAGGTCTTTTATATGGATAAATACGACAATCCTCATAGCGTACAGCGATTTGTAAATGCTGACCTGAATGACTTTTTGCCGTATAAGAATGAACAATTTGACTTTGCGGTCTGCGCTGAATCACTGCAATATTTAGAAAATCATGAGAAACTTTTCAGGGAATTCAGAAGGGTGTTAAAGACAGGCGGAAGCCTTATAATAAGTTTCCCAAATGTACTTACAGTATCTTCACGGTTGTATTTTTTGAGAAGAGGATATTTCCAGCACTTCAAGCCGTTCAGGACCAAGCAGAACAAAGAATGGGATCATTTCATCTACAATATCCCTTCATTTGTAGAAATTTTCGAACTGATAAAAAAGAACGGTTTTGAGTTAGGGGATGTCATTGCTCTGGACATAAAACTAAAAAATTTATTGCTATATCCTTTTCTAAAAGCTTTATATCTTCCGGGACTGCTTTTTGATAAGAATAAAAATATGGGGAAAACAGAGATGACTAAACGTCTGGCTTCCAGAGAACTCCTGACAGGCAACAGGCTGGTAATAAGTTGCGTAAAGATAAATAACTTATAAAATGACATTTACAATACTTCATACAGAATCCTCAACAGGCTGGGGAGGACAGGAAAACAGGACGCTTCAGGAGTGCATCGGCCTGAAAAAAAGAGGAGCAAGAGTAATCATTCTGTGCCAGCCTGACAGCAGATTAAATAAACGCGCATCGGCAGAGGGCCTTGAAGTTAGAACATGCAGAATGAAGAAAAGTTATGACATCTTAGCAATAAATTATATTCTTAAATTAATAAAAAAAAAGGGCATTGACATAATAAGCACTCACAGCGGAAGGGACAGCCTCCTTGCAGGCATAGCAGGAAGGCTTTCAAGAAAAAGACCTTTCATAGTCAGAACCAGGCATCTGGCGCTTCCCATAACCTCAAAGTTTACATACAACCTGCTGGCACATAAAGTTGTAACTGTAAGCGAATATGTGAAACAGTATTTGATAGAAAAAGGCATTGCATCAGATAAGGTAACAGCCATACCGACAGGCATAGATACAGATAAATTTAATCCTGAGAAGGTTAATGACAGCTTGAGACAGGAACTGGGACTGCAAAAAGATGTCCCTGTTATAGGCACAATAGCGATTTTAAGGAAAAAGAAAGGGCATCGTATCATTCTTGACGCCATGCCCTTAGTCCTCAAAGAAATACCGGATGCTGCTTTTGTATTTGCAGGGGATGGCCCACAGAGGGATAATATTTTAACAAAGATAAAGGCGTCTGGATTATCCGAAAAAGTCTTCATGCTCGGATTGAGAAAGGACATTCCGGAGATATTGAAATCCATTGATGTCTTTGCGCTGCCGACACTTCAGGAGGCGCTCGGGACCTCGTTCATAGAGGCAATGGCAATGGGCAAGCCGGTGATAGGAGCGGATGTAGGCGGCGTCGGTGAAGTAATTAAAAACGGCGTAAACGGTTATCTGGTAGAGCCGGATAATCCGCATGCGCTTGCGGAGGCAATTATAAAGATACTGAAGGATAAAGAGACAGCAAGATTAATGGGAATGGAAGGAAGAAAGATAGTGGAAAAGGATTATACGGTAGAAAAGATGTGTGAAAGGATGTATGCCCTTTATTCATCTCTCCTAACTGCCAAACAATAGTTTGGTATAATGATATCATGCAAAACGGAATCAGGTTCAGATTTTGGGGGATTTCAAAGGGGGGACGCAGGTCCCCCCTTTGCCTCAGACCAGTTCCCGTTTTAATGTATCATCACATCAACCGCCATAAAGGCGATATGGTCACTATAACCCCGGAGGTCTTTGAAGGCCAGATGGAGTACTTATATAAGGCAGGCTACAGGACATTAAAGATAGCCGAGCTAATTTCTTACATCAGCGGAGAGTTGACTTTATCACAGAAGGCTGTAGTTGTCACCTTTGACGACGGCTGGCTTGATAATTATATGTATGCCTTTCCTGTCATTAAAAAATATAAAATCAACGCAACAATATTTTTAATCACCAATAGGGTGGAAAATACGTCTTTAAAAAATTCAAAATTCAAAATTCAAAATTCAAAACTAACTATCCCAACGCATGAGGAATCAAAATCGTTAATAGGAAAAGGAGAAGCGCATAAGGTTGCGCTTAACTGGGAACTAATTAAAGAGATGTCGGGCAGCGGACTGATTGAGTTTTATTCGCATACAAAAAGCCATGCTAAATGCAACAGCCTGTCTGAAAAAGAACTCATGGAAGAACTGAAAGAATCACGGGAGATTATTGAAAAAAGGCTCGGCAGCCCCTGCCCCTACTTCTGCTGGCCTTACGGCAAATACAACAACACTGCTTTAAATATTGCAAAAGAGGTAGGCTATAAAGCCCTATTCACCACAAATCACGGGGTCGTTGAAACAGGCTCTAACCCGTTTGCAATAAACAGGATAGTCGTCAAAGACAGCATTGCCTGGTTTAAGAAAAGGATGGTAATATACAGCAATGCGATTCTTGCAAGGCTATACCTCAAAATAAAGAAAAAATGAGAATCAATCCAATTGATGTCCTGCTCTTTTTGCAGCTAAAGTTCCTGAAATTCTTTGATGGTAGACAGACGGATTTAAAATACTTTGCTCCGGAAGCGGTTAAAAATATTTTAGTTGTTTCGTCAACAGCGATAGGCGACACGCTGCTCTCAACCCCCGCAATAAGAGCCGTCAGAGAGAGATACCCTCGGGCAAAGATAGCTGCTCATTTTAATATTAAAAACATGGAACTTTTTGAAAATAACCCCCACATAGATGAGATAATCCCTTATTATGGCGGATATAAAAAATTTTTCAGGACCATCATGAAATTCCGCAGACATAAATTTGACCTCGCATTGATACTTCACGGCAACGAACCTCAGGCAACGCCGATGGCATATCTTTCAGGGGCAAGATTCATTGTTAAAGCGCCAAACACGAGTGAATACAGATTCCTGCTGTCTAACAGAAAACAGACTTTGCGATGGGAAGACTTAACCCATGGAGTAGAACAGAGGCTTAAAACTGCAGAGCTGGCAGGCTGCACGATTTCAGATAAGAGAATGGTTCTGCCTATAGAAAAAGACGGAGAATCTGCTGTCAATGAGTTTTTGGAAAACAACGGAATCAGAGATACAGATTCAATCATAGGCTTTCAGGCAGGCGCATCCACCCTCAGTAGAATGTGGTTTCCTGACAGGTTTGCAGAATTGGGCAAAAGGCTTATTAATTCGCTTCCTGAATTAAAGATAATAATAACCGGCTCGCCTGAGGAATATGAGAATTGCAGAAAGATTGCAGATGCAATAGGAGAAAAAGCGATTGTATCAGCAGGGAAGATTCCTTTAAAATATATCCCGGCGCTGATTAGAAAATTCAAGGCATTAGTGACCGGCGACACAGGAATCATGCATATAGCAGTAGCAGTCGGAACGCCGGTAGTGGCGCTGTTTGCAGTAGCAGACGCAAAGAGGTCCGGTCCTTATTATGATATGGAAAAGCATATTGTCATACAAAAAGAAAGGATATGCAGTCCATGCGATGGTAAGGCTTGCAGATATCAGAAGTGTATGGAGTATATAAGCGTGGATGAAGCAGATGAATCCTTAAAAAAATATTTAGGATTAGGATAATGGAACAAAAAGTCCAAAAATTCTACAAGTATAAAGAACAAGGCGCTTATCATTGGAGAGCATTGGAAAATAATCCAAAGCGATATAACGCCGGGTTAGCAGCAAGATATAAAATATCTGAAAACATTATCAGGAATTGTCAAAATCCCTATATTATCACTGACATCGGTTGTGGTGATGGTTACTTTACAGCCAGACTATCGAAACTTTACAAAGATTCGGAAATTGTTGGATTTGATACAGATGATATTGCAATTAGGTTAGCTATAAAACAAACAAAAAATTTATCAAATATTTCCTTTGTATGCGGAAACGCTTTTGAACATGCAAAAAAGACTGATTTAATTGTTGCTA
>Ga0210015_1000996_pt1 | contig 28679 bp, 32 predicted proteins | sample CryGeymeta201522_FD_185471 | JGI IMG/M metagenome (GOLD analysis project Ga0210015, IMG submission 185471) | Groundwater microbial communities from Crystal Geyser aquifers in Utah, USA - Crystal Geyser metaG 2015-22 (SPAdes) (version 2) | ecosystem: Environmental > Aquatic > Deep subsurface >... | reverse complement strand
AAGGAAAAAGGTGGACGAGTGACACCAAAGAGTATATCGCTTCCAATGGAATAGTGCATCAGGATATTTTAAGGCTAATAGGAAAGAATATGAAAGACAAATGATGTGGGAGACATCTCCTGATGCTGATACATATCAAGGTCGGGAGACCTTTCCCACATTTGCTGAAAGATTTTTGACAATACCAAAAACTAAGTGAGGAGAAAAAATGGCAGAGGTAATTGAGTTAAATGCTGATAGTTTCGAGAGAGAGGTAATAGATTGTGAACTTCCCGTTCTGGTTGACTGCTGGGCTCCCTGGTGTCAGCCCTGTCTTATAGTAGCTCCAATAGTGGAAGAGGTTGCTAAAGAATATCAGGGAAAGGTTAAATTCTGTAAATTAAATGTGGATGAAAATAGCGATATTGCAGCTCGCTATGGAATTATGAGTATCCCCACTCTGCTTATTTTTAAAGAAGGTAAGGTTGTTGACCAGATAATCGGAGCTGTTCCCAAGGAAATGATTAGCGAAAAACTGGATAACATATTATGAACTGCGCTACAAGTGACGGTCCTTTATATAGAAATAAAGATGTAGTGGTAATCGGCGGAGGAGATGCTGCAGCAGGAAAGGCTGCAAAAAAAATGAAAGGAGGGTGAAAAAGAATGCCAGTTTATAGCTATATCTGTAAGGATTGCGGCAAGAAGTTTGATTTATTAATTGGGGTTACTGCGGAAAGACCAGAATTAAAATGCCCGCAATGTGACAGTAAGAATATTGAGAAGACATTGGCATCATTTGGGATTGGAACTTCATCCAGTAGCAGTTCATCAGAGTCAAGTTGTCCAACCGGAACCTGTCCTCTCAGCTAATAATGAAACCACAGATTAACACAGATAACAGCACCATTGTCATTGCGAGGAATTCGTCTAAGTACTATTGGCGGACGACGAAGCAATCGCATGAGATTGCCACGCCCTTCAGGCTCGCAATGACAATTATAGTTAATAAATTATGGATGAGACAAGAGCGAAACCCAAGAAATTTATCTACCGGACAAATCTAAAATGGGTAGAAGCGAGGAAGGGGTTACTTTCATCCTCCGGCAAGCCAACGATTAAGGTATCTACCCCACCTGAGTTTAAAGGACACCCAGGCATCTGGACACCGGAGGACCTTTTTGTTGCTTCGGTTAATGCCTGTATTATGACAACATTTTTGTATTATGCTGAGCGAGAAAATCTTAAATTCTTAAGTTATGAAAGCTCTGCTGAAGGTATCTTAGAAAAGTCTGAGCGAGGTCTTATTTTTTCTTCCATTGAGGTTGTTCCTAAGATTTCAGTGACCTTGGCAGATGATATTGAGAAAACAAAGAACCTTCTGGCTTTATCTGAGAAAAATTGCCTTATCTCCAATTCGATAAAATCAAAGATTACGGTTAGACCTGAAATAAAAGCGGTTAAGAGATGAAGAATATTTTTGATCAATACTGGAAAAGGTATGACGCCTGGTATGACAACTACAGATTTGCCTATCTTTCTGAGGTTGAAGCGATAAAAAAGGTTCTGCCCAGGAAAGGTAAAGGATTAGAGGTTGGTGTAGGCACCGGGAGGTTTGCCTCTGTTCTGGGTATCCATTACGGGATTGACCCTTCGGTTAAAATGGTAAAGGTTGCTGAAAGTCGCGGAATAGATGCGAAGATTGGCCAGGGCAAAAAACTTCCCTATAAAGATAAAAAGTTTGATTTTTGTTTAATCGCAATTACCATATGTTTTGTGAAAGAACCAGAGAAAGTAATATCTGAAGCAAAGAGAGTTTTAAAAAACAAGGGAAAGATTATTCTCGCTATTGTTGATAAGGATAGTTTCCTGGGTAAGTTTTACCAGCAGAAGAAGAGTATATTTTACAAAAAGGCAAACTTTTTTTCGGTAAAGGAAGCAAGAGCATTGCTCCGGAAAGGAGGCTTTAATAAATTTTCTTTTCATCAGACAATTTTTAATCTTCCAGAAGCCATTAAAACGATAGAGACTCCTATGAAAGGTCACGGGAAAGGCGGCTTTGTAGTAATCTCTGGGTATAAATAGGAGAAATGGGAAAATGAGTAAAATATATTTTCCTCAGTATAAGAAAGGAAGAAAAGGATTCTCTCTCCATAAGGGGCTTACTATTCTGGACCATATAAAGGAAGCCGGCATAGAGATAAATTCCGAATGCGGCGGCAAAGGCACCTGCGGAAGATGTGTAGTAAGAATAGAAAAAGGTAAAGAAAATTTAGGTAAATTGACCGAACCCGAGAAGAAATTTTTGTTCCCCGCAGGAGAAAGACTGGCCTGCCAGGCCAGAATAATTAAAGATACGGCGAATGTTATAGTCTTAATTAAGGAATTCGGCAAATATGAAATTCTAAAAACGGTAACCGAAAAGAAGATACCTCTTTCTCCTTATCTCCGCCAAAAAGGAGAAAAAGTATTCTATCAGGGAAAAATATTAGATGATTATCACGGAAAAATTTTTGGTTTGGCGATTGATGTCGGCACAACAACGGTAGTATTTAATTTGGTAAATTTAGAGAATGGCAATATTTTAGCGACAATCGCCAAAACCAATCCCCAGATTTCATATGGAAATGATGTCATCTCCCGCATCGAATATACGATGGTGAATAAAGAAAAGAATGAATATTTCCCAAGGGAGGAAAGGGAGATAAGATTAAAGGAAGTACAAGAGAGGGTAATCAATGGAATAAATGAATCTTTGAAGGAGATTGAATCAAGAAGAGGGGAAACTGTCTGTGACTATGTCTATGAGGCGGTGGTAGTAGGTAATCCTACAATGAGGAATATATTTTTTGGGCTTGATGTCACCTCTTTAGGAATTAAACCCTATGAATCTACTCAGAAAGAGCCGGTGATAAAAGGGGCGAAGGAAATAGGTCTTAGAATCAATCCTGGGGGTAAAGTATATGGAGCGCCTCTTATTGGCGGTCATGCCGGAGCAGATGCTGTCGCTGATGTTCTGGCTTCCGGGATGGATGAAAATGAAGGTGTCAGTATGACCATAGACATCGGTACCAATGGAGAGGTAATCTTGGGCAATTCCCAAAGGTTGATCAGCGCTTCCTGTGCGGCTGGCGGAGCCTATGAGGGAGCTACCATTTCTTCGGGGTTGGGTGCTATCCAGGGAGCAATCAAGGACATCATGATCAGGGACGGCAGGGTAGTATACCATACCATCGGGGATACCCATCCCAAAGGTATATGTGGCTCAGGTTTAATAGATTTGCTTGCCGAACTCCTAAAGCACAACATTATGAGTAAAAATGCCAAAATTACGGAAGACTTCTATGTGACCGATGGGATTAAATTAACGCAGAGTGATATTTATCAGTTGATTACTGCCAAAGCAGGATTGAGGACCGATCAGGACCTATTGCTTAAATATTACGGAATAGAAGCAAAGGGTTTGGAAAGAGTTTATTTATCCGGTGGATTTGGGAATTTTATCAATACAACCAATGCGATAAAGATTGGGCTTATACCGGAAATAGAAGAAATAAAAGTGATTAAGATTGGGAATGGCGCTTTAGAAGGAGCGAGAGAGATGCTCATTTCCCAGGAGAGCCGCAAGAAAGCCGAGGAAATCGCCAAAAGGATTGAACATATCAAACCTAACGAAATGGAAAAGGACTTTGCCTATTTAGTGGCGGAGAATATGTATTTTTGAATGAAAACATATCTGGATTGTATCCCCTGTTTTTTCAGGCAAGCTCTCTCGGCATCCCGGGAGGCGGATGCAGATGAAATCCTGCAAAAAAGGGTCTTAGACGAAATCTCCAGAGAGATTCCAAAAATTTCTTATTCACTTTCCCCAGCCTATATGAGCCGAATCGTCTATAGAGCCATTCGCAAAATTACCGGTGTAGTTGACCCCTTTAAGAAAGAAAAGGTAAAATCAAACAAATTAGCCCTAAAACTTTATCCGCAATTAAAGGAAAGGATTAGAAGAGCAAAGGAACCATTAGAAGAGGCAACAAAATTGGCCATTTTGGGCAATACCATTGATTTTGGTATCGGGGATTCTTTCAATTTAGAGAAGGAATTAAATTCTGAGGGCAATTTCCCCATCTTTGATTACGAGGAGTTTAAGAAATTTTTGAAAAAAAACACTAAAATTCTTTATATTGCAGATAATTGTGGAGAGACAGTTTTTGACCGGCTTTTGATTGAGGAAATGGGAAAAGGGGTAATCTATGCGGTTAGAAGTGCCCCAATTATCAATGATGCAACAATAGAGGATGCAAAATTTTGCGGAATAGATAAAATCGCCAAACTCATTCCCAGCGGTTCTCCCATTTCCGGAACCCCCCTGGAACTTTGCAGCCAGGAATTCCTTTCTTTTTTCAATCAATCTTCTTTTATCATCAGCAAAGGGCAGGGAAATTTTGAGACCCTTTCGGAAGCCAATAGGCCAATCTTCTTTTTGTTAAAGGCTAAATGCTCAATAGTTGCCAGAGAACTAAATTGCAAGATAGGAGACATGATACTAAAATATAACCACAGATAAAGACAATATTACGAAATCATGAAAGATTGAAGACACGAAAAAATAATAGCAACCACGAATGAACACGAATTGTACGAATTACAGTCTGTCATTCTGAGTCCAAAACGTAGCGGTGCGATTCATCGCACAAATAAACGTAGCGGTGCGATTCATCGCACGTAAAAAATGAAAAGTTATGTATTCGGACCGGTTCCTTCCCGAAGACTGGGATTTTCCTTAGGGATAGATACTATTCCTTACAAAACCTGTTCCCTTGATTGTGTTTATTGCCAATTAGGAAGAACACTTAAAAAAACTATAAAAACTAAGGAATGCGTATCTTCTTCTTTAATCTTAAAGCAGTTAAAAAAAGTCATTTCATCGGGAAGGAAAATAGATTATCTTACCTTTTCCGGGAGCGGAGAGCCCACCTTAAATTCTAAAATCGGAGAGATGATTTCCGAGATTAAAAAAATAACTGAAATCCCGGTAGCGGTCTTAACTAACGGAACCCTGCTTTTCAAAAAGAAAATAAGAGAAAATCTCAAAAAAGCCGACTTGGTTATTCCCTCGCTGGATGCCGTGAGCTCTTCAGTTTTTGAAAAAATTAACCGACCATATTCTTCGTTAAAAATAGACAAAATTATTTCCGGGCTGACAAAATTCAGAGAGGAATTTGATGGTAAAATCTTCCTGGAGATAATGTTGGTTTCCGGGGTTAATGATAATTCCCAAGAACTGAAAAAACTTAAAGCGGCAATTAATCTTATCCGACCGGATAAGGTTCAACTTAACAGTCCGGTTCGTCCTCCCGCAGAGGAATGGGTAAAACCTGTTTCTCTGAATAAACTAAAAAACATCAAAAAACTTTTCGGTAAGAACTGTGAGATAATTATCCCTTTCAAGAGAAAAAAACAAACCGCTTATCAAAAGGATTTAGAAAAAGAGATTCTGGCTCTTCTATCCCGCCGACCGGTTACAGCCTTAGAAATCTCCAATGTTTTAGGAGCTCATCTTAATGAAGTGGTAAAATATCTGGAGGTTTTAGAAAAAAAGAAAAGGATAAATTCCAAAATTCATCAAAGTAAAAGGTATTACGGTATTATATAGGAATGGAGAGAGAAAATAGATTTTATGTTGGACTTAAAAAATTTCTCTTAATTGTTGGCATCCTCATCCTTCTGTATTTACTTAATACCTGGCAATGGGGAGAGCTCAAAGATATTTCGCTCATCTTGAAGAATGCAAAGTTGCAACTCTTTTCTATCATCTTTTTAGCTATACTCCTGGAAGCAATCCCTTTTTTGCTTTTAGGAACCCTGGTCTCGGGAACTATTGAGGTTTTGGTTCCTCAAAAGCGATTAGAGAGGTTTATTCCTGCTAACCGCTTTTTGGCTCCTTTAAGCGGTCTTTTCCTGGGACTTGTCTTCCCAGTTTGCAGCTGTGGAAGTGTCCCGGTTGCCAGAAGGCTGATAAAAAAGAATCTTCCTTTAAGTGGAGCGCTTAGCTATATGCTCGCGGCACCGATCATCAATCCAATTGTCATCTTTTCCACGGCGGTCGCCTTCAATGGTTCCGGGAAAGCAATTGGGGGTAGAATAGTCTTGGCTTCTTCTATCGCTTTCCTGGCTGCCATTTTAATGAGCAAAGGAGTTAAAGGAAAAGATGTCCTTAAAGATATTCCCGAAGATTTTTCCGAAATTAATCACAATTCTTCCTCCCCTTCTAAAATTCAGAAGATTTTTCAACATGCCGAGAAAGACTTTTTGGAGATGAGTAAATACCTCATTTTTGGAGCTTTTCTTGCGGCTTTATTTCAAACCCTTATTTCCCGACCGGCAATTTTAAAAATGGCCGGTAACCATTTTTCTTCCATTGGAGTGATGGAGTCTTTGGCTATTTTATTATCCTTATGCTCAATAGCTGATGCCTTCGTCGCCGCTACCTTCACTCAATTTCCCCTGAGTTCTAAACTTGCTTTCTTGATTGCTGGGCCAATGGTTAGTTTAAGTCTTCTGACGATGTATCTGGGGGTATTCAAAAAAAGATTCGTGGTAAAAATTTTTCTTTTTGTATCCATCTCAATCTTTATCATAACTTACCTTCTAAACTTAACGGGAAGGTAACTACTCAAGTGAACCCCGTGTCATTGCGAACGAAGTGAAGCAATCTCATGAGATTGCCACGTCGCTAACGCTCCTCGCAATGACAACATACGCGTAGTTTACACGGGAAGATAATGAAGGTTAAGAAAGATTCCGCTATAAATCTAACATTGGTTATCTGGATTATCTTTATCATCTATCTATTTTTGAGCAGAAGGCTAATTCTCTACATTGAAAAACATTATATTTTTCTCACTCTTTTGGGACTTTTTATCCTCATTTTGATGTTCGTCTTGAGATTGAAGAGAAGAGCTCTCGCTTCTCCGATAAATCCTCCGGATATACTCCTTCTCTCTCTTCTCCTCTTTCCGGTTCTTCTGGGAATGCTGGTCAGGCCCACCGGTCTTTCCAGCCTTGCCGCGGTTAAACGGGGTGTGAATCTAAAGTTAGAAGACCGAAAGATGATTATTTTAGAGACTCTTAAGCAAAAAGTAGAGAAGGATGGTCAATATAGAAAATTAAATATAAAACAGATTCTGGCTATCTCTCAGAAAGAACCTGAGTCTATTCGGGATTCATTGGTGACCACAGAGGGTATTGTCTATAAAGAGGCTGAAGATTCCACTTCCTTTATCCTGATTCGTTTTTTAATCACCTGTTGTGCCGCCCATGCTACTCCCCTGGGAATAAGGATAGAATCAGAAAAGGCCGGAGAATTGAAACAGGATAGCTGGGTCAAAGTCTATGGTAAAGTAAAACTGAAGGGAGAAAAACCGGTAATTATTGCTGAGAATATCAACTCGCTCCCCAAACCAAGGGATTCCTATCTCTATTATTAATCTTCAAATTGCAATTTGACAAAGGGTAATTGATTAAGTATAATTGAAAAGAGTTTTCATTTAATTATAATTATGGAAAGAAAAGTCGAGAAGTTTGAAGAAAGAATTCATTCCTCGGGATACAAGCTGACCCCGCAGAGAAGAGCGGTTTTAGATGTTCTGCTAAAAAACAGGAACCATCCTTTGACTCCGGAAGGAGTCTATCAAGAAGTTAAAAGATTTCACCCTGAAGTAGGGCTCACTACGGTTTATCGCAGCCTGGAATTGCTTAAAGAGATAAAAATAGCCAACCATATCCATTTCCATGAAGGGACTGACCGGTATGAGTTAGACCATCAGAGGCATCACCATTATCTTGTCTGTCTGAATTGTGGCAGGATAGAGAAAAAAGGCGTCTGCCTTTTTAAAAAGATGCAGGAAGAACTTAAAAAGATGACTAACTTTAGAATAACCGAACACTGCCTCACTTTCTTTGGCTATTGTAAAAAGTGCCAGTGAGGATAGTTTTTTTGAGAATAAATGAAAATAGTTTTTAATTAAAAGGGAGGAAAAAATGAGAAAATATGTCATAGCAGAAGAACTTAGAAAACATATCCCCTTTACTACTTTTGGGGCGGCTACCGGGATTATAATAATGATTATAATAGTCCTCGGACATATGCTCTCCCAGGTTTGCAGAGTTTCCCCTATTATTTTTTATATTTTGCATCCAACCCATGTGGCCTTAAGTGCAATGGTGACCACGGCGATGTATAAACTGCACAAGCCCAAGTGCAGAGTCTGGCTTGCAATTCTGATTGGTTATGTCGGTTCAGTTGGTATAGCTACCTTAAGTGATTGCATCATTCCTTATCTTGGTGAACAGCTTCTTAATCTGCCGAATAGAGGAATTCACATCGGTTTCATTGAAAAAGCGTGGCTAACAAATCCCGCAGCGTTTCTCGGTATTGCAATTGGACTTTTGAGGCCAGTAACTAAATTCCCACACTCCGGGCATGTGCTCATTAGCACCTGGGCATCATTATTCCATATGATAATGGCTATAGGCCCAACAACACTAAATTGGGTTGTGCTTTCTACTATTTTCTTATTCTTGTTCCTGGCGGTTTGGGTTCCTTGCTGCTTCAGCGACATCGTCTTTCCGCTCATTTTTGTCCATTCTAAGAAATCGCCTTCGGCAATAACTAGTAGAGCGTTCTTCAAATAATGTTGTTATGGTTTGTCATTGCGAGCGACAGCGAAGCAATCTCATATCGTTATCCACAAAGGGATTGCGGAGCTTGTTCCGAGTGAAACGAGGAATCTCCGAGTTTGCTTCGGCTTCGCCTCGCAACCGTTTTCACTCCTCGCAATGACAGCATGGACTGCAATATTAATTTGGAAACCTTCTACTAGAATATGATTTTCTTACCCCCCTCTTCTTGCTGTTCTCCCCCCCGCTTTGCTTCGCAAAGTCCCATCTGCTTTCTTGCGAAAGCAAGAAGATGGGAAAGCGAAGCAGGGGGGATGAAGCAAGAAAGCAGAGGGGGCTTCTATAGGAAAGTATTTTATACTTTCCTATACCGCAAGAAACCATCCTCAAATTTGACAGAAAGGAGGATTCAGTAATAAGATAAGAAGAATGAAAAATAAGAAAGAAGACGGACGCAGTAAACTGGAAAAAGTTTATTTTAAAGGATTAAGCAGGAAGAAACAGGCGCAAAAGAAAAAAATTCTTTCTCATCCTATCGAGGCCATTGACCTGGCCAGAACAGTGAGGCTTGTGGATTTGGTTGATTCTTTCAAAAAGATGTCGATTCAAGCAAGACGCATTGGGAGATGCGCAACCGTCTATGAAAATATGCTGGAAGACCCAAAACGTCCAACAATATTTTTAGGGCTGGCCGGTCCTTTAATTGCTGCCGGATTAAGAAAAGTTATCCGGGATATGATTGAGTTTAATATCATTGACGTAATAGTTTCAACGGGAGCAATCCTTTATCATGACCTTTATCAATCTTTCGGTTATAAACATTATATCGGTTCCCCGGAGGCTGATGATAGTTATTTAAGAGAACTTTTTATCGACCGCATTTATGACACCTACGTTGATGATGAGAAGTTTATAAAGAGTGATAGTTGGGTGGGCAGATTTGCCGACAGTTTGGAGCCAAGAAGTTATTCATCCCGGGAATTTCTCTATCTTCTGGGAAAAGAAATAAAGGATGAAAATTCTATTTTAAAGACTGCTGCAAAATATGGGGTGCCGGTTTTCTCTCCGGCACTTAATGATAGCAGTATCGGAATCGGACTGACCGACCATTATCACTTACAGAAGCAGAAAAAAGGCCCCAGAATTATTATTGATGCCATCCGGGATAATTATGAATTAACTCAGATCGTAGTAAAGTCCAAAAAAACTGCCGCTATTTATGTAGCCGGGGGAGTGCCAAAAAATTTTATTAACGATTCGGTGGTAATGAGCTATATCTTTGGCAAAAACATAGGAGGGCACAGCTACGCCTTTCAGGTAACCACCGATGTTCCTCACTGGGGAGGGTTAAGCGGAAGTACTTTAGAGGAGGCGAAATCCTGGGGAAAAGTTTCAAAAAATGCCACCGAGGCAATGGCCTTTGTCGAACCATCCGTTTCTTTACCCCTTATTGTAGGTTATATCCTCCAAAAAAAATTAAGGCCGAGAAAAAGATTAATTCACCAATGGGAAAATGACATTCTCAAAGAGATGAGAACTTAGATTGCCACATCGTCCGCCAATATTGCTGGGCGGACTCTTCGCAATGACTTTTTTTGTTGTCATTGCGAGCCCTGAGCCGTTTCTGGTTTAGGGCGAGCGAATGAAATGAGCACGGCAATCTCAAGCCCCTGCTCCGGTAAAATGCTTATAAATTTTGTCTCGATCTAGCGCTTTCACATTTTTCACAATCCATTCCCGCATCTCCATTCCTTCAGGAGTGCTCTGTTTATAGGAGATAAAGTCCAAATTAATATTCAGTTCTTTAGCTACTCGATAGGCAATGATTGGCCAGAGCTCCCCGATATCTCCAATGATGGGAATAGAATGAGGCAATCTTGAGAAACCGCTCATCTCCATCCGAAAAGGAATCTTGGTTACTTTTGTTTTAGGCAATCCCTTATCGATTGCTTCAGCCACAATTCCGGTCTGTCGTTCTAATTGCCAGGCTTTTTCTAAATTGGGGTCAAGGTCAATCCGAACAATCGTTTTTTCTTTCAAGGAATAGGTCCAATCTCCCTGCCAATTTGCCCAGATTCCATGGCCGGTAGCAACTTCCCAGGGACCATCGTGAATCTCCTGAGTAAGCACTAAAGCCGATTCAATGATTAGCGAAGCTTCCGAAAGCATTCTTGCTAATCTTCTGGTCCTTTCGGTAATGGAGATAGAATCGCCAATGGATAATCCTACCGCTCCTCCTCCAATCATTGCTGGTATAGAAACCAATACCGGAACCTTCCTTTTAGAAGCAGCGCCAATCATTGTCCAGGGGTCAGCTCCAAATCCTAAGACTTCTTCTAATGGAATACTATTGGCCTTAGCTAAAGGCTCTAATTCTCTGGCCAGTCTTTCTCTGCGCAGACCGGCTGGATAAGCCATATTGCCGGCTACTTTGATAATGACCTTACCTTCAGTAGCTAACATTCTTCGGTATAACTCTTCATCAATTACCATCTCCTTTTTTATTTGAGAAAGATATTCCTCCTCCATTATTTCCACTTCAAAGATTCCATCTAAGGGAAGTTTTTCTCTTTTAAAACCAAATCTTACTCCGTTAAATCTTTTAACCCTCTTTAAGGAGCCGGACATTTCATGGGCAACTACAGCGCTGCTGGTAGCTACCCCATCAACAATTCCCTGTTCAATCAGTTCAGCAATTAAGGTGGTTACCCCTTCATGGACATTGGGACCACTGCCGGTAACCACGACAATCTTTTCTCCCTTCTTTTTGGTAGCAACAATTTTCTCAATTGTCTCCTCCACCCTTTCTTTTGTTCTCTCGTCCAGATTGTTGTAAAAACCTTCAATAACCTCTTTTTTAATTTTCATCTTTCATATCTTAACTTGATTGCATAGGAATTTCCTTTTTCTAACCACGAATTAACGCGAATTACTCTAATTCGTAAAATTCGATAAATTCGTGGTTTTATAACTTGATTTATTTTAACACATTTAGTAAGTATATGCTATAATAGGCAAAAATGATTATTAAAGAAGGTAAAAATATTACCCTTGCAGAAAAGAGCAAATTTATCAACCAACTGCTTAAAGAGACAAAAAGAAAATTAAGAAATGTTCTAATCCTCCCGCCTGACTTCACCCGTTTCTGTTCCGGAGCAGGAAAACTTACCGAAATTCTTTACCATTCATTGCCGACATACGCCAATGTGGATATCATTCCTACGTTGGGTCAACATACCCCGATGACCGAGAAAGAAATCAAAAAAATGTATGGGAAAATTCCTTTGCAGTTATTCAAGGTGCATAACTGGCGCAAGGATACGATTAAATTGGGAGAAATCCCCGGTGAATACGTCAAAAAAATATCTCAAGGAAAGGCAAACTTTGCCATTGACGTAGAGGTCAACAAAATGCTGGTAGAAAATAACTATGATGCAATATTTTCTGCAGGAATGGTGGTCCCGCATGAGGTTCTCGGAATGTCAAACCATAACAAAAACATCTTCATCGGAATTGCCGGAAGAAATATGATTAATAAATCGCATTTCTTTGCCGCTCTCTATGGAATAGAGAACAATTTAGGAAGGATTTCTCCACCATTGCGACTCGCTTTTAATTATGCCGAGAAAAAATATCTGAAGAGCTATCCCGTTATTTATGTCCTCATTGTAATGGGGACTGACGAAAAAGGAAAACTGCAAACGCGCGGACTTTACGCGGGTGAGGACGAGGAAACATTTATTAAAGCGGCAAAACTCAGCCAAAAACTTAATATTCATTCTCTGGACAAACCGTTAAAAAAGGTTGTGGCTTATATGGACCCCTACGAATTTAAAAGCACCTGGGTAGCCAATAAGGCAATCTATCGAACAAGGATGGCAATTGCCGATGAGGGAGAATTAGTCATTATTGCCCCCGGACTTAAAAGTTTCGGAGAAAATCCACAGATAGACAATCTCATTCGTAAATACGGTTATATTGGAACACCCGGTGTTCTGAAAGCGGTAGAGAAAAATGAGGACCTCCGGGAAAATCTGGTTGCCGCAGCCCATCTCATTCACGGTTCCTCGGAAGGAAGATTTAAGATTACCTATGCCCCCGGACACCTCTCTAAAAAGGAAATTGAAGGAGTTAATTTCTCCTATGTTAATCTGGGAGAGATAGAAAAGAGATACAATCCTTCCTCCTTGAAGGAAGGGAAAAACATTCTTGCTTCCGGAGAAGTAATTTTCTATATCAGCAATCCCGCCGCAGGACTCTGGGCATTAAAAGGACAACTGACAGCGTAGCTGTCATTGCGAACGAAGTGAAGCAATCTCAAGGGAGTGAGAGTATGAATATTCTTATTACCGGAGGAGCAGGCTTCATTGGCTCTAATTTAGCTCTTGCTCTGCAAAAACAAGCCCTGAACCGTTTTGGTTCAGGGCAAGGCTACAATTTAATTATCATTGATAATCTTTCTTCCGGGAATTTAGAAAATCTCAAAGAATATAAAGGCAATTTTATCAGAGGAGATGTTAGCAAAAAAGAATCTTTTACTCAATTAAAAAAAGAAAAATTTGAAGTTATCTTTCATCAAGCATCTATCACTGACACTACTTATTCTGATGACAAAAAAATGATTTCCGATAACGTGGAGGGGTTTAAAAATGTCTTAAATTTTGCTAATGATTCCGGAGCAAGACTCGTCTATGCCTCCTCAGCAGCAGTCTATGGCAATGGACCCCTACCAATGAAAGAGAACCAAAAACTTTTTCCTTTAAATGCTTATGGCATCTCCAAATGCGAAGCTGATAAAATAGTAAAAGAAACAATTGAGAAAAAAAATAGCCAAATTATCGGACTGCGCTATTTCAATGTTTATGGTCCAGGAGAGGAGCATAAAGGGAAATCGGCGAGTATGATCTGGCAATTATCTCAAAAGATTAAAAAGGGCAAACCTTTGAGAATTTTCAAGTATGGCGAGCAATCAAGAGACCATATCTACGTTAAAGACATTGTTGCGGCAAACCTCAGAGCAATGGAAAGCAATGCGAGAGGCATCTTTAATGTTGGTACCGGTAAACCGACAACCTTTAACAGAATCATTGAAATTCTGAATGGAATATTCAATACTCACTTTAAACCTGAATACTTTGGTCTCCCACCAGCACTGGCGGAAAAATATCAAAACCATACTCATGCAGATACTTCCTTTTTCTCTAAAATTTTAAAGTGGAAAAGCAGATTCTCCATTGAGGAAGGAATTAAAGATTATTTTTCCTCTATCAAATAAAAATGAAAAGAATAAATTTGATTCAGATGAGCACAGGAGAGACTGGTATAGTGGCGGAGATTCAGGGAGGATATAGTATTCAGAGAAGAATGTATGCGATAGGGATAAGACCGGGAAAGAAAATTATGAAGGTAAGTTCGCAATTATGGCGCGGACCAGTAACGGTAAAGGTGGATAACTTCCAGGTGGCTATTGGATTTGGAATGGCCAGCAGAATTATCGTAGAACTGTTATGAAGAAGATACTTTTAATGGGAAATCCCAACGTCGGGAAAAGTGCTATTTTCTCACGGCTTACCGGCGCGCGCGTGGTCATCTCTAATTATCCGGGCACTACCGTAGAATTTATGCAGGGTCATATAAGGCTTCGTGGAGAAGAAGCGCTGGTTATTGACGTGCCCGGAACATACACGATCAAGCCTACCAATAAAGCAGAAGAGGTCGCAGTCCAGATGCTTGGAAGAGATGGCGATATCGTAATTAATGTTGTTGATGCCACAAATTTAGAAAGGAATCTTTATTTAACTTTACAATTAATTGAAAGTGGAATTCCGATGGTGATTGCCCTTAATATGTGGGACGATACAAAACACTGCGGGATTGAAATTAATCTTGAAAAGTTAAAAGCAATTTTAGATGTTCCAGTAATTCCTACCTGTGGCTTAAGCGGGGAAGGCATCAAGGAGTTAGTTGAGAGTTTATCAAAGGCAAAGCCAAGAGAGAAAAAGATTTCCAGTGCCGAAAAAAGATGGCAGGAAATTGGCAAAATTATAGGAGAAATTCAAAAATTGCACCATCGCCATCACACTTTCCTGGATAGTTTGCAAGATTTAAGTATCAAGCCTTCAACTGGTATACCAATAGCAATCGCAGTGCTCTTTCTTAGCTTTCAAATCATCCGTTTCATAGGAGAAGGACTCATTAGTTATCTATTTGAGCCTTTATTCAAGAACTTATGGGCGCCATTAATGTTAAAATTAAGTTCCATTCTGGATCCAGGAACCTTTTTGCACCAGATTCTGATTGGAAAATTAATTGAAAACCAAATAGATTTTGGCCAGTCCTTTGGGCTTCTAACCACCGGCTTATTTGTTCCTTTGGCTATGGTTTTACCGTATATCTTTAGTTTTTACATAGTGTTAGGATTATTAGAGGACGCTGGGTATCTGCCTCGCCTTGCAGTCTTAGTGGATAATATTATGCATCACTTAGGCCTCCACGGCTACGCCATAATTCCAATGATGTTAGGATTAGGCTGCAATGTCCCGGGAGCATTGGCAACCAGGCTTCTTGAAGGAAGGCGGGAGAAATTCATTGCCGCTACCTTAATGGCAATTGCTATCCCCTGTATGGCCCAGACCGCGATGATTATCGGACTGGTGGGAGAAAGAGGAGGAGGATACGTAGCAATTATTTTCTCTACCCTATTCTTAGTTTTGGTTCTTAAGGGTTTGCTCCTGAATAAATTATTGAAAGGGAGAAGTCCTGAAATATTGATTGAAATTCCGCCTTATCGGTCACCTCAATTCAAAGCAGTAATCAAGAAACTCTGGATGCGTATTCGTGGATTTTTGACGGTAGCGGTTTCTTATGTCCTCTTAGGAATACTTTTTATCAATATTCTTTACACCTTAAAGATAATCGAGTTTTCAGCTCGTTTCTTTTCCCCGATTTTAACCGGCATCTGGGGTCTTCCCCGAGAGGCAATCTCTGCTTTAATCGTTGGTTTTTTAAGAAAAGATGTAGCCGTGGGAATGTTAGGACCGTTGAATTTAACTACCAAACAACTAATTATTGGTTCAACCGTTCTCGCCATCTACTTTCCCTGCATTGCCACCTTTATCGTCCTGATTAGAGAATTAGGAATAAAGGATATGGTTAAATCTGCTCTTCTGATGATTCTCACCGCAATCATCGTTGGTGGATTAATGAATTTAATTCTTTAATATTCTTCCTCTTATCTCTTCTAATAGTTTCATCGCTTTTTTAATATCCTTTATTTGTTGGGCCCCGCTTATTTCCCTCTCAATGGTCAAAGGGCCGCGAAAACCTTTCTCGTAGAGTGCAGGCAATACCTCCTCATAATGCACATCCCCCTCCCCTAAAGGCATCTCCGGACCAAGTTTCCCCCCTGCTTTAGGCATTTTGCCATCTTTGCAATGGGTATTTACCACAAATTCTCCCAAGAGTTTCACTGCCTCCAGAGGCGTTCCCATACCATACATCAGAAGATTTGCCGAATCCAGGTTTACCCGAACGTTGTCCGCTCCAATATCATCGATCGCTCTTCTCAAAACTATAGGCGGTTCCTGCCCGGTTTCAAAGGCAAACATCTGGTCATTACTTCTACAAAAACCAACAAATTTTTTCATCGTATCGATAAAACCTTGATAGATCAAACTTGTGCGATCGGCAGGAATAAAACCCATATGGCTGGTTACCACCTTGATTCCTATTTTCTTGGCCCAATTAGAAACCGCACAGGCATGCACTACGCGAGGAGCCCTGGTATTCTCAGGCACAAGCCCGATCGTTCTCGGACCATCAATCAAATTCCAGATATGACCTTGATACATTATAAAAACGGACGAGATTTTGATTCCCGTCTTTTTTATCGCAGATTTTAGTTTCTCATTAAGTTCATCTGCTTTTTTTGTATAAATATATTCATCCGGCGGATTCCCAAGTTGACAGGTGGGAATACCCAGAGCTCGGATTTTTGACAAAGCCTCTATTGGATTTGCTCCAATACCGGTCATAACCCCCAAGGGCAAAATTTCTTTTTTAACCATGTCTCCTCCTTTTGGGCGAGGCTAAATTCCTCGCACTACGCTCGATGAATCGAGCAACTACATTTACCATTGTCGAGCAAGCTCGACCACTACAGGTTGTCATTGCGAGCGTAAGCGAAGCAATCTCATAAGATTGCCACGTCGTCCCCTCTGCTTTCTTGCCTGCACCTGTGGTTGCCAAGGTGACGTCCCCTCTGCTTTCTTGCGAAAGCAAGAAAAGGGGAACGCAGGCACAGGTGCGAAAGCAAGAAGGGGGGACTCCTCGCAATGACTACGTCAGTTTTAATCCCAAGATTATTAGAATAAGGAATAAAGTAATCCAGGTATGGAATTCTTTATTTTTTTTAACCCTTAGCCAGGAAAAACCTCCTACGTTTAAAGTTTGAAACTTAGGAAAAAAGCAAGGGACAGTCTTTTGATAGCTAAGATAGTCATCCGGAAATTTCTTGGCGAGAAATTTTTCCTCTCTAAAAATGGTGGGGATATAAACGCCTAAAAATATCAGCGTAAAAGCAAGAAGAAACCAAACAGAATCTCCAATAATAACTACTCCCAGACCAATAAAGAAAGTGCCAAGATATAAAGGATTTCTGGTCAGCCGGTAAGGTCCATTTTTTGTTAGAACTTCATCTTTTGCAATATAGCCGGCGGCCCAAGTGCGAATCGCTTCACCCAGAAGAACAACCACACCTCCAATCCCGTAAGAAAGAATGATAGGTTTTGCAAGAAGAAGAATGAAAAGAAAAAAGAGATAACCAATATAAAGCCGAATTTTCGTTAAGTATTTCATAATTCTACTATTTTAATTTTTCCCCAGATGGCGATTTTATCCTCTTTTATAATCACTGTGCCTAAAAGTCCGGGAATTTTCTTGGCAAACTCAACCCCTTTAGAAAGGTCTGATTTTATTTGGATGAGATTGCCAATTGCCGTAGCAGAAGCATCGGCAAGAGCAGTAGAAACCGCTACCGCAACACTACCGTCTGCTTTGCCAAAACTATAAGAGTGCCCCAAAGTTCCGGAAGAGCAGCAAATTCCAACAGGCGTGGTTTCAGGATTGATTTCCAAAGCAATCTTTCTTGAGAAAGGAGAATCTTCTCCGGCATAGATTGCCACTCTTCTCCTCTTATTGCTCTTTAGAAAGATATCCCCGCCGTTTTCTACGATTACCTCATCAGAAAATTTTAAAATCTCCTTTCCCACAAATTCAGCGACTGCTCCAGCAACCGCGGCCATCGGCCCGACATTAACCAGAGAGGATGCCTCAGCCATTTCCCGGACAATTAAAGGACTCCCCTTCCCAACCTTAACCGGAATATAACTCTCCTGAAAAGAAGGGTAATTTTTAATGTAATCCTCAATCTGTCTGCGGCAATTCAAGAGAGAATGACCGGCAATATCCTTTAAGTTTTCAGGAATCTTTGAGGAATTCGGAGCAAAAAGAATAAAGAGATTGCTCTCCTTAATAATCAATTTAAAGCTTTTTAAATCGGAAGCATTAACTAAATTTCGATAAATCAACTTAATGGGACGCAGATAACATCAGGATAAAATCAGGATTAAACAAGTTATAAAACCACGAATTTATCGAATTTTACGAATTAGAGTAATTCGCGTTAATTCGTGGTTAGAAAAAGGAAATTCCTATGCAATTAAATTAATTATGAATTAAAGATCTATTTCTGTCTTTATCTGCGTTAATCTGCGGAAATCTGCGTCCAAAAAATCAAAAATGGAGTTCCATTGCCCGGGGAGGACAAATTTTAATACAGAGTTCGCAGGCAATACACTTATCCTTATAGAAATCTACTTTTCTTGTTTTTCTATCTAAAACAAAGGCTTCCGTCGAACAAATCTCAACGCAAAGTCCGCAATGGGTGCATTTATCCTCGTCCCGCCTTACATCTTTGCTTAAAGGTTGAATTTTTATCTTTAGATGAATAAGATAATCAATTCCTCTTTGATAGTCCTTTTCTTTTCCCGTCAATTCCAGGACTAACAAACCTTCTTCGTTCGGAGTAACCGAGGCTTTGAGAATGTTAAAGGAAAGGTTATAGTCTTTTACCAGCCGATAAACAATTGGTTGATGAACCAATGTCGAAGGAAACCTCAAAACAATTTTTTTGGAAACTATCATTATAATAAGTTAGTGCACCTTCAGTGCGAACTTTCACCCCCACCTATTTCCTCCCCCCTTGAGGGGGAGGTATTATAGGAGAGGGGGAATTATTGAAATTCCATATAACAACTTATCTTATTTTTAGCGGTTTAAATTCAACTTCAGAATCAACCGAGGGAAGTTTCTCTACCGGTTCAGTAAGAAAAAAAGAGCCTTGTTTTATCCATCCTTTTAGAATTTCAGCAATGTCCTTTGCTTTGCTGTAACTGGAAAGAGAAGCCGTGGGAACCTCTTTTCTGCAAATCTTAATTTTCCCGCTTCTTAATTCTTTATAATTTACTTTTCCTAAATTATTCTTTTTACTCTTTTTAAAATAAGATCCGCTGTAATCTACTATTTCTGTGTAGATATCTTCATCCTTTACCGCAGTACCACGGCAAATCTCCTCATTAAGTAGAGGAATAGGAATGCCAATGCCTACAATCAAGGTTGCTCCATAGCCAAGGAAAGATGCTCCGCGGAGCCATTCCTGCTTCATCCCCTTCAAATCTCCAATGAGAGTTAAAGTTCCCGCAGGACCAATCGGAATACCTCCTTTCGTCCTGCTTACCTTAGGATTATGCTGGGTTCCGTACCAGGCAACATAACCAATCCCACCCCCTAAAAAAATTCTCGTGCCAATGCCAATGGTCTGATAATAAGGGTCATTAAGAAGCGGAGAGAGTTGGCCGCTACTACAATAATGGGCATTGCCAAGATTTGGCTTTAACACCCCCATATAGGTATAGATTGTTTTTTTAGAAAAATTCACCGCTACATTATAGTTCTGATAGCAATTGCGTGGATTAAAGAGGATGGCCTCGTTAAAATCTTTAATATTCACCAAGGCGGAAAGACTTTTTCTCGGATAACAGTCCGTGCCATAACTATAAGCTTCTAATTTCACATCTTTACCCGAGACTAAGTCTTCAATAAGATGTCCTCCTCCATAGCGAAATTCTCCCGGATGTGGTCTATTTTTGGGGTTATCATCGGCAAGAGCAGTGGCGCCAAGAAAGAAATCTCCTGCGGCAAAACCAGGATAACAGGGAATATCATTAAGATGAAGTTTCCCTCCTCCCAGTTTAATCTTGGGTTTGGGTTGGCCAATATTAAAGTAAGCTCCGGATGAACACATTGGAGCAAAAGTGGCTGTGGTAACTACATCAACTTCACTGGCTGTCTTCTTTATTCCCTTTTTCTTTACCAGATCAATAATCTCTTCGGCAGTGGTTACTACTGCTTTCCCCTTTTTAATCTTTTCATTAATTTCGGCAATCGTCTTCATAATCGGCTACCAATTCTTAGAACCCTCAATTTTTCAATATCCTTTAATGGTTTCACGACAATGCTACTCTTCTCTAAACTATTCCAGTAGTTTACCGGGACAGAAGAAAAATCCCTCGCATCACTGTGAGCGGCGACAATTCCTGCTGCCAAAGAGACAAATTTTTTATCTCCCTTTTCTAAAAGAGCAAGAGGTCCTGGCACGCCTTCTGCTTCCAAAAAAAAGCTCTCTTCCCCGGCCAAAGAAGCCAGGGATTTATTTTCTTTCTCGTTCCTGCCAACAATAAGTTTGATTTCCGGAGAAAGGCGAAAATGACGACCAAGTTTGAGAAGTTCCATCTCCGAAATTTTTATCTTTTTTTTGTGCACAAAAAGGTCACCAAGCCTTACAGAAAATTCCTTTTCTGTAAGTAAGCATCCCCCGGCCGGAGAAAGATAATTAGTTATGCCAAATTCTTTCGCTAATTTTAATTGTTGTTTTCTGCTCCGGCCTTCAATCGCCAATAATTCCTCCCGATTAACCAAACCTTCTTTCTCGGGAATGGTCAGAGGAAGAAGTTTTGCCGAGAGAGGACGCAAAACTCTACCAAAAAGACCCGCTTCCTTTTCAATCTCCAAAAAAGCACTTTTATATTGCGAACTGGGTCTTTGTCCCAAAACCTCTCCGGTAACAAGGAAAGACTTCTCTTCTTCAAATAAATCTTTCGCTTTTCCAAACATCAAAATCCGGCAATCAATGCAAGGATTAAGATACCTGCCATAATGGTGCTTTGGATTCCGAACAAGCTCCAGATAATCTTCTCCTAATTTAATCGTTACCAGAGCAATCCCGAGTTCTTCTGCTTGTCTTAGCACAAACTCTTGATTTTTTTGCAGAAAAGGAGTAACAAAGTTCACCCCCTTCACCTCTATCTTTTGAGAAAGAACAAGTTCCAACGCCAGGACACTATCAAGCCCTCCAGACAAAAGAGCCACTGCCTTCATATGAAATCATGAAACACAAAATTTCACAAAATATCGGATGCAGATTAACACAGATAAATATAATATTAACCACGAAGACACGAAAATCTGAAAGCACGAAAAACTATCACCACTCTAACCACAAATAAAATTTTACCACAAAGGCACCAAGACTCAAAGCACTCCAAGAAAAAATTTATTTATAATTCTTGGTGAACTCTGTGTCTCTGTGACTCTGTGGTGAATATTGTTTTTTTAATTTGCGTAATTAGAGGTAATATCGTGGTTGCTATTTTAGTTTTTTCTCTGTGCCTCTCTGTGGCTTTGTGACTCTGTGGTGAGAATCTTTTTAATCTGTGGTTGTCATTTTCGCGTCTTCTTTATTTCGTGCTCTCGTGGTAGCGTGTTTTTATCCTTCCGCCAGAGAACTTTGGCGGATGCGTCCAAAAAAGAATTACAAACGATCGCGAAAATGCTTTACTTTTTGTAATTGATTTTTCAGTTCTTTCCAATCTTTTTTCTCAATTAACTTCTCAATAGTGTTTAAGGATTTTTTAAAATCATCCAGAGCGGAAAGAACTTCATTGCTGTTGGTACTGAAAATATCGCACCATAATTGCGGGCTGCCGGACGCAATTCTGGTAGTATCTTTAAAACCAGATCCGGCAAAAGAAAAATTTTTTCTTTCCGATGATTCTTTTATTGCTTTTACGAGGGCAACGGCAGCCAAATGAGGAAGATGGCTAAGATAAGCAATGATTCGGTCGTGGCCGGCAGGAGAAAGAACTTTAGTTTTTGCCCCAACACTTTGCCAGAGTTCTTTTACCATCTGCAATGCTTTTCTGTTGGTTTTTTTTGTCTTCGTTAAAACAACTGTTTTACCCTTAAAAAGACCGGGGGTTGCCGCCTCTACCCCTTTCTTCTCTGAACCGGCAATAGGATGTCCGCCAACAAAATAAACCGAAGAGGGCAGAAGAAATTCTGCTTTTTTTACAATTTCGGATTTAGTGCTGCCGGTATCAGTAATGAGCGCACCTTTTTCTAAAGAAGAAAAATTTTTCTCAAGATATTTCAAAATTGTCGCTACCGGGGTGGCCAAAACAACCAGATCTGCTCGGCTTATCCCCTTTCTAAATTCAAGAAAACCTTTATCGATTGCCCCTAATTTTAACGCTCTTTCAAGAGAGATACTTCGGTGTCCAATTCCTGCAATGGTCTCCGCCATTCCCGCTTTCTTCAAGGCCAGAGCAAGAGAACCACCAATCAACCCCGGCCCAACAATGCAGACTTTCTTGAACATAAAAAATAATAGGACGCAGATTTCCGCAGATTAACGCAGATAAAGACAGAAATAGATCTTTAATTCATAATTAATTTATTTAATCCTATTTTATCCTGATGTTATCCGCGTCCAATATTATTATTTTTCCCTGGGTTTTTCCTCAGGTTTGGACAATTTTTTTATCACCCCCAAAAGGTCAATGGGAATAGGAAAAAGAATTGTAGAATTCTTCTCCGCGGCAATATCGTTGGCGGTTTGCAGATATCTCAATTGCATCGCCTCCGGGAATTGGGAGAGAATTTTGGCCGCAGCAGCAATTTTCTCGGATGCCTGATATTCACCCTCAGCATTAATAACCTTTGCTCTTCTTTCTCTCTCTACCTCAGCCTGCCTTGCCATTGCTCTCTTCATTGTCTCGGGAAGTTCTACCTCCTTTACCTCTACTACGCTCACCTTAATCCCCCAGGGGTCAGTCTGCTCATCAATAATCTGCTGCAATTTCTGGTTAATTTTTTCCCTTTCCGAAAGCAAATCGTCAAGTTCCGATTGACCAAGAACTCCCCGTAAGGTGGTTTGAGCAATCTGCATTGTCGCTAATTGATAATTCTCTACCTCCACTATTGCCTTACAAGGGTCAAGAACCCTAAAATAGACTACCGCATTAACCTTTGCCGGCACATTGTCCTTAGTCATTATCTCCTGGGGTTGCACATCAAAAGTAACCGTTCTCAAACTTACTTTTACCATCCGGTCAACCATGGGAATAAGAAAGAAAAGCCCCGGTCCTTTTGCCCCAATGAGGCGACCCAACCTAAAGATTACTCCTCTTTCATACTCAGTTACAATCCTGACCGCATTGCTCAGAATAATAACCACCACTACCACCAAAAAAATTCCTAAACCACCCATATCGTCTCCTCCTTTTTTAACCACAGATTACACAGATTTCTAACGGAGATTACACTGATTCCCCCTCTCCTCAATCCTCCCCCACCGTTTTGCTTCGCGAAACGAAGCAGTGGGGGGAGGAAGTAGGTGGGGGTGTATCTTATCTGTGTAATCTATCTTTTTAATCTGTGTAATCATATGAATATTTTACAATTTACATATTGTTCATATTACCATATCATTGCTACGTTGTCAAAGGTTATTTTTTTATGCTATACTTCCATCTAATGACAAATTATTTGGTTACCGGAGGAGCGGGCTTTATCGGGTCTCACCTGGTAGAAAAATTGGCAAAAAGAGGTCGGGTAAAAATTATTGATGACCTTTCCACCGGCAAAAGGGAAAATATTAAGGGATTAGATGTAGAGTTGATTGAAGCAGACATCCGCAATCTAAAAACAGTCCAGGAAGCCTGCCGGGGAATTGATTATATTTTCCATTTAGCCGCAATTCCCTCGGTTAGCCGCTCCTTAAAAGACCCTTTGCCAACCAATGAGGTAAATATCAAAGGGACGTTAAATCTTCTCATCGCCGCCAAAGAAAACCGAATAAAGAGATTCATTTATTCCTCCTCCTCCTCAATTTATGGAGAAAATGTTAAATTGCCGAAAGTAGAAAATATGCCTCCTGCTCCAATCAGTCCCTATGGGGTTTCTAAATTAGCCGCAGAATATTATTGCCAGTTCTTTTTTAGTGTTTACCATCTAAAGACTATTATTTTACGATACTTCAATGTTTTCGGGGAAAGACAAAATCCCCAGGGAGAATACGCTGCCGCTATCCCTAAATTTATTACCTCAGCCCTGAAAAATCAAAGTCCCATTGTCTACGGCAACGGAGAGCAAGAGAGAGACTTTACCTATGTGGAAAATACCGTAAGGGCTACTATTTTGGCTTCAGAGGCTCCGGAAGAGGCCGTCGGGAAGGTCTTTAATATTGCCTCAGGAAAAGTAAAAAGCGTTAACGAGGTTCTGCTTTCCTTGAGTAAAATTCTCCACCAAAAGATAAAACCTATCTACGTCAAACCAAGGCCGGGAGATATCAAAAATTCATGGGCAGACATATCTCAATCTAAAAAATTTTTAGGTTACTCCCCTGCGGTAGATTTTGAGAAAGGGATGAGGCAGACAATCAACTGGCTAAAGAGCAACTCTTAGCCATTGTAAGAATTTTAAGGATATGTTACCATAACCATAAATTACAATAACGATGAGACATTTTAAATTTTTTTTAATAGTTTTGATATGCATTATCACTTTTTCGGGAAATCTTTTCGCTTACTGGATCTGGACACCAAAGACAAATCGCTGGATTAATCCTAAATACAGCGTTAAGGACACTCCCAAGGAACAATTTGATTGGGCGGAAAGTTTTGTTAAAAGTGACGATTTGAACAAAGCCATTAAAAAACACGAACAATTAATTGAATATTACCCGACTAGTTCCTATGCCGTGATGTCCCAATACCGCATTGGGGAACTCTATTTTAAAAAAGGAGACGACTTAAAAGCATTCTGGGCCTTCCAAAAAACGATTGAGAATTACCCCAAAACATCTCTCATCAACGAAATTGTAGTCAAAGAATTTGAGATTGCTAATTCTCTCTTTAACGGAAGAAGAAAAAGGGTTGCTAAAATTCCTATCACCGGTTCACGGAAAACAGCAGAACTGTTTGAGAAGATTGTAGAAAATGAACCATTCAGTAAATACGCCGCTGAAAGCCAATATAAAATTGGTTTATCTTATCTCCGGGAAAACGACGAGGAAAAAGCAAAGGAGGCTTTTGAAAAAGTTGCGGATAACTATCCCAAAACTAAATGGGCGGAGGAAGCCTCTTATCAACTCATTGTTTTCTCTACCAAGAAGAATCAAAGAATTACTAAAGACCAGAGTCATCTTTCCGAAACAATAGAGAAATGTAAAGAATTCAAAAGCACGTTTTCAGAAAGCAAAAAAGAAGAGCAAATAAATGCCCTGATGGAAAATGCCCGCCAGAAAGAGGCCGAGAAACTTTATCAAATTGGCCTCTTTTATGAAAGGAAGCGGGAAAGCAAAGCCGCTACTATCTATTACGAGAAAATTATCAGATTATATCCGGAAACATCAGCTTCAAAAACCGCCGAAGAAAAACTCAAGAAACTGAAATAAATTAATTGGACGCGGATAACATCAGGATAATAACAGGATTAAGCAATAAGGAATAAGTAGTAAGGAATAAGTAACTTAATTCTGAATTCTTAATGCTTATTTCTGTATTTCTAATCTGCGTAAATCTGCGTCCAAAAAAGGAAATTTTTATGGATATATTTAAGAAACTCTTTTTTCTTACCTTTTTGTTATTACTCTCTTCCTGCGGATATCGCATTGCCTATCACCTGCCGCCGGATATTTCTTCAATAGCCGTCCCGATTCTAAAAAATGAAACTTATCAGCCGGGTATTGAAGTTGCAATCACCAACCAAATCATCAGAGAATTCCTTCAGGATGGTTCCTTGAAAGTGGAGAAAGAAATTAACAGTGATTTGCTTCTTTCAGGTAGAATTACTGATTACGAACGCACCACCATCGCTTTCAGTTCAGATGACCCTGATGAATCAATCGAATATAGGCTCTATGTAAGATTAAGGTTCATTCTTAAGGATTTAAGAAGTGAGAAAATCCTCTGGGATACTTCCAGCCTTACCGGAACAACAACCTATTTTATCACCGGCAAATACAGCAAGACCGAAGAAGAAGCCTTAACCGATGCTACCGAAGATTTGGCCAAAAAGGTGGTAGAAAAGGTCGTAGAATTCTGGCAATGACCTATTCCCAATTATTAAACGCAATAGCGAAAGGAGAGCTTGAACCTTTCTATATTATCCAGGCTACCGATGACTTTTTAATAAAGGAAGCTCTAAAAAGGGTAAAAAACGCTTTATCTACTAAAGAAAACGCCTTTAACTATCATAATTTTTCGGGAACGAATACCACGACCTCCACCATCTTAAACCTTGCAAAAACCCTGCCTTTTTCCTCGGCAAAAAGACTAATAGTTGTTGAGGATGTAGAGAAAATAAAAATCTCGGAAAGAAAGAAAGTTTTTTCTTATCTTAGCGAACCAGCTTCTTTTACTTCTCTTTTTCTTTTTATAAAAGGAAAAATAAACGAATCTTTTCCTTCCGCTAACCTCATCAGGTTAAAAAAAGGAGACATTAATCAAATTGCCGGGGAGACAAATCCTTTTGACCTTACTTTTTGGCTGGGGAAAAAGAACTTAAGCAAGGCTTTTGAGGCACTGGTCCCCCTTTTATTAAAGGAGAGAGACTTTCCCAGAATTCTGGGGATGCTCGCCTGGTGGTTAAGACAAAAGAGCAAACTAAAGGGAGAAATTGACCAAGAACTTTTGAGGAAATTCAACCAATTGCGGGCAACTGAACTGGCGATTAAAGGAGGAAAATTCTCCCCCCGGCTTGGCTTAGAATTACTTTTAATTAAGTTAACAAAAGGAGGATAGAAAAAAAGATGGAAGATAGAAAAATTAGATTTGGCGTGATTGGAACGGAGAATTCCCATGTCAATCAGGCCTGTCAGAGATTTAATCTTGAGCAAAATATCAAAGGCGCTGTGGTAGAGGCATTATATCCCGGGGAAGGGGATACTTTAGAGCATGTCAGAGAAGTCCAGAAGGAAGGAAAAGTCCCTTTGCTTGCGGAGAAACCCGAGGATATGCTGGGCAAAATAGATGCGGTAATTATTATGAATAGGCATGGGAAATATCACGGCAAATATGCCCGGCTTTTTTTAGAAAATAAAATCCCAACCTTCATTGATAAACCTTTTAGCTGTAGTTTGGAAGAAGCCAAAGAAATAATTGAACTGTCTCATAAGACCAACACCTGGCTTTCCTCTTCCTCCACGGTGTGGAAAACCTCAAGTTTTCAGAATTTCTTTAAAAAGACCAAAGGGGAACTGGGAGCAATTCATTCCGGAATGGTAGGCGGTCCTTTTGATTTTGAAAGTGAGTTTGGCGGAGTATTCTTCTACGGAATTCATACCGTTGAAATGCTTCTCCAGGGTTTCGGCTATGATGTCAAAACAATATCTGCAAAACTTCATCACAAGAATTGCTTGGTAACAACTACACTGGAAAGCGGAAAAATAGTTTCCCTGCATCTTATCGGAGAAGGCGGAGGAAATTTTCAGGTTCTCCTGCATTGCGAAAAAGGAAGCCGCTACTTAACTGTAGATACATCCGATGGATATGACATCGGCTTTAAAACTTTAATTGAAAGCATAAAAAGTAATATTAGACCTCTTACCGATGAACAACTTCTGATGCCGATTAAAGTTTTGTTGGCGATTGATAAGTCGGCAAGAACAAACCAGGAGGTTGAGATAGATTAAAAAATGGTCGCTGTCCCTATTTCTTTATTTTCGTGGTATATTATGGGAGAGTCCGGAACGCTCACCTATCAGAATGAGACCTTTCGCATAAAATATTTTGACCCAAATAAATTAATGTCTCTCTCGGTTAATGATTCGCTGGCGGTAGAAGGAAGAACCTATGATAATCAGGACCGCATTCCCTGGCAGGAAAAGACCATTCCTCTTGATAAAAGTAAAGCACTAAACCTTTACGATAATTTAGTTGCGGTTATCTATGGTAAGGAAAAATTAAGGATTCCTCTAGAAGATGTGCGCGAACAGATTCGCTTGATTAATGAAGCAAAAAAGATTTCCGGTTTCTACCAATAAAAAATGAATATTTTTAATTTTGATAAAGTAGAAAGAATATTAGTCTTGGGTGCACATCCGGATGATGAGATTATCGGTTCCGGAGGTACCATCCATCGTTTCTCCCGTAAGGGAAAACAGGTCTATGAATTACCTTTACCTGCGGAGGGACAGCCGCTAACACACCCGAGGAAATGAAATTGATGGTTGAGAAACGACGTCGGGAAATGAAGAAAACTGACCAATTATTTGGGGTAACTAAAAGAACAATTTTAAATTATCAATCGCAGGAGGTTTACCGGGCCGCTTACGGAACGGATGAACTCCACCACCAATTGATAAAATTAATCAGAGAATACAAACCAGAGATTATCTTTACTCATTCCCGTGATAACCATCGCGACCACAATGCCGTTTACACCATTACCCGGGAAGCAGTATTTCAGGCTTCGGAATCAATTCTGGGTTATTTAGGGAAACCCTGGCCAACCGCGCCTATCTTCTATTACGGGGTGGAGCAAGAATTGACTGAACCCAACATTGTAATTCAGATTAGTAGAGAAGATTTAGAGGCAAAGATTAGTGCTTTGGAAGCACAACT
>Ga0210015_1000981_pt1 | contig 28868 bp, 24 predicted proteins | sample CryGeymeta201522_FD_185471 | JGI IMG/M metagenome (GOLD analysis project Ga0210015, IMG submission 185471) | Groundwater microbial communities from Crystal Geyser aquifers in Utah, USA - Crystal Geyser metaG 2015-22 (SPAdes) (version 2) | ecosystem: Environmental > Aquatic > Deep subsurface >... | reverse complement strand
GCCGGGCCAGCCGGCGCCCAGCGCCACCTCCATCACCCCCGCCGGCGCGTCCTCGGCCTCGAGGTTGACCAGCGCGACGCGCAGCGCCTCCTCCGCGCCCTTGCGCCACGCCTCGGGCGCGATCAGACCGTCATAGCCGGTGCGCCCGCCCGCGCCCCACGAGCCGGTCTCGCGCCGCCCGTCCTTCTCGACGATCACCGAGATGTTGAGCCGCACCAGCGGGCGCGCCTCGGCCAGCCGCAAGCCCTCGGGGCGCAGGATCTCGATCTCCTGCACCCCGCCCGACAGGCTGACGGAGACCTGCGCCACGCGCGGATCACGGGCGCGCAGCCAGTCGTCGATCTCGCGCAGCAAGGCCGCCTTCGTCGCGAAGGACGGCCCCTCCAGCGGGTCGATCTCATGATACAGGCGGCGGTTGGTGGGCGCGGGCGGCGCCGCCAGAACCCCGCCGCCGCCCTGCGCGGCGAGGCGGCAGGTCTCGGCGGCGCGGCGCAGCGCGGCCTCGGTCATCTCGGTGGAATGGGCGTAGCCCGCCGTCGGCCCGGCCACCGCGCGCAGGCCGAATCCCTCGCTCGCGTCATAGGAGGCGGCCTTGAGTCTGCCGTCGTCGAAGCTGAGCGATTCCGAGCGGCTGCGCTCCAGAAACAGCTCGCCGTCGTCGGCGCCGTCCACGGCACCGCGCAATATCGCCAGCGCCGCCCCTTCGTCGAAGGCGGTCTCGAACGGGCGGAACCTGTTGGCGGCGCTGATCATTCTGGGAAAACTCCGGGCGTTTGCGGGCGCGTCTCGCGGCGTCATGCCGCAATGTGGTGTCTTGGCGCGCGGATCGCGATAGTATTCATCGCACAAAGCAAGATAGGAGTTCTGGGCGCCGCTGGAAAGCGGCGCGCAGGCCAGCGAGGCGGGAATGAAGAATATGCTCAAGGCGATCACCGGCGCGATCACCGGCGCGATCAGCGCCGCCACCATCGGCGGCGCGGTATGGCTGGCGACGACGGTCGCCGCGGCGGCGCAGAATGTCGGGATGCCGCGCCCGGCGCAGACCGGCCTTCAGGCCCCGATGACGGAACTCGCGCGCGATCAGCGGGCGATGGACAACCTGCTGCTGTGGATCACCGGCGCCATCGTGCTGTTGGTCACCGTGCTGCTCGCCTATGTGGCGTTTCGCTTCAACGCCAAGCGCAATCCGACGCCCGCGCGCTTCACCCACAACTCCACCATCGAGGTGATCTGGACCGCCGTGCCGGTGATGATCCTCGTGGCGATCGCGTTTCCGTCGCTGAACCTGCTCTACAAGCAGCTCACCATCCCCGAGGCGGACGTGACCATCAAGGCCACCGGCAACCAGTGGTACTGGTCCTACGAATACCCCGACTACGAGATCGAATTCGACTCGATCATGGTGGCGGGCGACTATGCCGACTGGGACGCGGTGATGGCGTCGGACAGCGGCCGCGCCGAGGTTGAGGAATATGGCGTCACGCGCGAGACATGGCGGCTGGGCGCCGACGCCTCGATGGTGGTGCCGGTGGGCGCGGTGATCCGCGTGCAGGCCGCCGCCTCCGACGTGATCCACGCCTGGACGGTGCCGAGCTTCGGCGTGAAGATGGACGCGATCCCGGGGCGGCTGAACGAGATGTGGTTCGAGGCCGACGCGGAGGGCGTCTACTACGGCCAGTGCTCGGTGCTGTGCGGCGTGAAGCACGCCTACATGCCGATCCAGGTCAGGGTGGTCTCGCGTGAGGCGTTCGACGCCTGGGTTGAGGAAACCCGCGTCGCGCAGGGTCTGCCGCCGCAGGCGGTGCGGCTGGCGCAGGCCGCGCAATGAGCATGACGACCGCATCGGCGGCGCCGCCGGCGCCGGAGGCCGAGCTGCGCGACTGGTGGCGGCTGCTCAAGCCGCGCGTGATGTCGCTGGTGATCTTCACCGCCTTCGTCGGGCTGATCGCCGCGCCGGGAGCGGCGCACCCGGTGGTGGCGCTGGCGGCGGTGCTGTGCATCGCCATCGGCGCCGGGGCCTCGGGCGCGCTGAACCAGTGGTATGACGCCGACATCGACGTGCAGATGAAGCGCACGCGGGCGCGCCCGGTGCCGTCGGGGCGGGTCGCGCCGGGCGAGGCGCTGGGGTTTGGCGTCGGGCTGTCGCTGATGTCGGTGGCGATGCTGAGCGTGATCGGCAACTTTCTCGCCGCCGGGCTGCTGGCGTTCACCATCTTCTTCTACGCGGTGATCTACACCATGTGGCTGAAGCGCGCGACGCCGCAGAACATCGTGATCGGCGGCGCGGCGGGCGCTTTTCCGCCGATGATCGGCTGGGCGGCGGCCACCGGGACCGTGTCGCCCGAATCGGTGCTGATGTTTCTGGTGATCTTCCTGTGGACGCCGCCGCATTTCTGGGCGCTGGCGCTGTTCGCGCACGAAGACTATCGCGCCGCAGGCGTGCCGATGATGCCGGTGGTGCGCGGCGAGCGGACGACGCGGCGGCAGGTGCTGGGCTATACGCTGGCGATGTCGGCGGCGTCCTTCGCGCTGGCGTTCACCCCGGTGGGCGGACCGGTGACGCTGGCGGTGGCGCTGCTGGCCAACGGCGTCTTCATCGCGCGGGCGTGGACGGTGGCGCGGCGCGACGCGGGCATGGCGCAGGCGGATCGCTACAAGGCGGAGAAAAAGCTGTTCGGCGTCTCCATCGTCTATCTGTTCGCGCTGTTCGGCGCCGTGGCGGTCGACACGCTGCTGGGCGGCGCGCCCGGCGGCTGGCCGTTGCTGTTTTGAGCGAGGATGATCGCGTGCGCGAAAACGCCGACCCGTTCGAGGGGCGCGAGCACGAACTCCACCGGCGGCGGCGCGGGCGCAACTATGCGGTGCTGGCGGTGCTGGCGGCGTTCGTGGTTCTGATGTTCGCGGTGACCATCGCCAAGATGGGATCGCATGCGGGCAATCCGTGGGGCTGAAACGCCAAGGAGGCGGTGGCTGTGGCTGATCTGAAAAGAACCAACCGGCGCACCTTCGCCGCCCTCGGCGGCGTGGCGGCGTTCATGGTCGGCATGGCCTACGCCGCCGTGCCGCTCTACGACCTGTTCTGCCGCGTCACCGGGTTCGGCGGCACGCCGCAGACCGCCGACATCGCGCCCGACACGGTGCTGGACCGGACCATCAAGGTGCGCTTCGACGCCTCCACCATGGGCATCGACTGGCGCTTCAAGCCGGTGCAGCGCGAAGTGACGCTGCGCATCGGCGAGGTCGGGCTGGCGTTCTACGAGGCGACCAACCTCTCCGACCGCCCGATCACCGGCTCGGCGTCCTACAACGTCGCGCCCTATTCGACAGGCGGCTACTTCACCAAGATCGCGTGCTTCTGCTTCACCGAACAGACGCTGCAACCGGGCGAGACCGTGCAGATGCCGGTGACGTTCTTCGTCGATCCCGCCATCGTCGAGGATCGCGAGGCCAGCCTCGTGCCGTCGATCACGCTGTCCTACACGTTCTACGAGACTGAGGAATCGAGAAAACTCGCCGCGCTGGCGCCTGCCGCCGCGCGCTGACCGCTGATTGAGGGGGGCCGATATGGCGCATGAGAAGAACCACGACTATCACATCCTGCCGCCCAGCCACTGGCCGCTGACCGGCGGCCTGTCGGCCTTCGTGATGCTGACGGGCGCGGTGATCGCCTTCCACGACGGCACCATCGCGGTGTTCGTGCTGGGCCTGCTGGGCGTTCTCTACACCATGTACGGCTGGTGGTCGGAGGTGGTGCGCGAGAGCAAGATCGGCGACCACACGCCGGTTGTGCAGATCGGCCTGCGCTATGGCATGTTGCTGTTCATCACTTCGGAGGTGATGTTCTTCGCGGCATGGTTCTGGAGCTTCTTCAAGCACGCGATCTATCCCATGGCGGGCGCGTGGCCGCCGGCGGGGATCGAGACGTTCGACCCGTGGCACCTGCCGCTGATCAACACGCTGATCCTGCTGACCTCCGGCGCCACCGTCACCTGGGCGCACCACGCGTTGCTGGAGGGCGACCGCAAGAGCCTCGTCAACGGCCTCGCGCTGACCGCCGGTCTCGGCCTGTTGTTCACCATCTTCCAGGCCTACGAATACAGCCACGCGCATTTCGGCTTTTCCGGCAACATCTATGGCGCGAACTTCTTCATGGCGACCGGGTTTCACGGCGCGCATGTCATCATCGGCACGATCTTTCTGTCGATCTGCCTGATCCGCGCGCTGCGCGGCGACTTCACCCCGGACAAGCACCTCGGCTTCGAGGCGGCAGCCTGGTACTGGCACTTCGTCGATGTGGTGTGGCTGTTCCTGTTCGCGTCGATCTACATCTGGGCGCGATGAGCGCGAGCCGACCCGAACAGACCGCAAGGGGCGGCGCGCTGCGCCGCCCTTTCGCTTTTTCGCCGCGCGTGCTGGGCGCGCTGGCGTTCGGCGCGGTCGGCGTCGCGATCCTGCTGGGGCTGATGACCTGGCAGATCCGGCGCCTCGCGTGGAAAGAGGCGCTGATCGCGACTCTGGAGGAGCGGCTGGCGGCGGCGCCCGTCGCCCTGCCCGCCGCGCCCGACCAGACGGCGCACGAGTTCCGCCGCGTCGCGCTGACCGGGCGCTTCACCGGCGCGGTCGGCGCGCACGGCTTCGCCGACGCCGCCTATCTCACCACGCTGCGCCCGCACGGGGCGGGCTATCGCATCGTGCAGCCGTTTCAGACGACCGAAGGGCGGCTGGTGCTGGTGGATCGCGGCTATGCGCCGGTGGCCGCCAAGAACGACGGCGGGCGCGCCGCGCTGCCGCTGCCCGCGCCCGAGGGCGAGATCGCGCTGGTGGGCGCGCTGCGCTGGCCGCAGGACGCCGACTGGTTCTCGGACGCGGGTGCGGGCCCCGCCGACAACGTGTGGCTGACGCGCTCGCTCAACAGCCTCGCGCCGCTGTGGGGCGCCGCGCCGGTGCTTGTGGTGGCGGAGACGCCCACCGCCGCCGGGCCATGGCCGGTCCCCGATCCGGTGAGCGTCAACCTGCCCAACGACCACCTCGGCTATGCGATCACCTGGGGCGGGCTGGCGGCGGTATGGGCGGCGATGACCGCGGCGCTGGTGTGGCGCGAGATGCAGCGCTAGAAGCGCGCAGGAAACACTCGGGGAAGTCTCCATGCGCTATGTCAGCACGCGCGGCGCCGCGCCGGTCCTGTCGTTCGAGGAGGCGATGCTGACCGGCCTCGCCCGCGACGGCGGCCTGTATCTGCCGGAAAGCTGGCCGAAGCTGAGCGAGGCCGAGATCGCCGGGTTCGCGGGGCGCCCTTACGAGGATGTCGCGGTCGCGGTGATGCGCCCGTTCATCGGCGACGCCTTCGGCGAGTCCGAGTTCCGCGCCATCGTCGCGCGCGCCTACGCCGGTTTCGGCCATGTGGCGCGCGCGCCGCTGGCGCAGATCGCGCCCAACGACTGGATTCTCGAACTGCACCACGGGCCGACGCTGGCGTTCAAGGATTTCGCCATGCAGCTGATCGGTCAGATGTTCGAGGCGGCGCTCAGGCGGCGCGGCGAGCGCGTCACCATCGTCGCCGCCACCTCCGGCGACACCGGCTCGGCGGCGATCGAGGCGTTTCGGGGGCTGGACGCGGTGGACGTGGTGATCCTCTACCCGCTTGGCCGGGTGTCGGAGGTGCAGCGCCGCCAGATGACCACGCCCACCGAGGCCAACGTCCACGCGCTGGCGGTGGAGGGCGATTTCGACGCCTGTCAGGCGCTGGTGAAGGGCATGTTCAACGATCTGCCGTTCCGCGACGCGCTGCGGCTGGCGGCGGTCAACTCGATCAACTGGGCGCGGGTGCTGGCGCAGGCGGTGTATTACTTCACCGCCGCCGCCGCGCTCGGGGGGCCGGGGCGCGCGGTCAGCTTTTCCGCGCCGACCGGCAATTTCGGCGACGTGTTCGCGGGCCATGTGGCGCGCGCCATGGGCCTGCCGATCGCGAAACTGGTGATCGCCACCAACGAAAACGACATCCTGCACCGCACGCTCGCCACCGGGCGGCATGAGAAGGCGGGCGTGGTCGCCACCACCTCGCCGTCGATGGACATCGAGGTGTCGTCGAATTTCGAGCGGCTGCTGTTCGAACTCTATGGGCGCGACGGCGCCGCCGTGACGCAGCTGATGGACGAACTGAAGGCGGGCGGCTTCACCCTGCGACAGGGCGCGCTGGCCGCCTTGCGCGAGGGCTTCGCCTCGGGCCGCGCCGATCAGGCCGAGGTGGCGGCGGAGATTGCGCGCGGGCGGGCGACCACCGGTCAGGTGATCGACCCGCACACCGCCGTCGGCCTGATCGCCGCGCGCGCCAACCGGGGCGACCCCGCGACGCCGATGATCACGCTGGGCACCGCCCACGCCGCCAAGTTCCCCGACGCGGTGGCGGCGGCCTGCGGCGTGAGACCGGCCTTGCCGCCGCGCATGGCGGACCTTTATGACAGGGCGGAGCGGGTGACGGTGGTCGCCGACGATCTGGCCGCCGTGCAGGCGGCGGTGCGAGAGAGGGCGCGGGCATGAACGTGCGGATGGATGCGCTGCCCAACGGCCTGCGCGTGGTCACCGAACACATGCCCGGCCTCGGCTCCGCCTCGGTCGGCGTCTGGGTCTCGGCCGGCTGCCGCCACGAGGCGCCCGACCAGAACGGCGTGGCGCATTTTCTCGAGCACATGGCGTTCAAGGGCACCGCGCGGCGCACCGCGGCCGATATCGCGGTCGAGATCGAGAACGTCGGCGGCTATCTCAACGCCTACACCAGCCGCGAGACCACCGCCTATTACGCCCGCGTGCTGGGTGAGGACGTGGCGCTGGCGATGGACCTGATCGCCGATATCCTGCGCGCCCCCGCCTTCGCACCGGACGAGATCGCGGTCGAGCGCGGCGTGATCCTGCAGGAGATCGGCCAGGCGCTGGATACGCCCGACGACGTGATCTTCGACTGGCTGCAAGAGGTCTCGTATCCGCAGCAGGCGATGGGCCGCCCGATCCTGGGGCCTGCGGAGCGGGTCTCGGCGTTCGGCGACGCCGACCTGCGCGCCTTCACCGCCGCGCATTACGGGCCGGAACGGATGATCCTTGCGGCGGCGGGCGCGGTCGATCACGACCAGATCCTGCGGCTGGCGGAGACGCTCTACGGCGACATGGCGCGCGGCCCGGCGCCGCAGCCGCAGGCGGCCCGCTTCACCGGCGGCGAGCGGCGGCAGGTGAAGAAGCTGGAGCAGGCGCATCTGGCGCTGGCGTTCGAATCGCCCGCGCAGACCGCGCCCGACGCGGTGGCGGCGCAGGTGTTCGCCACGGCGCTGGGCGGCGGCATGTCCTCACGGCTGTTTCAGGAGGCGCGCGAAAAGCGCGGCCTGTGCTACACGATCTTCGCGCAGGCGAGCGCCTACGCCGACACCGGCGCGCTGACCATCTACGCGGGCACAGGCGGGCGCGAGATAAGGGGTCTGAGCGAACTGATCGCCGACGCATTGCGCGCGGCGGCCTGCGATCTGACGGCGGAGGAGGTCGCCCGCGCCCGCGCCCAGCTCAAGGCCGGGCTGGTGATGGGGCTGGAAAGCCCCTCCAACCGCGCCGAGCGCCTCGCGCGCAGCCTCGGCGTGTGGGGCCGCGTCGAGCCGGTGGAGGAGCTGGTGGCGCGGATCGAGGCGGTGGACGCGACGGCGGCGCGCGCGGTGGGCGAGACGATCTGCACGCGCGCGCAACCGGCTCTGGCGCTCTACGGCCCGGTCGGCAAGGCCCCCGGCGCCGATGCGCTGGCCGCCCGGCTGGCCGCCTGAGCGATGGGTTTTTTCCGTCGCGCCGCGCCCGACCCGGCGCTGCGGACGGCGCGGATGACGCTGCGGCCGCCGCAGATGGCCGACTTCACCGGCTGGGCGCGGCTTCGGCGCGACAGCGAGGCGTTCCTGACGCCCTGGGAGCCGTCCTGGACCCGCGACCACCTCAGCGAACGGGCGTTTCGCGAGCGGGTGCGCTGGGCCGCGCGCATGGTGGCGCAGGGCCGGGCCTGTCCGCTGTTCCTGATCCGCGAGAGCGACGGCGCCGTGCTGGGCGCGATCACCCTCGACAACATCCGCCGCGGCCCGGCGATGAGCGCCACGGTCGGCTACTGGATCGGCCAGCCCCACGCGCGGCGCGGCTACATGCGCGAGGCGCTGGAGGCGGTGCGCGCGCATCTGTTCGGCCCGCTCGACCTCAGCCGCCTCGAAGCCGCCTGCCTGCCCGAGAACGCCGCCTCGCGCGGCCTGCTGGAGCGCTGCGGCTTCGAGTATGAGGGCGTGGCGCAAAGCTATCTCCAGATCGCCGGCCGCTGGCGCACCCATGTCCTCTACGCCGCCCTGCGCGACGACCGGCGCGGGCGGGCGGAGGAGGGCTGACGGACAGGGAAAGGCGCGCCCGGCATGGCGCGGGCGGACGTGCGGTCGGGGCGTCACGGCCCGGGCTGACCGGACCATCGTCGCGACGGGAAAGTGCACGAGGCGGTGTTTCGCGCAAGGCAGTTACGCCCGGCGCGACGCGCGCGGCGCGCAAAGGCGACCTGCCGGTGGCAGGGCGCGCGCGCCGCATCGGCGCAGGCGCAAGCCGCAGCCGATCCCGGCGGCGCGGCCTGCGCGACAGAGGGCGGCGGCGTCCGCTAGGGCGGCGCCCATCGCGCCGCCCGGCGGCCTTTGGGGCCGTCGGGCGGGCAAGGCGCGACTCGCCGCGCAGGCCGCCAGGCGATGACCCGGCGGCTGGAGGCGTCGCGAGAGCTTGCGCCGACCGCCAGCCTCCCGAAAGACTCGGCCGCGTCCGTCCCGCTCTGACCGCTACCTTCCCTCCACCCGCCACGCCGCCAGCAGCAACCCCGCCGTCAGCAGCAGCATCAGCCAGCCCGGCGCCAGCGCGGTGAGGCGCACGTCCTCGACCGAATACGCCTCGCGCCGCACCAGCCCGATCCAGCCGCGCCCCGACGCCGCGCGGCCCTCGCGCACGCGGCGGATGTCGGGCAGGCCCTCGGCCAGCCGCAACGCGGCGCCCGCCGTCGCTTGCGCCAGCGGCGCCAGCAGCGCCGTGGTGGAGACCGGGTTCTCGAACTCGCGCGGCGCGGCGGGGCCGACGGCGGCGACGCCGCTCAGCCGCCCGTCGCCGAGGCGGTGCAGGCCCTGCTCCTGCGCTTCCGCCAGCGCGCGCCACACGCCGGGGCCGACCGCCGTGAACCCGACGCTGGTCTCGGCGCCGGAGGGAGCGGTCACGCTCAGGGACTCCGGCGGATCGCCGACCGAGCGGCGCTCGACGGTGATCTGGGCGCCCTGCACGGTGGCGGTCAGCGCCTCCTCCTCCAGTTCCGGCTCCTTCATCAGCCAGTGCGCGATGCGGCGCAAAAGCTCCGCCTGCGGCCCGCCGCCCTCGAAGCCGCGCGTCCACAGCCACGCCTGATCGGAGGCGAGCACCGCGACCCGCCCCTCGCCGACGCGGTCCATGATCAGCAGCGGCGCGTCTTGCGCGCCGGTCATCAGCACTTCGCCGCTCAGCGGCTCGACCTCGACATGGCGGAACCAGCGGCCCCAGCCCGGCGTGTCTTCCGCGCCGCCGGGCGCGACCAGTCCGGCGGTGACCGGGTGGCGGGCGCCGATGTCGGTGATCGACGGGAGAAAGCCCTCCTCGAACACCCGCGCGGTGGGCCGCGCCGGGATCACGTCGGCCAGCGGCGTGCGGTAGAGGCTCTCCACTCCCGCGAAGGCGTCGCCCTCGGCCAGCAGCACCGCGCCGCCCTCGCGCACATAGCGCGCCACGTTGGCGATATAGGGCGTCGGCAGCACGCCGCGGCGGCGGTAGCGGTCGAAGATGATCAGGTCGAACTGATCCACCTTCTCCAGAAACAGCTCGCGGGTGGGAAACGCGATCAGCGACAGCTCATAGACCGGCGTGCCGTCCTGCTTGGCGGGCGGGCGCAGGATGGTGAAATGCACCAGATCCACCGCCGGATCGGCCTTGAGCAGGTTGCGCCAGGTGCGCTCTCCGGGGTGCGGCTCGCCCGAGACCAGCAGCACGCGCAGCCGGTCGCGCACGCCGCTGACGGTGAAGACGGCGCGGTTGTTGCGGTCGGTCAGCTCGCCGGGCGCCGGGGGGACGAAAAGCTCCACCACATTGGCGCCGCCGTGGGCGATGTCGAGCGTGATGCTGACGGTCTGGCCGACGCGCGCGGGGATGCGGCGCGGCGGGGCGCCGTCGATGGAGACCTGCACCTCGGTCGGCGCGCCGTCCTCCGCCGCGCCCAGCGCGGCCACCCGCGCGACGGCGGTCACGGTTTCGCCGACGATGCCGAAGGCGGGCGCGGTCTCCAGCGCCAGCCGCAAGTCGGCCTCGCCCTCGGCGCCTGTCACCAGCGCGTGAACCGGGCCGGGAAAGGCGCGCAGCCGGTCAAGGTCATGCGCCTGTCCGTCGGTGATCAGGATGGCGCCCGCGATGCGGTCGGCCGCCACCTCCGCAGCCGCCGCGTCGAGCGCGCTCAGCAGCCGGGTGCCATCGTCCGCCGCCGGGCCGCCCGTGGGCGCAAGGCGCACGGTGCGGACCTCCAGCGGCGCCTCGGCCCCGCCGCGCAGCGCCAGCGCCTCCAGCGCCGCCTGCACCTGCGCCTCCGCCGCCGCCGTCTGGGCCACGCGGTCGCCGACGCTCTGGCTGGCGCTCTCGTCCACCACCACGAGGGCCACGTCCGCCAGCGGCGTGCGGGTCTCGCGCACCAGCGACGGGTTGGCCAGCGCGCCCAGCAGCGCGGCGAAAGCCAGCGCGCGCAACCCCCAGCCCGGCGAACGCCGCCACGCCGCCAGCGCCGCCATCGCCAGCGCCAGCGCGCATCCCGCGATCAGCAGGGGCCAGCCGGTCAGCGGCGCGAGGATGATCGAGGCGTTCACACGCTGCTCCCGTTCATTGGCCGAGCCGCTCCAGCAGCGCAGGGACATGCACCTGATCGGACTTGTAGTTGCCGGTCAGCGCATACATCACGAGGTTGACGCCGAAGCGATAGGCCATCTCGCGCTGGCGCCAGCCCGCAGCCCCGGCCACCGGGGCGAGGAACTGGCCCTGCTCGTCCACCGCCCAGGCCGCCGCCCAGTCCGCCGAGCCGACCACCACCGGCGACACCCCGTCGTTGAGCGCGCGAAACGGCGCGCCGTCCGTCGCCGTCGCCTCGGGGTCCTGCGCGGCCTCGACCCAGACCCGCCCGCCGGTGAAACGGCCGGGGAACTCCTCCAGCAGATAGAAGGCCCGCGTCAGCACATGATCGAACGGCGCCGCCTCCAGCGGCGGCAGGTCGAGCCGCGCGGTGAGGCGGCGCAGCGCGGCGGTGTTGGCCGAAGCGCCGCCGCCCACGTCGAGATGGCGGTCGCGGGTGTCGAACACGATCATGCCGCCGCCGCGCATGTAGGCGTTGAGCCGCGCCATCGCTTCGTCCGAGGGCGTCGGCTGAGCGGGCGTGATCGGCCAGTAGAGGATGGGGTAGAGCGCCAGCGGGTCGGTCTCCAGATCGACGCTGGCGGGCTCGCCCGGCTCGACGGCGGTGCGCGCGGCGAGGATCGCGGTGAGGCCGCGCAGCCCGCCCAGCGCCAGCCGGTCAACGGTCGCGTCGCCGGTCAGCACATGGGCGAAGGTGGTGCGCAGCGACGCGGCCAGAGCGCGGGCGTCGTCGGTCGCGACATCCGCCGCGCGGGCCTGCGGCGGCGCCGCCAGCGCCAGCGCCAGCAGCGCCGCAGCCCCCGCCGCCGCGCCGCCGCCCAGCCTGCGCGGCAGCCGCCCCGACAGCGCCAGCGCCGCCACCGTGTCCGCCGCCAGCAGGATGAGCGCCAGCGCCAGCAGCCAGTGCGCCAGCGGCGTCTCGCCCCGCCCGCCCAGCGTCTCGGCCACGGCGCCCTCCGGCGGCGGCAGCGGGGCCAGCGCCGCGTCGCCCTCGAACAGATTGTAGGCGATCAGCGCGCCGCCGACCTCATAGACGCCCGGCGGCGCGTCCGGGCCGGGGCGATCCGCCAGCCGCTCCACCGGCGCGGCGATCGCGGTCTCGGCGTCGGCCAGCCGCCCGAAGCCGTCGAGCAGCGCCACCGGGCGCGCCACCTCCCCCGCCAGCGCCGCGCGGTCAGCCGCGGCGCCGCCGCCCGAGAGCTGCAACAGCCGTTCGACCATCGCGACGAACAGCCCCGACAGCGGCAGCGAAGACCATTCGGCGTTGGCGGTGACGTGGAACAGCACGACGCGGCCCGCGCCCAGCGGCGCGGCGGTGACCAGCGGCGTGCCGTCCTCCAGCGCCGCCCAGGTGCGGCCCGACAGCTCCGGCCCGATCTGCGCCAGGATCTGGCGCGACACCGTCACGTCGCGCGGCGCGGTGAGCCCGGCGAAGGGCGTGCCGGGCGCAAACGCGCGCACCTGCTGCGGCTCTCCCCAGGCCATCGCGCCGCCCACCGCGCGCCCGCCCGCGCGCAGCCGCACCGGCAGCAGCGGGTCGTCGGCCGCCTGCCCGTCGAGCGCCTGACCGCCGGTCAGCGCGTCGGCGCCGCGCGCCAGACGCGGCCCGGCGAAGCGCACCAGCAGGCCGCCGCTCTCGGTCCATTCGGTCAGCGCCCCGGCTTCGGCTTGGGTGACGCGGCCCACGTCGGCGAGAAACACCACGTCGGGGCTGGCGGCGAGCACCGTTTCGATGTCGCCCTCCACGCTCTCGGCGACGCCGCTCAGCGCAGCGCGCAGATAGTGCAGGTCCGAGACCAGCCGCCGCCCTTCGCCCTCCGCGCCGCCCGCGACCAGCCCGGCGCGCCGCCGCCGCACGCCCTCGTCGGCCAGCGCCACGGCGCCCGCGCTCTCGACACCCGAGATCGCGAGCCGATCGACGCGGTTGCGCAGCTCCAGCGGCAGATCGAAGGTCGCGCGCGCTTCGGTCTCATCGGAGGCGAAGGCCGCCGGCGCCTGGCCCAGACGGCGGGCGCCGTCCTCGTCGCTCGCGCCGAAGGCGGCGACGGTCAGCGTCGCCTCGGCGCCCGGTTCGGCGCGCAGCGCCTCGGCGGTCAGCCGCCCCTCGACCAGCGTCGGCGCGCGCAGCGCGGGCGTCGGCGCCAGCGGCCCGACCACCGCCAGCGGCCCGAGCGCGGACAGGGCTTCGGCCAGCCGCGCGTCCCCGGCGGCGTCGTGACTCAGGCCGTCGGCGATCCACACCGTCTCGGCGATGTCGGAGGCCGTCAGCCGGGCGGCGAGCGCGCCCCGCTGCGGCGCCCAGGGGCGCGGTTGCAGCGCCTCGACCTCGCCGCGCCATTCCGCCGCCGGGCGCAGCGTCAGCGGCGCATCGGGCGGCGCCGCGTCGGCCATCGTGACGAAAGCGACCGGGCGGCCGGTCCGCTCCGCCTGCGCCAGCGTCTCAAGCGCGCGGGCGCGGCGGGCCTCCCAGTCCGGCGCGCTGGCCCAGCCGCCGTCCATCGCCAGCAGCAGCGGACCGCCGCCGCTCAGCCGCGCGTCGGGGTTGAGCACCGGCTGCGCGAAGGCCAGAATCGCCGCCGCCGCAATCAGGCAGCGCAGAAGGATCAGCCACCACGGCGTGTTGTCGGGCGTGCGCTCCCGATCCAGCAAGCCCAGCAGCAGCCGCACGCCGGGAAAGGCGAAGCGGCGCGGGCGCGGCGGCGTGGCGCGCAGCAAAAACCACAGAACCGGCAGCGCGGCCAGCGCCGCCAGCAGCCACGGGTTGAGAAACGCCAGCGCGCCGACGCTCAGCATCAGATCGCCCCCCCGCTGACCGCGCCATGGAGCCAGATCAGCGCCCGGCGCGGGCTGACGTCGGTGTGATGGACCTCGAAACGCCAGCCGCTGCGCCGCGCCAGCGCGCTCAACTGGTCGCGCCGCGCCGCCAGCCGGGCGCGATAGGCGTCGGCGAGGCCGCGCGCGCGGTGGGTCTCGAAGCTGACGCCGCGCCCCACGCTCTCGAAGATCATCCGCCCATCGAAGGGAAAAGCCTCCTCCGCCGGGTCGAGCACCTGCACCAGCGCGCCGCCGACGCCCGCATCCGCCGCGCGTTTCACGGCGGGCTCGATCGCCGCCATCGGCCCGAGAAAATCGCTGAGAAACACCGCCTTGCCGCCCTTCGCGAACGGCGCGGCGGGGGGCGCGCCGAAGTCGGGGCGGCTCGCGCCTGTCTTGCTGAGCGCCAGCCCCATGCGGCTGAGCTGCGCCTCGCCGCTCATCGGTCGTGCGGCGTCGGTGCCGATCAGGCCGAACCGCTCGCCGCCGCGCGCCAACAGCACCGCCAGCGACAAGGCCAGCAGCGCGGCGCGCGCGCCCTTGCTGCGCGGCGCGGCGTCGGAGCGCCAGTCCATCGACTGCGCGTCGTCGCGCCAGATCCAGATCGTCTGCGCCGCCTCCCACTCCATCTCACGGATATAGACGTGATCGGAGCGGGCGGAGCGCCGCCAGTCGATGGCGGTCAGCGGATCGCCCGGCATCGCATGGCGGTATTGCCAGAAGGTCTCGCCCGGCCCGGCCCGCCTGCGCCCGTGCACGCCCGAGGCGACGGTGGCGGCCAGCCTGCGCGCCTCCGCCATCAGCGGCGGCAGCGCGCCCGCCACCCGCTCGGCGTCGCGGCGCAGCCAGCCGGGACCTTCGCGCAAGCCGGCGCGCTGCGCCATCAGGCGGCGGCCTTCGCCACCAGCGCGCGGCCCGCGATGGCGTCGATCACCCGGTCAACCGTGTCGCCCTCGGCCTTGGCGGCGAAGGTCAGCGCCATGCGGTGCTTGAGCGCGGGCCGCGCCAGCGCCGCCACGTCGGCCACCGACGGCGCCAGCCGCCCCTCCAGCAGCGCCTTGGCGCGGCAGGCCATCATCAGCGCCTGCGCCGCGCGCGGCCCCGGCCCCCAGGCCACGGTTCGGCCGACGAAATCATAGCTCTCGTCCTCGCCGGGCCGCGCCGCGCGCACCAGCCGCAGGATCGCCTCCACCACGCTCTCGCCCGCAGGCATCCGGCGCACGATGCGCTGGATCGACTCCAGATCGCCCGGCGCCATCACCGGGGCCGACACCGCGTCCTCGGCGCCGGTGGTGGCCAGCAGGATGCGCCGCTCGGCCTCCAGCGTGGGATAATCCACATCGACCTGCAGCAGGAACCGGTCGAGCTGCGCCTCGGGCAGCGGATAGGTGCCCTCCTGCTCGATGGGGTTCTGGGTGGCGAGCACATGGAACGGCTGCGGCAGCGGGCGATTCGCGCCGGCCACCGTCACCACCTTCTCCTGCATCGCCTGCAGCAGCGCCGACTGGGTGCGCGGGCTGGCGCGGTTGATCTCGTCGGCCATCAGCAGTTGCGAAAAGATCGGCCCCTCGATGAAGCGGAAGGCGCGGGCGCCGTCGCGGCCCTCCTCCAGCACCTCCGCGCCCAGGATGTCGGCGGGCATCAGGTCGGGGGTGAACTGCACGCGCTTGGCGTTCAGCCCCAGCACCACGCCCAGCGTCTCGACAAGGCGGGTCTTGGCCAGCCCCGGCGCGCCGACCAGCAGGGCGTGGCCGCCGGAGATCAGCGCGTTCAGCACCAGATCGACCACGGTCTCCTGCCCGATCACGCGGCGCGCGATCTCGGCGCGGGCGCGGGCCAGCGTGGCGCCTGCGGCCTCGATCTCGGTGACGGCGTCGTTCTCTGCGCTCATCGTGGTCTCCCTGCTTCGTCCCGGCCGCGCGCTGACGCTGCGCGTCGCAAAGCCCAGCGTGATCGTCTATCCTTCGCAACACAAGGTGGATCACGGGAGCGCAAATGCCAGAGCGAGACAACCCGCCCTCCGCCGACGCCCTGGCGCTGGCGGCGGCGAAGGCGGCGAAGAAGGGCCCGCCGCCGGTGCATCTGTGGAATCCGCCGTTCTGCGGCGCCATCGACATGCGCATCGCGCGCGACGGGACATGGTTCTACATGGGCACGCCGATCGGGCGGCCCGAGATGGTGAAGCTGTTCGCCTCGGTCCTGCGCCGCGACGGCGACGATTACTTTCTCGTGACGCCGGTCGAGAAGGTCGCCATCACGGTGGACGACGCGCCGTTCGTGGCGGTGGACTTTCACCGCGAGGGCGACGCGCTGGTGTTCGAGACCAACCTCGACGACGCCGTGGCGGCGGGGCCGGAGCATCCGATCCGGGTGACGCGCGACGCCGAGACCGGCGCGCCGCGCCCTTATGTGCTTGTGCGCGCGCGGCTGGAGGCGCTGATCGACCGCAAAACCTTCTACCGGCTGGCCGAGATCGGCGCGGTGCGCGACCATGACGGCGCGCGCTGGTTCGGCCTCGTGTCCAGCGGCGTGTTCTTCCCGGTCCAGCCTGCGGCGGAGCTGGGGCTTTGAGCTTTGCGCCGGTCAGCGAGGCCGACCTGCGCCGCGCGCTGACCGCGCCCGCCCGCGCGATGCGCGGCGACCATGACCTCAACCCCGGCGTCCGCCGCAACGGGCCGCTGCGCCCGGCGGCGGTGCTGTGCCCGGTGGCGCGGCGCGCGCACGGGCTGTCGGTGATCCTGACGCAGCGCCCGCTGTCGTTGCGCGAGCACCCAGGCCAGATCGCCTTTCCCGGCGGCAAGCTGGACCGCGCCGACGCCTCGCCGCTGGCCGCCGCGTTGCGCGAATCGCGTGAGGAGATCGGCTTGCGCGCCGATCAGGTCGAGGTGCTGGGCGCGCTGGAGGGCTACGCCACCGGCACCGGCTATGCGATCACGCCGTTCGTGGGGCTGGTGGCGGCGGGATTTTCGCCGCTGCCCGAACCCGGCGAGGTGGAGGCGGTGTTCGAGACGCCGCTGGATTTCCTGATGGATTTCCGCAGCCACCAGCGCCTGAGCCGGGTCTATGGCGGCGTCGAGCGCCATTTCTGGGCGATGCCGTGGCGGGACCGCTTCATCTGGGGCGCCACGGCGGGCATGTTGCGCGCGCTGGCCGAGCGGGTCGCCGCCGCGCGCGACGCCTCCGCCGCATGACCCGCATCGCGCCGCGCTGGCTGACGGACGAGGCCACCCGCGCGGTGATGGCGGCGCTGGCCGGGGCCTGCCCGCTGTTCGTGGGCGGCTGCGTGCGCGACGCGCTGATGGGCCGCGAGGCGGCGGACGTGGACATCTGCGTGCGCTGCCCGCCCGAGCGCACCGTCGCGCTGCTTGAGGGCGCGGGGCTGGGCGCGGTTCCCACCGGGCTTGCGCATGGCACGGTGACGGCGGTGGCGCAGGGGCGCGGCTTCGAGGTCACCACCCTGCGCCGCGACGTGGCCACCGACGGGCGCCGCGCCACGGTCGCCTATACCGAGGACGTGGCCGAGGACGCCGGGCGGCGCGACTTCACGCTGAACGCGCTCTACGCGCAGGCCGACGGCGCGGTGATCGACCCTTTGGGCGGGCTGGACGACCTGCGCGCAGGGCGCATCCGCTTCATCGGCGACCCGCACGCGCGCATCGGCGAGGACTATCTGCGCGTGCTGCGGTTTTTCCGCTTCACCGCGTGGTTCAGCCGCGCGGGCGTGGACGCGGCCGGACTGGCGGCCTGCGCGGCGCATGTGGACGGGCTGGCGCTGTTGTCGCGGGAGCGGGTGGGCCACGAGATGCGCCGCCTGCTGGGCGCGCCCGATCCGGCGGCGGCGCTGGCGGCGATGGAGGGCTGCGGCGTGCTGGCGGCGGTCGCGCACGGGGCGAACGCGGGCCTGATCGCGCGGCTGGTCGCGGCGGAGCGCGCGGCGGGCGCAGCCCCCGCCTGGCCGCGCCGGGCGGCGGCGCTGGGCGGCGGCTGGGCGGACTGGCGGCTGTCGCGGGCGCAGCAGGCGCGGCTGGCGGCGATCGTCGCCGCGCGCGCCGACCCCGCGCCGCCCGCCGCGCGCGCGCACCTGCACGGGATCGACGCGGCGCGCGACGCCTGTCTGCTCGACGCCGCCGCGCAGGGCGCCGCCCCGCCGCCCACGCTGGAGGCCGAGCTGGCGCGCGGCGCGGCGGCGGCGCTGCCGGTCACGGCGGGCGATCTGATGGCGGCGGGCGTGGCGCCGGGGCCTGCGCTGGGCGCGACGCTGGCGCGGCTGCGCGCGGCCTGGGTGGCGCAGGACTTCCGCCCCGACCGCGCCGCGCTGCTGGCGCTGGCGCGCTGAGCCTTAATCCGCCCCGGAGAACACCCGCCGCGCATGGGCCAGCCGGGCGAAGGCGGTGAGGAAGGTCAGCGCGGCGAAGCCCAGCGCCAGCGGCGCGAACCACTGCGGCGCGAGGCACAGCAGGGCGAAGAACGCGATGGTCTCAGTCCCCTCCAGCAGCCCGGCGGTGTAATACAGCGACTTCACCCCCCGGCTCTCGGTGCGCATCGCGTGCTTCTCCGCCAGGATCGCAAAGCCGAGGAACGTGGCGCCATTGAAATAGAACGCGCACAGCAGCGCCGCCCCCGCCGCGCCGTTGGCCGCCGGATCGGCCAGCACAAAGCCCAGCGGCACGGCGCCGTAGAACAGGAAATCGGCGGTGATGTCGAAATAGCCGCCGAAATCGGTGACGCGCGTGGCGCGCGCCACGGCGCCGTCCAGCCCGTCCGCCGCCCGCGACAGCGCGATCAGCGCCAGCGCCCAGCCGAACCAGCCCAGCGCGATCATCCCCGCCGCGCCCAGCCCGGCCAACAGCCCGAAGGCGGTGACCATGTCGGCCGTCACTCCCAGCCCCGCCAGCGCGCGCCCCGCCCGGTTGAGTCCGGGGTTGAGCAGCCTGCGCATCACGCCGTCGAGCATCGCCCCGCCCTCCCGTCAGCCGTGCTTGCCCTTCTCCCACCCCGCCGCCGCCAGATACTGCGCGGCGGCGGTCTCGGCGCCCTCCTCCAGCGTGGTCGCCATCGAGTCGTTCCAGCGGTTGAGAAAGCCGAACAGGCTGACCACGCCGAGGATCTCGACAATCTCGCCGTCGTCCCAATGGGCGCGCAGGGCGTCCTGGATCGGGCCATCGACCGCGTTGGGCGCGCAGGACGCGGCGACCGCGAAATCCAGCGCGGCGCGCTCGGCGTCGCTGAACAGCGGCGAGGCGCGATAGTCCCACACCGCCCTCAGCCGCTCCGGCGTCGCGCCATAGCGTTGCGCGGCCAGAATCGTGTGCGCCTGACAGTAGCGGCAGCCAGCGGTCTGACTGGCGACATGGCCGATCAGGCGCTTGAGCTCGGAGGTCACCCGCCCCTCGTTGGCCATCACCGCCTTGTTGAGCGCGATGAACGCCAGCGCCAGGGCGGGGCGGCGCTGCATCGTCAGCGCCGAATTGGGGCAGAACCCCAGTGTTTCGTTGAAGAATTTCGCCATCGCGGCGACGGCGGGGGCATGGTCGGCAGGCAGCGGGGCGACGAGCGGCATCGGCGATCTCCGGCAGGGACTGAGCGCGAACCCTGCGCCGGCGGCGGCGCGCGCGCAACCGGGCCGGGTTGGCGCGCCGACTGTTGCGCGGTAGCACGGGGCGCGGGGCGCCCTGCCCCTGAACCCGGGAGGATGGCGCGCGTGGCGATGACTTCGGTTCGGATGATGGCGGCGACGCTGGCGTGGCTGGCGATGGCGTGGCTGGCGATGGCGGGCGCCGCGACCGCGCAGGTGTCGCTGGCCCCCGCCGCGACCGAGGCGCAAACGGCGGCGCCGCCGCCAGCCCCGACGCCCGCCCTCTCCACCGGCGCGGCGCAGGCGCAGGCGCTGATCGACGTGTTGCGCGACGATGCGGCGCGGGCGGCGCTGCTGGCGGAGCTTGAGCGGCTGGCGGCGGGCGCGGCGCCGGCCGCGCCGTCTGCGCCGTCTGCGGCGACCGATGCGGCGACCGATGCGGCGGGCGCCGCCGCGCCGCCGGATCAGGACGCCGCGCCAGCGGAGGACGCCGCGCCCGCGACGGTAGGGCGCCGCCTTGCGCTGCTGACGAAAAAGCTGGTCGAGGAGGCGCAAGACACCGCCGACGCCTTCACAAGCGGCCTCGCGACCACCCAGCGCCGCCTCTCGGTGCTGATCGGCTCGCGGTCCAGCGTGCTGATCGACGCTGCGCGCGATCTGGCGCTTCTGATCGTCGCGACGGTGGCGCTCTACCTGCTGTTGCGCCGCTTCGCGCGCTGGCTGTTTCGCGGGCTTCGCGAAGCGGCGCAGGGGGCGTCGATCCTCAAGCTCTGCGCTCTGGGCGGCGCCTATGTGCTGATCGACGCGGCGACGGTGCTGCTCGCCTGGGCGGCCGGCCACGCCATCGCGCTGGGCGCCATCGGCGGCGGCGCCGACGGCGGCGTGAACGCCGCGCTCTACCTCAACGCCTTCCTGATCGTGCAGATGGTCAAGGTGGTGATCCGCGCCGTGTTCGCGCCGTATGTGTCGGCGCTGCGGATCACGCCGTTCACCGATGCGGGCGCGCACTATTGGACGGGTCGGCTGGGCGGGCTGGTCAGCATTCTGGGCTATGGGATGCTGCTGGTGACGCCGATCGTCAATCAGAGCATGTCGATCTTCACCGGGCGCGCGGTGCAGGTGGTGGTGTTCTCGCTGGTGCTGCTCTGGGCCATCGCCATCGTGATCCGCCACCGCCGCGCGCCTTCAACGTGGCTTGGGGCGCGGGCCGAGGCGGCGAACAACGACGCCACGCTGCGCGTGCTGGCGACGCTGGCGACGGTCTGGCACTGGCCGATGCTGGCCTATCTGATCGGGCTGTTCGTCACGGCGGTCTCGCAATCGGGCGCCATCGAGCCGGTGCTGGCGACCACGGCGAAGGTGGTGGCGGTGCTGGCGGGCGGCGCGCTGCTGGGCGCGCTGGCCAACCGCACCGCGCATCGCGGCCTGCATCTGCCCGAGGAGATGACGCGGCAACTGCCGCTGCTGGAGACGCGGCTGAACGAGTTCATCGCGCGTTTCATGGGCGCCGCACGGCTGGTGCTGCTGCTCGCGACGCTGGGCGTGGCGGTGCAGGTCAGCGGCCTCTACGACGTGTCGGGCTGGTTCGCGCGCCGTTTCGGCGACGATTTCGCCGGGCTGATGCTCAGCGTCGCGGTGATCGTGACGTTCTCGTTCCTGCTGTGGCTGGCGATCGCGTCCTGGGTCGATTACCGCCTCAACCCCGACCGCGAGGACAAGGCCAACGCGCGCGAGCAGACCCTGCTGACGCTGACCCGCAACGCCGCCACCATCATGATCGTGGTGATCACGCTGATGGTCACGCTGTCGGAGATCGGGCTCGACATCGCGCCGCTGCTGGCCTCCGCCGGCGTGCTCGGCCTCGCCATCGGTTTCGGTGCGCAGCGCATGGTGCAGGACATCATCACCGGCATCTTCATCCAGTTCGAGAACGCGATCAACGTGGGCGACGTGATCACCGTGGGCGGCGTCACCGGCACGGTGGAGAAACTGACCATCCGCTCGGTGTCGCTGCGCGATCTGACCGGCGTCTATCACATCATCCCGTTCTCGTCGGTGGACATGGTGTCGAACTTCATGCGCGGCTTCGGCTTCCACGTCGCCGAGATCGGCATCGCCTATCGCGAGAACGTCGCCGAGGCCAAGGCGCTGATGTTCAAGGCGTTCGACGACGTGAAGGCCGATCCCGCCCACGGGCGCGAGATGCTGGGGCCGCTGGAGTGGCACGGGCTGACCGAATTCGGCGACAGCGCGGTGATGGTGCGCGCGCGCATCCGCACGCGGCCCGGATCGCAATGGGCGGTGGGAAGGGCCTACAACGAGGCGGTCAAGCGCCGCTTCGACGAGGCGGGCGTCGAGATCCCGTTCCCGCACATGACCGTCTGGTTCGGCGAGGACAAGAAAGGCGCCGCCCCGCCCGCGCGCATCGCGCCAGCCGCAGGCCTCGCGGCGGCGGCGACGATCGCGGCGGCGGGTCAGCAGGCCGGCGCCGCCGCGCCGCTGTCGCCGCCGCCGCGCGGGCAGGATGGGCCGAACGAGAGCGACGATGACGGCGGCGATGACGGCGGCGGCGGCCAGCCGCGCTGACGCACGGCGCCGCTGACGGCGCGGCCGTGCGCCGCGAAGGCCCGCCCCCGCCGCGCCATGGCGCCGACGCCTTGGGAGACGGCAGGTCATGGCCCTCCGCCGATGGACGCGCGACGCCGCCCGGAACCGCCCTCACCCCATCGGCCAAGCTGCGACAAGGGCCGGGCGCGGCGCGCCGCCGCGGCTTTTGGCGAAATATTTCTTTTAATGCTTGACTGAATGAAACGGATCATGCGTCGTTGGCGCGGCGGCGGCGCGCGGGCGGATGGCTCAGGCGCGCGCCCCATCCCGGAACCCGGAGAACGACGACGTGACCGCGATAGACTACGGCTTCATCCGGGCGAACTTTTCGGCCCTCTCCGACGACATGGCGTTCTTCGACAACGCGGGCGGCTCGCAGGTCGCCGAGCCGGTGATCGCGCGCATCGCCGCGTTCATGCGCAGCGCCAACGTGCAGCTGGGCGCCTCCTACGCGACCTCGGTGACGGCGGCGCAAAAGGTCGCCGAGGGGCGCGCGGCGCTGGCGACGCTGATGAACGCGCGGCGCCCGGAGGAGGTGGTGATGGGCGCCACCACCACCCAGCTGTTCGATCAGCTGGCGCGCGCGCTGGTCCAGACATGGGCGCCCGGCGACCGGGTGATCGTCACCGGCTTTGACCATGAGGCCAACATCGGCCCGTGGCGGCGGCTGGCCGAGCACGGCATCGAGATCGCGGAGTGGCGGCTGCGCCCCGGCGCGCACCAGCCCGACCTCGACGACCTGCGCGCGCTGCTGACGCCGCGCACGCGGCTGGTGGCGATGACCCACGCCTCCAACATCTTCGGCTCGATCACCCCGGTGCGCGCGGTGGCCGACATGGTTCACGCCGCAGGCGCGCTGGTGTGCGTCGATGGCGTCGCCTATGCGCCGCACCGCGCCATCGACGTGCAGGCGCTGGACGCGGATTTCTACGGCTTCTCGGTGTACAAGGTCTATGGCCCGCACCACGCGGCGCTGTATGGCCGCTACGCCCTGCTGCGCGCGGCGGGCAACATCAATCACTACTTCTACGGCGAGGACAAGGTTCCGCAGAAGCTGGAGCCGGGCAACCCGAACTATGAACTGGCCTATGGCTGCGTCGGCGTGCTCGACTATCTGGAGGCGTTCGCGCAGGCGCATGGCGTCAACGCGACCGGGCGGGCGGCGGTGGAGGCGGCGTTTCGCGTCATGGCCGACCATGAGGAGGCGCTGTCGGAGCGGCTGCTGGCCTATCTGCGCGCCCGCGAGGACGTGACCGTGATCGGCGACATGTCATCCGACAAGGCGGCGCGGGCGCCGACGATCGCGTTCATCGTGCGCGGCGCGCAATCCGGCGCCGTCGTGCGCGCGGTCGATTCCGCAGGCATCGGCATCCGGTTCGGCGATTTCCATTCGAAGCGGCTGGTCGAAAGCCTGCGCCTGCCCTGCGACGACGGCGTGATCCGCGTCTCGATGGTCCACTACAACACCTTCGACGAGGTGGACCGCCTGATCGCGCGTCTCGAAAGCCTGCGCAAGCAGGCCGCCTGACGCCGAAAGCGCCCCGCTCATGCCCACCCGCCGCGCCGCCGCCAGAGCGCCCGCCGCACCGCCCAAGCCCCGCGACCTCGCGGAGTTTCAGGCGCGCCTGCTCGCTGCGCGCGCGCAACTGACGCCCCGGATGCTGCAGGCGGGCGGCTATATCATCGAGAACCCGCAGGAGATCGCGCTCAACCCGCTGTCCACCCTCGCCGAGCGTTCCGGGCTGGCGCCGTCAACCTTCGTGCGGCTGGCGCAGTTCATGGGCTTCGCCGGGTTCACCGAGATGCAGCGCCTGTTCCGCGCGCCGCTCAGACAGGCCTATCCCAGCAGCCTGGCGGAAAAGATCCTGCACTCGCAGGGCGAGCAGGTGATCGCCGACCCCGACGACATCGCCGGGCTGGGCCGGTCGTTCTGCAAGGCCAACATCGCCTCGCTCGACCACCTCGCCGCGACGCTTGGCGCCATGCCGCTCGACGCGGCGATCACGCTGGCGCTGTCGGCGCGGATCATCCATGTGGTCGGCGTGGACCGCTCCTTCGCCACCGCCGCCTATCTCGCCTACGCCCTCAACCGCATCGGGCTTCAGGCGCACCAGTTCACCGGGATCGGGCGGGCGGTGGAGGATCAGGCGCGGGGCATGGCGGCGGACGATCTGCTGATCGCCATCAGCTTTCCGCCCTACGCGCCCGAGACGCTGGCCATCGTCGAGATCGCGCGGGCGCGCGGCGTGCGCATCCTGGCCGTCACCAACAGCGCCGTCAGCCCGATCACCGAGGGCGCGGCGCAGGCGTTGCTGGTGAACGACGCCGAATTGCACGGCTTTCGCTCGCTCAGCGCCGTGATGAGCCTGGTGCAGACCCTGACCATCGGCATCGCCTATCGCCGCCGGGGGCGCGACGGCGGGATCAACCTCGACGGAGTGAACGCATGAACGATGCCGGGCCGCTCGATCTGGTTGTCGCCAACGGCGTGGTCGCCACCGCGTCGGACGTGTTCCGCTGCGACATCGGCGTGCGCGGCGGGCGGATCGTGCGGCTGGGCCATGACCTCGGGCCGGCGCGCCGGGTGATCGACGCGCGCGGGCGCTATGTGCTGCCGGGCGGGATCGACAGCCATGTGCATATCGCCCAACCCTCGGGCGAGGGGATCGAGATGGCCGACGATTTCGAGAGCGGCACCCGCTCCGCGCTGTTCGGCGGCAACACCACGGTGATGCCGTTCTGCCTTCAGCAAAAGGGCCGGCCGCTGCGCGCCGCGCTTGACGCCTATCACGCGCTGGCCGAGGACAAGTGTCTGACCGACTTCAGCTTTCACCTCATCGTCTCCGACCCGACCGACGCCGCGCTGGGGCAGGAGCTGCCCGCGCTGATCGCGGCGGGCTACACGTCGGTCAAGGTGTTCATGACCTATGAGGGGCTGCGGCTGAACGACGCCGAGATCCTCGCCACCATGGATGTCGCCCGGCGCGGCGGCGCGACCGTGATGGTGCATTGCGAGAACGAGGACGTGATCCGCTTCATGGTCGCGCGCAGCGAGCGCGCGGGCGACGTGGCGCCGCGCGCCCACGCCGCCACAAGGCCCGTCGCGGCGGAGCGCGAGGCCACCCACCGCGCGCTGTCGCTGGCCGAAGTGGTGGACGTGCCGATCGTGATCGTCCACATCTCGAACGGCGCGGCGCGCGACGAGGTCGCCCGCGCCCGCGCGCGCGGCGTAAAGGTCGTCGGCGAGACCTGCCCGCAATACCTGACGCTGACGGCGCGCGACCTCGACGGCATGGACTGGAGCGGCGCCAAGTTCGTCTGCTCGCCGCCGCCGCGCGACGAGGCCGAACAGGCCGCCTGCTGGCGCGGGATCGAGACTGGCGTCTTCGACCTGTTCTCGTCGGATCACTGCCCGTTCCGCTACGCCGACGACAAGGGCAAGCTCAACCCGCGCGGGCGCGAGAATTTCCGCTACATCCCCAATGGCATCCCCGGCGTCGAGACGCGGCTGCCGATCCTGTTCTCCGAAGGGGTGATGACGGGGCGGATCGACATCACCCGCTTCGTGGCGCTGACCGCGACCAACCACGCAAAAACCTACGGCCTCTATCCCCGCAAGGGGACCATCGCCATCGGCGCCGACGCCGACCTGACGATCTGGGACCCCGAGGCGCGCCGCATCCTGCGCGGCGCCGATCTGCACAGCGGCGCCGACTATACCCCCTACGAGGGCATGGCGGTGACCGGCTGGCCGGTGACGGTGATCCTGCGCGGAACCCCGATGATCGAGGAGGGCGCGTTCACCGGCCCGCCCGCGCCGGGGCGCCACATCGCCCGCCCCGGCGGGCGCCCTGAATCCTATCCTGAATCGCTTTCGACGGACCCTCCGCCGGGAGTGTGACGGCGCCGCATCCGTCGGCGCCCGCGTGACCAAAGCAGAAAAACCACAATCCGACAGGAGAGACAGATGTTTCGCAGAACCTTCCTCACCCTCGCGGGCCTCGGCGCCGCAGCGATGGCCGCGATCACGCCCGCAGCGGCGTCCGCCGCCGAAATCCGCGTCGGCGCCAACATCGGCAACGTGCCGTGGGAGTTCCAGAACGCGCAAGGCGAGATCGTCGGCTTCGAGATCGACCTGATGAAGGAGGTCGGCAAGCGGCTGGGCATGGACGTGACCTTCGTCAACATCCCGTTCCAGGGCCTGTTCGCCGCCGTCCAGTCGGGCCAGATCGACGCCGCCGTGTCCTCGATCACCATCACCAGGAAGCGGCTGGAATCGGTCAGCTTCGCGCAACCCTATTACGACAGCGACCAGTCGCTGACCGTGCTCAAGGACAGCGGCATCGCCGGGCTCGACGGCATGAAGGGCAAGACGGTCGGCGTGGACACCGGCTCGACCGGCGACATGTGGACCACCGAGCATCAGGCCGCGGCGGAAATCGGCGCCATCAGCCGCTACGAGGGGCTGCAGTCGGCGATGCTCGACCTTCAGGCCGGGCGCATCGACGGCTATGTGTCCGACATTCCGGCGCTGCTCTACTACGTCAAGGACAAGCCGCAGTTCGCGGTGGTCGAGCGGATCAAGACCACCGAGCAATACTCGGCGATGTTCGCCAAGGACGCGCCGCTGGCCGCGCAGGTCAATGACGCGATCACGGCGATGAAGCAGGACGGAACCCTCGCCGTCATCCACGAGACCTGGTTCGGCGCCAAGCCCGAGGACGGTCTGGCCACGACCACCGTGCTGGAGATGCCGAAGCTCTGACCCCCTGAGACCGGCGGCGGAGGGTCGGTGACGACCCTCCGCCGCGCCAGCCGTCGGGAGGCGCCCCTTGTCCATCTTCGACACCTTCCTGAACTACCGGGTGTTCATCGACACGCTGCCGCTGATCCTGAGCGGGCTGGCGACCACGCTGACGCTGGGCGCGACCTGCATCGCGCTCGGCTTCGTCGGCGGGCTGGCGCTGGCGATGGCGCGGCTTTACGGGCCGCGGCCGCTGCGGGTGCTGGCGATCGCCTATATCGACGTGTTCCGCTCGATCCCGGTGCTGGTGCTGCTGTTCGTGGTCTATTACGCGCTGCCGTTCGCGGGCGTGCGCCTGAACGCGTTCGCCGCCGCCGCGAGCGCGATCTCGATGGTCTCCGCCGCCTACTCGGCCGAGATCGTGCGCGCCGGGATCGAGGCGATCCCGCGGGGACAGTTCGAAGCCGCGCGCGCGCTGGGGCTGCGCTTTCCGGTGATCATGCGCAAGGTGATCCTGCCGCAGGCGCTGCGCATCGTCGTGCCGCCGCTGACCTCGAACGCGATCAACGTGGTCAAGGACACCGCGCTCGCCTCGGTCGTGGCGATGCCCGACCTGCTGAAACAGGCCAATCAGGCGCAGGCGCTGGCCGCCAACCCCACGCCGCTGATCGTGGCGGCGGGGATCTACCTCATCATCCTGCTGCCGCTGGTGCGGCTGGTCGGATTGCTGGAACAGCGGATGGGGCGGGCGCGGATGTGATCGTCGCCTGCCGAAGCCGCGCCAGCAACAGACGACCTTGCCGCGCGATCCGGAAACGCAGCCACGCCGCGGCGGCGCGCGGCAAACGCAGGCCCAGTTAGCTTGAAAGACGCCGGAGATCGTGCGCCGTCGAGCGTGCGGGTGTCGAAACGCGCCTTGCCCCTGGCGTATTGCGCGCCCGGAGCGCCCAGAGTGATGGCGGATGATCGGTCGGCGCAGGCTTTGCAACAACAAGCCAACAGCGCGCGCCGCGCGACGATCTTGCGGATCAACCCGGCGGACAGCCGATCAAGGCCTGCTCCGGAATGAATTCAGCCATGTAATCACGGCCGCGCGAATGCCCAGGCGCAGGGGTGGCGTCAGTCGAGCAACTTTGGAGCGGGCGATGAGATTCGAACTCACGACCCCAACCTTGGCAAGGTTAAAGCCTACATAGACGCGATAAAAAATTACTATATAAAACAACCTTTTAAGAGACGGCTCGCCGCCCCGTATCCCCATTATTTCGCTTCAAACGGCCTCATTTCGGGGGGTTTCGGAACATATCGGAACGGAACGGGCGCAGAACGCGCGGGTCACGCAGCAAACAGCCGGCGCACGTGTCCGAAAGATACTGCGGCGCCGGCTGCCGTCATCACCGCGGCGATGGCGCGCAGGCTCTGTCCGGCAGCGGCGCGGCGCCGAATCTCGTCAACGAGCGCGGCGCAGTCCGCGCGCTCTTCGAGAAAGCCGTCGGCGTCTATGCTGAACCCAAACGGGACCGGGCCGCCAAGGTATCGCCCGCGCTTTTTCTGGTCTTGCTTTGTCGTCCGCGTTCTTTCCCGGATCCGGTCGCGCTCGGCTTCCGCGACGGCCGCCAGGATCGTAAAAACCAACCGCCCGACGCCGTCGCCGGCTATGTCGCCGCCAAGGGCACTGCCAAATTGATCTGCCGAGAAGCCTGCGGTAGCGGGGTGGCATGAACAAGCGTCCGCTCCTGCCTCGCCTGAGCCCGAGGCGTTCGACGCCCGCCGCGCCGAGGCCGTGGCGCGCCTCACCCGCGCCGGCGCGCATTTCGTGATCGACTCGGTCACCGATATCGCGTCGGCGACCGACGCCATCGAGGGCGCGCTGGCCCGCGGCGAGAGGCCCTGAGCGGCGCGGGCGCAGGCGACGGCCCCCACGCGACGACAACCGATGGACGAAAGCTGATACGGAGCCTTTCGACGCGGCCTGCCCCCAATCGGACAAACCCTCCAAAAAGGGCAGGGCCAGGCGGCAATCCCATTCAGCGGACTTGGCGGCGATCAGGCTGTCGCCACTGTGGCGGCTGCGGTCAGACCGCCTCGCCAAGCAGTTTCAGCCGCGCCAGAAGCGCTTCGGGAACCAGTTTCCTGACCCGGGCAACGCCTGAGTAGATCAGCCCGGCATTGCCGTCGAGC